>Ga0102946_1000071_pt1 | contig 34704 bp, 32 predicted proteins | sample SalPon2A_A_D1_MG_FD_78209 | JGI IMG/M metagenome (GOLD analysis project Ga0102946, IMG submission 78209) | Soil microbial communities from South San Francisco under conditions of wetland restoration - Salt Pond MetaG R2A_A_D1_MG | ecosystem: Environmental > Terrestrial > Soil > Wetlands | place... | reverse complement strand
GCGCCAACCTTGGCGACCGCAACGCCACCGACCAGTATGGCCGGACGCTCTTGCGATTTCTCACGATGGTGAGCGCTGCTGGCTTCGTCGGTTGGGCTACGCAGGACTTTAGCGCGACCTTCAATTGCTTCTTCTTCACCAGCACCATCAATGATGGTGGTATTGTCTTTGTCGACGACAATGCGCTTGGCGGTACCGAGCATGGAAATATCAGCATTTTCCAGTTTGAAACCGACTTCTTCAGAAATCAGCTGGCCACCAGTCAAGGTTGCGATATCTTCGAGCATTGCTTTACGACGATCTCCGAAGCCCGGAGCCTTAACAGCACAGACGTTGATGGTGCCGCGCAGTTTGTTGACAACCAGAGTTGCCAGGGCTTCGCCGTCGATGTCTTCAGCAATGATCATCAGCGGACGACCTTGCTTGGCAACCGGCTCAAGAACGGGGAGCAGGTCTTTCATGGTGCTGATCTTCTTGTCATAGATCAGGATCAGGGCGTCTTCCAAAACAGCTTCCATACGCTCGGCGTCGGAAACAAAGTAGGGGGAAAGATAGCCGCGATCAAACTGCATCCCTTCAACGGTCTCAAGGCTGGTATCCATCGACTTGGCTTCTTCGACGGTGATAACGCCTTCTTTGCCAACTTTTTCCATCGCTTCAGCAATGATGTTACCGATGGTCTCATCACTGTTGGCGGAAATAGTACCGACCTGAGCAATCTCTTTGTGATCAACAACCGGCTTGGATAGTTGCTTCAGCGCTTCTACGGCAGCAATGACTGCCTTGTCGATGCCACGCTTGATTTCCATCGGGTTGTGGCCGGCGGTGACCAGCTTGACACCTTCCTGATAGATGGATTGGGCCAGAACAGTCGCAGTGGTCGTACCGTCACCGGCAACGTCGGAAGTCTTGGAGGCGACCTCCTTAACCAACTGAGCGCCCATGTTGGCGAACTTGTCTTCGAGTTCGATCTCTTTGGCGACCGTGACGCCGTCCTTGGTAATCAGCGGAGCACCGTATGACTTGTCGATAACAACATTACGTCCCTTGGGACCGAGAGTCACTTTGACAGCGTCAGCCAGGGTGTTGACACCGTCAAGAATACTGCTGCGCGCTTCTTGGGAAAACTTGATCTCTTTTGCCATGATTCGTATATCCTCCGTATCTTTTAAATGACTTGATTAACCGACTACGCCGAGAATATCGTCTTCACGCATGATCAGATATTCATTGCCGTCTACCTTGATTTCGCTGCCGGCATACTTGCCGAACAGAACCAGATCGCCAACTTTGACATCCATGGGGATGACTTTGCCGTCTTCGGTGGTTTTGCCTTTGCCTACGGCGATAACTTTGCCTTCCTGAGGTTTTTCTTTGGAAACAGTGTCAGGGATGATGATCCCTCCTGCTGTTGTTGTTTCTTCCTCAACGCGCTCAACGATGAGGCGGTCCTGCAAAGGTCTGATTTTCATGTCTGAACTCCTTTCTAGTTAAATTAAGTGGTCCTGATGTTGACGTTGCCATACATAAAGTAAAAGCAGAAAAGAGACTGGCGTCTGCCCGTAATAGCAACATACGTGTCTCTCTTTTGTTAGCACTCACATGAAAGGAGTGCTAACAGCGGAAACAATAATAATGCCCCGGGCGCGATTGTCAAGTCTTTTTCTCTGAGTCAGGACAGGACACCGCAGTTTTTCAGCGGGATAGCTTCAGGTTGTGTTCAGTGCGAAGGAAGTCGAGAGTTGCATCGATTCGAGCAATGACGCCACCAAAAGCGGACCGGAAGGTGATGACTTCTGATTCGTCAGCGAAGCTCAGAATGGAAGGGTGGCAACAGGGGGAGGCCGAACTGCGGATAAGGAAGTATGCGTCCTTAACCGGCAGGGTCCTGCCGCTGATCATGTCAGTGACAGAATGATATTCTGCAGACTTGTTTTGCAGTTGTGCCGTAAGTCCGCAGTATGCACAACAGTAGGTTTCTATACTCAGGTCAGGGTGTCGGAGTTGAAAGTGCTGGTGTGGCAGTGTCGGTTTGTCGCAACTGCTGCAAAACTGCTGTTCATTGTCCTGCAGTCGGGTGATGAGCGGAATTGCGCCCCCATGGATAGCTTTGATCACACCCGCTTTTTCAAGCTGTCGTAAATCCCTGTTGATGGTCATTCTGGACACTTTGAAATGTTGCGCCATCGCTCTGGTGGAAACATTCCCGTTCAGGGTGGCAAGCTTTAGAATTGTTTTCCTCCGTTCATTGCCTGTCATGACTCGTTGTTTTTTTCAATGTTCACGGCTTGCCCCCTGTCTGATTCCCTAATGCTGAGAATGGTCGTTGCGTCTGTGATTGTGTCTTTCAGTCTAGGTTTTTCCCCGATTGACTACAAGGATTGTTTGATTTATGCGACCTTTTGTCCATATTGAAAACGGTTTAGGCGAACTAAATTTTTTTAACGTTGGTAAATATTATGGTTGACATTTTCTACCATGCCAGCTATATCGTTCGAACGTAAAACCCTTTTCTATTTTATCTCTGGCATGTAACTCATGAACGGCTTCCGTCTTTCTCCTTCGCGCTTATACACGATTTTATTGTACTCAGGAATCTGAATTTATGGAATTTGAAATTGGCGTAAAAATTAAAACCTTGCGTAAAGAGCGCAAGTTGACTTTACAGGATGTTGCCAATGAGACCGGGTTCTCTCCGGCGCTCATCTCTCAGATTGAAAATAATAATGTTTCGCCTCCCATTGCAACCCTGTCGAAGATCGCGCGTTTTTTTGATGTGAAAATGAGTTTTTTCTTTGAAGAAGGTGAGGCGGTCACAAAATACGAGATCGTCCGTAAGGATGAGCGGCGCGTCGTCAGTCGCGTGATCTCCAAGGACGGGACGGGTCACGGCTATACCTACGAGACCCTCTCGTATCGGAAGCGTAACAAAAAAATGGAGCCTTTTCTGTTGACTGTTTCTGAACGAGCCAAGGAAGAGACACTTTACAGTCACGAAGGTGAGGAGTTTTTACTTATCACTCGGGGCAGTGCTGAGCTGATTCTGGATAATGAGCGTTTCATCCTTGAAGAGGGTGACGCGGCCTATTTTGATTCTTCGGTACGGCACCGGTTGCTTTCCAGGGACGGCGAAACGGTTCAGGTCGTTGCCGTGGTCACCCGTTAGGGTCTTGTCTGGGTTCACCATCCCTTCTTTTTGTATATATCGTATATTGTCTTTGGGAGTAGAGCTGTTGTAGCAATAAGTATTTTCAGGTGGTACGTAAACGGAGAGAATCAAAGGAGGAACTGCGCATGAGCTGTTTCGATAAGAAGACGGTTGCTGATTGGCAGCAGCAGGCCAGGAAAGAAAAAAAGACCGACGATTTGTCCGGGTTCAAATGGGATACGCCGGAAGGAATTGAGGTCAAGCCACTCTACACGGCAAGTGATATTGCCGATCTGAAGCACACTGATACCATGCCGGGCTTTGCTCCTTTTGTCCGTGGTCCCATGGCGACCATGTATGCTGGTCGTCCCTGGACGGTACGTCAGTACGCTGGATTCTCCACCGCTGAAGAGTCAAATGCATTTTACAAGCGCAACCTTGCGGCTGGCCAGCAGGGTTTGTCGGTTGCTTTCGATCTTGCGACCCACCGTGGGTATGATTCAGATCATCCGCGGGTCGTCGGTGATGTCGGTAAGGCCGGTGTGGCGATCGACTCCGTCGAGGATATGAAAATTCTGTTTGGCGATATCCCTCTCGATAAGGTTTCGGTTTCGATGACCATGAACGGGGCAGTATTGCCGATTCTGGCCAATTATATCGTCGCCGCAGAAGAGCAGGGTGTCAGCCAGGAACAGCTGGCCGGAACCATCCAGAACGATATACTCAAAGAGTTCATGGTTCGAAATACCTACATTTATCCGCCGACGCCCTCGATGAAGATTATTGGCGATATCATCGAATACACCAGTCAGAACATGCCGAAATTCAATTCTATTTCGATTTCCGGATATCATATCCAGGAAGCTGGTGCGAATAACGCCCTTGAGTTGGCTTTCACCCTGGCGGATGGACTGGAATATGTCCGTCAGGCGGTCGCCAAAGGCCTTGACGTGGATGCTTTTGCGCCACGTTTATCGTTCTTTTTTGCCATCGGCATGAATTTTTTCATGGAGGCGTCAAAATTACGCGCCGCCCGTTTCCTCTGGGCGAAGATGATGGAAGAATTCAAACCGAAGAATCCAAAATCCTCGATGCTGAGAACCCACTGCCAGACCAGTGGCTGGTCGCTGACGGAACAGGATCCATACAACAACGTAATCCGGACGACCCTGGAGGCCTTGGCCGCTGTTCTCGGTGGAACCCAATCACTGCATACGAATGCGCTGGATGAGGCGATTGCCCTGCCCACCGACCATAGCGCGCGCATTGCACGTAACACCCAGTTGGTTATCCAGGAGGAGTCGGGGGTCTGTAACGTTGTCGACCCGCTCGGCGGCTCCTACTATGTCGAGTCTTTGACCAACTCGTTGATCGAAGAGGCGCAGACCATTCTTGATGAAATTGAAGGTCTGGGCGGTATGACCAGGGCGATTGAGTCGGGCATGCCAAAATTGCGGATCGAGGAATCTGCGGCTAAAAAGCAGGCAGCGATCGATTCGGGTCGTGACGTGATCGTTGGCGTCAACAAGTATCAGCTGGCGGAAGAGGACGCCATTGACGTTCTGAACATCGATAATTCAGCAGTACGAGAATCCCAGATCGCTCGATTGCAGAAGATGCGTGCCGGGCGGGATGAAACGGCCTGCCAGAATGCTCTTGCCGAGATTACAGCGGCATGTGAGAATGGCCAGGGGAACCTGCTTGGCCTCTCGGTTGAGGCTGCGCGGCTGAGAGCCTCGGTTGGTGAGATTTCCGACGCAATGGAAAAAGTATTCGGCCGCCATCGGGCCGAAATCAAACTGGTATCAGGAGCTTACGGATCAGTGGTTGCCGAAGATCAGAACTTTGCGTCTTTGATAAAGCGGATCGATGAGTTCTCTGCAAGAGAGGGGCGCCGTCCCCGCATTCTGATCGCCAAGATGGGGCAGGACGGTCATGATCGCGGGGCCAAGGTGGTAGCCACCGCCTATGCGGATGCCGGTTTTGATGTCGATGTCGGTCCTTTGTTCCAGACGCCGGAGGAAGCGGCCAAGATGGCGGTTGAGAATGATGTCCACGTGGTTGGAGTCTCCAGCCTTGCCGCAGGTCACAAGACCCTGGTCCCGCAATTGGTTGCAGAATTGAAAAAGCTGGGCGCGGACGATATCGCAGTTGTCTGCGGCGGGGTTATCCCTCGTCAGGATTATGATGAGCTTTTCGCGGCCGGTGCTGCCAGGATCTTCGGGCCGGGAACGCCGATCACCGTTTCAGCCGCTGAAACTCTGGATGCGATTGAAGCAAGCAAGTAATTGAGGGTTCACGTTAAAAGGGCAGGCGCGGTGCGTCTGCCCTTTTTCATTTCGTCTGGCAAGGTCTGATCGATGCCTAAAATAAAGCAAATTGTCGACGGGGTCAGAAAGGGCAATATCCGCTCGCTGGCCAAGGCAATCACCCTCATCGAAAGTCGCAATCCGGATCACTCTCTGGCGGCAGTCAGTTTGCTGGATGAGCTGCTCCCCTATTCCGGGGAGTCGATGCGGATCGGCATCTCCGGGGTTCCCGGCGCTGGGAAGAGTACCTTTATCGAGGCGCTGGGAATGTACCTGGTCGGTCGGGGGAAGAAACTGGCCGTGCTGGCCGTTGACCCCTCTTCCCAGCTGTCGGGTGGATCGATCCTCGGCGACAAGACCCGCATGGAGCTTCTGTCGCGTGAGACGAATGCTTTTATCCGCCCTTCGCCGACCGGAGATAACCTCGGCGGGGTTGCGCGGAAAACGCGCGAGACAATGATCGCTTGCGAGGCTGCCGGCTATGACGTCATCATTGTCGAAACTGTTGGCGTGGGACAATCGGAAATCACAGTCGCCTCCATGGTTGATTTCTTCCTGTTGTTGCAGATTCCGAATGCTGGAGACGAGCTGCAGGGGATCAAGAAAGGGGTCATGGAGATTGCTGACGCCATTCTGATAAATAAGGCAGAGGGTGAAAATCGACCCCAGGCTGAGCTTGCGCGGCAGCAATACCAGAATGCCCTGCACCTGCTCAGGCCTAAAACTAAAAACTGGACGATTCCTGCCTTGCTGTGCAGTGCGTTATATCAGGAGGGGATCGAGGAGGTCTGGTTGACTGTCCTGGACTACGAGCAGTCGATGAAAGCGAGTGGCGAGTTTGAAGAGAAACGGCGTCTGCAGAATAATGACTGGATGTGGACCCTGCTGATGGATGGTCTGAAGGATCTTTTTATGCAGGATGAAAGTGTTGCTTCGCTGATTGATCAGGTCCAGCGAGGAGTCAGCGAGGGAGTTACAACCCCTGGTGCAGCAGCGCGAAGATTGCTTGGTGTCTTCAAGAGGGGCAAGTCTTGAATGCAAATGCTTACAAAATACTCATATGAATTTAACAGGGAGGAACTATGATTGAAAAAATTAACCACATCGGTATCGCTGTAAAAAACCTGGAGAATGCGATTCCTTTTTACCGGGACCAGTTGGGGATGATCTTTGAGGGAACCGAGGAAGTTGCTGAGCAACGGGTCCGAGTTGCGTTCCTGAAGGTTGGCGACAGCCGTATCGAATTGCTGGAACCAACCTCGACAGATTCTCCGGTGGCCAAATTTCTGGAAAAGAATGGTGAAGGAATCCATCATCTTGCCTATGAAGTTCAAGATATAGAGAAAGCGCTCAGGGAACTTGATGCTCAAGGGGTCCGTCTGATCGATAAGGAGCCCAGAAGAGGGGCTCACGGGAGCCGTATCGCTTTTCTTCACCCCAAGGCGAGTGGTGGAGTGCTGACGGAAATCTGTCAAGGCCCCACTTGCTAAAGGGAAAGATAGAACGGTGTTATTAAATAATTAGTTAAGTTATAACAATCAGTTGCTTTTGTTTTTTACTTTAGTCTTGACATGCCTATCGATAAAAATATACTGATGTTGGTAATAGTAGAACGTGCTTGGAGGTGTCACTGCCTTGACCCGGTCTGTCGCGCCACATAGAATGGTCATTACTACAGATTCGGGGAGGTTTAATATGCTAAGTAGAATTCTTGTCGCTTTAGTCGTCGTGGTGGTCCTGGTTGTTGGTAGTGTTGCGGTCGCATCGGCATTGTCCGCTGGAAATGTCGCCCCCGATTTTCAGGGAAAGACGCTGGAAGGCAAGGACTTCAGGCTTTCCGATTTTAAGGGGGAGCCGATAGTGCTCAAGATCGGGACCACCTGGTGTCCCAGTTGTCGCGAGCAGGCAAAGTCCTTAAATCTCCTGCACAGCTATTTGTCAGAGAAGGGCATCCGCTTTGTCGACGTTTATGTCGATGAAACCGAAAAATCGGTCAGTAAATTTTTCAGCAAAGAGAAGTATCGCAAACCGTCCGCGGTTATCCTGGACGAGGGCAATGCCCACAAGGCATATAATGTTTATGTGATCCCGAGGCTGATACTGATCGATAGTAATTTTAATGTTTTTCGTGACGGTGATGCGCTCACCTCCGCAATCCTGAAAAAAAAGCTTGAAAAAATGCTGAAAAAGAATTAAAAAATTGCAATCCATGTGCTCTGTGGTATAAAGCCAACAGCACACGGATATGTTGTTTCAACAGCGCCACATGGACGTCTTGTTTCTGATCGTATTTTTTAAGCTTAATCCGTCCGCAGGCCGGTTAAATAGGGCCTGACCGGTGATTGAAACAACAGGACGAAATTGGCACTGATACTGCACGGAATAAAGCATTGATCTGCCACAGATGTTGTTTGTCTTGTAATTTGTAGTCTGTTTTATTAGTATTCAGTTGGTTTTGTTCTACAGGGAGGTCCAGTCATTGAGTAAAAATCCTTTCTCTGGCCCCTGCAACAGGTTCACTGCTTATGTATTTTGGCAGCTTGCGCCAATTCCGGTGCGGGCGATTCATCGCAGGTTCTAACTGCATGACCTGCGAATAATGGGTTTGTTTAGCACAAACTGAGATAGTCACGTTTTTTTGTCACGCCGAATCGTTCGGCAATCTACCCAACTGTTTTAAAAGGAGGTAACACCAATGAGTAAGTTTCTGAAAGTTATGATCGTCCTGTTGACGATCGCCGCTGTTGCAACGCCTGTTATGGCTGAAGATCGCCTTAGCCTGGCTGGCCAGATGCGTGTCCGTGGCTGGTTCGTCGACCAGGGAGATTTTGTCGACGATAATGGCACCGAAGCTGATCTTACTGATGACTTCATTAGCGACAGAACCGAAAGCTGGATGGACCAGCGTCTGCGTGTCGGCGGCAAGCTCTCCATCGCTGAAGGCGTCAGCGTCACCTTCCGTACCGATATCACCGAGTCCAACTGGGGTTCCAACGCCGGTTTTGGTTCCGGCCGTAGCGGCTCTACCCAGCAGTGGGACCGCGCTCACCTTGACATTGGAAACGACAGTATGCACCTCCGTGCCGGTCAGCAGTATCTGGCATTCGGTAAGAACGGTTTCGACGCTCAGGATAACGGTCTGACCTTCAACACCTTTGGTGCCATTCCGGTAACTGCTTTCTTCATGATCAACGAAGATGGCGGCGGCAAGGACCAGACTGACGCCTACTTCTATGGTGCCCGTATTGCTCACAAGGGTGAGGCGTATGCCTCTCAGTTGTTCGTGGCCGGCCAGACCGACACCGACCCGCTCGAGATTGGCGATAATCAGGAAAATGTCATGGTTGTTGGTCTGACCCTCGACCTGGACCTGAGCCCCGTCAAGCTGTACGGCGAAGCTGAGTTCTTCACCGGTGATGCCTCCGCTACTCAGGACGCTACCGGTACCCAGGTTCTTTTGATTGCAGACATGGCCGCATCCGATACTATCAATGTTGGTGCTAAACTCTTCTACTCCATGGGCGACGACACTGACGTTGTTTACAGCATCCTCGGTAATGACTTCGGTGGTTGGGATCCCCTGTTCGAAATGGGTACCGGTCTTGACAACGAGCAAATCGGCGCCGGTCGTCCCTTCGCTGTCTGGCAGCAAGCTGGTATTATCGCTGTTCAGCTGAACGGTTCCGTCAAGGTTAGCGACGCTCTGACCGTTGCAGCTGTTGCCGGTATGGGACAGACCGAAGACGACGCCATCATTGACGACGACGCCACCTTCTTTGGCGCAGGCGTAAGCTACGCTGTTATGTCTAACACCAAGCTTGGTGCCCAGGTTGAGTACATCGACCGCGATCTGGATACTGATGCTAACCTGCAAGCAGGTGTTGGCCTGTTCGTGAACTTCTAGTCTTTGATTAGAAATTGACACGAATATCATGAAAAGGCCCGCTGTTTTACAGCGGGCCTTTTTTTATAGAAACCAGATCAGCCTTCCCATTTTCCTGAAATGAAGTTATGCTGTCATCTGCCTTGGGTTAATGTTTGTTTGAAGGCTGGTTGTGTATTATGCTGACGCTATAGTTGCTTGTTTTGTGTGGGGGGCAAGCCGTAAAAAATGCTTCTCAAATCCCTGCCTCAGGCTTATTGCGTATGATGACAGCTTGTACCAATTGATGAAACAGGTGATTCAGGTCGGTTAAATGTCCAGTCCAGTTCGCGGCTATGCTGATTGATGTCGCTCAGGCTGGTTAATAATGTTGTCTTTGTCACGCCGAATCGTTCGGCAGACTACCTAACTGTTTAAAAGGAGGTAACGCCAATGAACAAGTTTCTGAAAGTTACGATCGTTCTGTTGACGATCATGGCTGTCGCTACCCCGGTCATGGCTGAAGACCGCCTTGATTTGGCCGGTCAGTTGCGTGTCCGTGGCTGGTACGTTGATGATGGCAATATCGTTACTGAAAGTTGGGGGGACCAACGTCTGCGTGTTGGCGGCAAACTTTCCGTCATTGAGGGCGTCAGCGTCACCTTCCGGACCGACATCACCGAGTCCGACTGGGGTTCCAACGCCGGTTTTGGCTCGGGCCGTAGCGGCTCAACCCAGCAGTGGGACCGCGCTCACCTTGACATTGGAAACGACAGTATGCACCTGCGTGCCGGTCAACAATATCTGGCATTCGGTAAGAACGGTTTCGACGCTCAGGACAACGGTCTGACCTTCAACACCTTTGGTATCATTCCGGTGACTGCTTTCTTCATGATCAACGAAGATGGCGGCGGCAAGAGCATGACTGACTCCTACTTCTATGGTGCCCGTGTTGCTCACAAGGGCGAGATGTATACATCTCAGATGTTCGTGGCCGGCCAGACCGACGTAAACAACTCAATGGAAAATGTTAACGTTATTGGTCTGACTCTCGACTTGGACCTCGCTCCTGTTGCCCTGTACGGCGAAGTTGAATTTTTCACCGGTGATGCCTCCGCTACCCAGGACGCTACCGGTACTCAGCTTTATGTAAGTGCTGATATGGCTGCGACCGAAATTGTCAACGTTGGTGCTCAGTTCTTCTATGCTGCTGGCGATGATACGGATAAGGTTTACCACATCCTCGGCAACGACTTCGGTGGTTGGGATCCCCTGTTTGCTCTCGGCACCGGCCTGGACAACGAGCAGATCGGCCTCGGTCGTCCCTTCGGCCTGTTTAATGATGCCGGTGTTGTAGCCATTCAGCTCAACGGTTCCGTTAAGGCGACTGATGATCTGACGGTCTCCGCTGCTGTTTCTTATGCACAGGCTGAAGATGACAAGGTGCTGAGCCAGGGTGCTGATACTGTTGTGACCACTGATGATGTTGTTGATGACAACGCTATCTCTTTAGCTCTGGGTGTGAAATACGCCCTTTTGGCTAATACTCAATTGGGGCTTCAGATAGAGTACGTTGACTATGAAAACCGGAATGATGAGATAGGCAAAGCTGGAGTTGGCCTGTTCGTTAACTTCTAATTCTGAATGAGAAGATAACGCAAATGCTTTAAGAAAGGCCCGCTGTGTAGCAGCGGGCCTTTTTTTGTCGATTTCCGGATCAGCCTTCCCATTTGATGCAAATATCGATAGAATACGAGCTTGTCCGTAACATGTAAGTTTAATTTCTTTGCCCTGACAGGTCGCAAAATGAAGTCAATTTTCAAGCTCTGCATCTTTCTGATTCTTTTATGGCCAATATCCGCTCTGGCCGTATTCCCACAACAAATCAAAAGTGATTTTTCTCCCGTAAGCGGTTACGTGATCATGCCGGTTGGTGAAGAATATCTGGTGGATCTGGATGCCTCGGACAGGGTGCAAGAAGGGGATATTCTGACCCTGATCACTCCGGGTGAGAAAGTCATACATCCGGTGACCAAGGAAGTTTTGGGCACTCTTGATACCGCGCGGGGTTTTCTGCAGGTGACACGACTCAAGTCAGGTTATTCCTACGCAAAATTACTGACACCGGAGTTCGCCCCGGAAAAAGGTGCTCAGGTTAAACGGTTTGAGCAGGTTCCTGCCGTTTTGGTGGCAGAACCGCGCAATGATCTCCTAAGGGATGAAATCAAAGCGGGCCTGCCGCACCTGGAGTGGGTTGATGATCCTGATGAGAGCAACGCAATGCTGATCTTCAGCCTGACCGGCAATTCTCTTACCGTCAGCGATAAAGACGGTGCTCGCTTGAAGAGCTATACCTTCAACGACAGTGGGGAGTTGATTTTTGCGGGGAGAGCAGAGGCACCGACTGCTGTCACACCTGCCGCCCCGAACAAAAGTCTGTTGAACCAGACGGCCAATAGCCTGCTCGGCAGTATCGGTCTCGGCAATAAGGAAGAGGTTCAGCAAGGAGCCGCGATTATTCAGAGTCGCAAACCTCAGGTCGGTATCTGGAGGGGGCCGAACCTGAAAGAGAATCCGGTCGGCCTGGTCGTGGCAGATTTCGATAATGACGGAAGGCGGGAAACCGCCGTCGCGTTTGAAAGCAGCCTGCTGATCACGGAAATTTCACAGGGAGAGATGATCAGGGAGGCCGAAGTTGAATTTCCCTCCGGAACCAAGCTGCTGAGCATCGACGTCATCGATTCCGATGGGGACGGTCTCATGGAGATTTACCTGAGCGCGGTCAGCGGATCAAAGCTGAGCTCCCAGGTGGTCGAATTCAGGGGGCAGTCTTATGTCAATACCATAAGCAGAATCCCCTGGTTCCTCAAGGTTGCGGTGCTTACGAATGGAGAGCGTGTCTTGCTGGGGCAATCGCTGGGCAGTGCGGAAGCTCCTTTCAAGGAGCCTTTCTTTCGGGTGAAACGCTCAGGCGATGAATTGTCCATGACAGATCGTGTCGAGTTGCCGGGGAAAATCAACCTGTTCAGTTTTATCCCGGCCGGTACTGCCGACAACCAGCAATTGCTCGCCTATGTCACTCCTGACGAATACCTGAAGGTTATTTCAGAACAAGGGGATGAGTTCTGGGCCTCGGATGAACATTACGGTGGTTCGGATGTCAGTTTTTATCCGGAACATAATGCGAACAGGGAGCTGATCAATCCTGTCTATATACAGCAGCGAATGCTGAAAAATTCTGAAGGAGACATCCTTGTTGTGCAGAATGAGGGGATTCGCACCTTACAACGCTTTCGCGAATTTAAGAAAAGCCGGATTGTTGCGTTCACTTGGAATGGGTATGCCATGCAGGAAAGCTGGATGACTGCTGATCAAAACGGATACCTGGCGGATTTCGCTTTGGCCGATGCCGATAATGACGGTATGGAGGAGTTGGTAATGGTCGTGAAATACCAGCAAAAGAGCCTCTTCAGCAAAGGCCGGTCCTCAATTGTGATTTATGAGCTTGGCAACTAGCAATCCATGCCTTGGCAAAAATAAAGCCCCCCTGTTTCAAGTGGGGGGCTTTATTCATTTTATGCAGCGTGTGTCACAATTGCTGAATTTAACAGTCTTTAAGCTGATACTTTAACGTCCATACCGCTCCACATCAAATTCATATCCGCAGGATGGGCATTTTACCCTGAGATTTTCATCAGAGCTCTTTCCTGCACACGCACCCAGAGAAAGTGCAAAAGCCGAAATAATAATCAAAATCGCTAGTTTTTTCATGAGTGTCTCCCTCTCTAGAAGCCTAGGTTAATATTCATGCTGACCCGATAGTTTGTAGTTATAATGCTACCTTCATCTATGCAATTGTCAAGGTGTCAATGGATTTTTTTTCAATAATTACACAGATGTTTAATCTGGTGCTGATTTGTTTTCAGACTGTCATTTTTAAAAGAGTGAGCTAAATATCGTTATGGCACTGATCAGTTTAAGAAATGTTTCGCTCGCTTTCGGTGGTCCAAAACTGCTGGACGACGCTTCTCTGCAAGTGGAACAGGGGGACCGAATCTGTCTGTTGGGACGTAATGGCACTGGGAAGTCAACTCTGTTGCGCTTGATCAATCAGGAGGTTCCTGCCGATGCCGGAACCATAGACCGACAGCAGGGATTGCGGGTCGCGCTGGTCGCGCAGGAAGTTCCTGCGCACCTGCAAGGGAGTATCCGTGACAATTTACGTGCTGATGCAGACCAGGAACATGTCTGGCATAAAGAGCACGGTATTGATCAGGTCCTTTCGCACCTTCAGTTGGACGGAGATGCCGATGTCGCGACTTTGTCCGGTGGTATGAAGCGTCGCGTGCTACTGGCCCAAGCCCTGTGTAGTGAGCCGGACATTCTGCTGCTTGACGAGCCGACCAATCATCTCGATATCGCAACTATTGCCTGGCTGGAAGAGTTTTTGCTCCGGTTGCGAACGACTTTAATCTTTGTCAGTCATGACAGAATGTTCGCAAGGAGGTTGGCGACCCGGATTGTCGAGCTGGATCGGGGACACCTGTACTGTTTTGAGTGCGGTTATGACGAATTTTTGCAGCGTCGGGAAGACCTCCTGAATGCGGAGCAGAAGGAGTGGGCGCGATTCGATCAGAAGCTCGCCGAGGAAGAGATCTGGATTCGTAAGGGGATCAAAGCCAGGCGGACCCGCAATGAAGGGCGGGTGCGGGCGTTGCAAAAGATGCGTAACGAACGAAGCCAGCGCCGTGATCGAATTGGCAAGGTCAAGATGCAGCTTCAGACCGGAGAGCGCAGCGGCCAGATGGTTGCAGAAGCCAAAGATGTTTCATTCTGCTATGAAACAGAGCCAATTATCTCAAACCTCTCTTTAAGAATCATGCGGGGAGACAGAATCGGGATCATCGGGCCGAATGGCGCCGGAAAGTCTACCCTGCTGAAATTGTTGTTGGATCAGCTGCAACCGTCCGAGGGCTCGCTACGGCATGGAACAAATCTGCAGGTCGTCTACTTTGATCAATTACGTGAGCAACTGGATGAAGAGAAGACGGTTCAGGAGAATGTTGCAGGCACCCAGGATCACATAATGATCGGTGGAAATTCTCGACATGTCATAGGCTATTTGCAGGACTTCCTGTTTTCCCCGGAGAGATCAAGAACCCCGGTCAAGGTTCTGTCCGGTGGCGAACGCAATCGGTTGCTGCTTGCGCGTCTCTTTACCCGTCAGGCAAACCTGCTGGTCCTGGATGAGCCGACCAATGATCTGGATGTGGAAACTCTGGATCTGCTCGAAGAGTTGATTATGGATTTTGCAGGAACCGTTTTACTGGTCAGTCACGATCGGACGTTCCTGAATAACCTGGTGACCAGCTGTCTGGTCTGCCAGGGGAATGGCGTCGTAGAAGAGTCGGTCGGTGGTTATGATGACTGGCTGATGCTGCAACAGGAAAAATTGAATGACGAGAAGAGGCCTGCAGCAACAAAGCGTGAGAAGGATAAAGCGGAACGGCCGCGGAAGCTGAAATTTAAGGAAAAACAGGAATTGGCGGTCCTGCCACAGACAATAGACAGGTTGGAAAACGAACAGGCAGAATTGCACGAACTTATGGCCGACCCCAAATTTTACCAACAGGGCGGCGGTGCCGCTGTCAGAGAAAAGCAAGACCGATTGGCAGAGATAGAATTGCTGCTGAACGAAGCATATCAACGCTGGGAGGAGCTGGATGCGATCCCGGAATAATGGTCAGTCCGTTTTCGGCCAGGCAGCAAGCTCAGCTATCAGCATATCGAGAAGATGAGGCAGTGCTTCCTGAACTGGTTTTGACAGTTCAAGGCTCCTTTCAATGATTTGCGGCTGAACCAGAAACAGGGTCAGATCGGGCAGTTGGCCCAGTTTCTTTGCGAGAATCAGAACTTCTGCCAGTCCGGTCTGGTGCAGCGACGCTTGTGTTGTGCTCTGCTGTGAGTTGATGATTTTTTCAGCTGGATACCGCAAAATTGCGCCCGGTTTTTTTCCGAAGTCGGCAGCATCTATAATGATTGCCCGGTCGCATTCAGCCAGTATTTGCAAGAGCGTAACCCCTCCGCAGCCGCCATCTATCAATTCGATAGTCGGCGGAATTTTCCGCCGGCGAAGTTCTTCAATAGCAACCACACCAAGACCATCATCTCCCATTAACAGATTGCCAATGCCGATAATTCTGGAAATATGAATTGCAGACATTCCGCTCAGACCAGATCGATTTTAAGAAGATGTGTGGAGCAACTGAGGCATGGATCGTAAGAGCGGATCAACATTTCCAGCCGCCGGGTCAATTCCTGGTCGGATCGATCAAGCAATTCAGGCAGAATAGCTTTCAGATCAGTTTCGATATTCGCCAGGTTTTGTGCAGTTGGGATGACGCAGTCTGCAGTATCGAGCAGCCCGTTCCGATCATAGGTGTAGGAATGGAAGAGCAGGCCACGAGGGGCTTCCACCGCAGCGGTCCCCTGCCCACCACCAGTTGGCACAGCCCTCGGTTTTGTCCCGTTCAGCCCATGCAACAACAGTTCATCGATGGTGTGAATCGACTCTTCAACATAGTTAACCACCTCGACCAACCGCGCCTTGAGGCTGTGGTAGGGGTTGATCGTATCGGCATCAATGGTCAGGGCGGATGCAACCTTGCGGGCCATTGGCGACAGGCGTGGGAAGTTGTTTTTAAACCGTGCCAGTGGGCCGACCATGTAACTGCCCCTTGCAGTTCTGGCGAACTTGGCTGTTGAATAGCCCGTCAGGTACTCTTCGACTTCCTTTTTATAGTCTGTTACGGCAGCGTTGAGCCCGGAACTGGAACAGAAGCGGTTTGCATGAAGTGGATAGTGGCCTGGATCAGACAGGCAGATATATTCTGTTTCCCGCTCAAATTCGGGAAAGTCAAAACCGGCAAACAGCTCAACCGTGGCTTCCAGGTCGGGGAGTGCTGCCACTAACTCTTGTCGCAGATGCTTCAGGTCGCTGACATAAGGCATAACAGAAAAGCCGCCGATGGTTGTTGTCACAGGGTGAATCGGACGACCGCCGATGACTTCACATATCCGGTTCGCTGTTCTTTTCAGTCTAAGTGCTCTGGCGACCAGTTCGCGACGGCTGTCAAGAAGCTGGAAAATGCTGGAAATGCCGAGATAGTCAGGAACGGCCATAAAGTAGAGCTGGAGCAGGTGGCTCTGCATAATCTCGCCAAAGCTTAACAGGCGGCGCAGAAGTCTCGCCTTTGCGTCAGGCTCTACGCCTAGCGCCTGTTCGGTCGCCATCAGAGAAGCCAGAGTGTGGGAGATTGAGCAGACGCCGCAGACCCGGGCAACGATCGGGGCCACATCGCTGAAGTGTCGCCCTTTGAGCATTGCTTCGAAAAAGCGGGGGGATTCGACTATTTCCAGACGACAGTCTTTAATTTCACCCTGTTTTCGATCAACAACCAGGTGGGCATGACCTTCAATCCGCGTTATGTGGTTCAGCTCTATTTTCATGATTCAGACTTCTGTTCGCCGATGTTAAAGGTGCGATACTGGTCAAGAATGTCATCAACCGTTAATCCGTGTTCTTCCAGCAGTCGATGGTAAGGTGAGGTTCTGGGGTTTTCGATCAATCCTCTGCAGCCACGGCAGCGATCGCCGCCATCGATACAGATGGCACGGCATCCGGCACGCGTCACCGGGCCAAGGCAGATTTCACCGTGATCAAAGCTGCAGGGGTATTCGGCCAGTTTACACTCTACGCAGACTGCAAAGGTCGGCAGATCTGGTTGTCTTTTCAGCAACAGGGCTTGCAGGACTGCCAGAAACTCGTGACCATCGATCGGGCAGCCGGGAACGCGATAGTCCACAGGCACCACCTCGCTTAATGCTTGGGGCGGATCGGTCTGCAGATGCGGTAAATGGCTGGCGTAGACCTGTTGACACATCAGTTCCGGTCCTCGGTCGCTGCCCAGGGCATTGACGCCACCATTGTCTGCGCAGGCTCCGAGGGCGACGAGGATATCTGTTCTTTGACGGATTTTTTTGAGCTGTTCCCGGTCCTGCTGTCGGCAGACACTCCCTTCGACAAAGGCAATATCAAGATGACCGGCCTGTTCAGACATCACTTCGCGAAACTCAACGAGCTCGACCAACTCTAAAATCTCCAGAAGATCCTGCTCAAGATTGAGAACAGTCAACTGACAACCTTCACAGCCAGTGAAATCAAAAAATCCAATCCGGGTTTTTTTCATCGTTCAATCGCTTCGGCCAGATGCTTGATGCTGCTGTAAGGGAAGATAGGACCGCATTCACAGACACAGACATTGTTGATCCGACATTTACCGCATTTGCCGAGACCACATTTCATGTGTCGTTCCAGATTCAGATAGATGTTTTCGTCATGCAGGCCCATGCGGAACAGGAGCGGATTGATATGTCGATACATTCCGGGGGGCCCGGACACCGCGGCAATGGTCCGTTGCGAATTGATTTCCAGATCCTTGAACAAATAGCTGATATCGCCACTGGGGATACCCCATTCGTTCTCCTCTTCATTAACCGCGAAGCGACAGTCCATTTCACCTGACCGATGCCAATCCAGCAGGTCCTCGCGAAACAGCATGGAATCTATGGAGCGGGCAGCGCAGAGCAGAGTGATTCTGCCGAAATCGCGACGACGAGCGAGTAGCGAAAGCAGAAGCGAGCGCAGCGCGATGAGGCCACGCCCGCCGGCAACCAGTAATAGATCCTGTCCCAGCATCTTGTCGATTGAATAACCGCTACCGAATGGACCGCGGATACCGATCATGTCGCCCTTGCGGGCTCTGTGAAGTGCCTGAGTCAGGGCACCGGCCTTGCGGATGACGAGGTCGATTTCCCTGCCTCCATCGGGGGCAGAAGCGATAGAAAAGGGGGCTTCTCCCAGCCCAAAAACCGAAATCTGAATAAAGCTGCCGGGAGTAAAGGTAAACTTTTCAGGAAGTCTCAGGCGGAAGAGGAGATCTTCTGGCGAAAGTTTTTTTCTAGCAATAATCTCTGCCATCTGCGGTTGATATTCGATACCGGGCGCTGACGGTCGTTCAGGTTGTAGATTATCAGCGAACATCTGGTTAAGAACTTCAGTCGGTTCAATGTGGGAGAGGCATTCGCGGCTGCAGCGACCACAGCCAACACAGGCAGTGCGCTGATGCTGATCCCATAGGTATTTATATTTTCGATAGAAGCGATGTCGTTGTCGGTCTGACTGGCTGGAGCGAAAGTTCTCCCCATCAGACACTTTGGCAAACTGATCAAACTGACATGAATCCCAGGTGCGAATTCTCTGCCCTTCCTTCAAATTGACTTCCAGTTTGTCCTGAACGTTGAAGCAGTAACAGCTGGGACAGAGCAGGGTGCAGGAGCCGCAGCCAAGGCAATCTTTCCCCAGCCGTTTCCAGACTGGATCATCATAAGCATTTTCCATCAGTGCCGGCAGGGTTTCTGCCGGAAATTTCAGCCGTGTTGAACACTGTTTAATCTGCAGTGGCAGAGGGGCTTCAGCCGCATCTGCAACAACCTCCGGAGCGTGATTATAGAGCAGTTGCTTGCCACGCTCGCTGCCGCTCTGGATCAGGTAATGGCCATCACGACGGTGAAGAAACAGGTCAAACCCGTGGGCAATCCGGTCCGTTCCAAGGCTGGTGCAGAAGCAGTATTCATCGGGAGTACAGTCAACGCCGACCAAAAGAGTGGCTTCACGCTTGGCCCGATAGGCACTGTCGGTTTCCCCTTCAAAGAGACAATCGTCCAGAATTTTGACCGCGTGCAGGTCGCAAGGGTGCATACCAAAAATAATCCGCGGAGGTGTTGTTGTCTCTGCTTCCAGCAGGATGTTGTTGTCCAGTTTGAAGCGAAACAGTTGATCCCAGTTGGGGAACAGGAACTTTTTTGGGGAATGAACCGCCGGTGGGAATTCCAGCAACAGGTCAGCAGCATCCTGCAACTGATCAAGAATAATCCGCCCCCTCTTGCGCTGGGCTCCGACGACCTCGTACGCTTGCAGCAGCGAATGGACAAAGCGCAGTATTTCCGCTGGTTGGACGGGACGCCAGAGGCTGTTTTGGTTCTGCTCTGGAAAGATCGGTTCAAGAGGCATCAGATACGCAGTTGAAAGGGTGAAGCAACCGTATTTAAGGTGGGCCGCAGCATTGTTTTTTCAAGGATCTTCAGTATACGCAGAAAGTGTTTTAGGGGTCAAGAAAGACAGATAAAACAGGGATTTAAACTAGAGAGCAGAGAAGGGAAAACGTCCCAAGGTTGTCTTGTGGAAGTCGTCTTTTTACTGAAAACGCCTGAACGATTCCATCTTTTTTCACAACGTTTGAACAGGGCGCCCGTTTCCGGGCGCCCTTCAGCTATCGTTCGTTTCAGTGCTCTTCTTCCAGAATTGGCAGATAGTTAACGGCGAACTTGTACATCATCACGCCGAGAGCCAAAAAGGCGAAGGTGACTGCGAACTCACCAACTGAGGGAAAGTAGTCCCAGTTCGGGCCCATGTCCATGCCGATCAGGAAAACGTTGAAGCGGTTCAACACCACGGCACAGATGACCGACAACGCACAGAGAAACAGTTTGGTACTGTCATGGCGGACTTTCTTCGACTTGAGGGCGAAGTAAGGGATGACGAACAGCGAGATCTCGACCAGGAACGAGTAGCCGGCAACACTGCCGTCAAAGGCCTGGGCGAGAACGCCACGGTAGGCCAGGTCGAGGAAGCGTAGCAATAGATAAGTACCCAGGAGCAGAGGCACGTACTTGGCGAAGCTGCCGAGCAGTTCAGTCTCCGGCTTGCGACCGAAGAACTTGCTGGCCAGAGTTCCTTCAAAGATGACCATCGGTATACCGACAGAGACTGCTGAGGTCAGAAACAGCAGCGGTGACATTGGGGTGTACCAGAGATCATGCAGCTTGTAAGGGGCGATCAGCATCATGGTGCCAAGCGACGATTGATGACCGAAAGAGAGCACCACCCCGGCAATAACAAAGAAAGCCATGGTCTTTCGGGTGAACCAATCGGCTTTACCCAGGACCCAGTTGCCGAGGCCGTTAAAGGCGGCCAGTGGACCGGGCAGATTGACTTTTCCGGAAAACTGCTCAACCACGTTGGGGATATTCTCGATGCCCAGCACGGTCAGATAGAGCATAACGCACCAGGCAACTTCGAACAGGACCGACGTCCCGTTCCAATACACCAGCGCGTGCCAGATATTGTAGTACTTGCCAAGGTCGAAAAAGACCGCCAGTCCGACCAGAAAATAACCGATAAAAGCGGTCAATATTGCCGGGCGCACCAGGGCGTGATACTTCTCGCGGCCGAAAATTTCGACAATCGCCGCAGTGGTGAAGCCACCGGCGGCCAGGGCAACGCCACAGGCAACGTCGAAGGCGATCCAGACGCCGAAGGGGTAGGCTTTGTTCAGGTTGGTGACCGAGCCAAAGCCTTCAAAAAAGCGGAAATAGGCGAATCCCGCCCCGGATACCATGAAGAAGATCAGAACCCAGAAGTTTGGGGTGATAAATTTCTGATGCAGCGGTGCCGCTTTAATACTCATCGTCACCTCCTAATTTGCCGGCAGCATTCTTGCGCCGCTGATTGTAGGCCATGATGCCGCCAAGGATGCTGTAGACGGCGATCGGCGGAATAAAATACTGGAAAATCCGGTGTTGAATGCTTTCTGTCAGCCCGGAGACCGCTTTGTAATTAAAATCAGGCAGACCAAGACCGGCAAAAGCGACCTGCGGTTTGGTCAGGTAAAGGACGTTGGTGCCGCCGACCTCTTTTTCGCCGTAGATGTGGTCGAGGTAGCGTTGCGGCTCGGCTTCAATCCGGTTGCGCGCCAGTTTAAGCAGATCGGTCCGCTTACCGAAGACAATCGCCTCTGCCGGGCAGGCGATAGCGCAGGCTGTTGGTTCGCCCTTTTTCAGCCGAGTTTCGCTGCACAGGGTACACTTTTTGATCGATGGAATGGCCCGCTGCCACTCGAACTGAGGGACGCTGAATGGACAGGCAACCATGCAGTAACGACAGCCCATACAAAGATCGGAATCGTACTTGACGGCACCGTTCGGTTGCTTCTTGAGCGCACCGACGATACAGGCCGACTGGCAGGCTGGATCGACGCAGTGCATGCACTGTTGCTTGACGAAGGTGGTCTCCTGGGTTGCGGCATCCTGATGCATCTTGATCAAGGTATAGGTGTGTTCGGAGAGTTCGCGAGGCGAATCGTAGATTGCATCACCGAAAACCTTCTGGTCGCCGATGGTGCTCTCAGTCGGCAGTTTGTTTTCGGTTTTGCAGGCCACCTGACAGGCTTTGCAGCCAATGCAGCGGGTGCTGTCGTTGAGCATGCCGTACCAGTTCGGATCCGGCTCCCGCTCATCGCGCGCCCGAGCCGGAGTGGCGACGCTGCAGACAGCAGCTCCACCGGCGGCAGCGCCGATTTTAAGAAATTTTCTTCGATCGAGTTTCATCGATTGCTCCTTCCGGAATTATCCTTTGTCGTCAGCAGATTTTTTCCCCAGCACCTTGGCACCAACAGCTCCGGCAGCGATGCCGGCCAGTGCGGCGTAGCCCGGTGTGGGATCGACCGATTTTTTGTGGTCGGTCATGATCGGGGGATATCCGGCAGGGGGAGTGACGGTATTCAATGGGACTGTGTCCCACATACTGTCTTCATAGGGATATTCCGGCTCGGTACAGCCGTTACAGGGATGGCCGTTTTCGATGCACCAGTTGGTGCCGGAGTTGAACTTTTTCTCGGGGCAGTTGCCGTGAGCCACCGGACCCTTGCAGCCGAGTTTGTAGAGGCAGCCTTCGTCGCCGAACTTGTTGGCGAAGGTTCCTTTGTCGAACTGTCCGCGCAAGGGGCAGTTGTCGTGGATCAGTTTCTTGTAGTGCATCTCCGGGCGGCCAATCTTGTCGAGCTTGACTGCTTCCGGGCCGTTGAGCAGGACCGCGGCCAGTGTGCCGACGAACCAGTCGGGATGAATGGCGCAGCCGGGCAGGCTGATGGTCGGGGTGGTGATCCCTTCCTGTTGGAAAAATTCTGCTACGCCGACCGAACCGCTCGGGTTCATATTGGCCTTGGTGACTCCACCGTAGGCCGCACAGCTACCGACGGCGATCACTGCTTTGGCCTTGCTTCCCATCCGCTTGATGTGGTCCTTTCCGGGTATGCCGTGGCCGTGGCTTTCGCCGACTTCGCACATCATGCCGTCCTCAGCCAGCATCACCGACCCTTCCACGACCAGGATAAAAGGTTTCTCCTCTGTATCGTACATCGCCTGCATGGCCATATCGCCACTGGCGGCCATGACGGTCGGGTGAAAGTTCAGTGACATGTGGTGGCCGGGAAGCACCTGGTCGAGCAGTACATCTTGAATACGCGGCGCCAGGCTGTTCAGCAGTGAGACCGAGCAGCCGCTGCAGCAACCGGAAGCCAGCCAGATGACCGGAGTCTCCTGGACTGCGGCAGCAAAGGCACTGCGGAGAGTCGGGTTGTCGAACAGGCTGACGCCGAGAGCGGCGGTGCCTGCTGCGGACGTTTTCAGAAAAGAACGTCGTGTCAGAGCCATATCTTTATCTCCTGTTTAATTCGATTCAATAAATTGATTGATTTCCTGCAGCACCAGTTGGCTGGCGCGTTCGATCTGCGCCTTGACTGCCTCGCTTAAGCCGATTCCCAGTTCGGTGATTTCCGGCTGGCAACCGATGACCACTGTTTCCTCGGGTTTGCAGTCGACTAGCTCTCCCAGCTTGAGGGTTTCGAGCAGGCCGACCTGGTGCAGCGAATTCATCGGCAGGGCACCGTTTTCCACTTCCTGCGGACTGAAGCGGTAGAGGGTTCCTGGCGCCTGGCCGCCACGCACAGCGTCGATCACGATCAGTTTTTTGCGGCCGTTAAAAACTTCCATCAGGTCGATAGCGCTGGTGCCGGCGTCGAACAGTTCGACCTCCTCCGGCAGATCGTATTCACCAAGGCGGTTTAGAACCGCATCGGCGAAGCCGTCGTCCATGCGCAGGATATTGCCGACCGCCATCACCAGCAGCGGTGCGTAGCTATCGCGGTAACAGGCTGCGGTTTCCATTACTCCGCCCCGACCACGAAACGGCCGAGGTCCTCACCTTTGGGGGTTACGACATGGACCGCACAAGAGAGGCAGGGGTCGTAGGAGCGAACGATGCGCACCAGCTCGAAGGGGTTGCGCTGGTCTTTGACCCTGGTGCCGATCAGTGACTGCTCAATCGGTCCCGGCTGCCCCTTGGCATCCATCGGGCCGGCATTCCAGGTCGTCGGAACCACCGCCTGGTAATTCCTGGTCTTGCCGCCTTCAACGACGATCCAGTGACCCAGGGCTCCGCGCGGTGCTTCGTGCAGGCCCATGCCGCGGCTGTTGACGTCGAGGTTGAAGTCGGTAAAGGTCGGCTGACCCGGCTGCAGCTGTAAGGCCCAGTCTTTGAGTTTTTCGGCCACCAGTTTGGTTTCAATGGCGCGGGCGGCATGCCGACCGAGCACCGAGAAGAGAGCGTCCGGCGATGCCTTGAACTTGCCAAGGACGCCGTTGACCATGTCCTGAACCGCTTTGTCGCCATGAACATAACTGGCGAGCATCCGCGCCAGCGGACCGACTTCCATGACCTCACCGTCGTAGCGCGGAGACTTGATCCAGCTGTAAGCGCCGGCTTTGTCGCGCTCGGGGATGGTGATGCCATCGTAGGGATGTTGCGCGCCGTGGTCGGCGAACCAGCTGTTCTGCACCTCTTCGGTGATCTTGCCCGGATCGATCCGTTGCAGTTTCAGGTCGGAGGTGACGATTCCCTGGGGCAGCCAGCGCTGACGCTTGGTCAGATCCGGATCGCTGTCAAGGTCGAAGCAACCGAAGGACATGAACTGTTTGCAACCTGCGCCAACGCCGAAATAGTCGCTGTAACGGTTGGCGACCATCAGTACATCCGGCAGATAATAGGTATTGATGAAGTCGATCAGCTGCTCCATCCGCCAGATGAAACCAGCGATCTTGTCAATGGTCGGAACTGCGGTGACGCCGCCGGCAACGATCGACATGTTGTGTGGCATCTTGCCGCCGAACACGGCGACCGCCTCATGGGCGAGGCGACGCATGTTAAGTGCTTTGACATAATGAGAAACAGCGACAAGGTTCTCTTCTTTACTCAAACGGTAATCGCCTTCGTAGCGCGGTACGAAAGGTCCCAGGTGGCCACGGGCAATAAAGTCCTTGACCTTGATCAGGTCGGGATCGCTACCAGCGTAGTCGGCACATGCGGCAACATCGACGAAGTCGAGGGCGGCCAGTTGGTAAAAATGCAGAATATGCGACTGGACGTAGTTGGCACCCTGAATCAGGTTGCGCAGGATCCGGCCGTTGTCGGTGATGTTGCCGTTGACACCGTATGCTTCATCGAGGGCATACGCGGCAGCCAGACCGTGAGAGGTCGGACAGACCCCGCAGATTCGTTGGACAATGCGGGCGGCATCGCGCGGGTCACGATCGACCAGGATGTTCTCCAGGCCCCGGTACATCATTCCGGAGCTTTTAGCCTCCTTGACGACTCCGTTCTCCACAACGGCTTCGACCTTCATGTGGCCTTCGACGCGCGAGATCGGGTCGATTACAATTTTCGCCATAAACCTCTCTCCTGTTGCGACCCAATCAGGGCCAAGCTTTGGTTGTGCCTGTTCAACCTGTTCTGACAGGCGATTTGTGAGAATTCGGGATGCCGCGATTGTGATGCAGAAGGGCTCCGAATGGACATTCAGTTGAGGGAGTAGTGGCAAGTTGCATGCCGAAACCCGGCGCAAGGTATACAGTGTACGTAAAACAAAGGTTTGACAGGTAGAAAGGGAGGCAGGATGGGGTGGACAGATTGACGCAAATGGACAAATCTAAACAGACTGTATCATTCTGTCCTGTTCTGTAGGGTTTCTTTGCTGATATTATACTGCAGTAGCTTACGATCGAGAGTTCGGCGGGCAATTTGCAATATCTGCGCAGTGCGCATTTTGTGATATCCGGTTTGACGGTAGACTTGTTCGATATAGAGTTTTTCAATGTCTTCCAGCGACATTCCGGATTCCGGCACGGCCATTGGCGTCAGTTGTTCGGTCGCCAGCTTGTTTGGCAAATGGTCAGCGGTGATCTGGCCCTTGTCGGCCATGATCGCGGACATTTCGATGACGTTTTCCAGTTCTCGAACGTTGCCTGGCCAGCTGTAGTTGGTCATCAGTTCCAGGGCATCCTTGCTGATATTGATCTTGTCCCGGTTGGAAAAGCGTTCTGCAAACAGTTCGGCCAGCGGTGCAATATCTTCGGGGCGGTCGCGTAGAGCCGGAACCTGCAGGGTCACGACATTGAGGCGGTAGAAAAGGTCTTCACGGAAACGTCCGGCGCGGACTTCCTGTTCCAGATCTTTATTGGTTGCGGCCAGAAAGCGCACATTGGCGTGGCGAACCTTGGTCGACCCGACAGGAATGAACTCTTTTTCCTGTAGCACGCGCAGGAGCTTTGCCTGCAGGCTGGGGCTGATGTCGCCGATTTCATCGAGGAATAAGGTGCCGTGGTCCGCTTCCTCAATGAGGCCGCGGTGAGTATTTGAGGCCCCGGTAAAGGCTCCCTTGATATGCCCGAACAGTTGGCTTTCGAGCAGGGTGTCGGTGAGGGCTGCACAATTGATGGTCAGAAAACGTCGTTCATGGCGATGGCTGCTGTAGTGAATCGTGGAGGCGATAACCTCTTTGCCGGTGCCGCTTTCCCCCATGATCAGGACACTGGCCTCGGTGGGAGCGACCTTACGGGCCAGATCGAATACGTGCTGAAAGGACTTGCTGCGAAACACCACCTGTTCCGGGTCGAAGCGGCGCCGAATCTCCGCTTTCAAAGAGCGGTTTTCGGAGAGGAGTTGGTTGTGTTCTACAACTTTATCGACAAGGTTGTAGAGATCGTTGGAGCTGAACGGCTTGAGCAGGAAGTCGTGAGCGCCCTGTTTCATTGCTTCAACGGCACTGCGGACGGTGCCGTAGGCGCTCATCATGACCACCTGCTGGGCAGGTCTGCGGCTTTTGATACGGCGTAGCAGGTCGAGGCCGTCGATATCCGGCATGCGAATATCGACAAGAATCAGATCGGGAAAATCCTCCTGTTGTTCCTCAAGAGCTTGCTGCAGAATGCTGCCCTGGCTGAAACAGTTGACCTGATGACCTTGAGCGTGAAGCATTTTTTCAAGTAATTTCTGGACGCCCGGGTCGTCATCGCAGATGTAGATCTTGCCCGTTTGCATAGAGTTCTGTCGCTCCTGGTATCGATTAACGCAGTGTCAAAGTCTCTGCGGGTGGCGGGGGTGGGCGTATTTTACAGTGTTGATTTTTATTTCTGCTTGCTTCTATAGTGAACGCCCTGCTCCACTGGTAAAAAGAAGCATACAAAATCGATGCCCCTTTTATCGTCTACATGAAAACAGTTTTATTCGAAGGTTTTTTCTACGGAAATCAAACTGTGGTTGGTGACTATAGCGGAAAATTCAATCCTGATGTAAAGGGAAAATTTTGCACGAACTCGGGATCGCCCAAAGTATTGTCGAAATTGCTGAAAAGAACGCTAACCAGCAGGGAGCCAGAAGAGTTCTTGAGGTGACGATAGAGGTTGGTGCGTTATCCGGTGTGATGGCCGAGTCTCTGGAATTCTGTTTTGAGGCCTGCTGCAGTGACACTTTACTCGAAGGTTGTGTCTTGAAAATAGAACCGGTTCCGGCGCGTGCCAGGTGTCGCGAATGTTATCAGGAATATACCCTCATCAATTATTTCGATAGTTGCCCCGCTTGTAACAACCCGGTCAGTGATATGCTGAGTGGTGAAGAACTGCGGATCAAGGAAATGGAGATAGATTAATATGTGTATCGATTGCGGCTGTGCTGCCCCCGACCATCACCACCATCATGATGAACCCCAGATGGGCAAGACGATAAGAATTGAAGAGGACCTGCTCGCCAAGAATAATCGGCTGGCAAACGGAAATCGCCATTTTTTTGCCGGGCATGGTCTGTTTGTGCTCAATCTGGTCAGTTCACCCGGTTCGGGCAAGACGACTATTCTGGAACAGACCCTGACCGAGCTTAAGGGAGAGCTGGGGTTTGCTGTCCTGGAAGGTGATCAGCAGACCTCAAATGACGCAGATCGTATCGCCGCGACCGGAGTTCCGGCCCACCAGATCAATACCGGTGCCGGATGTCATCTCGATGCGCACATGGTTGGCCATGGGGTGGAACATTTTGATCTGTCGCAGACCGATATCCTGATGATTGAGAATGTTGGAAATCTGGTCTGTCCGGCTTCTTTTGATCTGGGTGAGGACTATAAAGTATCGGTTCTGTCAGTGACCGAGGGAGAAGACAAACCGCTCAAATACCCGCAGATGTTCCGGGCCAGCGATGTGATGCTGATTAACAAGATCGATCTGCTTCCGCACCTTCGGTTCGACGTCGAAAAGTGTAAAGAATATGCCCGGCGGGTTCACCCCGGCATCAGGATCTTTGAAATTTCCTGTTACAGCGGCGATGGTCTTGAGCAATGGTATGACTGGTTGCGTGAGCAGGTTGCAAAGAAGAAAGCCTGAGGAGAATTCTCTATGTGTTTAGCTGTTCCAATGCAGGTTGCAGAAATCCTTGATGGCACCGCCATCTGTGAGGTGGACGGAGTACGGCGTGAAGCGAGTCTGATGATGATCGACGATGTTGCCGTTGGCGATTACGTCCTGATCCATGCCGGGTTTGCTATTGAGAAAATCGACCCGGTTGAGGCGGAAAAGACCCTTGAAATTTTTCGTGAGGTTCTTGATGCAGGCGGAGGCATTGAGGCATGAAATACGGTAGCGAGTTTCGCGACCCGCAACTGGCCTCGGCTCTGGTGGCCGCCATCGCTGCCGAAGTGAAAGATTACACTGGGCCCATGACATTGATGGAGGTTTGCGGTACCCATACCATGTCGATTTACCAACATGGGATTCGTTCGTTGCTTCCTGAGCAGATCAAGCTGGTCTCCGGTCCCGGCTGCCCTGTCTGTGTCACCCCTATCGGTTTTGTTGATCGGGCGGTGGCGTATGCCCGGCAACCGGACACCATTATAGCGACCTTCGGCGATATGATCCGGGTTCCCGGATCGACCAGCAGCCTATTACGGGAGAAAGCACTAGGAGCTGACGTTCAGATCGTTTATTCACCGTTGGATGCCGTCAAACTGGCTGCAAAACATCCTGAGAAGAGAGTCGTCTTTTTGGGGGTCGGGTTTGAAACCACGGCTCCGACCATTGGTGGTTCTCTGCTGGAAGCCAAGCAACTCGGGCTGCATAATTATTTTGTGCTCTGTGCGCATAAAACAATGCCAGCTCCGATGGCTGCTCTGACGTCTGATCCGGAACTGAAGGTTGATGGTTATCTCTGCCCCGCTCACGTCAGCGCCGTGATTGGCGCTGATGCCTACCGTCCCCTGTCGGAAGAGTATGGTGTCCCCTGTGTTGTGACCGGTTTCGAGCCTCTCGATATGTTGCGGGGGATTCAAATGCTGGCGCAACAGATTGTCAGTGGGCGAGCCGAAGTCGAAAACGAATACCAGCGGATTGTCAAGGCCGAAGGAAATCAGCGCGCTCTGCAGATTTTGCATCAGGTGTTCGAACCTTGTGACGCCGACTGGCGCGGGATTGGTTCTATCCGTGGCAGCGGATTGAGGATTCGTGATGAGTTTGCAGCATTTGACGCGGAGCAGCAGTTGTCGGTGCAGGTCGAACCCCCCAAAGAACACAAAGGCTGTCTCTGTGGCGAGATTCTCAAGGGTAAAGTTGCGCCGAAAGACTGTCCTCTCTTCCGCAAAGGCTGCACCCCTGAAAATCCGGTAGGCGCCTGTATGGTGTCGTCTGAAGGAACTTGCGCGGCGGAATATAAATACGGTTGCTGATAAATCTGATTTGCCGCGAAGATCGCAGAGAAAGGCAAATAACTGTTTGTGAGTTTCTCTTGGCGTGCTCAGCGCTCTCTGCGGTGAATGCTTATTAGGAGTTTTTGTGAAAGACAATATCATCCTGCTCGGTCACGGTAGTGGCGGAAAGCTCAGTCACCAGCTGCTCGACGAGCTGATTATCCCGACTCTCTCCCAGGTGGCACCGAGCGATCAGAATGATGCTGCCGTACTGGAAGGGGTCAACAGCACACGGCTCGCCTTTACGACCGATTCCTATGTTGTCGATCCGATCTTTTTTCCCGGCGGCAACATCGGTGACCTGGCGATCAACGGTACGGTCAACGACCTGGCCATGAGCGGCGCCAGGCCACTTGCAATTAGTGTCGGCCTGATACTCGAAGAGGGTCTTGCGCTTGATGATTTACGTCGGGTTCTGGAGTCGATGCGCCAGGCGGCGGATTCAGCCGGAGTCAGGATCGTGACCGGAGATACCAAGGTGGTGCCGCGCGGCAAAGCGGACAAAGTTTTCATCAATACGTCGGGAATAGGGGTCTTCGATCACGACCTTGAAATTGCTGGTAGCGGCGCTCGTCCCGGGGACAGGGTTCTGATCAATGGCAGCATCGGCGATCACGGTATGGCGGTTCTGGCCAGCAGAGAAGGGTTGGAACTTGAATCGGACATTGCTACCGATAGTGCTGCTCTGAACGGGCTGGTTGACGATTTGATAGAACAGTTTGGCGCGTCCATTCATGTTTTGCGGGATCCGACCCGTGGGGGCGTCGCAACCACCCTCAAAGAAATTGCTCAACAGTCAAAGGTAGATATCTGTCTTCAGGAAGCCGATCTTCCGGTCAGCGAGACTGTCGCAGGAGCCTGTGCCATCCTTGGTCTGGATCCTCTGTTTGTCGCCAATGAAGGGAAGCTGCTGGCGATTGTTGCTCCAGAGCAGGCCGATGCCGTTCTGGCAACAATGAGAAAGCATCCCGTGGGCGAGCAGGCGGCGATGATTGGTGAGGTCGTCGAAGTGTCCGCAGGCCGCGTGATGATGCGCACCGCAATTGGCGGTTTGCGGGCTATCGAGATGCTGGCAGGGGAGCAGTTGCCACGAATCTGCTAATATTCAGAGTATCTCTTTTGCGCAGTGGATTTTTTAGATAAAGACTGTTCGGAGTCAGGGTTTCAGCTGCGCGGCAAATCCAGGCGGACTTTAATCTTCTGCAGTTGGGCTTTGTGGGTGTCTTCACTTCTGGCCATTGCCGCAAACATTTTCCTCATGCTCTCCTCTTTGAACCTCACCGAGTTACTCAGGTGGATGCTGCAAAAATCGCTCTCAAGTTCTATCCCCAAATCGACTGCCTGAATCGGGGAGAGCGCGATGCTCGAAACTTTTTGGTGGAGCGCTTCTGCTTTACTGAGCAGAGCTTCCGCTTGCAGCGGTGGGATGTCGTGCTCCGGGACGAAAGATTCGCTCGGAATGCGCATGGCGAATTCGAGTTGCCGGGCGTGGTCATCTTCATCATTGGCGAGAGCAAAGAATATCCGCCGGAGCTCGGTGTCAAACTGGGAGGAGTCCTGAAAAATCCGATAGATTCGGGCGATGGTTTTTTCGATCTCTATGCAGGTCTTGATATATTGTCTCATCCGGTCTCTCCTGAAGGTTTCCCCATCAATATAGGTGACCACAGCATGACACGCAAGGGGGTTGTTTTTTGCGGCAAATGGGGTGGGTTTGCATTCTGCCAACTGTCTGGTATCTTGTACGATAAGCTGTGGAGGTTAGCTATGATGATTCGTGTTATGTATCCCAATGGCAAATACGACATGGTACGCGAAGATCTTCTTGATCTCCTTGTCGCCAAACGTCAGGTGAAAAGGTTCAGGCGGTCCAGTGGCTGGATTGACGTCGAGGGGGATGCAGAGCAGCTTCGGAATGATCCACGTTATTACTGGCTGGGGGATGATCGGAGAACGCCCAGAATTCACTGATATCTCTTGCCGATAACTGACAATAACAGGTTGGGCTTTAAACCATGAAACGGGGTCTGCAAATAGCTTCTGCGGACCCCGTTTCGTGGTTTAACTGTTTTCGAAGTACTCGACGCGCTCAGCTGATTCGTTCTTTTCGCTCCTGTTCGGTTTTGCAATCGATACAGTAGGTAGTGACCGGTCGGGCTCTTAAGCGCTCGATCCCGATCTCTTCCTCACAGCCCTCACATTCGCCGAAGACTCCTGCTTCGATGCGGTCCAGCGCTTCGCGGATTTTAGCAATCAATTTCCGCTCGCGGTCGCGGATGCGCAGTTCGAAATTTCGGTCAGATTCGAGACTGGCCCGATCGGTGGGATCGGGAAAATTGATTTTTTCTTCCGTCATGTCCGAAACAGTTTTTCCTGCTTCCTGAAGCAGTTCATCCATCTGTTTCTGCAGCAGATCTTTGAATTCTTCCAGTTGTTTTTGTTTCATGGCTGACCTCATGCTTCAAAAAGATGCCTCACCAGGGAACATCTGACAGGCGATAAATTGCCAGGCATCATGACAGCCCATACGGGCCTAAAATGCTCCACCCAATTGTACGTAAATGATCAACAAAAGCAGCCCTGTCGCTAACCAGACGGAAAAGATATCTCCGCTTTTTGTCGGCGGGGCTTTTGCCATCTGCCGGGTCTCCATGCTGATAGTCGATTCTGGAACTCTCTTCAGAAATTGTTCCACCAGAGTTGAAAAATCAGCATAACTGTTCGACAGAATAACAAAATCAGGGTCGGTACTGATACTCAAAAATGCTCTTCGACGAACCAGAACCGTGTCGACAGACGTAATGTCGGTGTAGACGATCCGTTTTTTACGCAACAGTTTGCGTACGACTATGGCCTCTTCCTCCAGTGTAACGCGACGCAGGATGCTTTCGGCAAAAAGGATCGAAACCGGAACCAGCATAGCGGCCAGAATGATGGTTTTGGCCACCGGCTGCTGCTGGACGATGCAGAGAATCAGCAGCACGACGCTGAGTAGAAGGGTCAGCCCCAGTGGCAGGAGAAATGCTTTACGTATGCTGAACTCTCTGGTATCCATTCTGCTCCACTTGACAGGTGAAAGATAAAAATCGACTGATATTACCAAATCGTGCTGCATTTGCAACTCATCAAACGATAGTTGGCTCGTCTCTGACAAAATGGCCGCTTTTTCCACCACTCTTTTCCGTCAGGTGAATTCTACCAACGACCATCTCTTTGTCCACTGCTTTGCACATATCGTAAATAGTCAATGCCGCGATCGACACAGCGGTCAGGGCTTCCATCTCGACGCCGGTCCGGCCGGTCACCCTGGCACAGGCCTCGATTTCAACACGACCCGTTGCGAGATCCGGAGAGAAATCGACTTCGACCGAGCTGAGCCCCAGCGGGTGACAGAGGGGGATCAATGATGAGGTTTGCTTGGCCCCCATAATCCCGGCAAGTCTGGCGACTGAAAAGACGTCACCCTTTTCAACCTTGCGATCCAGAATCCGTTGCAGGGTTTCGAGGCGCATCCTGATTTCGCCCCGGGCGACAGCGACTCGTCGGGTTTGCGGCTTCTCTCCAACATCGACCATAACGGCCTTACCGTCTTCATCAAAGTGGGTCAGACGTTCGCTCATTGATTGACTCCGTCAAGAAATATTCCGTGCGCTTGCAAATCGGGACTGTTAATCAAAAATAACTTCCAGGGCTTCGCTGGCGTGACGAACACCGATAAGCTGCATTCCCTTCGGTGCCTCCAGGTTCTTCAGATTCCCCTTGGGCAGGACGCAGCGGGTAAAGCCGAGTCGGGCGGCTTCGCGAACCCTCAGTTCCGGCCTGGAGACGGCCCTGACTTCACCCGTCAGGCCAACCTCACCAAAGATCACGGTCTGTGGTTCGATGGCGCGATTCAGGTGGCTCGAAGCGAGGGCGGCGATGGCAGCCAGGTCGACTGCCGGTTCATCCAGCCGAACTCCGCCAGCGACATTGAGGAAAATATCTTGCCCGGCGATGGAAAATTCAACCTTTTTTTCTAAAATCGCCACCAGCAATGCAACCCGCTTGTGATCAATGCCGATGGTTGTTCGCTGGGGAGTTCCGAAAGTGCTTGAAGAGACCAGCGCCTGCAGCTCGACCAAGATCGGTCGACTCCCTTCCAGCGAAGGAACCACCGCACTGCCGGCGGATTTCTCCGGACGCTCAGCGAGAAACAGTTCAGAAGGATTGCTGACTTCGCTTAAGCCTTCTTCTTTCATCTCGAACACACCGATTTCATTAGTCGAGCCAAAGCGGTTTTTAACGGCTCGCAGGATTCGGTAGGGATGACCGGGGTCGCCTTCAAAGTAGAGGACCGTGTCGACCATATGTTCCAGCATTCTCGGGCCGGCGATGGCGCCATCTTTGGTGACGTGCCCGACCAGAAAGGTCGGTATGCCATCCCCTTTGGCCAGCATCATCAGTCGGCCTGCGCATTCCCTTACCTGACTGACGCTGCCCGGGGCTGACTCCAGGCTGCTGGTAAAAATAGTTTGAATCGAATCGATCACCAGAAAATCGGGTTTCATCTCCTCGACCCGCTTCTGGATCTGTTCCAGTGATGTTTCTGCCAGCAGGTAAAGTTCATTGGCGCTGCTGCCCAGTCGCTCTGCACGCATTTTGACCTGTCGGGTCGATTCCTCAGCGGTCACATAGAGTGCTTTGCCGCGATCCGCCAGATGGTTGACGGCCTGCAACAGCAGAGTTGATTTGCCGATGCCGGGATCGCCACCGACCAGAACCAATGACCCGGGAACAACACCTCCACCCAGCGTTCGGTCGAGTTCAGCGATGCCACATTGCAGGCGGTCCTCTTCCCGTCCATCGATCTCTGCCAGACGTTGCGGGCGGCCAGGAGCCGCCAGGCTACGGCCGCTGGTCGAGGGCAGGGCAGGAGATTCCTCGGCCAGAGTATTCCACTGCTGGCAGTCGGGACATTTGCCAAGCCATTTGGGGCTTTGAAAACCGCACTGTTGACAGGTGAAGAAGGTCTTCTGTTTCGCCAAAACTGCTCCCTTATTAGTCACTGTTAAAAGTGCATCCATCCTATTCTGATGACCAGAGGCTGTCAATTGCCTCGTTCACCGTCCAGGCGGAAGCTGATGATTTTCTTTTCCACTTCAGCTTTCCGTTCTGAACTGACCTTACTTGTACCACCCGCACTATGGTTGCTGACCTTTTCTGGTTCTTTTCCGGCCATCTTGACTTTCCTGATATCGGTGATAGAAGGGAATACAGGTCTTTCTTTGTGGGGAGATGACAATAAAAAATAAGGGAGTTGCCAAATGAGTAATTTACAAAAGTTCGCGAGTTCTTTGGGGTTGTTTTTAGGGATGGTCGCCTGTGCGC
>Ga0102946_1000070_pt1 | contig 34813 bp, 40 predicted proteins | sample SalPon2A_A_D1_MG_FD_78209 | JGI IMG/M metagenome (GOLD analysis project Ga0102946, IMG submission 78209) | Soil microbial communities from South San Francisco under conditions of wetland restoration - Salt Pond MetaG R2A_A_D1_MG | ecosystem: Environmental > Terrestrial > Soil > Wetlands | place... | reverse complement strand
TTGCCGGCGTCGGCGCGGGCGGTGAACAGGCCGGTCGACTCGATCACCAAGTCGGCGCCGAGCTCGGCCCACGGCAGTGCCGCCGGGTCGCGCTCGGAGAGCACCTTGAGCTGCTTGCCGTCGACGCTCAGCGAGCCCTCCCCCGCCTCGACCTCACCCGGGAAGCGGCCGAGGATCGAGTCGTACTTGAGCAGGTGGGCGAGCGTGCCGGTGTCGGTGATGTCGTTGACCCCGACGAACTCGATGTCGGCGCCGGCCGCGTGGGCGGCGCGGAAGAGATTGCGCCCGATCCGGCCGAAGCCGTTGATGCCGACTTTTACAGCCATGAAGTCAATTCCTCCTCAGTTCGGTGCGGTTGCCTGAGCCTAATCACTGCCGATCGTCACCTCGAGTTCATACCCGTCGGGGTCCTGCAGGAACGCCGAGTAGGAGCCCGAGCCGTAGGAGCTGCGCTCGCCGGGCTCGCCGACGCCCTTGCCGCCGGAGGCGACGCCCTGCTCCCAGGCGGCCTTGACGGCGACGATCCCGAGGCCGGAGAAGCTGAGCAGGCCGAAGCCGGGGCTGGGCGCGTGGTGGGCGGAGATGAAGAAGACCGGCTTGGCGATGCCCCAGCCGATCGTCTCGTCGCGCTCGAAGTGACGCCGCCAGCCAAGCGGCGCGAGCAGCGCGTCGTAGAAGGACGCGCTCCGCTCGAGGTCGGAGACCTCTAGAAGAACGTGGTGCAGCATCGGGAGCGGGAGGCTATACCGGCGGCCCGGCGGCCAGTCGGCCGCTCACTCGCCGCGCGGGACCCAGCGGAAGAAGCGGATCGCGAGCAGCAGGCCGCCGACGCCCCAGATCGCGACGACGGCGAGGTGGTCCCAGGCGAGGGCCGGCCCGGCGCCGGGGATGTAGGCGTCGAAGAAGGACTGGAAGAAGGGCCGCACCGGGAAGTAGTTGGCGAACTCGATCACCCCGGCGGGCAGCTCGTCGTCGGGGATGAAGACGCCGGAGAGGAAGTAGAGCGGCAGCAGGATCACGTTGGCGATCGGCGCCGCGGCGTCCTGGCTGGGGATCGCCGCGGTCAGGGCGATTCCGAGGCAGCAGAAGGAGGCCGCGCCGACGACGAGCACGACGAGCAGCTCCGGCGCCCGCTCCCAGGGGATCGGCACGCCGTAGAGCAGCCTGCCGAGCAGCGCGACCAGGGCCAGCATCAGCGCCGCGACGACGATCGAGTTGCCGACCCGTCCGGCGATGAAGACCCAGGCGGGCATCGGCGTGCCGCGACCACGCTTGAGGCGGCCCTCCTCGCGGGCGATGACCAGGGACATCGCCAGTGTCTGCATCGTCGCCGAGACCACGGCGAGGGTGATGATCGCGGGCACGTAGTAGGTGGTGATCTCGATTCCGCCGGCGACGTCGAGCGTCTGATCGCCGAAGACGGTGGCGAAGATCAGCAACAGGACGATCGGGAAGAGGACGGTGAAGAAGACCGCAGCGGGATTGCGCCAGAAGATCTTCTGGTCGTAGCGCAGCTGGTGCCAGACCATGCTCATGGTGACTCGGTCAGCTCCAGGTAGACGTCCTCGAGGCTCGGCCTGCTGACCTCGAGCGCCTCGAGCTCGCGGCCCTCCGCCAGCGCCTGTCCGGTCAGCTCGTTCAGCGTCCGCACCGGGGTCGTCGTCTCCAGCGCGACCTCGCGGCCGTTCTCGCGGTAGCTGATCCGCACCGGGCGGCTCTCGCGGTCGCCGAGGCTCTCCGGGGTGCCGCGGGCGACGATCTCGCCGCCGGCGATGATCGCGACCCGGTCGGCCAGCCGTTGCGCCTCGTCCATGTAATGGGTGGTGAGGAAGATCGTCTTGCCGAGCTCGCGCAGGCCGGCGATCACCTCCCAGGCGCTGCGCCGCGCCTCGGGGTCGAAGCCGGTGGTCGGCTCGTCGAGGAAGAGCAGCTCGGGGTCGCCGACCAGCGCCATGCCGACGTCGAGCCGGCGCCGCTGGCCGCCGGAGAGCCGCCCGGCGCGCTCGCCCGCCTTGTCGGCCAGCCCGATCGCCTCGATCACCTCCTCGACCGGGCGCGGCGCGCGGTAGTAGCCCGCGTACAGCGCCAGCGACTCGGCCACGGTCAGGTAGGGCTCAAGGTTGCCGCTCTGCAAGACGATCCCGATCCGCTCGCGCCAGGCGCGGCCGGCCCGCTCGGGGTCCTCGCCGAGCACGCTGAGCTCGCCCCCGTCACGCTTGCGGTAGCCCTCGAGGATCTCGACCGTGGTCGTCTTGCCGGCGCCGTTGGGGCCGAGAAAGGCGAAGACCTCGCCGCCGCGCACGTCGAGATCGACGCCGCGCACCGCCTCGACCTCGTCGTAGCTCTTGCGCAGGCCGCGGATGGAGATGACGGGATCGTCCAAAGCCGGGCGATTCTAGGGCCGCTACTCGAGATCGCGATGCTTCATCCTCACGACGATGCCCTCACGGCCGTCGAGCGAGCGGCGGATTCGGTCGGCGACGGTGACAGAGCGGTGCCTGCCCCCGGTGCAGCCGACGGCGATCGTCAGGTGGCTCTTGCCCTCGGCGACGTAGGCGGGAACGAGGAACTCGAGCAGCGGCAGCAGGCGGCCGTAGAACTCGCCCGCCTGGGTGCCCGACTCGACGTAGGCGCGCACCTCCGCGTCGAGCCCGGTCTGCGGGCGCAGCTCGTCGACGTAGTGCGGGTTGGGCAGGAAGCGCACGTCGAGGGTGAGGTCGGCGTCACGCGGCGGGCCGTTCTTGAAGCCGAAGGTGAGCAGCGTCAGCGCCAGCTTGCCGCCATCGGAGCCGCCGAGCATCTCCTCGGCGATCCGCCGTCGCAGCTGGCCGCCGGTCAGCTCGCTGGTGTCCATGACGACGTCGGCGCGGTTGCGCAGCGGCGCCAGCAGCTCTCGCTCGGCGCGGATCCCGTCGACGATCCGCCCCTCCGGCGCCATCGGGTGACGGCGGCGGGTCTCCTTGTAGCGGTGCAGCAGCGAGTCCTCGTCGGCCTCGAGGAAGAGCAGCTTCGGCCGCAGCCCGTCGCGGTCGAGCTCCTCGAGCACCTGGTTGAGGTCCTCGAAGTACTCGCCGCCGCGCACGTCGGAGACGACCGCGGCGCGCTCGACGCCGCTGCCCTCGTGGCGGAAGAGCTCGCCGAGGCTGCCGATCATCCGCGGCGGCAGGTTGTCGACGCAGAAGTAGCCGCCGTCCTCGAAGGCGGCGATCGCCTCCGACTTGCCGGCGCCGGAGTGGCCGGTGATCAGGACCAGATCGACGTCGGCGGACACGCCTACCCGATCCGGTGCAGCTGCTCGTGGATCTCGCGGGCGAGCTTGCCCGGGACCCCGGGGACCGACTCGAGCTCCTCGCGGCTGGCGGCGAGGAAGCGCTCGGGCGTGCCGAAGTGCTGCAGGAAGGCGCGCTTGCGGGCCGGGCCGACACCCCTGAGGTCGTCGAGCACCGAGGCCGTCATCGCCCGGTCGCGGCGGCCGCGATGGTGCTCGATCGCGAAGCGATGCGCCTCGTCGCGGACCCGCTGCAGCAGCTTCGAGGCCTCAGAGTCCGCCGCCAGCCCGATCGGCCGTGGCCGCCCCGGGACGAAGACCTCCTCCTCGCGCTTGGCCAGCGAGACAACGGTGACCCCGCGCTCGACGAAGGGGCCGAGCGCACGCATCGCGGCGCCGAGCTGCCCTTTGCCGCCGTCGATCACGACCAGCGAGGGCAGCGCCGCGAAGCTCTCGTCGCGCTTGCCGTCGTGCGGGGAGAGGTCGGCCTGGTCGAGATGGCGGCTGACGCGACGTTCGAGCACCTCCTGCATGGAAGCGAAGTCGTCGGACCCGTTAGAGCGCGCGCCGCGCACCTTGAAGCGGCGGTAGTCGGCCTTCTTCGTCGCGCCGCCCCCGAAGACGACCATCGAGGCGACGGTGTGCTCGCCGCCGAGATTGGAGATGTCGAAGCCCTCGATCCGGATCGGCAGCTCCTCCATCGCCAGCGCCTCGCGCAGGTCGGCGAGCGAATCGACCCGGCGCTGGCGCCGGTGCTCGCGGCGCAGCCGGTCCTGGTCGAGCGCGAGGCGGGCGTTGCGCTCGGCCAGCTCGCGCAGCCGGCGCTTGTCGCCGCGCTCGGCGACCCGCACCTCGACCGGCGAGCCGCGCCGCTCGCCCAGCGCCGCCGCCAGCAGCTCGGCTCGCTCGCGCAGGTCGGGCCCGACGACGATCGTGCGCGGCATCGACGGCGAGGCCGAGTAGTACTGGCCGATGAACTCCTCGGCGACCTCGGCCGGGTCGCGTTCGGCCTGGTTGTCGAGATAGAAGCTCTGGCGCTCGGCGAGGATCCCGTCGCGCACCTGGAAGACCTGGGCGTTGGCATCGGGGCCCTCGGCGGCGACGCCGATCAGGTCGGCGGTGCCGACCGAGCCGCCGGCGACGCGCTGGCGCTCGAACAGCGAGCGGATCGCCGTCAGCCGGTCGCGATGGACCGCGGCCCGCTCGAACTCGCGCGCGCCGGCGGCCTCCTCCATCTTCGCCTGCTCGTCGGCCTCGACACGGCGGTAGCGGCCGGAGAGGAAGTCGACGATCGCATCGATGTTGCGCCGGTACTCCTCCTTGCCGATGTAGCCGACGCAGGGCGCCCCGCAGCGCTTGATGTAGTAGTCGAGGCAGGGGCTGCCGGAGCGGCGGCCCGGCTCGGCGCCCTCGCAGGTGCGGAACTGGAACAGCTTGCCGAGCAGATCGAGCGTCTCGCGCAGCCGCTTGGCGCTGGAGAAGGGTCCGAAGTAGGCGCGACCGGCGCGGTGCTTCTCGCGGGTGAAGTAGACCCGCGGGTAGTCCTCGTCGAGGCTGACGCAGACGTAGGGGTAGGACTTGTCATCGCGCAGGCGGATGTTGAAGCGCGGCCGGTGGCGCTTGATGAAGCTCTGCTCGGTCAGCAGCGCCTCGGCCTCGGTCGAGGTGACGACGAAGTCGATCCGCTCGACCCGCGAGGTCAGCCGCGGCTCGCCGCCGCTGAAGTGCGAGCCGACCCGCTTGCGGATCGAGAGCGCCTTGCCGACGTAGAGCAGCTCGTCGCCGCGCCCGTAGAAGAGGTAGACGCCAGGGGCGTCGGGTAGCTCCGTGATCCTGCCGTCCACACTTAAAGGGTAGGCTGCGGGCCGCATGAACCCGCCTGAGCTGAACACGCTGAGGATCGAGGTCGATGGCGAGGTCGGCACGATGACCCTCGACCGGCCCGACGCCTTCAACGCGATGAGCCCGGAGATGATCGCCGAGCTCGGCACCGCCTTCGCCTGGCTCGCCGACCAGGCGCCGCTGCGGGCGCTGGTGATCACCGGCGCCGGGCCCGCCTTCTGCTCCGGCGGCGACGTCAACTGGTTCAAGCTGGGCGTCGAAGACGACTCGATCGACCTGCCGGCGAACGTGCGGCGCGGCGCCGAGGCGCTGCACACGGCGATCGTCGACCTGCGCCGCATCCCCTACCCGGTGATCGCCGCGCTCAACGGCCCGGCGGCCGGGGCCGGCTTCTCGCTGGCGCTCGCCTGCGACATCCGGATCGCCTCCGAGAAGACCTTCCTCGCCCCCGCCTACGGGCGCATCGGCGCCTCGCCCGACGGCGGCATGACCTACTTCCTGCCGCGCGTGGTCGGGCCGAGCCGGGCGCTGGAGATCCTGCTCGAGGACCCGAACATGACCGCGGCCGAGGCGCTCGAGGAGGGCCTGGTCTCCGAGGTCGTCGGCCCGGACGAGCTGACCGGCGCGGCGCAGGCGAAGGCCGAGAAGCTGGCGAAGATGGCGCCGCACTACGTGAAGATGGCCAAACGGCTCTGTGGCGTCAGCATCGAGAACAGCATCACCGAGCACCTGCAGCTCGAGCGCCACGGGATCGCCGACAGCATGGCGACGGAGGACCTGCGCGAGGGCGCGATCGCCTTCTTCAGCGGCGAGACGCCCGAGTTCAAGGGCCGCTGAGCCAAAGCTCGGCCCACCACGTAACCGGTTACAGTTTCTCTGAGCGTTCCCCAGGAAAGGATCCGGTTCGATGAAGAAGCTCGCCGCACTGCTCGTCCTCGCACTTGCCGCGTTCGCCCTCGTCGCCTGTGGTGGCGACGACGACTCGGACACGACGTCCGCAACTACCGACGCCAACGGCGCCGCCGCAGCCGAAGGTGGCGAAAAAGCCGGAGCCGGCGGAGGCAGCGGATCGACCGTCGAATTCGAAGCCGACCCGAGCGGCGAACTCGCCTACACCACCGACTCGGCGACCGCCGAAGCCGGCGAAGTGACGATCGACTTCACCAACCCGCAGGGCCTCACCCACGATGTCGTGATCGAAGACGAAGGCGGCGAAGACGTCGGCGGGACGGAGCTGATCGGCGAGGGCGAAACCTCGGAGACGGTCAACCTGAAACCCGGCGAATACACCTTCTACTGCTCGGTCCCCGGCCACCGGGAAGCCGGCATGGAAGGCACGCTTACCGTCGAATAGGCGTGAGGAGGGTGCCCGCTGCTACTCGGCGGGCACCGTCAATGTAAGATGCTATCTTACATCGAGTGAAGACGACCGTTTCAAGCAAGGGGCAGATCGTGCTGCCGGCTGAGATCCGCCAGCGCGATGGGATCGAGCCTGGGCAGGAATTCGAGGTCGAGCGCGTCGACGCCGACGAGTACCGCCTGACCCGGCTTGCCCCGACGCCCAACGAGGGAATGGTCGACTGGCTTCTGTCCTGCCCTGAGAAGGGCTATTTCGTCGCGGTCGACTCCGAGTCGACCGACACTCTGTGAAGCATCTGGTCGACGCCAACGTCCTCTCCGAGGCGACGAAGCCCAGCCCCGACGCTCAGATCGTCGAGTGGCTACGGCGCAACGAGCGCACCCTCGTCGTCGACCCAACCATCCTCGGCGAGGTCCGCTTCGGCATCCTCCTGCTCGATCGCGGCGCTCGACGGGAAAGGCTCGAAGAGTGGCTCGATCAGGGCATCCGCCGCATCCAATGCCTCCCTTTCGATTCGGCAGCCGGCCTCCGCTGGGCACAACTCCTTGCCGACCTACGCCGCCGGGGTCGCCCCATGTCGGTCAAAGACAGCCTGATCGCCGCCACCGCCCTCACCCACGGCCTCTCCGTCGCCACGCTCAACCGCCGCGACTTCGAGCCGGCAAAAGTCCGTCTCGTCGACCCTGCGGCCTGAGACGGGCGAGCGGCTCAGGCGGGCGCCATCACGCGGGTGACGCTGTCGCCGACGAAGCAGGGCTTCTCGTTGCCCTCGACCTCGAGCGTGAAGCGGGTGATCACCTCGTGCCAGCCGCCGCCCTTCTCCTCGACCGAGGCGACCTCGGCCTTGGCGCGGACCCTGGCGTCGACCGGGACGGGTGCCGGGAAGCGGATCTTGTTCCAGCCGTAGTTGACGCCGAGGGCGAAGCCGGTCGAGGAGATCAGCTCCTTGCGGAAGCCGTCGACGAGCGAGAGCGTCAGGTTGCCGTGGGCGATCGTCGTGCCGAAGGGGCTCTCGCTCTTCGCTTTCTCGACGTCGACGTGGATCCACTGGTCGTCGCCGGAGAGCTCGGCGAAGGTGTCGATGTCGGCCTGCGTGACCGTGCGCCACTCGCTCGGCCCGATCTCCTGGCCGAGCAGGCCCCGCATCCCCTCGACGCCATTTACCTCGACGGTTGCCATCGCCGCGGAGTCTAAGCCCATTTCGACTCGGTCGGGTGGGCAACCCGGAGACCTGGCACGCGCTCGAAGTGGGCGATGTTCCGGGTCACGAGGGTCGTGCCGGCCTCAAGGCAGATACCGGCCTGCATCGCATCCCTGACATCGATCGCGGCGCCCTTCCGGCGCAACTCGGTGAGCAGCGCTCCGCCCCGCAGCCCGGCCCTGCGCGTCAACGTCAACAGAGGGACCGACAGCAGGGTGTGAACCGGGCGCGGGTTCTCGACGTAGGAGCGGCCAAGGGCCAACTCGAAGGCCGTGACCGCGGTCACCCGATAGCGAGGACCGTGAATCAGCGCCCTGACCAACTCGCGACCAGGCCCGGCGCCGCGCAGGTAGTCGATCAGGACGTCGGAATCGAGGACCGGTCCTCCGGCCAACTCGCCCACGCCTCCTCGCGCGCCCGCTCCCACTCCTCGACGTCGCTCGCGCTCCAGGAGCCCTCGACCTCCTCCAGCGCCGTGCTGAGAGCGCTTTCGTCCCCGGCGAAGAGCTGCTCGAGCGCCTCCTCGACTATCGCCGAGAAGCCCCTCATTCCCCGTTCAGCGGCCCTCGCACGGAGGCGCGTGTAGGTGCGATCGCTCAGCTCGACAGTCGTTCGCATGGTGAAATGCAGATTAGCATTTGAATGCATCAACTCTGCGATCACGCAACCAGCCTGACCTCGAAGCTCGGGACGGCGAGGGCGCCAGCGCCGCCGAGCAGGGCGAGGATGCGGCTCACGTAGGCCTGGGTCTCGGGGTAGTCGGGGATGCAGTTGCACGGTTCGACCGCGCCGGGACCGGCGTTGTAGGCGGCGAGGGCGAGGGACGGATCGCCGAACTGACGCAGCAGGTCCGACATCAGGTGGGCCTGGGCGTCGATCGCTTCGACCGGGTCGTATGGGTCGCGCAGGCCGTAGCTCGCCGCCGTCGCGGGCATGAACTGAGCGATGCCCTGCGCCCCGGCGGGCGAGCCGGCGTAGGGGTCGAAGTTCGACTCGGCCAGCAGCTGCGCGGCGAGCAGGGCGGCGGAGACGTTCCAGCGCAGCGCGGCGCGCGAGATCGGCGCGCGGAAGCGGTCGGGAACGAACGAGGGCAGGGCGGTGCCGGCGAGGGCGCCGTCTCCCCCGCCCGCGCCGACCGAGTTGCCTGCGGCGGAACAGGGCTCGGGGCCGGCGACGAACCCGTAGTGCCAGGCCTCCCAGGAATAGCGCTGGACGAAGCCGAAACGGGAGGCGTTGGCCGCGAGCCAGCCGTAGGCAGTTTCCGGCCCGAGGTCGAGCTCGGTCGCGCAGCGGTGCAGCGACCTGCCGGGCGGCGCCACCCAGGTCGGGTCCGGGTGCGCGGCGAAGAGCGCCGCCTGTTCGGCGTCGGAGCGGAAGCCGGAGTTGACGACGAGCGCGAGGCCCGCCGCCGACGCGGCGGCGGCCATGCGATCGAACGCGGCGCCGACATCCGGGCGCATCGGCTTCCCGGTGCGGTAGACGAGCGGGCCGCTGTAGCCGCCCCCGCTCGCCATCGAGGGGGTCGAGCCGCCGGCGGGGGCGGCGGCCGGCGCCGCGGCTTCAGCGACGGCGGAAGCCTCGACCCGGTGCCGATCGACGCTGCCGCGGACGACGGCCCTGACCCGCACCGGAGCGAAGGAGGCGAGGTCGGGGAACGAGACGCGCAACCGCGCCCGCGACACGTCGTTCCCGACCGCCACGTCGATCGCCGCTGCCCGCGCCCGTCTCAGATAGGTCGCCTTGTCCATGTGGGCCGGGTTCGGCACCCCGTTCGCCAGCACCGGCGGCGCCAGCAGCCGCGGCAGGTCGTCGCGCATCGAGCGCGCCGCCGAGATCGCCGCCAGATCGGCCGCGCGCTGGGCCCGCCCCTTGCCGGTCACGGCCCCGGCGATCGCGACCAGCGCCAACGCCGCGACGACCAGCGCCAGCGACGCCCCCAGCGCCAGCACCAGCGCCTGCCCCTGCTCCCCTCGCCGCCTTTCCATGCGCCGACCCTGCCGGGCGCTGGCGCGCGTGTGGCGCGCTCAAACGAAAAATTGTGTGACGAGAAGAGGTCGATTCACGCGCTGACGTCGACTATCTCGATCAGCTGCCCGAGCTCACGAAAGTCCTTGGCGTTCTGGGTGTAGAGCGGCAACCTGTGGGCAAGGGCCGTGGCGGCGATCAGCAGATCGATCATGCGGGAACCGCGTGCGCGGCGACCCGCGGTCGTTGTCGCCATGTATACGGGGCCAATCCTGATCGACGTAGGCGTCGATGTCGGCCCTGAACTGCTCGTAATCGAGGTGAGGAGCGCCCTCGAAGAGGGCGACAAGCTCCTCGCGAGGAATGAACTTACGCTTACGCCTGTTGATCGGGCGCAGCTCACCGACCGGGACCCCGTTGCGGGTGACGATGAAGTCCTCCCCCTCGTCCAACGCCCGCATGATCGCGCCGCTCTCGTTGCGCAGCTCCCGCTGACTCAGCTTCCGCATCATGTTGTCTACTGTAGCACGGTTGCGACAGTCAGCGGCGCATCGAGCAGTCGTCCGTGCAGGCCGGTCGGGAAGACCCATCCCGGCGCCGGCAGGGCGCCCAGCAACGCCAGCCTGGAGATCACGGGATTGGGCGGCTGCTTGAGCACCGCCACGCGCAGGCCGAGGTCCATCAGGTCGCGGGCCGCGAGCGCCACGAGGGAGCGGTCTTGCGCCAGGTCGGCGCGGAGCAGCGCGGCTGTCGGCCGGATGCGGGGCTCTTCGAGGACCGGGCGCAGCCGGCCGGGCGGCAGGTGGACGACCGCGGCCGACTCGCGGACCAGGGGCAGGGCCGCGGCGATCCGCTCGATGCCGTCCTCCTCGGCCGCGAGCTTCAGCTGGCAGATCGAGCCGCGCGAGGCGACTGCGGCATCCGGCATGTGGGCCGAGAGACGCTCCTCCAGGGCCCGCGCTCCAGCGGTCGCGATCAGCGACGGCCGTGGCGTGCGGCCCTCATCCAAGTCGATCAGCAGGGCGGCGCGGTCGGGCTCCGATGCGGCGCAGGCGAGTGCGGCTGCGGCCGGCTTCGATCCGCTCGCCTCCCCCACCCGGGCGACCAGGACCACAGGCCCACCGGGACGCGGCGCCATCCAGCCCTCACCAGGACGCGCGCCGCTCACTTCCCCTTGGGCCTCACGGCGGCGGAGGAGCTGACGCTCAGCCGGTCGGCAAGCGCGGGAAGCGGCGACGGCGGTCGCAGCCGCACGCGCACGCGCCCACCCCGGATCGTCACCTCGACCTGGTCCTCGGCCCAGGCCGGGAGCGCGTCGCGGGCGGCGACCTTCGCCGGACTGCCGGTCGCCAGCGCCAGCGCGCCGGCCTCGGCCGCGCCGTCGGCGAGCGTCAGCGCGTAGCCGACCGCGAACAGCTGCAGGGCGAGCAGGCCGGCCAGGAGCAACGCGGGGAGCGCGGCGACAAGCTCGACCGTGCTCTGCCCCGCCTCCCGGGGCCGATGGGCCGGATCCGGCCGGATATCGGCCGCTTTCGGCCCATCGGCGGGGTTATTCATCGCCTGGCTGCAATGTTGCCCGCGCCCCGACCGTCAGGCGCGGAATCACGGGGACCAACCTCGGCACGAGGACCCGCACCGAGACCGAATCGCCGTCACCCACCTCCGCTTCGCGCCGCATCGCCGCCGGCAGCGCCCGCCGCGCCACGGCCTCCACGTCCCCGTTGACCAGCGCCGCCCTCGCTCCCGCCCGCGCCGCCACGCCCGCCGACCAGGCCGCATACCCGGTGCTGCCGAGCTGCGCCGCGACCAGGACCGCCAACAGTAGAAACGGGATCGTGCCGACCAGCTCGACCGACGCGGTCCCGTCCTCCCTGCGACAGCTGCTGGCGATCCGGCGCGGCACGGTGCGACCGTCCCAGGCGCGGACGCGCGTGTGGTGCGCTCAAACGAAAATTTGTGTGACGGCTCTGCGCCGAATCAGCGCATAAGGGCCTATCCCGGTAGGGGCGTGCCCCTGGGACGGTTCAGGGCCAAGCGGGGCGGTCCCGGCGTGGATCCCGCATGGCAGCGCCATGTGGGATGCGCGACGGGGCCGAATCCGCGCCGGCCCTGGGCCGTATCCAGGGGTGCGATGTCCCTACCGGGATAGGCCCTTAGTAGCTGTTCGCCTCGACCCAGACTTTCCAGATCGCCGCCACCGAGGCGCCGAGCAGGACGATCCAGGCGAGCGTGCCGCCGCCGCTGGCGAACATCTCGTCGCTACCGGCGATCAGCAGCGCGATCAGGCCCAGCGCCCCGTAGAGGATCGCCCGCCGGCTGTCGCGCAGCGCCGCCAGGGTCAGCTCGTTCTGGCGGCTGAGCGTGAAAAGCGTCCACGAGATCGCCGCCAGGAAGCCCATCGTGATCGCCGTCAGGATCGTGTCGGCGGCGTTGCCGCCGGCCGGGACGAAGGCGACGACGACCGCGAGCGCCATCACGATCGCTGTGTTCCGCAGAGCCCGCACGGAGAAGAGGTTACGCGCCCGCGCCGAGGACCCACGCGACCGCGTAGGCGACGGCGCCGATCGCCGCGGCTGCGGGCAACGTGAGCAGCCAGGCGGCGACGATGTTGCTCGCGACGCCCCAGCGCGCCGCCGAAACCCGCTTCGCCGCTCCCGCCCCCATCACGCCGCCGCTGATCGCGTGCGTGGAGGAGATCGGGAAGCCGAGGAAGGTCGCTACCAGTGTCGTCGCCGCCCCCGCCCCCTGGGCCGAAAAGCCCTGCGCCGCGTCCATCTCGATGATCCGCGCTCCGCCGCCGCGCATCACGCGCAGCCCGCCGCCGTAGGTGCCGAGGCCGATCGCCGTGGCCGCCGTCGCGATCGCCCAGAACGGCGGGTCGGCGCCGGCGTCGAGGCTGCCGTTGGCGATCAGCGCCAGCGCGATCACGCCCATCGTCTTCTGCGCGTCGTTGGCGCCGTGGCCGAGCGCCAGCAGGCTCCCGGAGAACAGCTGGGCACGGCGAAAGCCACGCGTAACGGTGCCGGGGCGCCTGCGACCGACCACCCGGTAGACGATCGCGATCCCGGCGAGGGCGAGGAGGAAGGCGGCGAGCGGCGCCAGCAGGGCGGGGATCAGCACCTTGTCGAGCACACCTCCGCCGATCACGGCGTCGGTGCCCGCAGCGGCGACCGAGGCGCCGAGCAGGCCCCCGATCAGAGCGTGCGAGGAGCTCGACGGCAGGCCCAGCCGCCAGGTCGCCAGGTTCCAGGCGATCGCCCCGAGCAGGCCGGTGAAGACGACCACCGGCGCGATCTTGCCGACCTCGACCACGTCCTGGGCGATCGTCGCCGCCACCGCGACCCCGATGAAGGCACCGGCGAAGTTGAGCAGCGCCGCCGCCGCGATCGCCGCCTGCGGCGGCACCGAGCGCGAGGAGACGATGGTCGAGATCAGGTCAAAGGTGTCGTGGAAGCCGTTGCTGAAGGCGAAGAAGATCGCCGCCACGACCGCCAGGACAAGACACAAGTCGGTCATGACGAGACCCAGGCGTCGCGGTCATGCATTCTTGATGACTATGCCCTCGACGGTCTGCGCCGCAGTCTCGGTCGCGTCGATCGCGTTCTCGAGCACTGCGAACATGTCCTTCCAGCGGATCACGACCATCGGATCGATCCCGTTGGAGAAGAGCGATGCGACGGCGTCGCGGGAGATCCGGTCGCCCTCGTTCTCGAGCCGGTGGATCTCGATCCAGTAGCGCTCCAGGTCCTTGAACCCGCGCAGGTTCTCCAGCGCCGCGGCGAGCTGCTCGCAGGCGCCGACCAGCACCTTGCTCAGCGCCTGGGCCTGGGCCATCGGCGCCTCGATCTGGTAGAGGCCGAGGAAGTCCGCCGCCTCCTCGGTGTAGTCGACGATGTCGTCGATCTGCGTCGCCAGGGCATAGATGTCGGCGCGGTCGATCGGCGTGACGAAGGTCGTGTTGAGCCGCTGGATGATGTCGTGGGTGATCCGGTCGCCCTCCTGCTCGGCCTTGAGGATCTCGCGGCCGAGGCCGCGGTCGTCGGGCCAGCTGCCCAGCATCTCGTCGAGCAGGCGCGCGGTCTGCAGCGTGTTCTGCCCGGCCTCGATGAAGAGATCGAAGAAGGCGCTGTCGCGCGGCAGGAGCGAGAGCCGGACCATCGATGGATCCTACGCGTCAGCCCGACGCGGCGACGAAGTGTTCGGCGGTCGTTGCGGAGTGGTTTTCGCGCAGCTCGAGCTGGACGCTGCGCCGCTCCCCCTCGGGCGGGCTGAGCCGGGTCCAGGCCCCCTCGGTGTCGAGCTCCCAGGCGTTGGCGTTGTCGGCGAAGCAGCGCTCGAGCACGTCGAGCAGCTCCGCCTTGAGGCGCTCGTCCTCGATCGGCGCGACCAGCTCGACGCGGCTGTCGAGGTTACGCGGCATCAGGTCGGCCGACCCGGTCAGCACCCGGGTCTGCTCGCCGCGCCGGAAGGCGTAGATCCGTGAGTGCTCGAGGAAGCGGCCGACGATCGAGACGACGCGGATGTTCTCCGAGACCCCCGGCACCCCGGGCCGCAGGCAGCAGACGCCGCGCACGTTCAAGTCGACCCGCACCCCCGCGCGCGAGGCCTCGTACAGCGCCTGGATGCAGCCGGCGTCGACCAGCGCGTTCATCTTCAGCTCGATCCGCGCCTCCTCGCCGGCCCGGTGCGCTGCGACCGTCGCCTCGATCTCCTCGACGATGCGGTCGCGCATCGTGGTCGGCGAGACCAGCACCTTGCGGTACTCGGTCGGACGGCCATAGCCGGTGAGGAAGTTGAACATCTCGGCGACGTCGGCGCCGACCTCGGGATCGGCGGTGAAGAGGCCGAAATCGGTGTAGAGGCGGGCCGTGGTGGGGTTGTAGTTGCCGGTGCCGATGTGCACGTACTCGCGCACGCGGTCGCCCTCACGGCGGGCGACGAGGATCGCCTTCACGTGCGTCTTCAGCCCGGGGATGCCGTAGACGACGTGGACGCCGGCCTCCTCCATCGACTTCGCCCAATGGATGTTGGCCTCCTCGTCGAAGCGCGCTTTCAGCTCGACCATGCAGACCGCCTGCTTGCCGCGTTCGGAAGCGCGGATCAGCGCCGGGACCAGCGGCGAGTCGTCGCTGGTCCGGTAGACCGTCTGCTTGATCGCGAGCACGTCGGGGTCGGCAACCGCCTGGACGACGAAGCGCTCGACCGAGCTGGCGAAGGAGTCGTAGGGATGGTGGACGAGGATGTCGCCCTGGCGGATCGCCGCGAACATGTCGGCGGGCTCGTCCTCCTCGCCCTGCAGGCGCGGCTGCGTGACCGGCGACCAGGGCTCGTAGCGCAGCTCCGGGTGGGCGCCGGCGGCGTCGACCACGTCGCCGAGGTCGGCGAGGTCGATCAGCCCGTCCACGTCGTAGACCTCGCGATCTTCGAGCTTCAGCGCGTCGACCAGCTGTTCGCGCATCTTCGCGTTCATCCCGGCCGCGACCTCGAGCCGCACGACCTCACCGAAGCGGCGGCGGCGCAGCTCGTCCTGGACTGCCTGCAGCAGGTCGTCGGCCTCATCGGAGATCGTGAAGTCGGCGTCGCGGGTTACCCGGAAATAGCCGTGGTCGACGACCTCGGCACCGGGGAAGAGCGCGTCGAGGTTGGCCGCGATCGCCTCCTCCAGAGGGATGAATACCTCGCCCCGCTCGCCGATCCGCAGGAAGCGGCCGAGCAACTCCTTCGGCACCTTGACCCGGGCGATGATCTCGGTGCCGGTGCCGGGGTCGCGCAACAGCACGCCGAGGCTGAGCGAGAGGTTGGAGATGTAGGGGAAGGGCCGGCCGAGCCCGACGACGAGCGGCGTCAGCGCCGGGAAGACCTGCTCGTGGAAGCGGGCGTCGATTTCACGACGCTGCTCCTCGCTCGCCGTCTGCAACGAGATGAGGCGGATGCCGTGCTCCTCCAGGGCCGGGCGCAGGGTGCCGTTGAAGCAGGTGTGGAGACGGGCGTCGAGCTCCAGCACGCGCGCCTGGATCGCGTCGATCTGCTCGCTGGGCGCGAGGTCGTCGGGCCCGCGGGCGTCGATCCCGGCGTCGAGCTGGTCGAACAGGCCGGCGACCCGGACCATGAAGAACTCGTCGAGGTTGTTGGCGTAGATCGCGCAGAAGCGGACCCGCTCCAGCAGCGGCGCCTCGGCGTCTTCGGCCAGCTCGAGCACACGCTGGTTGAAGTCAAGCCAGGAGAGCTCGCGGTTGAAGTAGAGGGCCGGATCGTCGATGAGCCAATCGTACTGGCGCACCCGCTCCCGTCCTCCCCGACTTCAGGCGGCGAGGCGCTCGGGCGAGGAGCCGTTGGCGCTGCCGCCCAGCTGGTCGAGCACGACGCCCTCGCGCAGGCCGCCCTTGCCGATCTGCAGTGGCTGGCCGAGCAGCTCGGAGAGCTTCTCGAGCAGCAGCACGCCGGTGGCGAGGATGCGCACGCGGCGCGGATCGAGCTCGAAGCGGCGGGCGACGTCGGCGGCGGGGTCGCCGCAGAGCACGCGGATGCCGCGCTCGAGCGTCTCGTATTCGAGCACGGCTCCGACCAACCGGCGCAACGAGGTGGCGCTGCCGCCGACGGCGACGGCCTGCGTCGGCTGCTCGATCTCGGCCCCGGCGAAGAGATCCTCGATGCGGTCGCGGATCTTGCGGATCTCGGCCGGCGAGGGCGGGTCGGAGGCGATCAGCTCGTCGGCGAGCAGGCCGGAGCCGACCCGCCAGGAGCGGACCTCGCTGACGCCGCCCGGCACGGTGCCGAGGATGACCTCGGTCGAGCCGCCGCCGACGTCGACGACGCCGATCCGGCCGTCGACCGGGTGGCCGAGGGTCTTGGTCGCGCCGAGAAACGAGAGCCTCCCCTCCTCCTCCTCGCTGAGGATGTCGACCGGCACACCGGACTCGGCCTCGATCGCGCTCGCGACAGCGGCGCCGTTGCTCGCCTCGCGGATCGCCGCGGTCGCGACAGCGCGGATCGTCTCCGCCCCGAGCTCGCGCGCGAGCCGCACCTGAGTGGCGACGACCCCGGCGACCTCCTCGGCCTTCTCGGCCGGTATCTCCCCCGAGTCGGCGACGGCCTTGTTGATCCGCGTATAGGCCCGCTGCTCCATCGCCTTCTTCAACTGCCCATCGATCGGCTCCGCCACCAAGAGCCGAGTCGTATTGGATCCGATATCTATCGCCGCACAAAGCATCCGGAATCGGCTCTCATGTTCCCATGGTCGTCGGATTCCAAGCGCGGCTCGCGCGCCTACCCGTCCGGATGCGAGGCGTCCTCGAACTCCCGAAAGAGCCCGGTGACGACGAAGGCGACCTGCTCGCCGATGTCAACCGCGTTGTCGCCGATCCGCTCGATCGCGCGCGCCGCCAGCAGCATCGTCATCGCCCACTCGCGCCGGTCGGGATCGTCGCCGATCTCCAGCGCCAGGCCGAAGCACTCGCGGTTGAGGTTGTCGACGACGTCGTCCAGGCGGACCAGGTCGCGCGCCATCTCGACGTCGCGCTCTTCAAAGGCCCGCTTCGACTGGCTGATCAGCGTTCGGGCCTGCTTGCCCATCGTCAGGATCAGCCGGATCATCTCCTCGTCGGCCGGCGGCTCGTTGCCGGTCAACGGGATCATCTTGCAGATGTTCACGCACTGGTCGCCCATCCGCTCGACGTTCTTGAGGATGTGCAGCATTGCGGAGATCAGCCGTAGATCGGTCGCCACCGGCGACTGCGTCGCCAGCAGCGTGATCAGCGCCTGATGCACCTCGAGATAGCGGCCGTCGATGCGGTCGTCATCGGCGATCACGAGCTGCGCCAGCTCGACGTCCTGCTGTTCGACCACTTCCAGGGTGCGACCGAGCGCGGCGCTGGCGAGGTCGAGCCCGCCGAGGCCGCTGGCCTCGAGCTGTTCGAGTTCTTCCCCGTAGTGGATCCTGGTTTCCTCGGCCATAGGCGCCCTATCCGACTTTGCCGGAGACGTAGTCCTCGGTCCTGCTGTCGGCCGGGTTGGTGAAGATCTTCTCGGTCTCGTCGTACTCGACCAGCCGGCCCCAGCGGTTGTCCTCGTCGGCGTCGAGCTCGACCATCAGGAAGGCCGTGCGGTCGGAGACCCGCGCAGCCTGCTGCATATTGTGGGTGACGATCACGATCGAGAACTGCTTCTTCAGCTCGATCATCAAATCCTCGATCTTGCCGGTCGAGATCGGATCGAGCGCCGAGCAGGGCTCGTCCATCAGGATCGTGTCGGGCTGCACGGCGATGCAGCGGGCGATGCAGAGCCGCTGCTGCTGGCCGCCCGAGAGGCCGAAGGCGTTCGCATCGAGGCGGTCTTTCGCCTCGTCCCAGAGGGCGGCGCCTTTGAGCGCGTTCTCGACCGTCTCGTCGAGATTCTCCTTGCGGCCGAGGATCCGCGGGCCGAAGGCGATGTTGTCGTAGATCGACTTCGGGAAGGGATTCGGCTTCTGGAAGACCATGCCGATCATCTTGCGCGCCTGAACCGGGTCGACCTTCGATCCGTATAGGTCCTCGCCGTGGTAGAGCAGGCTGCCCTCGACCTCGGCGCCGGGGATCAGGTCGTTCATCCGGTTGAGGCAGCGCAGCAGGGTGCTCTTGCCGCAGCCGGAGGGGCCGATCAGCGCGGTGACGTCGTTGCGGTGGACGTCCATCGAGATCTCTTTGACGGCCGGGACGCCGCCGTAGCGGACACCGACCCCCTTCAGCTCGAAGACCTTCTCGCGCCTGCCGGCCGCGTGCTGCTGGAACTGGTCCGGCCGCACGGCGATGCCGGCCCGCGCGGCGGCGTCTTCTCGGCTCTGGCGACCCGTCCTGGCTTTGCTCTCGTCGCGCGCCATCTGCTTGCTCACTCTATTCCCCCTACCATTTCTGCTCGTAGCGATTTCGTAGCCAGATCGCGAACGAGTTCATCGCCAGCAGCACGACGAGCATCACGATCACGCCCGCGGCCGCGAGCTCCTGGAACGCCTCCTGGGGCCGCGTCGCGTACTGGAAGATCTGCACCGGCAGGGCCGCGTAGCCGTCTTCGGAGAACGGCGTCGGGTCGAAGGTGACGAAGACCGTGGCCCCGACCAGCAGCAGCGGCGCCGCCTCGCCCAGCGCGCGCGAGACCGAGAGGATCACCCCGGTGACGATCCCGGGGATCGCCGCCGGCAGCACCTGGCTGCGGATCGTCTGCCACTGGGTTGCGCCGAGCGCCAGCGAGCCTTCGCGAATCGAGGAGGGCACGGCGCGGATCGCCTCGCGGCCGGCGATGATCACGACCGGCAGCACCAGCAGCGCCAGGGTCATCGAGCCGGCGGCGAGGATGAAGCCGAGGTCGAACGGGCCGCGGACGATGAAGGCAAGGCCGAGGATTCCGTAGATGATCGAGGGCACGGCGGCGAGGTTCTGGATGTTGACCTCGATCACCCGGTTCCACCACTTCGTGTTGTCGGCGTACTCCTCGAGGTAGATCGCGGCGCCGACCCCGATCGGGACGATGAAGAGGATCACGCCGGCGATCAGCTCGAGTGAGCCGATGATCGCCGGCCGGAAGCCGGCCTTCTCCGGGTTGATCGTCGAGGGCCCGTTGGTGAAGAGGTCGGGGCTGAGCGCCGGGGCGCCCTTGATGAAGGCCTGGGTGAGCAGGGCGACGAGCCCGGATAGGGCGAGCAGGATCGCCAGCAGCAACATTCCCGCGAAGGCGGCGTTGAGGACCACGTCGCGGCGCGGCTGGTCCCTCAGCGTCGCGGCCACGGTCGCGCGGGCGCCCGCCACCGCCAGGCGGCTGCGCTCGCTCTGGACGCCGCCGGCCCCCGTCACTCGTAGACCTCGCGGAAGCGGCGGACGAGGCTGATGCTGATCAAGTTCATGATCAGGGTCATCACGAAGAGCACCGTGCCAACCGCGAAGACCGCCTGGTAGTCGAGTGAGCCGGTGGAGATGTCGCCGGTCGCGGTCGTCGCGATGTAGGCGGTCATCGCCTGGATCGATTCGACCGGGTTGAAGGTCAGGTTCGGGTTCGAGCCGGCGGCGAGGACGACGATCATCGTCTCGCCGACCGCGCGCGAGATCGCCAGCACGATCGAGGCGACGATGCCCGAGAGCGCGGCGGGGAGGACGACCCTTGTCGCCACCTCCATCTTGGTCGCGCCCATAGCGTAGGCGCCCTCTCACAGCCCGCTCGGGACGGCCGACATCGCGTCCTCGGAGATCGAGGCTATGATCGGGACGATCATCAGGCCGACGCCGAGGCCGGCGGCCAGCGCCATGAACGGTTTCTCGGCTCCGCCGAGGAACTCACCGGGCCAGAAGCGCTGAATGATGTCGGGGAGGATGAACGTCGCGGCGAAGAAGCCGATCGCCACGGTCGGGATGCCGGCGAGGATCTCGAGGATCGGCTTGATCGTCTTGCGCACCCGCGGCGTCGCGTACTCGCTCAGGTAGATCGCCCCGCCGAGCCCGACCGGGATCGCGAACAGCATCGCCCAGAGGGTGACGTTGAGCGTGCCGACGACGATCGCCAGCACGCCGAAGCTGGGCGGCTCGAACTGCGGGGTCCAGTCGGTCCCGAAGAGGAACTCGCCGATCGGGACGACCTCGAAGAACCCGATCGTCGGCCCGATAAGGGAGAAGACGATCGCGGTCGTCGTCAGGACCGAGAGGATGCCGCAGAAGGCGAGCAGAGCCTGGATGACCTTCTCGCCATAGCGCGGCCCCGAAGCCTGGAGCCGCGAGGGGGGCGAGCCCCCCGCGGCTCCGGCTGTGTCGGCTCCGGTGCTCATGCTCACGACGAAGCTGCCGTTTTGCCTATTCGGTCAGTTTCGCGGTCGCGCTCTTGGACGCTTCCAGCTGTTCTTCGGTCAGCGGGATGTAGCCGACCGATTCGGCGATGTTGTTGACGTTGTCGAGGTAGTAGTCGACGAAAGCCTTGACCGCTTCCTCTTCGAGCGCCTCGCCGCTCGGGTAGATGAAGAGCGGCCGACTGAGCGGCACGTATTCGTCGTTCTGGGCCGTTTCCGCCGACGGGGAGACGCAGCCCTTGCCGCCGTCGACTTCGAGCGCTTTCAGGTTGCCTTCGTTTTCCTGGAAGAAGGAGAAGCCGAAGTAGCCCATCCCGCCGGAGGCGCCGCTGACGCCGGTGACGGTGGCGTTGTCGTCCTCGCCGACGTTGTTGTAGTCCTTGCGCGAGGCGCCCTCCTCACCGTTGATTTCCTCGGTGAAGTAGTCGAACGTGCCAGAGTCGGTGCCCGGGCCGAAGAGCTGCAGGTCCTCGCTGAATTCCTCTTCGAGGCCGGGGATTTCGCCCCAGTTGGAGAGCTCCGATCCGGGGCCCCAGATCGCCTGCAGCTGGTCGGTCGTGAGGCAGTCGACCGGGATCTCCGGGTTGACCACGACGGTCATCGCGTCGGTCGCGACGCGGACCTCCTCGAACTCGACCCCGCCCTTCTTGCAGGCTTCTTCCTCGTCGGGCTCGATCGCGCGGGAGGCGTCGGAGATCGAGGTCTCGCCGGCGCAGAACTTCTCGAAGCCGCCGCCGGTGCCGGAAGTGCCGACAGTCACCCTCACGCCCGAGTTCTCCGATTCGAATTCCTCGGCGATCGCCTCCGAGAGGGGCGCCACGGTGCTCGATCCGTCGATCCGGATCGTGCCCGAGAGGTCACCGCCACCGCCGCCACTCGATTCGTCGTCGTCTCCACAGGCCGCCGCTCCAAGTGCCAGGACGGACACTGAGGCGAAGATCATGAGCCATCTAGAGCTGGTCACTCTGTCTCCTTCTCGTTTTTTTCAACTCCGGCTGCCGGCTGCGGGCCGGCACTCGGGCCAGACTCTCAGCGACCCACGAGCAGCTTGTTACGCGCCTGTATCGGAGATGTGAAAGAGCTGTGAAGAGCGCTATCGGGCTCGGCGGGCTCGGGGTCGAAGCGGTAGCCGACGCCGAAATGGGTGTGGATGTAGCTCCAGCCGGGCGAGAGCTTCTCCAGCTTCTGGCGCAGCTTGCGGATGAAGACGTCGACCGAGCGATCGCCGTGGGCCATCGCGTAGCCCCAGACCCGTTGGTAGATCGCCTCGCGCTCGAGCACCTGGCCGGGCGAGTCGGCGAGCAGCTGCAGAAGCTCGAACTCGCGCCTGGTCAGGTCGAGGCTGATTTCGCCGACGAAGGCCTGGAAGCGGTCGGAGCGGATCGCCAGCTCGCCGGCCACGACCGGGCCGGCTTCCGCCTGCGGACGGGCGCGGCGGCGGCGACGCGAGACCGCTTCGATCCGGGCGATCGCCTCTTCGGGGTGGCACGGCTTGGTGATCCAGTCGTCGACGCCGAGGCGCAGGCCGCGTACCCGCTGGGCCACGGTGGAGCGGCCGCTGCAGACGACGACGCCGAGGTCGGGGAGCATCCCGCAGATCCGCTCGAGGTAGCCCCAGGCTTCGTCGCCGAGCACCGCCGGGTCGACCAGCAGCGCGTTCAGCTTCATCGCCACCAGCTCCTCGGGCGGGATCGCGCCGGCCAGAGTGCGCTGCTGCCAGCCGGCAGCCTCGGTGCGCTTGGCCAGGACGGTGACGAAGCCGCTGTCGTCGTCGATGACAGCGAGCCTGATGGTCTGCTGTGAGTTCACCGGCGGCGCGATTGTATTCACACCCGCGGGCGGAGTCTTAAAAGGTGGCGGGACGCAGGCCCGTGGCGATGATCAGCAGGATTGCCGCGCCGGCCGCGTAGCGGTAGTAGACGAAGGGGGCGTAGGACATCGTGCGGACCAGGCGCAGCAGGAAGGCGATCGCCAGGTAGCCGGAGACCGCGGCAGCGATCGTGCCGACGATCATCGGGCCGGCGACGCCGTCGGGCAGGCCGTCGCTGATCGCACCCGCGGCCGAGAAGATCGTCGCCCCGAAGACGATCGGGATCAGCATCAGGAAGGAGAAGCGGGCGGCGGCGTCGCGGTCGAGCCCGAGGTAGCGGGCGGCGGTGATCGTGATCCCCGAGCGCGAGGTGCCGGGCGCCAGCGCCAGCACCTGGGCGAGGCCGATGTAGAAGCCGTCCTTGATCGTCGACCCGTCGAGCGATTTGCGCTGCGGCAGGCGATCGGCGTAGAGCAGCAGCGCGCCGAAGAAGATCAGCTGCAGGGCGATCATCCAGGGCTCGCCGAGATGATCGGATATGAAGTCGGCGCCAAGGCCGCCGGCGATCACGGCGGGGATCGTGCCGACCGCGATCGCGACCGAGAGGCGTTGGTCGGAGGTTTCGATCCCGCGGCTGGCGACCGCCTCGAGGAAACCGCGGGTCAGGGCGACCACCTCGCGCCGGAAGTAGGCGATCGCGGCGACGAGCGTTCCGGCGTGCAGGGCGACGTCGAACGTCTTGTTGAAGTCCGGGTTTTCGAGCAGGAAGGTGTAGTCCTGCAGCCAGGGGACGAGGATCAGGTGCCCCGAGGAGGAGATCGGCAGGAACTCGGTGAGCCCCTGGACGATCCCCAGGAGCAGTGCCTCTAGCTCAGACATTGGCGGCGCATCCTATGAGCACCGGCCGGTTCGGTAGATTGCCCGGCGTGAAGCAGCCCCCGCGCCACAACCGGATCGCCGCCGCCCTGCTGGCGGCGCTGACGATGTTGCTGCTCGCCGCCCCGGTGGCGCTCGCCGAGAACGGCGAGGGCCTGGCGGGGCGGGTCACCGACAAGACCGTGACCTTCTTCTGCTTCGGGGTGATCGCCTTCTTCGCGCTCCTGGTCATCGTGCTCTCGCTGATCCAGGGCCGGCTCGAGAAGCGCAAGGAAATGCGCAAGCAGACGCTGGATCGTTTGACCTAGTCGAGCCGGAAGCCCGAGAGCAGCCGCTTCTCGGTCTCGCCCTCGATCTTTGCGGCTACTTCCACCTGGCCCTCCAGCGGCGTGTCGCGGATCTTGGTCGCCAACAGGTCGTCGACCTGGAAGATCCCGGCCGAGTTGTTGAGCTCGATCTCGATCCGCACCGGCCGCTCCTCGCCGGCCTCGATCCGGACCTCGTCAATCGCCGCGGCCGAGATCGAGTGGATCCCCTCCTGGCCGGCCTCAAGCGGGATCCGGGTGCGGCCCTGGGCCATGTCGAGCGCGTCGGCGACGCGGACGACGCCGGCCTCCAGCGTGTAGGGCTCGCCGTGGCGGCGGTGACCGATGATCGCGTGCAGGATCTCGGAGGCGACGATCGTCCGCTTCGGCTCCTTGTAGGAGTCGGCGAGCAGGCGCTCGAGTGCGCCGGCGGCGAGGAAGAGGCTGTACTCCTCGTGGTCGGCGCGGTGGATCGACATACCGACGTCGTGCAGCAGCGCGCCGCCGGCGACGACGACCTCGGCGTCGCGCGGCGACATGCCGTGGTCGGCGACGACCGCGGGCTCGGCCCCCGCCTTGACCAGCAGGCGCAGCAGCCGCAGGGCGATGTTGAGCACGATCTGGGTGTGCACCCAGGAGTGGTCGGACATGCCCAGCCGTTCGGCGTGGACCTGGGCCATGTACCACCAAGCCCGCACCTGCTCGTCGGCGTTGACCGCCTCGAGGAAGCCCTCGAGCTTACGGTTGCCGCGCGTCGGCGCCCGCACCTTGGCCTCGGCGATCGCCTCGGCCGGCGGCTTGCGGCTCGGCCCTCTTGCGTCCGGCGCGGGGACTGCCTCCTCGCTCATAGGAGCATCGTAGGAGGGGGGTCGGGCGTCCCCCCTCCTACCCCGCCGGTCAGCCGCAGACCGGCCAGGGGCTGGAACCGGACTGCGCATAGAGCAGCGCCGCCCGGTAGTCCTGCTCGTCCTCGGGCGCCGCGGCGGGGTCGCCGCTGCCGCCCACCGAGGCCCAGGTGCTGTAGCTGAACTGGTACTTGCCGCGGTAGGCGCCGCTGGCGGAGACGATCGTCGGGCTGCCGCCGGACTCGCAGGAGGCGATCGACTCGAGCGTCGCCATCGATACGCCGCCGGGGAGCGTGGCGAATGCCTCCTCGCGTTCGCGCCGCAACCTGGCGCGGCGGGCGCGGCGGGCGGCGCGGACGCGCTGCTTGTGGACCGCGATCGCGCGATGGAATCGCTTCGCCGGGCCGTTGAGCGTGGCGACGACGGGCTCGGCGGGTGCGAGCGCCGCCCGGTCCTCCGCGTCGTCCCCGGCCGGAGCCGCCAGCGCGACCGCCGGCAGGGCCAGGGCGAGCGCGAGAAGCGGGAGCAGAAATGCGTGCTTGGAATATGTGCGTTTTGTGAGCAAGCGCGGGACCGTGGCGAGATTCCGGCCGCCGCAGGGTGATCGGCCGCACATTGCTCACATTCGCGTGCGCATTCGCACCAACTCAGGCGGCAGTGTCGGTCCACCAGGTCGGGCTGAACGGAATCCTGCGAGCGCGTTCGTCCTTTGTGGCCCTATGCTCGACAAAGGACGAACGCGCTCGTTGGGCCGAGGCGCGATCATCCGTGCATCGACGCGCCGCTCCAGACCTCGCGCCTGCTGCTCGCCTGCCCCGACCAGCCGGGCCTGATCGCCGCCGTCAGCGGCTTCCTCGCCGACGCCGGGCGCAACATCGTCGACGCCGACCAGCACTCGAGCGGCGAGGGACGCTTCTTCATGCGGATGGCCTTCGACCAGGCGCCGGCGGAGGAGCGCGAGGCGCTCTACCGCCGCTTCGAGGGGGAGATCGCGACGCCGCTGCGGATGGAGCACCGCTTCGCCGAGTCCGACGAACGCAAGCGGGTGGCGATCATGGCCTCGCGCGAAGACCACTGCCTCTCCGACCTGCTCTGGCGCTGGCGCAGCGGCGAGCTCAGCGCCGACGTCGTCGCCGTCGTCTCCAACCATGCCGACCACGCCGAGCAGGTCGCCGCGGTCGGCCTCCCCTTCCACCACGTGCCGGTCGCTCCCGGCGAGCGCGAGACGGCGGAGCAGCGGGTGCTGGAGCTGCTCGGCGGCGAGATCGACCTGCTCGTCCTCGCCCGCTACATGCAGGTTCTCTCGGCGGGCTTCCTGGCCGAGCTGGGCGCGCCGGCGATCAACATCCACCACAGCTTTCTGCCCGCCTTCGTCGGCGCCGACCCCTATGCGCGCGCCCACGAGCGCGGCGTCAAGCTGATCGGCGCCACCGCGCACTACGTCACCGAGGAGCTCGACGCGGGGCCGATCATCGACCAGGACGTGACCCGGGTCAGCCACCGCGACGAGATCGGCGACCTGATCGGGATCGGGCGCGACGTCGAGCGCCTCGTCCTCGCCCGCGCGGTCAAGGCCCACCTCGACGACCGAGTCCTGCTCGACGGCGCGAGAACGATCGTCTTCTAGATCCTGGCCGGCCAGCCAGTTTTGTATGGTGGCCGGGATGGAGCAGGCGACGATCCCGCGTCCGAGCGCTGCCGCTCCCGCCCGCGCGCTGCCCCCCGGCCCGCGCGGGCCGGGAATCGTCCAGGGGCTGCACTACGCCCGTGACCCGCACGGCTTCCTCGACCGCCTGCGGCGCCGCTACGGCGACATCTTCGCGATCTCGTTCCCGATCGTCGGCCGCATCGTCTACGTCGCCGACCCCGCCCTGGTCAAAGAGATCTTCACCGGCCCGCCCGAGCAGATGCACGCCGGCGAGGCCAACGCGACGGTGCTCGAGCCCGCGCTCGGCCCCAACTCCGTCCTCACCCTCGACGAGGCGCCGCACATGCGCCAGCGCAAGCTGCTGCTGCCGCCCTTCCACGGCGAGCAGGTCCGCGCCTACGGCGAGCTAATCCGGGAGGCGACGGAGCGCGAGATGCGGAGCTGGCCGGTCGGCGAACCGTTCGCGCTGCGGCCGCACACGCAGCGGATCACCCTGGCGGTGATCCTGCGCGCCGTCTTCGGCGTCGACGACGAGGCCCGCTTCGCCCGCGCCGAGCGCCTGATCGACACCTTCACCAAGCGGGTCGACCTGGTCACCCACCTGCCGTTCCTGCAGCGCGACCTCGGTCGCTGGAGCCCCTGGGGCCGCTTCCTCCGCGCCCGCGCCGACCTCGACGCCTTCATCTACGAGGAGATCGCCCTGCGCCGTTCCCGGCAGGCGGACGACGGCGAGGCCGGCGACGTGCTCTCGCTGCTGCTGCGGGCCCGCGACGAGGAGGGCCGGCCGATGAACGACGAGGAACTGCGCGACGAGCTCGTCACCGTGCTCGCCGCCGGGCACGAGACCACCGCCACCGGGCTCGCCTGGGCGATCGAGCGGCTGCTGCGCAACCCGCGCGTGCTCGCCAAGCTGCGCGACTCGCTCGCCGCCGGCGAGGACGCCTACCTCGAGGCGACGATCAAGGAGACGCTGCGCGCGCGGCCGGTGATCGTCGATGTCGCCCGCAAGCTCAACCGGCCGATCGAGATCGGCGGCTACGCGCTGCCCGCCGGCGACTTCCTCTTCCCCGCCGTCGCAGCCCTGCACTACCGCGAGGACCTCTTCCCCGATCCGCACGAGTTCCGCCCAGAGCGCTTCCTCCAGGGCAAGGCCGACAACTACGCCTGGATCCCGTTCGGCGGCGGCGTGCGCCGCTGCATCGGCGCCTCCTTCGCCGAATTCGAGATGAAGATCGTCCTGCGCGAGTTCCTCCAGCGGGCCGAGCTGAGCGCCGCCGACCCCGAGCCCGAACGGGCCAAGATCCGCAACATCACGGTGGTTCCGGCCAAGGGTTGCCGGGTCAGTCTCGACCGGCCGCTGCGCTGACGGCGGCTTCGGCCTCCTCCCACTGCCCGTAGAGCTCAGCGACCGCGCCTTTCGCCGCCGCGTGGCGCTCCTCGGCCCGCTTCGCCCGCCCCGGGCTCGACCAGGCTTCGGGATCGGCGAGCTCCTCCTCCAGCTCGCGCATCTCGGCCTCGGCCCGCTCGATCTGCTCGGCCAGCCGCCCCGCCCTGCGCGCCGCCCTCTTCGCCGCCCGCCCGGCATTGCGCCCCTCGGCCGAGGCGGGCCGGGGCTTCTCCGCCTGCGCCGCCGCCTCGGTCGCGGCCTCGCGTTCGTCGCGCTCGCGCTGGTAGGCGGCCCAGCCGCTTTCGTGCGAGCGCAGCTCGCCGTCCTCGCAGACCAGGGTGCGACTGCCGACCGCCTCGAGCAGCGCCCGGTCGTGGGAGACGAGCACGACCGCCCCCTCGAAGGCGAGCAGCGCGTCCTCGAGCGCCTCGCGGCTCTCGATGTCGAGGTGGTTGGTCGGCTCGTCGAGGATCAGCACGTTGGCGCCGGAGGCGACGAGGATCGCCAGCGAGAGCCGCCGCTGCTCGCCGCCGGAGATCTCGCTCAGCTGCTTCTCGACATCGCCGCCGGAGAAGAGGAAGTTGCCGAGCAGGTCGCGCGCCTTCTGCCCGCTCAGCCCGGTCTGGCGCTGGGCGGCGTCGAGCACGGTCCCCTCACCCGCCGCCGTGTCGGCGTGCTGGGAGAGGTAGCCGATCTTGACGTTGTGGCCGGTCCGCACCGAGCCGGCGGCCGGCTCGGTGCGCCCGGAGAGGACCTCGATCAGGGTCGTCTTGCCGGCGCCGTTGGGCCCGACGAGGACGACGTGCTCGCCGCGTTCGACTTCGAGCCGCGCGTCCGCGAGCAGCGTCCGCCCCGGCACCTCGATCCGCCCGCCGACCAGTTTCAGCACAACCCGCCCGGGGCGCTCGGGCTGGATGAAGGAGAAGCGCAGGTTGCGGCGGTCGCGCTGCTCGGCCTCGACCCCGTCGCGCTTGATCTTGTCGATCTGCTTCACCCGCGACTGCGCCTGGCGCGCCTTGGTCGCCTTGTAGCGGAAGCGCTCGACGAAGCGCTCCATGCGGGCGATCTCGGCTTCCTGGCGCTCGATCGCCTTGCCGCGGGCGATCTCGCGCGCCGCCTGCTCCTTGCGCCAGGCGTGCCAGGGGCCGGCGAAGAAGCGCACCCGCTGCGCCTCCAGCTCCAGCACCGAGGTGCCGACCGCCTCAAGGAACCAGCGGTCGTGGGCGACGAGGACGACTGCCGCGTCGAGGTCCTGCAGGTAACGCTCCAACCACTCCAGCGAGGGGATGTCGAGATGGTTGGTCGGCTCGTCGAGCAGCAACAGGTCGGGGCGGGTGGCGAGCGCCCGTGCCAGCGAGGCGCGGGTCAGCTCGCCGCCGGAGAAGGTCGAGAGCGGCCGCTCGGCCTCCTCGCCGCCGAAGCCGAGCCCGCGCAGGACGGCCAGCACGCCGTCGCGCCAGCGGTAGCCGCCGCCGTGCTCGAGCCGCTGCTGCGCGGCGGCGTAGGCGGCCAGCGTCCCCTCGCCGGTGTCGCCGGCCGACATCGCCGCCTCCAGGCGCTCCAGCTCGGCCTCGGTCTCGACCATCTCGGCGCGGCCGGAGAAGACGTAGGAGCCCAGCGAGACCGCTGTCTCGCGCGGCGGGCGCTGGTCGTGCAGGGCGACGCGGGCGCCTTTCTGCAGGACGACGCTGCCGCGATCCGGGTTGCGCTCGCCCGCGAGCAGGCGCAGCAGGGTCGACTTGCCGGCGCCGTTGCGCCCGGAGAGCGTCATCCGCTCGCGCGGCTCGAGCTTGAACGAGGCCCCCTCGAAGAGCAGCGTGCCGCCGACGTGGACGTCGAGGCTGGTTGCGGTCGCGATCGCCATACGGGGCCAACGTTACGAGACCCCGGCCCGACCTCCTATGCCGGGGCTAACCGAAGTGCTTCGAGGCAATCTGGTCGATCGTGCCCTTGGTCCTCACCGTGGTCGGGCCGATGGCGGACTCGATCGCCTTCCAGTCCAACTCCGATTCGGAGATTCCGCCGGCCGGTAGCCAGTAGAGCTCGCGGCCGTCGACCGTCAGGCGGTCGTCGTCCGTGGAGAGCGCCAGCGCCTTCCTCGCCGCCGATGCACTCGGCTTCTTCTTCAGCAGGGCGACCTGCAGCTTGCCCTTCGAAGCCCCCACCTGCTTCGGCGAGAACGGCGTCTGGCCGGCGATCGCGAGCAGCTCCTTCGCCGAGCGCAGGAAGACCGGCACGTCGTACCCGAGCGCCCTCGCGAGGCCGGCTTCGAGCTCCGCGGTCAGGTCACCGGACGTTGCCGTCCTGGCGAAGACGACGTTGCCGCTGGCCCGGAAGGTCGCAACGCCCTCGCACTCGAGCGCCTCGAAGTGGCTGCGCAGCTCCTCGTTCTTGAGCCTGCGATTGCCGAGGTTCATACCCCGCAGGAAGGCGACGTGGCGGTCCATCAGTGGAGGCGCCGGGATTCGAACCCGGGTGTCTGGTCGTAGCGCGAAGGCTTCTACAGGTTTAGCCGGCGCTTGAATCTCGTCTCCCGGGGTCCGCGCCGGCGGGCACTACGGGAGACAGAGCCCTCTGAAATGTCCCCTGGCGGACGGGGCGATCCGCCCGGGTAAGCCCGCAATTGAAGCCGGTGCCCCTCTCCGCGGGCGGGAGAGGGCCGACTCTCGCTCACCTAGATCTAACTAGGCAGTGAGGGCGAACTCATGGTCCGCACGTATTGGTTGGTGCCGGTGTTTTACGAGGCCTCCGGCAACCTCGACCTGCGACCGTTCGCACGGACCGACCAGATCGAAGCCTGTCGCCCCCGTGCTATGTGGATTCGATTGTACGCTCATGTCGATGTCCGAACGCGAATTCGACGCGATCGTGATCGGGGCCGGGGCTCCGGGCGAGGTCTGCGCCGGCCGCCTTGCCGACGGCGGCCTCTCGGTCGCGATCGTCGAGCCCCACCTGGTCGGCGGCGAGTGCTCCTACTACGCCTGCATGCCCTCGAAGGCGCTGCTGCGCCCGGGCGAGCTGCTCGCCGAGGCGCGGCGCGTGCCCGGCGTGAGCGCCGCCGTCACCGGAGAGCTCGACCCGCAGGCCGTGCTCGACCGGCGCGACGAGGTCGTCCACGATCTCGACGACTCGACGATGCTCCCCTGGCTGGAGGAAAGGGGGATCGAGCTCTTCCGCGGCGAGGGGCGGCTGGACGGCGAGCGCCGCGTCGCCGTCGGCGAGCAGACGCTGACCGCGCGCAGGGCGGTCGTCGTCGCCACCGGCAGCGGCGCCGCGATGCCGCCGATCGACGGCCTCGACGCGGTGCGCGCCTGGAACAACCGCGACGCGACGACCTCGAAGCGGATCCCGGCGAGCATGGTCGTGCTCGGCGGCGGCCCGGTCGGCTCGGAGCTCTCCCAGGCCTGGTCGACGCTGGGCACGAAGGTCACCCTGGTGGAGGGCGAGGGGCAGCTGCTGCCCCGCGAGGAGCCCTTCGCCGGCGGGCAGGTCGCGGACTCGCTGCGCGAGAGCTACGGAGTCGACGTGCGCACCGGGGTGCTCGCCGAGCGGATCTCCCCGGCCGGCGACGGGGTCGCGGTCGAGTTGAACGACGGCACCCACGTCGAGGCGGAGGAGCTGCTGATCGCGATCGGCCGCAACCCCCGCACCGAGGGCATCGGCCTCGACTCAGCCGGGATCGAGGCGGGCGAGCACGGCTTCCTCGAGACCGACGACGCGCTGCGTGTGGGCGGCCGCGAGTGGCTCTACGCCGTCGGCGACGTCAACGGCCGCGCGCTCTTCACCCACATGGGCAAGTACCAGGCCTGGGTTGCCGCGGAAAACCTCCTCGGCCGCCCGACCGAGGCGACGGCAGAAGGCAATGCCCTGCCTCGCGTCACCTTCACCGACCCCCAGGTCGCCGCGGTCGGCAGGACCCTCGCCCAGGCCGAAGAGGCCGGCATCGACGCGCAAGCGGTCGACGTGCCCACCGACGGCACCGCCGGCGCCAGCTTCTACGGCAAGGGCACCGGCGGCACGACCCGCCTCGTAATCGACCGCAAGCAGGAGACCATCGTCGGCGCCACGATCACCGGCTTCGAGACCGCCGACTTCCTCCACGCCGCCACGATCGCCCTGGTCGGCGAAGTGAGGCTGCCCCAGCTCCGCCACGCGGTGGCCGCTTACCCCACCCGCTCCGAGATCTGGCTGAAGCTGATCGAGGCCTACGGCCTCTAGCTAAACCCGCGCGCGCCGCTTCAGGTCTTCGGCGAACTCGCGCGGCAACCCGGGGATCTCGTCCAGTTCGTCGATCGACTGGAACCGCCCCACCCGCTCGCGATGGGCGAGCAGCCGGGTCGCCTGGGTGACCGAGAGCCCCTGCGCGCGCAACTGCTCGAAGCTGACGTTGTTGAGTTCGATCGTCTCGCCCGGCGGCTGCTGCTGGGCAGCGGGCGGCGAGGGGGAAGGCGGTGGCGGCGGGCCGGGCTGCGGCTCCGGGGACGGCTGCGGCGGCTCGGGCGCGGGCGGGGCCGGCGGCGGCTCGGGCTGGGGATCGGGCGGGGGGGGAGCCGGCGCCGGCGGCTGCGATGACTCGCTCGGCGCCGAACCGAGCACGGACTGCTCCGCTTCCGCCGCTTTGCGCTCCGCCTCGCGGGCGCGCTCCTCCGCCTGGGCGACGCTTTCCTCGATCTCGCGCAGGCGCTGCTGGCGTGCCTCCTCCTCGACCTTCAGCTTCGAGAGGCGCTCGGCCTCGGCGGCGCGGTGTTCCGCCGCCTTGGTCCGCTCCTCGATCTGGCGCAACCGGTCCTGCGCCTCGGCGAGCGAACGCTCCTGCGCTTCGCGCTCCTGCTGGAGGCGCTGTTCGGCGGTCTGCATGTCCGGCGGCGGCGCGACGGGCTGCTGCTGAGGCTGCGGTGGCGCAACGGCGCCCATGCTCTGGGTCGTCTGGCCGGCCTCGGCCTGGGCGCGGCGCGCCTCGGCCTCGCGCTGCAGCCGCTCGGCCTCCTCGATGCGGCGATCCGCCTCGGCCCTGATCCGCTCCTCCTCGCGCTGGATTTCGGCGACCTTGTCCTGCACCCGCTGTTCGGCCGTCGCCGGGTCGTAGTCGGGCGGGGTCGGCGCCGGGGCGGGCGGCGGTGGCGGGGTCGTTGCGGCGGCCTGCGCCGGAGTCGTGCCCGGCGGCGTGGGCGGAACCGGTGGCGGCGGCACGGCCGTCTGCGGGACAGGCGCAACCTGTGGCGGCTGCGGCGCGCCCGGCGGCTGCTGTGGCGGCGCCGAGAGCCCCTGTTGCTGCGCACCGGCGGCGTTCTGCTGCTCGAAGAGCGTCCGCTCCTGCGCGGCGCGCGCGCTCGCCAGCTCGCGCTCGGCCTTCTCGGCCTCCTTCTTCGCCTTGCGTGACGAGCGGCGCCCGCCGCCCGGCCTGTGGCGCTTTTCGGCCCGCTTCTTGGCGCGCTCCTCGCGCCGTCGCTTGGACTCTTCCTGGCGCCGCTTGCGGTGGTCGCCGCGCGCGGCGCGCTGCTGGGCGCGCGCCTGCTTGCGCTTCTCCTTCGCGTTCAACGACTGTCCGGAGGGTGGCGGTGGCGGCGCCGAGGCCGGCGCCTGCGCCGACTGCACGCCCTGCGCGGGCGGCGGAGGCGGCGCTCCGGCCGGCCCCCCCTTGGCGGTCTTTTCCTTGCTGCGCCGCTGCACGACGCTGATCGCCAGCAGCAGCACGAGGACCGCAACCACCAGCCCGGCGACGAAGTACTCGACGTTGTCACTGATGAAATCAGCCATACGCCCTCCTCATACCACGCGAAGCTACCTCATCCTGCCCTTGAATTCGCGCTCAACCTCGCGGCGCACATCGCGGTCGGCGATCTCGCGGCGCCGATCGCGCCCCTCCTTGCCCCGTGCCAAGGCCAACTCGACCTTCGCCCGCGCGCCCTTGAAGTAGATCCTGGTCGGGATCAGGGTCAGCCCGCGCTCCGCCGTCTTGCCGACCAGGCGCTCGATCTCGGCCCGGTGCAGGAGCAGCTTTCTCGGCCGCTCCGGCTCGTGGTTCTCGCGGCTCGCCGGCTCGTAGGGGGGGATGTGCAGGTTGCGCAGCCACACCTCGCCGTCGTCGATCACCGCGTAGGCGTCGGTCATCTGCGCCTTGCCGGTTCGCAGCGACTTGACCTCTGAGCCCCGCAGGGCCATCCCCGCCTCGATCTTCTCGATCCACTCGAATTTGTGCCGCGCTCGGCGGTTGGTGGCGACATCGCCGGAGGCCGGCTCGCGTTTCTTCTTCGCCTTCTTGGCCACGTCAGCTCTCCACCGGCTGCAGGTCGGTCCGCCCCCGCGCCGCTTCGACGCCGCTCACCCGGACGGATATCGGATCGCCGAGCCGCAGCTTGCGTTTCGAGTCGGCGCCGACCAGGGCGGTCTCGCTGCTGTCGAGGTCGAAGCGCTCGGCGCCGCCGATCGTGCGCGCGGGCAGGAAGCCTTCGTAGACGTCTCCCAGCTCGCCGCCGAAGGCGACGAAGGCGCCGGCCCCGATCAGCCCGGCGACCTCGCCTTCGAACTCGACCTCGAGGCCGCGCTCGCGCAGCTCGCGCTCGAGCAGGAAGGCGGCGCAGATGTCGTCGGCGCGGTGCTCGACCCGCATCGAGTCGCGCTCGCGCTCGCTACAGTGGGCGGCGGCCTGGCGGGCTTCGGCAGCGCTCGGCGCCGGCTCCCCCTCGCCCAGCGCCGCCAGCAGCGCACGGTGGGCGATCAGGTCGGGGTAGCGCCGGATCGGCGAGGTGAAATGGCAGTAGGCGGGGCTGCCGAGGCCGGCGTGGCCGCTGTTGCGCTCGCTGTAGGCGGCTTGCTTGAGGGAACGGAGCACGAGCGATGTATACGCGGCGCGGCCGTGCCCGCGTCGCCTCGCCTCGCGCGTGACCAGGCGGCTCGCCTCCGCCGCCAGCTCGGCCGCCTCGCGCGGCGCCGGCGTCCCGCGCAGCGGCGGCGTCGGGATCCCGAGCTCCCCGAGCTGGGCGAGCAGCCGCTCGACCGAGGCCGGGTCGGGCTGGGCGTGCACGCGGTAGATCGCCGGCACGCGCTTGCGCTCAAGCAGCTGCGCCACCTGCTCGTTGGCGAGGATCATCAGCCGCTCGATCAGGCGGTGCGCCTCGGTCTGGGCGACGCCGCGGGCGCCGGTGACCTTGCCGCCGCCGTCGAAGTGGAACTCCGGCTCGAAGGACTCGACGTCGAGGCTGGTCGCGCCGCGCCGCTCGCCCAGCGCCGCGGCCGCCGCACGGGCGGCGGCGAGCGGTTCGGCGATCTCCGAGGGCGGCTGGGCGCGCCCGGCGAAGATCAGGTCGAGCCGGTCGTAGTCGAGCCGTGCGTCGGAGCGGATGCGGCTGCGGTAGAAGCTCGCGCCGCGCGGCCGGCCGGCGCCGTCGAGCTCGATCTCCGCCGTCACCGCCAGGCGCTCGACCCCGGGCGCGAGGCTGCAGGCCTCCGAGCTCAGCGCGTGCGGCAGCATCGGCTCGACCGCGCCGGGCGCGTAGGTGCTGTTG
>Ga0102946_1000069_pt1 | contig 34928 bp, 29 predicted proteins | sample SalPon2A_A_D1_MG_FD_78209 | JGI IMG/M metagenome (GOLD analysis project Ga0102946, IMG submission 78209) | Soil microbial communities from South San Francisco under conditions of wetland restoration - Salt Pond MetaG R2A_A_D1_MG | ecosystem: Environmental > Terrestrial > Soil > Wetlands | place... | reverse complement strand
ACAAATTGGAACGTCCGAGCATTAGCGAGGACGGCCTGAAAGGCGGAGTACATGGATGTACGGAGTAATCCCAGTCAGCCGGCACCATTCTCCCAAACCCCATATTCCGTCACTATTCTCCTAACGCTATTGAATGCTCAATTCGGACCGACGAACCCGGTTTGACTATGTCCTCACGTCGGCGGAAAAGAAGCCTCGTTCTCAGGACACGGCACTTCAAGGTGACGCGCCTCCTTATTTTCGTCAATCAGGCTCTCAACCTCGATGTCAGCATCGCTTCGAACTTCAAAATCCAGCCAGAATCGGGTCTCATCCTCCCGTTGCATTTCAATCGCAACCGGCCATCCCAATCCCAGTTGATCAATGCTGTCTTTGCGCGTCTGCGCCTGGGCTCTTTGCTCGTAAAGGCCGACTGAAATGGCATTGGCAAATGTGCCATCCGGCATCACGAAATAGTCAGTTACCCCGTTGGCGATCAACTGCTCCACGGCTTCTGCTGCCTGTTCGTAACTGCTGAAGGGTTCAAGGTAGACCCAATAACCCTGCTCAACCAACGAGGTTGTCTCATGCCAGTCCAGGTTGATGACAGCGTTCTCCAACTCTTCCCGAATACGCTCCAATGCAGATCGCGATGCCAATGGGCCCAGGGTGAAACACTGACGTGATGACTGTGACCCACCAGGGACCAATCCGGTTGCCTCGCTGGCCAGTCGAATGGCGGGCAGGCTGTTGATCCGGGAAATCTGGTCAGCTGCATCGCTCGCCGGACCTTCCGAAAGCTCTGGCTGTAAAAGCGCCCAGCCGATCAGCAGAATGTTGAAGGCCACCAGCCCAAGCACACAAATTCTTAGAATCATTGATGTTCGCAGATCTGAATGAGGTTAATCCTTGCCTCGCCCGAACCGACTGCAAAGTATTCCTTTGAAAACAAGCAGGGGATCATGAATCAGCGGGCAGTCTGATGGTTCAATTATAACGTCGGCCGCGCCACCGGTGACCAGCACTTTCAGGTTTTCTTTGGATTCTTCTGTCAGTTGGTCGCCAACCCAGGTGACGAATTGCTGCAAAGCGCTCGATTGAGCAGTGGCAATTCCCCATTGAATGGCAGCAGCAGTTGTCTTCTGTGCCTGACCGGGGGTTGCAGAAAGGCGACCGGGAAAACCTCGCTCATTGATATCCAGTGCGGTCTTTGAACCAAGCGAGTTCAACATCGTCTCAGGCCCCGGAATGATCAGTCCGCCAAGATGCTCACCATCCTGGTCGACAGCATCAAGTGTGCTTGCCGTGCCCAGGTCCATCATCACGCACGGCGTCCCGTGATGACAGGCGCTTCCCAAAACCGCCATCCACCGGTCGACACCCAACTGCGAAGGGTCTGAATACCCGTTTGAAATCCCGCAGGATTGAGTCTCCGACTTAACGATGGTCAGTTTGGCAGAAGTGCGCGTGGCCAGCTCACCTTTGAGCATCTTCAGCTTTTCAACCAGGGCGACACTGCAAATCAGGATTTCTTCGCTGGGCTGCATTTCGCCTGCGTCCAGTGCCGCTGTGAAATCTTCCAGCTGACCTTCACCAAATGAAGTGACATCCAGGTCCCAGTTGTGCGACCTGGCTGTCCAGACAGCACCAATCCATTTAAGGCGGGAATTGCCCTGGTCGATCAGCAGGCAATGACGATCCGGTTTGCGGGCTGGCTCCAGCTCAGGCATGGCGCACAGTGACCTCTCCACTATGAAAAACCATTTGAGTCACATTTTTTATCGGCACGAGGGTTTCCAGCCTGAGACCGCCATCAGGGGTGATCCCCTCGGCCCTGCCTTCAAAATATTCTCCTTCACGCTCAACCTGGATTTGTACATTCCTGAGAACATCCCAGGCAGTCCAGTGCTTTGAAAGATAGTCTTTGGGATCAATGCGTTCGTCTGAGAGTGCGCAAAGAATTTCTTCTATGATTATCGAGACAAGCTGATTCCGATCGGTTTTTTCAAGACCGGGCTGGCTGGCCAGGTCAGCCCAGGGCTGGTCGATTGAAGCCCGGGCTTCCGACCCCATTTTCACATTGATACCGATACCAATCACGGCATCCATACCCTTCCTGCGATGGCGTGTTTCAACCAGGATACCGCCAAGCTTGGCTTGATCGAGCACAATATCATTGGGCCACTTGATGCCGTGCCCGTTCAACCCGATTCGGGACATCGCACGGCATACACCAATACCGACAATCAGGCTCAACGCGCCGGTGAATTCTTCGACCCGGGGCAGATGCAAGCCGATGCTCATGTTGATATTGCCCGCTGCAGAGTGCCAGGTTTTTCCACGACGACCCCTGCCTGCGGTCTGTTGCTCTGCAAGCAATACATAGCCGTGTAATTCCTTGCCCGAAAGACCAAGCAGGTCATCATTGGTTGAATGGGTTGCATCGCGCACTTCCAACCTGGACAGTTGGACGGCCAGATCCTGCCTGATTCCGCTTCTGATCGATTTCGCATCCAGCGGAAAATGCTGCTCAGCCATGCCTGAACCAGTTGTGAACACGGACACGCTCAAACTTATGTTCGCTGCCATTGATCATCGCCCGGATGTTGTTGCGATGAGTAAAGATCAGGAAGAGTGCCACGGCAAGACCAAACACCCATTGCGCCCGGGGTGCTTCAAGCCACATCAGGGCTGGCACCAGGCTGACACCCGCCAACATGGTGGATAGACCCACCCATCCGGTGACCACCAGGCAAATAAGCCAGACGCTCAGCATCGGAATCAGGGCGAAGGGCTGAATCACCAGTACCGCGCCAACTGCGGTGGCAGCGCCCTTACCACCACGAAACCCATGCCAGATCGGGAAACAATGACCAATCACCGCAGCCATAGCGCAAAACAATGGTGCAGTTGCCTGCGGGGCAGAACCCCAGATCAACCAGGCTGGCAAAAATGCAGCCAGCACACCTTTGCCAATATCGATAATCACCACGCCAAGTGCAAAGGTCAGCCCCTGGGTGCGAAGTGCATTGGTACCACCGGCATTACCGCTGCCCAGGCGGCGGATATCTACTTGCCTCAATCGTCCCAGCAGGAGGCTTCCGGAAACTGAGCCAAGTAAATATGCGAGCAGGGAGTTAAGTGCAGTTGCTGTCATCAGTTCAGTATCGCCGGATCCGGCATAAATGCAACGATCAGCCCGCCAGGGCCGAGGTGAACACCAAGAGCAGCACCCGCATCGCAAATATGGCAGGAATGTATGCGGTCATGCTGACGCAATATTGTACTGCGCATAGCTTCCGCTCCGCTCCGGTTACCCATGTGCGCCAACATGACCCGGTACATGGTTTGAGGATCCATTTTCCCGGCAGCCACCTTGCCAAGGGACTCGGCAGGTGACCGACGTCCGAAAATCACACCCCCGGGTGACATCTCGCCTTTCTTGCTTGCAGTCAGAACAGGCAGGACTCGCAACCAGCCAGTGATGCGTTTTGCCCAGGCTGGCACCCGTCCGCCCCGAACGGCGTAACCCAGGTCCAGCGCAACGGCAAACACCCGGGTCCTGGGAATCAGTTCCTGGATCATGGCCACAATTTCATCTGAAGAGTAGCCCCGCCCTGCTGCTTCGGCTGCAGCCATGGCCAGCAATCCCTGGCCGCAGGTCGCATTGAGTGAGTCGATGACGTGCACGTTTCCATCTTTGAACTGGCTGGCAGCCTGGATGGCGGCACCGGTGGTGCCACTCAGGGCCTTTGAAAGGCCGATTGAAACCACGCTGTATCCATGACTTGTCAGTAAAGAATATTGCCGTGCAAAATCTCCAACCGGTGGCTGGGAAGTCAATGGCGCTTCGGTTGCCTCCGCCAGCATTTTCTGAAAAGTTTCAGGGTCGATTGAGACGCCATCCAGGAATTCCTGATCACCAAAACTCAATCGCACAGGCACCATGTGGATGCCCAGGCGATCAATCTCTTCTATCGGAATGTCTGCGCCTGAATCAGTCACCACCGCAGCGGTTCCCTGGTGGTTCAGCAGCCCATGCTGGCGTGACATATCGTCCGCTTTTTGTTGCCGGATTTCGCCGTAATTTCCAGCGGCCAGGAAAATTTCTCCCGGCGAATCGGTATGGACATGAATGCGCAGCCGGTTCCGACTTCCTGCCACCACCAGCGAACTGACGTCCATGCTTTCAAGCGATGCCATCACCGCTTCCCGGTCCAGTTCCTGACCTTCAATGACGCACTCTGTGCAAAAACGGTGCTGTCCAACCTCGAAGACTTCAGCACGTGCAGCGTTGTCATCGTTCAGGGATTCAGGCATTTCGTCCACGTGACCTTCCGTCACAAAAGCCCAGATGCCTTCAAGCAAATCAACAAAACCCTGGCCGCCAGCGTCCACAACGCCTGCTGCTTTGAGAGCAGGAAGCTGTTCAGGCGTATTGGCCAGTGAACGTTGTGCAGCCTTCAATCCGTTTTCCAAAACCACATGAATATCTGTCTGGCCCTGCTGAACCTGTCGTTGCAACTCGACAGAGAAGTCCTCAAGCACGGTTGGAAGCGTACCTGGTACAGGCTCCGACATGGCCTTCCATGCCGATTGACTGCCATTCGTGGAAGCCCTGGCGAGGGATTCAGCGGTCAGTAACTTACAGCCCTGGGCTGATTCCCGGATTCCCTGGAAATACTGCGCCATGATCGCGCCGGAATTTCCGCGAGCGCCGTCCAGCGCGGCCTCTGCGATACGGGCCAGCACATCATCAACGTCCTCAAAGCGATGTCCACCAACGGCATCCAGGATCGCCTTGAAGGTGAACGCCATATTGGTGCCGGTGTCGCCATCCGGCACAGGAAACACATTGATGCGATTGAGATACTCGCGTCGTTGAAAAAGATGCGTGATACCTGCGGTGAGCGCCCTGAGCAGTCTGGGTCCGTCCAGGTACGCGATGGCACTGTCCCTTTGCGCAGCTTTCTTTTTCTCGCGGTTCGGAATGCGATTTGGCATGCGGGGATAATAATGGAGTCAAACGCGTGATGCTCTAACCGGGCAAAAATCCCGTGGTAAAAATCTTTTTATGCAGAACGACCGGGCAGAAAAAACCACCAGGTGGCGAAATTGACCTCATCAGCTGTTTCAGGTGAGGCTGATTCAGATCGGGGCGGTTTGGTCTGAAAACCTGATTGCCTCCCCAGGCCGTATATTTATTGGGCTTTGAACGACATGACTTCTGTCGCATGTGAAACTGGCACGGAAGCTGCATATTCTTTTGTGTAACCCTGGGAGGATAAAGATGCGTAAAGACCAAACTTTTGACAACATCAAAAATGCCCTCAATGGCAGGCCTGGCCAGCCAATCGTGTTTGGTGTGTGTAAGGCACTCGCCGCGCGATTTGAATGTGAGACCTGGATTACCCGGCTGACCGCCATCGTTGCCGGTGTTTTCTTTACGATTCCTGCATTGATCGGCTACGTGTTGCTGGGCCTGTTCCTCAAGGAGACAGAAGCTCGCACCAAGGGCTTCTTTTCGGGCCTGGGCGTGATGGCTCGCGAATGGACTGAGAAATGCAACGGGTCAGGCAGACGCGACTATCACTCAGACGGATACGATGGGGGCTATCGCTAGAATTCTGTCAGGGCTTGAAGCGAATCAGTTCCGAAGTGACTTTTTGTCCGGAGCGCATTCCGCCAACGATATAGAACCAGCCATCATGATGAAGCAGGCCACGGTGATCCATCGTGGCCACGCTCAGCTTCCCATGCTGTTCCCAGGCATCTGATTTGACGTTGTAGCTGAAAACATCAGCGACCGGCTCTGAAGGACGACCGTCGTAACCGATTCCGTTGAAGTTGTAGGGGTTATCTGAACCACCTGCAAACCAGATTCGACCTGAACCATCATGACCAGCAGCCATTCGGTAAAGAGGCAAACCCGGATGCGGATCAATTCGGCGCCAGTCGATTCGCCGGTGGTTTTCCTTGCTGATGATTCCCTTCCAGCATTCATCCGATGGCAGGAATTTGCGGGGCTGAGGTTCTGCCTGGTATTCAATACGAACGCCATCGCAAACCACAATGGTATCTTCTGCAATACCGCCGGCATGTCCGAACACCGGTGAACCCGGATACTGTGTGGCCTGCGTCCATTCACTGCTTTTCACATCCAGTACCTGCACGAGGTTTACATTACCAACATCGTGCCAGCCGCTGATCATGTAAATCCAGCGATCGTTATAGACACCCAGGACGGAGTCCTCAACGGGGATTGGCATGGTCGTAAAAGGAATCATTCGACCACTTTCCCGATCCATGCGAAATACTTCCAGCGTGGACTCCTCGCTGCCATCACTGGCAACCGTGTAGCCTCCAAAAAGATACACATCACCATTCGCAGTAACAGCCGAGGACGCCAGACGACCCTGTTCTCCCGGTACCGGATCAAGCTCGCGCCATGTGCCTGAGCTGACATCTCCTGAAGCCGTGTATTGCATGGCCAGACTGCTTGCGTCCTTCCAGGTTTTACCGGATTCCAGGCCAAGGAAGCTGTAAATGCTGATGTCATTGCCACCTGCGAGCAGTGCAACGGAATTGTTCGCCATTGCAACCGGCATTTTTGGCAATTGCTCAACTTCAATCACATTCTGCCGATCCTGATCAGCAATCAAACCCGAACAAGCGAGAAGAACCATCAAGGCTGTAACGACGATGAGTTTCAATTTTCCAGTTCCAGGAATGTGTTTAGCCGGTCGTCATCAAACGGCCAGAACAATTCTGCCTTGATATCGGCGCGATACAGGACCGGGATCCTGATGCCATATCGACGAATCAGTTCCAGGTCCTGATCAATATTCTGAATCCGAAATTCATGATCATGGCCGGCCAGCAAATCCGCAGCCAGATTGCAGAGATGACAATCCGGACGCGAAAACAGCACCAGATCTGGTTTACTTGGGGAATCTGAATCCGGGTGAACGTTCATCATGAAGAAATCTTTGTTATCAGGACTCATTGTGGCAGGTTAAACTGGCGCAATCGAGCATCCAGGCCTTATGCATTATGTCCGTCAGCATCTTTGATCTTTTCAAAATAGGTATCGGCCCTTCCAGTTCGCACACGGTAGGCCCAATGAAAGCCGCACGGACTTTTGCATTGCGGCTCAGGGAGAACGGTGTGCTGGAATCGGTTGTAAAGGTACAGGCCGTGCTTTACGGCTCACTGGCCCATACCGGCAGGGGACATGGCACTGACAAGGCCGTGCTGTTGGGGCTTGGTGGTGAAATGCCCAACCAGATTGACCCTGACATCATTGAGAGCAAATTGCAGGAAATTCGTGATTCCCGCTCAATATTGCTTGATGCCACGCATCCCATCAAATTTAACGAAAAAAACGACCTGAAATTCAACAAGCGAAAGCTTCTCCCCCTGCATCCGAATGGCATGCACTTTGAAGCGTTCGACGCTCAGGGTCAGTCACTGATGTTTCGTGAGTATTACTCGGTAGGTGGCGGATTTGTGGTCAACAAGGATGAAGCCACCGAAGACCGCATCGTAAAGGACACAACGAAACTCCCATATCCTTTCAGCACCGGCGATCAATTACTGGATATCTGCCAAAAACACCAGGTCCGCATTGCTGATGTCATGATGGCCAACGAGGCGGTCTGGAGAGACAAGCAGGAAATTCGTGAGGGTTTGCTGAAAATATGGCAAGCCATGGAAGGGTGCATTGAACGGGGATTCAAGCAGGAAGGCGTGCTTCCGGGCGGTCTCAAGGTTCAACGCAGAGCTCCCCGTTTGTATGCATCCCTGACAGCCCAGGAACCGAATGACGATCACTTGTCCCCGCTCGACTGGGTCAACCTGTTTGCGCTTGCCGTGAACGAGGAAAATGCAGCGGGTGGGCGCGTCGTTACCGCACCGACCAATGGTGCTGCGGGCATCATTCCGGCGGTCATCCGTTACTACCGCAAGTTCATCAAGGGCGCTGACGATGATGGCACCATCGAGTTTTTGCTGACCGCCGGCGCCATCGGAATCCTCTACATGACCAACGCTTCGATCTCCGGTGCTGAAGTCGGTTGCCAGGGAGAAGTTGGTGTGGCTTGCTCGATGGCAGCCGGTGGACTGGTCGCAGCGATGGGCGGCAACATGTCGCAGGTTGAGAACGCTGCAGAAATTGGAATGGAACACAATCTTGGCCTGACCTGCGACCCGGTTGGCGGCCTGGTCCAGATACCCTGCATCGAACGAAACGCCATGGGCGCGGTCAAGGCCATTAATGCACAACGCATGGCTTTCAGGGGCGATGGTAAACACCACGTCTCACTGGACAAGGTGATCAAGACCATGCGCGACACCGGTGCAGACATGAAAGCACACTACAAGGAAACATCCAGGGGTGGCCTGGCGGTGAACGTAATCGAATGCTGATAAATGAGCAAGATGGGTCATCCGCGACCCACTTGCATCTCACCTTTGAAAAGCGCGGTTTTCAAAGGCTCGCGGACCATGTCCGTTGGCACATCCATGTGCCAGGTGTTCTTTTGGAGCTCACAATAATCGTGCGTGTCTGGCTGCAACATACAATGATATTTACCAGCAGCGCTGGAGTGGAGACCAATTGTCGGAATAAAATTTGGACAAGATGATTCAAGACAAGGGAATCAAACCACCTGATAAGGGGTCTATTCGAAAAGGACTTCGATGCTGAACAGAATATTCAAAACACTCCTGGCCTGCGTTTTACTTGCTGCCGTTGCATTCAGCAGCGGCCAGTGGCTGTTCGCGGACAACATCTACAAGTTCCAGGACAAGGATGGCAACTGGCATTTCACCGATCGGCTACCGAAAGACCAGCAGGATTTCGACACCGTATTCATGGAGCGCGATCCGGAGCCCAGGATTGTGCTGCGACAGGATGGCCCACAAAGAAACCCCGTGTACACCCTGCAAAACAAATTCTGGGGTCCGGTTGAGATAGAGATGAGTCTCAGCGAAGGCAGCAACGTGCTGACAGAGCCCGAGCTGCCACTGCGCATCGTTCTTGGTCCGCAGGAACAAGAAGCAGTACTTGGCATTGGCGCGCTGAATCCACGCCAGGCTTTCAGCTACAAGCTTCATTACCGGTGGGCGCCCGGAAAACCCAATCCCCTGCCTGTTTCCGGCCTGATCATGCAACCGCCTTTTGCAGCGGGCGAGTCATACCCGATCAGCCAGGGTTTCAACGGCAAGACGACCCACATCGGTGAAGACAGCCGTTACGCAGTTGATATCGTCATGCCGGTGGGCACCCCGGTGCTTGCGGCTCGCGCCGGAACCGTGATGGATGTCGAAGAAGACTTCAATGAAGGCGGCATCGATAAGGATTCCCTGATGCAGCGCGCTAACCGGGTTCTGATCCTTCATGACGATGGGACCATGGCCGTTTATGCACACATCGATCTGGCCAGCGTCAACGTACGACCCGGGCTGCACGTCAGGGCCGGCCGCCAGATTGCAAGATCAGGAAACACCGGTTTCAGCACCGGCCCTCACCTCCATTTTGCTGTGCAACAAAACATCGGCATGGAAGTGGTGTCGCTGCCCTTCAAATTTGCCCGTCCGGACGGAAACCCAGAAGCGCCGACTGAGCGCGAATTCCTTGAGGGGACTCTGCCGAAACGCTAGGAAGAGTCAGGAGGCGCGCCACGCGCCCTGTCATCGAACATTTCCGGCAAGCCACCGACGCGACCAATTCCGACCGGTCTGATAAACTGGCGCGCTTTTTTAATTTACTGATTGACCTATGTCGGATTCAAATACCAAAAGTCTGAAAACACAAGTCGCCCGGCGGCGGACGTTTGCCATCATCTCTCATCCGGATGCGGGTAAAACAACGCTGACGGAGAAACTGCTGTTGTTTGGCGGCGCCATCCAGATGGCTGGTGCAGTCAAGTCTAAGAAGGCAGCCCGCCACGCCACATCCGACTGGATGAAGATGGAGCAGGAGCGCGGAATTTCAGTCACCAGTTCTGTGATGCAATTCAACTACAAGGACCGTGTTGTCAACCTTCTGGACACCCCGGGCCATGCTGATTTTGGTGAAGATACTTACCGAACGCTGACCGCTGTCGACTCGGCACTAATGGTGATCGACTGCGCCAAGGGCGTCGAAGATCGAACTGTAAGATTGATGGAAATCTGTCGAATGCGCGACACACCGATTTTCACCTTCATCAACAAGCTCGACCGCGAAGGTCGCGACCCAATGGAGCTCCTGGATGAGGTGGAGTCTGTGCTCGGCATCCAGTGCGCACCCATTACCTGGCCGATCGGTATGGGCAGTCGCCTCAAAGGCGTTTATCACCTGCTTGAAGACCAGGTCCAGCTGTATGAATCGGGCAAAAACTATGTCACGCAGGAAGCTGAAATCATCGAGGGCATTGATAACCCCTTGCTGGAGGAACGGCTGGGCGACTGGGCACATGAACTGAGGGAAGAGATTGAACTGGTCCAGGGCGCAAGCCATACCTTTGACCAGGAAGCCTACCTTGCCGGTCTGCAAACACCTGTATTTTTCGGTTCAGCCATCAACAACTTCGGTGTCACGCCATTGCTTGATGCTTTTGTTGAGAATGCGCCGGCGCCCACCACGCGTGAAACGCTTGGCCGCACTGTACAAGCAGATGAGCCGAAGCTGACTGGATTCATTTTCAAGATTCAGGCCAATATGGACCCTGCCCACCGCGACCGCGTGGCCTTTATGCGCATTTGTTCGGGAAAATTCACAGCTGGAATGAAGATGCACCATGTTCGCCTGAAGAAGGAAGTCAAGGCTGCCAACGCGCTGACGTTTATGGCGCAGGATCGAGGCCAGGTGGAAACCGCATGGGCAGGTGACATTGTCGGCCTGCATAACCACGGAACCATCAGCATTGGTGATACTTTCACAGAAGGAGAGTCTCTCCAGTTCACCGGCATTCCGAATTTCGCGCCCGAGCTATTTCAGCGTGCTCGATTGCGTGACCCGCTCAAACTCAAGCAACTCCAGAAGGGTCTGGAGCAGTTATCAGAAGAAGGCGCAACCCAGTTTTTCCGGCCAACACTGAGCAATGACCTGATCCTGGGCGCGGTGGGTGTTCTTCAGTTTGATGTGGTCGCCTATCGCCTCAAAAACGAATACAAGGTAGATGCGATATTCGAGAAAGTGAACATCGTCACAGCTCGCTGGGTTCGCGGCGATGACAGGAAAATGCTGGCTGATTTCGAATCCCAGCTTGCCCCGAATGTGGCTTATGATGCTGCCGGTAAGCTTGTCTACCTCGCACCCACCATGGTCAACCTGCAGCTCACTGAAGAGCGCTGGCCGGACCTGACCTTTGCCAAGACACGCGAAACAACCATCTTCGCTGAATAAGAAAGGAGTCAGAGTCCTTTGTCGCCAGGGCCCTTTTTGGAAGAGGTCGCTACGACATCAGACGAAGACTGGCAAAAAAGGCGCAAAGCCCCTTTTTGACACAGTCGCCACAAAATGAGACGCGCATGAACAGAATCGATGAAAGGCGTAAAAACGGATGAATAGGGCTTCGACCCTTTTTAATCAGTTTTTCCCGGACAAAGCGCGGCGGACCAGGGTCTGGACGATTGCACTCCCGATCATGGGCGGCATGATGTCGCAGAATATTCTCAACCTTGTCGATATTGGCATGGTCGGACGACTGGGCGATGTAGCGCTCGCAGCGACCGGTATCGGAAGTTTTTCAAGCTATCTGTCGATCGCATTCATCATTGGATTGTCAGCTGGTGTACAGGCGCTGGCAGCCCGGCGCCTGGGCGAAGGGCGTCACTCTGAAACCGCGGTGCCACTCAATGGCGGATTGCTTTTGTCATTGGTCCTGGGAATCCCCCTGGCCGCGATCCTGATATGGGCATCACCCTGGGCCTTTGGATTCCTTTCGGATGATCCTGAAGTGGTTGCCCTGGGAACGCCGTATCTGCAGGTCCGAATCGCGGCAATGATCGCCGTGGGGATGAATTTCTCATTCCGGGGCTACTGGAGCGCCATTCACATGACCGGGGTCTACTTAAAGACCCTGTTAATGATGCATGCACTCAATATTTTCCTGAACTGGGTTTTGATCTTTGGCAACCTTGGCGCCCCTGAACTCGGGGTTTATGGCGCTGGACTGGCGACAACCATAGCGGTTTATTGTGGCACGGTGATTTATTTCCTGTTCGCCCTGAAACATGCCAGGGACAAGGGATTCCTGCAGGCAGTCCCGTCGCGCCAGACCTTGTGGCAACAATTAAAACTTTCCTTTCCTGCCAGTGTCCAGCAGGTGTTTTTCTCTGCGGGCCTGGTCACCCTGGTCTGGATTGTTGGAAAAATTGGCACCGCTGAAGTGGCTGCAGTCAACGTTCTGATGACTTTTCACATCACCGCGATCCTGCCTGCTTTCGGAATGGCACTTGCTGCCACCACCCTGGTGGGCAATGCACTGGGCAGAAAGGATATTGATGACGCTGCTCGATGGGGATGGAATGCCGCAGCACTGACAGCCGTTTATGGTGTTGTTCTGGGACTGATTCTGATCCCGCTGGCGCGGCCGATTCTCGGGTTTTTCCTGACCAATCCTGAAACTGCAGATCTTGCCTACTGGCCAATGATCCTGTGGGCGCTGGCGCTTGGTTTCGACACCATGGGCATGGTCCTTATGAATGCTTTTATCGGCGCCGGAGACACCCGCCGCAGCATGTGGATCAGTGTGATTGCTCAATGGTTGTTTTTCCTGCCGCTGGCATACCTGGTCGGTCCGGTATGGGGTTTCGGCCTCCTTGGCGTATGGATCCTCAACGGTGTATATCGCTCCGGCCAGGCGCTGGTGTGCGCCCAGCAATGGAACTCGCGTAAATGGGTGGGGATTGATATCTGAGTTGAAGTACCATCCTTGATTCTCAGCCAGGCAGGACGACCATTGTGAAATTCAGAAACGATGACACCTTTCTTGTTTCATACCCCAAAAGCGGTAATACCTGGCTGAGGTTTCTGCTTGCCAACCTGATCGCACGCCCCCCTGAAAGCTTCAGGGATGCCAACCGGTTGGTACCGGACATACACAATGCACACACCCCCGACATACTGGAAAGTGTTCCGTCACCCAGGATTATCAAAAGTCATTATCCGTTTGACCCGCAGTACAAAAAGGTCATTTACCTCGTCAGGGACCCAAGATCCGTGAGCCTGTCACAATATTTCTTCAAGATGCGAAGAGGAGAAATCTCATCCGATGCCGGATTCGAGTCATTCCTGGAGAAGTTTCTGGATGGTTTCGATGATGGTTATTCGAACTGGGGAAACAATGTGACCAGCTGGCTGCAAACTGAACGGGGCGACGGCTCTCTTTTCGTTATCCGATATGAAGCGCTTCGCAGGAATACATTTAGTGAGTTAAAACGTATTTGTGAATTTGGCGGAATTCATTTCAGTGACCAGAAAATTGAGCAGGCAATTGCCAACAGTTCAATGGAAGCCATGAGAAAGATGGAACGTGAAACAGGCCTGGGTAATCAGCTCCGGGGGAAGGGTGATCTGAGCATTCCGTTCGTGCGCAAAGGCAGCACAACCGAATGGCGAGACTATTTTTCAGAATCGATGGAAACCAGGCTAAGGAATCGATTTTCAGACGCAATGCGACTGGCTGGCTACACCTGACAGAAGTTGTATGTTTTTCGTTTACCTTCTCAGCACTTGCTCTGAAAAGTACCCGGGTTGACCACCAGATGATAACTTCTATACTGACGAACACCAGCCAAAGGGAATCCGCTGTACGTTCCCCATCAGGCTTTACACGAGGGAGCACATGCCTACTTCAGCGGAATCACAATCTCAGTTGGGGATCACCGAACTAGCCTCAGCGCGACTGCCAACGCGATTCGGTGAAATGCGAATCAGGGTGTACCGGAATCACGAGGGTGTTGAGTCCCTGGCGATCATCTCGCAACTGCCTTCAGACGGAGAAGCAGTCCCGGTTCGCGTGCATTCGGCCTGCGTGACGGCGGAGGTGATCAGTTCACTGAAGTGTGACTGCAAGTCTCAACTCGATTATGCACTCCAGTACATTGCCGACCATGGCGGAGTGGTCATCTACCTGCCCCAGGAAGGGCGTGGTGTGGGTCTGGTCAACAAGATTAAAGCCTATGCGCTGCAGGACGAGGGTTATGACACCGTGGATGCCAATCGCATGCTTGGTTTACCCGATGATGCACGCGAATATCAGGATGCAGCCCGGATTATCAACCTGCTGGGCATTGCCAATATCCGGTTGTTAACCAATAACCCGGCCAAAATTTCCGATCTTCAATCCCTTGGTATTCACATCCACGAGCGAGTGCCCATGCCTGTCATGGTCACCGAACATTCTGTGGATTACCTCAGGGCCAAGAATGCCCGCATGGGCCATTTGATGGAGATGATGCAATCTGAAGAATCAGAAGCTGAAAATGAATACTCAGACCGTCCCCTGGTTCATGTCAATCTTGCACTTGACCACCGGGGACGCACTGCACAACGAAATGGCGAACCAATTAACCTGTCCTGTGACAAGGACTGGCGTCGCGTACATGAGCTTCGGGAACACTATTCAGCGGTGGTGGTGGGTGCCAGAACATGGTTACAGGATTCACCCCGACTGACGGCACGGGAAGAACGACTCGGCAGATCACCTCGTCGTCAGCCTGAACGCGTGATCTTCGCCGGACGACACTACTGCACATTTAATGGCGATGCCCGGCGAACATTCGTGGTGGGAAGCGGCCAAACCAGCGAGGGTGCAATACGGATTGATGTCAGTGATCATGATCTGGCCGGACCACTCAGGGCCTTGCGTAAATGTGGATTGAAGTCGATGCTGGTCGAGGGCGGGCTGACGCTGCTGAGTTCTTTCGTAAGCAGTGATGCCATAGATTATTTGTCCGTATACGTACGTTGTGACTCCGCTGACGTGGCAGAGAATGCTGTCAAAACCGCAATTCCTGGGTTATGCGATGTTGAACTGGAATATGAGCTGTTCGGCAAGGGTGTTCTCGTGACTGCAGACTTTCGAGCAGCCAAAGACGATGATGCGGGTCATGCACTTTCCCATTCGAGTGGCCAATGGCAACCAAGCAAACCGGATTAAGCAACGAGACACTGATTGTCACGACCGGCTGTTTTTCAACCATGGCCAGTCGCTTTGCCAGTCCGCAGGTGGTGCTGCCCTGGATTTATAACCTGCTGGGCGGCCCATTGATCCTGGTCGGTTTCCTGGTTCCCAGTATTCGTCTGGGCGGGTTATTGGCCCAGATGATGATCATCCCCGGGTTGCTGAAGCTGCGCACCCGCAAGTGGGCATATGTATTTTCCCTCCTGGTTTCATCCGCGGTCCTCGCTTTTTTTGCCCTGGTACTTCAGGAAATGGGTCATGTCAGCTCACTCATTTTCTTTTTCCTGGGGCTCCTGCTTTTGGGAAGCAGCACGGGAATTGCCGCCCTGAGCATGCAGGAAGTGATTGCCAAGACCATTCCCAGAGATCGAGTGGGACGGGTGCTTTCCCTGCAGGTTTCTTTTGGCGGCGGGGTCATGCTGGCGGTGATGTTGACAGGACTGATTTTTTTTCCTGATATCGAGCTGGATGCTCACCGATATGCAATGATGGGCCTGGCCGCGATTGCCTCAGCGTTGGCTGCATTTGCGTTCATGAATGTACGGGAACCGCTCAGCGATGTTCAGGGGCGTAAGTCAGCGTGGTCAGAAATTATTGCGGGCTGGGGTTTGGTTCGCAATGTTCCCTGGTTCAGAAAATTTGTGCTGGTGCGTATCCTGTTCCTGTCTGTTGGCATGGCAACACCGTTTTATTCCATTCATGCTGCCATCGAGTTTTCCAAAACCGCTCACTCCCTGACTGCAATTGTCATCGCCAGCGGCTTTGCCAGCATGCTCAGCACGGCAGTCTGGTCAAAAGTCCTGGCAAATACCCCGCGCAATGCGCTTTTCAGGTCAGGAATACTGGCTGCACTCGCTGGCTTAATTGTGATTATTCATGAATTGCGGGGTGCGCCACACCCACTCGTATTCATGCTGGTGTTCGCACTCCTGCAGCTGGCCGTGCAAGGGTTAACCCAGGCGACCAGAACCTACCTTGTTTTCATGTGTCCTGAAGATGAAAGACCCGTGTATCTGGCCGTCGGCAATGCGATCCTGGGTATCATGGCCATCCTTTTTTCCGGCCTGATCGGAGTGCTTGCCGGATCTGTTCATATCTATTTTGCTCTGGGCTTGCTGATTTTCCTGGCATTACTTTCCAGCGTTTCCACCCGCCTGCTTGATGCGCCAGCTTCACAATGAGGTTCCCATGAATATCCTGCGTTCCACATCACCCCATTGGTCAATAGTGACAACAAAGACAGCCTGGCGGCATACCGGGCTGATTCTGATTTCAGGTGCGCTCGCGACTGCATCGTGTTCGGCACCTGTTCAGAGCGAGTCACCAGGAGGCCACGAGGCCAGTCTGAGTGTTTCAAGCACGCTTCCGGCTGACATTGAAGGCGGCGCGAAAGACGCGACGCTGGCGACTGCAGCGACATTTTCATGGAACCAGTTGATTGCGATGAATTGGGCGGCGGAAATGACCGATGGTTCAGTATCTGCACGCGGAAAATCCGCACCTGGCCAGCAATCGGCAGACATGAATGTGTCAGCCCCGCGAGTATGGGAAACACTTCGCGCAAAGACCGAGGTGTTCCCCGGCACAGGCAATCCACATGGCTCGGAGCTTGGCCCGCAAAGCGATTACGGTTACGACCAGCCACCTGAATATTTCTACGACCCGGGTGCGGTCGGAAGCTATCCCGGGCTTGAACCAGGCCAGGTTCCAGCCTGCGATTCCGAAGACAACAGCAATCCGGCGCCCTGGATCGAGCTGTCAGAATCGCATGAAGTCGGACCTGAACAAATGTTTGCCGGTATGTCACCTTTCGAATCTGAATCGAGCAAACGAAACGACCAACGGGTGCTGTACGCGGTCAAGGTTGATCGAAATTTCTATCGGTACATCGCTGAAACAGGTTGGCTGGGTGGTGGTGCAGCCGACTCGACCATCCCTGCAGATGCCACGGTCGCGTATTTTTCAGAAAATCATGCGCCGCCACCGGCAGGCAGTACCAAATGGGTCAGCTTTCCATCGGAATCAGTCCAGATCAAGACGGCCTGGCGGCGACTGAGTGCCAGGGAGCAGCAGTCCGGTCGGTTTTTCACAGCATGGGCACGTTCCTACCAGGCTCAGGATGACACCCAGGAATATAACGGTGTCAAAGGGAACCCGGATTACCCGTGTTTCGTCGATTCTTACTGGGGCCTGGTCGGCATCCACCTCAAGACCCGGACTGAAACAGCTCCGTTTTACATCTGGAGCACATTTGAGCATGCCGACAACCTGGTTGATCGAAACGGCAACGTGACCGAGGATGCAGCAGGGCGTTTTCTGGGCAACCAGGAGTTGCCTCCGACAGATCCCGCGATCACTTCCCGTCCTGCGGTTTCCGCCAATCCTCCCACTCCGGACACCATCCAGAAAATGACCCCGGCACAGGCCCAGGCTGAACCCGGCAGGCGTTTGTACTATGCCAATCAATCCGGCACACCCACAACACAAGGTGTGATTGCAGTAAACAGGAGACAGCACCAGATCGCTGAGCCGGTCATCCAGGCCAATGAAATGGCTCACCAGGCCATCAAAGAATTTGTCAGCCATGAGGAGAATCGCGGAAAAATTCCTGCTGTGCTGATGAACTACAAACTGGTAGGCGTCCAATGGCGTCCGGCAGATAAACCTGTACCCGGCCAGGACGTGGTTGCCGATCCGAATCAACCTGACGAAGTCCTGCGCTTCCCCTCGATTTACTACCTGGCCAACCTGATGCTGGAAACCAGCTACCGTTTACAGAATTACAGCGGCGTGGTTCAAAGCCACCTGCCGGCGCCCAACCAGCAAATGCCGGTCCAGGACCTGGTCAGTGATTTCGACGCGAAAGGCAAGCCCACCTTCAATGTCTATCGGGATGGACAAGCCAATGGCTTTAATATGGGTGGGTGCATGGGTTGCCACGGCCAGATGCAGCTGAAGGGATACGATTTCAATTTCATATTCCGCCGCGGGCGCGTGAACAAACCGGAGATGGATGTGTCAGTTCGGGAACCCCTGATCGACATGGTGCATCCTCGCCATGAAGATTAACCGGGGAAATTAGGATGGCGACAGCACAAAGAGAAGCGTCGAACGAGTCTCAATCCGAACATAAGGCATTCGACCGCCATCGCGGCCCGGTCACCTGCGTGGCCGGCATTCCGGGGCAGGATGCAGCAATCAGCTCAGGTTATGACTCGGCAGTTGGATTAGTAGATCTCCAGGCAGAATCAATTGAACTGCTTGGATACCACAACCACCTGGTCAACAAGGTGGTGGTCAACCCGGAAGGAACAATTGCTGCGACCTGCTCTTCCGACTACACAGCCTGCCTTTGGGACCTTGAGAGCCGGAAACCGGTCCGGGTTTTGCGCGGACACTGGGACGATGTCGAGGATTTTGCATTCATTGATCCATCAACCGGGGTCAGCGTATCCCGAGATCGTCGAATCCTTGTGTGGAATCTTGAAACCGGTGCGATTGACCAGGTGATTGAGGGCCATCACCGCGACGTGCTGTCAGTGGATTACCTCAACGGTTCAATATTCACTTCCGGCGACGACATGACGCTACGCCAATGGGATTTGGCCAGCGGGCAACAACAGCACTGCTGGGGGCCATTCGAAGTAGAAACTGACACTTGTGCTGTCGACCCAAGTCACGGTCGCATCATCCTGGGTGCTGATGACGGCAGCATTCGGGTATTTGATATTGAAACGGGCCAGAGCATCAAAACCATCATGGCGCACCGTTCCGGGATCAAGAAAGTTGCCGTGTCACCAGTGACAGGAGACATTCTTTCAGCTGCATATGACCAGCGGATTCTGATTTGGGATGCACAGACTCTTGAGCTGACCGGTGAGTTGCAATCGCGCCCCGGAACCTGGGAGCGTTCCCTTAACTGGACCGCGGACGGCAGGAATGTTCTTGCTGGAACATTCGACGGCACCATTCGGGTGTGGTCCGGCGCCAGCGGTGTATGCAAATCAGAAATCGGCACTGCGGGTGACAGGGCTGGCAATGCCTGTCTGAATGACGTTTACAGTGACCCATCGGGAAACTGTGCACTGGTTGCTGATGACGGAATCGTCAGACTGGCGCGCCCGTCACCTGCTGAACCAGGATGGCTGGCCACTGCAGAACCATCAAACGGCCGTGTGCTGATGAATGCCGTGTGTCTGTCCCGGGTTCCCGGGAATCAGTCGCTGACTCGCATCTGGTGCGGCGCTCACGATCACCAGCTTCATGTCTTTGACTTCGAAGATAACGCGGTTAAAACACACGTATCGCTGCCGCTTGATGCCGGCCCCATTAACTGTATCCGGGTTCAGAACAAGGGTGCGGACTCACTGTCCGCCTGGGCTGCCTGTTACAGCGGCAACATGGTGAGGGTGGATCTGGAAGCGGGACAGGAAATGGTCATCGGCGATCGCTTTGCCATTCACGATGGTGCCGTGAAAGCGGTGCGATTGCGACCGGGTCGCGAGGAGGCTGCCAGCGGTGCCGCTGATGGCTCGCTAGTTACCTGGCAACTGGATGGAACGATTCAGCATGAACTGGCTGGCCATACAGCCATCGTTGACGATGTGGATTTTGATCCATCCGGAGAATTCCTCGCATCGGTGTCGCGCGATTTCACTTTAAATGTCTATCATGTTGATTCCGGCAGACTGGTCCATTCGATCCTGCTGGGTCGGGAATCTCCAAAGTGTGTCCTCTTTTGGGATGCCGACACTGTATTTGTCGGCAACTACTGGGGATTCATATGGCGAGTGACACTGCATGACGAGAAGATCACCAGCCACCCGGTGGCCATTAATGGCATCTCCAGCTTCTCGAGAAGCACTGACGGCCTGTTGGCATCAGCCTATGATGGCAGCCTCACTTTGCTGAATCCTGAATCGCTGAATGTGATCAGCCGACTGAGATGCCTGGAACAAAAACTGCCTGGTTTTGAAAAATCAGCCAGTTTCGACTGACGCTGGCTCAACCCGTTATCTGATCGTGGCAACACATCCTCAGCGCTTTGTCATTATCGCAACACCGCGTAGCGGCAGTAACTGGTTGTGTACCCTGCTGAATTCTCATCCAGACATTCTTTGTCATCATGAATTGTTCAATCCTGACGGCGTCCATATCGCCTGGTCCCTTCGTGGATCCGATTTCGACCTGGGCGGGCCAGACCTGCAAAGAGAAAAACCGCTGGAACTGCTGAATCGCGCATGGTCACAATCACTGGGCCATGCCTGCGTTGGTTTCAAAATTAACCGGGGTCAGTCCGAAGCGGCTTTTTCAGCGGTTCTGCAGGATCCGGCCATTCGAAAAATTCTCGTCAGTCGAAAAAACAGGGTTCGCGCTTTTGTTTCTGAAACCATCGCAGAGATCAACGGGCAATGGGAGAGTTTTCCCGACAGTCCGCCACCAACATCGGTTCAACCGGTTACCATCGACCCTCAGGCGCTGAAGTCTCATGCACAAGCCAACCAGGCCTATCTTGAGGAGATTCGGCAACTGCTTGACCATTCTGGCCAGGCATTTTTTGAAACTTACTATGAAAACATCGGGAAGCTAAATCACCAACACGAATTGCTCGACTTTCTCGGTGTTGAACAGAATGTTGAGTTGAAAGGCCAGACACGTCGCATGAATCCCGAGCCACTGGAATCACTGATACAAAACCATGATGCCCTGGCTGCGGAGCTGGAGGACACCGGTCTCGCTGACGATTTGATTGAGGAGCAACCATGTGACCAGTACTGATGCGAAACAAACAACCGACGGCTACAGCGATGAGCGCTACTGGGATGAGTATCACGAAATTGCGCTCGCCAAATCTCTTGATCGTGCCATCAAGCTGGAAACCTGGCTTGATAGCTTTCGTCCGCTCCTGGAGGGATTAAAAGGAGAAGCCATCCTCGACCTGGGATGTGGAGGTGGCCATGACGCGGTTGCGCTTTCAAAGTCCGGATTTCGTTTGTCGGGGTGTGATATTTCCGGTATCGCGGTAAAAGAGGCCACCAGGCTGGCGCAGGACCGTTCACAGGACGTCGATTTCATCCAGCATGATATCGCCACACCCCTGCCCTATAGCGATGGACAGTTTTCCGGGGTCATCTGCAATCTCACCCTGCATATGTTTCCGCCAACCATCGCTAAGCGCATAGTCAATGAGGTCAGGCGCTGTCTTTTACCCGGCGGTTTATTCGCTTTCCACGTTAACGCAACTGATGACCTGCCCTTCAGGCGTAAACTCCAGCCGCCGGTGCGTGCACTGGATAACGGGATGTATTGCTTTGGCCTGGGCCAGACCATGCGCTTTTTCAGCAAATCAGACTGTCGAAAACTAATGGCGGACTGGGAGATCGCCCTGCTTGAGCCGGTACAAATGCTGAGTCCGGATGGCGAAATCGTGAAATGTGCCTGGCGTTGCGCAGCGCATCGTCGATAAGAATCCCGGATACAGGGTGGGATGAGCCCGCTGCAGATTTAATCGAATTCGCCGAGTGCCCTTTGAATGCCTGAAGCCAGCGAATCCGCCAGGCGTGCAATGGCCTCCAGGCGCTGTTCATGTCTCCAGTTGACCCGGTTCATGATTCCAAAACCGCCAGGGGTCTTGTTGACATCGAGGACATAAAGCGCACCATCGGCATTGCTTCTCAGGACATCGAGTTCACCGAAATCCAGTCCCATACCATGGCACATCGCCCTGATGGCCTGAACCTCCTTCGAACTGAAGATTGCCCCGGGTGAGTCCAGTGCGACTGATCGTTTTCGCGTCTTGATGGCATTGACAGGCAGGTCCTTTTGTTCCAAGTAAACAACCGGGATGTCGCCCAGGATGATCGGGACGCGATACTCGAGCATGGCACCATCCTGCGAAGAATCGATCAGCATCTGGTAAACCCGGCCCTCTTCAGATTCCACTATGGGCAGGTCAACGATTTCTCCGCCAAGGGCATTCTCGTCAAATTTACACACAGCCCGTCCGGAAAAGGAAAGAGGGTCGACAAAAGATGATCGCCCGAACGCCCTGATAAATTCCTTTTCCACCCGGCGCTTGCTGATGTCCAGGCAGCGCAAATTTAACACTGGCTTGCGACCAGCGATCTGCAGCAAATGTTCATCGGGTTTCACCCAGGTCTGGTCCTGCCAGCAAATGGCAAAGTCGAATTCATCGTCAGGATCCTGGGTGGCAAACCAACCCAGTCGCATGAAGATGGGAATGATCGTATAGAATTCCCGATCCGGGTAATCCGGTAAGAATAAGGCTCGCATTCAGTCTCGCTTTGATGATGGTTGACGGGGCTCAGGTCTATTATCAGGAAGAAAATGAACGCGGAAAACCCCAATACATGCCTGGTGACCATCTCGGATGCTGAATTCAGCATTGGAACCGAGGTGCTGCTCTATAGCATTCACAAATTTAACCCGGATTTTGATGGTGACATCGTGGTCATTTGCGAGGACCTGCCGGATTCTGATCGGCAGCGCATCGCCTCGGTATCACCCGCCCGGTTCCAGGCACCTGATGACCGACTGCGGCAGGCTGTGGAAAATCTTCGCAGCCATGAACCTCGCCTGGATGATATTTATCGTCGCTTGTTTTCGCTCGAGGCGTTTCGATTCTCCGACTACGATCGGGTGGTTTATCTTGACAGTGATATCTATTGCCAGGGAGATATCTCCAGTCTTTTCGCAGCTGACGAACCGCTGCTTGCCTGCGCTGATGGTTTTACCTATGCAGATCGAATTGATGAACGACTCAGTGAAGGTGAGGCCGGACAACTTCGGGAGCGATATGGGCGACGCATGTCCGGTTCATTCAATGCGGGCGTCCTCAGCATCAGCCCGCGAAAGCTTGGCGCCTCGATATATGAAGAATTATTGAGCTGGCTGGAACCCGAACGCTGGAAGTCGATGGGGCCTGGTAAATTCACCGACCAGATGCTGTTGAACATCCACTTCAATGGGGACTTTGCCTGCCTGGAAGCTATTTACAACTACATGGTCTTCCTGGAGGGATACCAGAAAATTGCAGAGGGTGCCGCATTTGTTGATGCGCGCCTGGTGCATTTTGCCGGCTCCCTGAAACCCTGGTTCGAGTACGAACCTGAAATGCTGGCTCGCCGTGCACCCCAGTGTTTCAAAGCCTTCGATGCCTGGCGCGAATTGCTGGACCAGGCCCGCGGACCCATCGACGAGGAAGAAACACGCCGGAGATTCAGCGCTCACCAGGATTGGATCAGTTCCTACAACAGCAACCCGATCAAGCCAACAGGCCGCATATACTGAATTCCCGCAGCGCGGTTACTTCAACAGACTAACCGCTCTCGATTTTGAAATACCCGCTCCAGGGTGACTCATTGAAAACAGGCTTCAGTTCTGGAAAATTTACGATGCGTCGATCCAGTGATTGTGATTCCAGTTTGGATACCGCAGGTTCAAGATTGGCTGGTTCGAGGTTGAGAAACTGTAGCAGGGAAGCGCCAATCGATTCGGGATCGCGGCAAAGTTGCTCGTAACTCAGGGGAAAATAATGGCCTGCCGAAAATTTCTGCTCAGCCGCTCGATGAAGCTCGTCAACCTCTTCAAAGTCCTGTCGCAGGCGATCAGCATCAAGCGCGATCACGGGGCGATCTGTATCAAACGACCCGGTCGTATCCGGCTTGTGCAGGTGTGTCACTTCATCGAGGCGCTCCGGATTCCACTTGTGCCACTGCCCGGTTCGGCGCGCCAGAATATGTGAAAGATGTCGTGCCAGGCCGTTTTCCCTTCGCAGGTGAATCACCCGAAGGGCCGACATTTGTTGCAGCAAATCCCAGATATTATTCCAGGCTGGATTTTCGCGAATGCCAGGGAATGCCTTTAATCCTCCGGGATGGTAGATTTGCAGCACAAAACCTGCAGCCTTGCATTGCTCGCCATGATCGAAATACACCCATCGGTCCAGGATTTCCCTGGTTTCCAGGGTTAAGGGATACGGAAGCTTTGGGTCATCAGAATTGAAAACCTCGCTCTGGCACACCAGCGCAGGATGGGATTCCAGCATTGAACGCAGCAGGTGTGTTCCTGATCGCAGATGAGAAATAATGACAAAACGCGTATACGCCAATTTGGAAAACCCGGGTCGAATGCGTGAGCAGCATACCTCAGGCGTGTTGCAAGTTCCCACCCACCGGACCACGCAACAATGAATGATTTTATATTCGCACTGCTGGATACGACCGAGCGGTTTGCTGACCGCGAAGCAGCGAAACAGGCACGTGGCTGGAGCATTGGATTCACCCGCTTCAAATATGACGGTCGGATCATCGAATCGGCCAATCGTGATGAATTGCTGCAGATGGCGGTTTCAACAGGTGCACGTCACTGCCTGTTGCTGTCCTATGGCAGTTTTGTCTCCGAAGTCTGGGTGCCGCACCAGTCCGATAATGGCAGGCCGGATCATGAAGACACTACTGATGGAAATATTCTGGACAGTCTCTTCCGATGGACCGAACGACATGGTCTGGCCGTGGCTGGAAAGTTCTCGGAGAGCGGCTCCAGCCTGCCGGAACTATTATTTATCGACTTACAACAATTCCCGAAGCAAGGCGTTCCCACCTTCGATGCGGTCAGGGTCGAAGCGCTTGAAAACACCCTGCCTGCTCATATCGCGAACCAGATCATTTCGTTCAATCCATCTGCACAAAACTCCGACTTCCTGGCGCAGCTCGACACACTGACCGCCAGGCTCAGGAAAGCAGTCTTCGTCTGGAATATTGAGTCATACGAAGATATCGAATCACCTGCGCCGGGTTTCACCGCGCCACTCACTTCTCTTTACACGGTTGCCGCAGGGTTCAAGCCAAACCGGATTCTTGAAACGCATGGATTCCATCGGAAAACCCGAATGGTGATTTTCGACTACAGCCTCAAAGGGCTGGAACACCGTCGCCTGATGCATCAGGAATGGAATGGCGAGGACTATCCCCGCTTCCTGCGCCAGCGGTTTGGCAATGCCGATCGCGATGACATCCACTATTTGTTGTGGCACGGCGCCACGCCGGAAAACCCTGACTGGTCCCTGATGGAAAAGCGCTGGCAACAGGAACTTGACGCCTGGGGCGGTGAATCAGCATTCACCGATCATTGGCAGCGATTCCGGGAGCTCGATATTGAATACGTGCACTGCGATTTGTTGCAGGCACCGGAAAAAATTCTGGAATGCGTGAAGCACGAACCCGGTTCACTGATCTGGTGGAGCAATGCCTTTCTGACACTTGACAGTATCCGACGCTACACCACCTCACAGCGCAAGGTCATTTATCGAAACTGGATTGAAAGCCTGGCTCAAAAGGCACCACTTCTGCACCTTTATGGCTCTGACTGTAACAACCTGAGTGTCAATGGATTTACAGCTCAGGAATATTCCGGATGGTTGACAGAGGACGGGGATGATCCACTTGACGAGCTCACGCCAAAGGGACTTAATCGCATTAAAATGCGTTATTGAAAAAACGGCGGATGATTTTTCATCCGCCGTTTCTGTTCAAAATTGCAGAAGTGCTATCAGGGAACGTCAGGAGCTGGGTTTGACGTACCTGGTTCGGTGATTTCAGGCGCTTCTGGTTCCTTGACACGGCCACCACCGAGCACAAAGCTGAAGTCATTGCCGCCCAGTTGCGCCACACCGTGGCAACCCATACAGCCGCCCATGTTCGCGGTTTCCGTCAATTGGTCACCATCAAAGGTCAAGGTGTTTTGATAGGTGGCACGCTCATTAAAATTATCAAAATTGGCAGGGAAATCGCTCGGCAATCCACCGGTCAGACGACCCCGAAAATGCTGCAGACCGTAGTCAGTCTCAACCATGATATTTGCCAGGTAGAAAGTGGCAATGGAACGATTGTCATGATACTTGTTGGTGTCGATCTCGGTGACATCGAAAGGCTCAGGCTGTACATGAACCAGCCGGTAGTGAAGAAACGGCGAACTCTCGAACCCCTGGTCTTCGATGTACTGCTCAATGGCGTTGTGCGCAGAACGGTTCACCCTGCGAATATGCGCCGGAATCGGATGGTCACGATGATTCTGGCAGACGAAGCCAGCACTTGGCAGCGCTGCTTTATCGACGTTCTCCTTGTAGTACAGGCGGTCACCGATTGTTTCTTCCTGGCAATAATCAGCCGGATTGGTATCGTCGCCGACGATGGTCAGGATTGGACCACCGTCATCAGGATCAGCATCTTCGTAAAGCAGGGTCGGCGCTGTGGAGTTGTCTTCACCACCATCGTCCTGGAAACGACCGTCCTCGTTTTCCTCCGGGTCGCCATCGGCTGTCAGCAGGTTATCAACCTGCTCAAAAGTGGCAAATACGAAGTTCGGTGATGTAGGTGTCTTGTGGATAATGTGCAACGCAACCAGGCCCCATTCACGCTCGTAATAGCAGTGCTGTATTGGGTCGGAGGTTCCAGCGATATCTTCGTAGTAGCGCACGGTGGTTTTATAAAACCTTCCCGAAGCTGCTTCATCATCAGTCAGCTCGCGGAATCCGCCCTTGATCAGGATGGTGCCATCCGGAAAATCCACTGCGATGCCCGGCAGCACGCTGGGCGTGCCGTTGCCCTGGGATACGGCCTTGAAATTACGCTGGGCCTCACAATAGGTGTGATCGTAACCCTCGTCACCTGAATCGGAAGGACACGGTTGGGGATGCGTGTAAAGCGGATCACCATCAGACTCAAGTGCATCAGGGTCTACAAGATACTTGTAATAGGTTTCATTGCCCTGCGCCAGGAAGCGGATTGCCTGCGGGTAGAAATTAACGTCCGGGTCAATGTCCGTGGGCGCAACGCCTGCAAACATCGTATTGAGTCCAATCTGGGTGGTTTCATCCAGGTTGATCAGTGCAGGCGAGTCAACCGGCGTTTGGTCTGGACAAGCCTGAACGATACCGCCGTTAATGACGTCGTCAGGGTTATATTGGTAAACCGGAGGCAAAGTAGAATAGCCAAAGTCTTCTGCCGTTGTATCGTATCCGGAAGGATCACCCGTACCCGGCAGAATTTCTGCCTTGTGGCGGTAGGTGTGCCAGACAAGCGGACCGTCATAATCCGGATCTCCAAATGGCAATGTCGTATCCGGGACATCACGTAAACCATCAGTGGTCAGTGCCGGCCAGTTGAGGGCAATGAACTGATCCCAGGCAAACTTTGCTGCATCATCAACATCAGCGTCCACCGCGCCACCAACGATATCGGTCGGAACGACAGGTGAGACCTGAACCTGGAAAGAAGCGGCAAAAGCCACCGGTATTGAAGGTGCAATCACTAACGCCGCTGTCAAAACTGCGGCAGGAAGATTGCGTTTGGTCTTTGTTTTCATGAAATCCCCCAGGGGCTCGTCATTTAATAAATTTCGGCTAATGCCGAAGCACACGATAATTCCTACATATCCCTCCCGGCAAGTATAGACAAGTTCGACTGCTCCTGTCTTTCAGCGCGTCGCGGGGGCTATACCATCGTTCCATCAATTCATATCTCATCATGCACCATCCGCATGACAGAATAATGGCCCTGGCCAGCTGTATTCAATTGAATTTTGATCAGTCTGTCTGTTACCAGGTCGTCGCTTTTAAAAACGACTCAAATTCCACGAACGCCGCATCGTTCGCAAAATCAATGCACGCGGTAACCGCTTGTGCAGGCAGGTCAAAGGCAGGAAGGTTTCCATCAACACCTGAAACACCGCGAACCAGGGGTCCTTGATCATTCAGATCCAGAGTCGCGATGAGTTGCGCAGGAACCTCGGAGAGGCTGCCGCCATGCTCAGAACCGTGGTCGATGCAAGGATTGTCTTCTGCATTGTAGGGCTGTTCTGTTGGATTGCCTCCATCATCGATTGGATAGTTCTCGCTCCAGGCTGGCGAAGGACATTGCTGAATGTAAGCCAGCGCCGGCTTGCAATCGAACAGTTCCGGCTCGATTGCGGCAACCACCGCGTACTGATCAAACGGCCCCTGGTCTGTGCCAAAGATTCCGCTCCAGAATTCGTTGCGCGGCCCGGCTGCATCAAGCAACCATTCGAAGCTTTGCTGATCCCTGGGCTTTGAGGTTGGCGGCCCCGGATAGGAATCTGCAGTAAAAGGAATCAGTGACTCAGCCTGGGAAGTCTGACCAGTGAGACTGAAGGTCATGAGTCGAACGGGAACGTTGTGACGCGCAGCGCCAGCCATCATCAGCGCGCCGCCCACAGGGTCCATACGAAAGTTGAAGTCGTTGACCACCAGGTCATTGATTCGAACTGATTCTCCTTCCAGTCGGGAGGCAATGGCAATGATCTCGTTGATTTTGCGCAAAACGTTTCGTTTTGAGGTTTGCAGCAGGCAGGCAACATCAGTCATTGGGCCCAGGGCCAGGACCGTGACGGCCTGACGGCTTTTGCGAATGGTATTGCGCATGTGCAGGACGGCTGCATTTTCACAGGCCATCCTGAATGAACCATCGGCACCAGCCACCGGAACCTGTGTTCCATCAAACAGGTAAGGAACATCATGCAGCACCTGGTTAACCGGTCCCGATGCGCCTGGAACGACAGGCAAATTCCGGCGTTTTTTCAGATCCCTGACAATATAGTTCGCAACGCTCATTTCTGCCGCCAGGCTGGCATTTCCATAGGTTGGATACACACCCAACAGCTTCAATTCGCGATTTCTGTCCAGGTTCAGTGCCATTGCCAGCGCCAGCCCGTCATCCATATCCTGCGGCACAACATTGGCATCCATGCTCCAGGGGCTGGTCAGGCTGATATTCACCGGTGTCAGGCTTTTGCCACCATGGGTATCGATCAACCCGAGCGAGACATCGGTGGAAATGACAATCGGCAGGATTCGCGGATTGGGATGGTCATCTTTCCTGGCAAGAACGGAGGCCGGCAGCGTCATCCCAACGGTGATGATGGTCACGAGGCAAAATCTGAAAAACGAGGGCATAGAGATTTCCCAAAAATTAAGTGCTTGAGTTAAAAGTCTAGCGGAAACGGTTGGATCACGAACTGCACCAACATTACTGGCTTCGTGCCAGCACCAGCTCGACCCTTAGTCCTGGCGAGTTATCCGTCAAACGAATTTGTGCTTCATGCAAATCAGCGATGGCTCGTACCAGACTGAGGCCAAGCCCGTTGCCCGGAGTGGAACGGCTGTCATCAACGCGATAAAACCTCTGGAATACCTTTTCGCGAAGCTCGGCCGGTATGCCTGGACCCTGGTCAGCAACCGCAAGCTGCACAGTGTCGGCGTCCGATTCGGCGGACAAATGTATCGTTCCCCCGGAGGGCGTGTACTTGACTGCGTTATCAACCAGGTTAGCGACCGCCTGGAACAACAGATTGCGATCTGCCTGTACCGTGAGTCCTGTTTCCGCCGCAACTTCCAACACCTGACCTGCTTCTTCCGCTGAAGGTCCGTAGAGCTCCCCGACATCTCTAAGCAACTCATCGACCTGAACATCGGTGAACGCGCTGCGTCTGCTCTTGGATTCGATGCGGGCGATGCGCAGGAGCGCCTTGAAGGTCGACATCAACTCCTCGGCCTCGCCCGTGGCTTGTTCCAGTGCCCGGGCCGCTTCTGACGAATCTGCATCACGCGCTTCTTCCAGACGGTGTTGCAGTCGGGTCAGAGGCTTGCGCAGGTCATGCGCGACATTATTCGAAATTTCCTGGTTGGTGATCATCAGGGCCTGGATGCGGTCCAGCATCTCGTTGAGATTGATCGCTAGCTGATCGAAATCATCATTGCTGCCGTCAATGGGAACGCGTTGATCAAGCTCGCCCTGCATGATTTTTCGGGCGGTTTTGTTGAGCCTTTCAAGACGCCCGGTCACCCGGGAGCTGACAAAAACACCAATTCCCAGTGCCAGAACGATGGTGATTCCCAGACCCCAAAGCAGAGCTTCGAGAATCAATCGATGCACATGATTCCGGGTACCAACATCCCTGCCGACAAGAAATTGAATCTGGCCGGGCAGGCTGACGGTGATCGCCCTGGCCGGACGAGTTTCTTTTTCATAATCCCACTCATCCAGCAAAAAATCGGTAAAGCCGTTTTCATCAAAGGGCGTCGATGGCCATTCGTCCAGGTTGCCTGCCAGAAACTGCCCAGGGCCGCGGGTCAGCATATACACCCATTCACCGTCGGGATGTTGGGCGACATGTTCCGAGATGTTACTGATCAGCCCGGCTTCGCCATCACGCTCATAGTCCTCAATCAACTCCTGCATTTCCGAACCAAGGATTGCATCCAGCTGGCGATCCATGAAGCCCACGGTCGTGAAATAGATGAAAGCCAGAACCAGAAGGACAGCAAAAATAAACGCAAACCCGTAGAGCAGCGCTATCCGCAGGGAAGAACTTCGCCAGACAGCAGCGCGTATCAAGACTGCTCCGTATCCCGAATCACGTAGCCTGCGCCACGGATGGTATGTAACAAGGGCTTGTCGAAATCCCGATCGATCTTGGCCCGCAAACGGCTGATGTGAACATCAATGACATTGGTCTGGGGATCGAAATGATAGTCCCAGACCCCTTCAAGTAACATGGTTCGGGTCACAACCTGCCCGGCATGGCGCATCAGGAAATCCAACAGACGATACTCGCGCGGCTGTAGTGCAATCTCCTTACCCGCGCGGGTGACACGTCTGGCCAGCACATCCACAACCAGGTCGGCCACCTTTAACTCCGTCACCGTCGCCTCAGATCCACCACGCCGGAGTAGTGCCTCCACACGGGCATGGAGTTCAGAAAATGCGAATGGTTTGGCCAGGTAATCATCGCTGCCGGCCCTGAGGCCTTCGACGCGATCATCCACCTCGCCAAGTGCGCTGAGTATTAAAACAGGGGTATCGTTGCCGCTGGCCCGCAGGGTGCGAAGGATGCTGAGGCCATCGAGGCCGGGAAGCATGCGGTCGATGATCAGGACATCGTAGTCTTCTGTTGAAGCCAGCAACAAGCCATCACGACCATCACTTTGATGGTCAATGTTCACCCCGAGTTCGCCAAACGCCTTCTTGATGTAGGCGGCTACCTCAGCATCATCTTCAATTACCAGAACTCGCACTAAAGCTCCGCTGGCCACGCCAGCACCCAGATCAGTCAGCAAAGTATACCGCGCCAGCACTACACCCGACCTGGCCCATCGGCAACCTTACCAATCTGTAATGTCTCCGAATCCTTCCGGAAAGGCTGGCTCCCAAATACTGCACCTGTCGTCGGGAAAAACAGTGAAACCGACATCACCTTCAACCAGGAGCAAACATCATGAAAACAATTACCAGGATCAAGGAATCGAAAGTTCGCAAAGCAGTACTTACCGGCATCATCGCAATCACGGGCTCAGCCAGTGCTTTCGCCGCCGCGCCTGAAGCGCCCACCATCGATTGGGTCGAAGCTTCGGTGTCTACCACCAAATTCAACGACGTCATTGAGGTGAACGCCGGATGGTCAAGCGACGCTTTTGAAGACGTCTACAGCGTTCAGTACCGGGTTGACGGAAAACCTGTGAAGAGCCATGAAGTCAAGGACGGCCAGACTTTCGGCGATATCGACCTGCAGGTAAATACTGAAGAAGACTTCGATCTCACCATTGCCCTGTGCAATGCCGAAGGCTGTACCGAATCAGAAACTGCAAACATTTCCATTTCTGATACCGGGCAGGTTGATGTGATTTTCGAATCGGTATCTGCACCTGGTGCGGAAAGGGATCCGTCTTTCGGACACATTGCAAGCCCAACGGATGCACTGCAAGACATCCTCAATCCGCAGTTTGAGCTCATGAACACCAGCACCGGATTTCTTGCTGACCTTGCATCAGTGGCAGGCAAAGCGGTATTAAGTGGTGTGCTTCGTGGCAGTTCCGATGTCGCAATTCAGGCCTTGTTAAAGCACCTCGGCCTGGCCGGAGATGACTTTGGCGCTCAGCTTGATGACATGCAGAACAGCCTGGATTCGCTCAATGGCAAAATCGCATCCCTGACCACCGCGATCCAGAATCTCAACGATGAGGTCACCTGGCAGGGATTTCTGACGCAACACCTGGACGCCAACAGTGCCGTCAACAAGATCTACTCCAACTACGAAGATGTCGTGGGTTGGATTGCATCTGGCCAAATGCCGGACACCGGTGGCTGGAACGATGCGCGCACTGCAGTCAGGCAAGCCGTTACCGATCTGGCAGGCTCCAGGACCAACCAGGGTGGTGGCATCGTAGATGTCCGGGATGGCGCAATTTATCAACTGATGGATGCCATCCCACAGAACGTCACATCGACACAGAGCTACTGGCCAATCATCGATGAATATCGTGATTATTACAGAACGGCCATTGCATTCGGCTACCTGACGCTGGACATGATTGCCAGGGAGTATGACAGCACCGGAACCACCGAGGTCATGGCAAACAACGCATTGGAAGCCGGCCAGATGTCAGTACTCAACATGTACAGCTACGGCATTTCGCCCGAGCTGCCCATGTCCGGAACTGATGTTTTTGATTTCATTCACCTTCGGGGCAAGACCGTGGGGTGGACAAACGCGGAAGCAGCCGATCTGGATGATCTGACCAACAGGAAGACTGCTGGCGTGGGCCTGCGCGATGAGTTCTTTGACATCCAGGAACAGTATCGGATGGAGCATCACGATAACCAGACACTGGAAAATTTCCTGAAGTCTTCGAACATCGAGACCAGGTATGTTTACGATGGATCGGGCGGTTATCAGCAAACAGGCTGGCAAGTGACGCAGCTCACAACTGGCAAGCCGCATCTGGGCATTGCACCCACCTATAAGCTCCTTCCCCGGACTGTGCAGATCAAGGACAATTCCTGGGTTGAGAGCAATTCACCCTTGTGCGGTCCTTCAACCCTGGCAATCTGTGGTGGCGTGTTTGACGATGTCATCGCCACGTGGGATGAATCGGATATTCTGCCTCTGATCAACGAAAGGAAGGCGGCCATCGCTGCAAACGGTGGGTTCAAAATGCAGAATGGCAGTTTCGTGCACACGCATTATGGCCTGGTCGATCTGACCAATCGCATGAACCACGCCGGACACTCCGCGGAGCTTGACGAAGACCTGGTGCGTCTGGCCGCATTTGGCGACGGTGCAGCCGTGCTTACAACCGGTTCGCTCCCCGGGGTTGCTGAAGGCAGCGAGTGCATTGGCTTGCCAGAAACTGCATTACGCTTGATGGAGGTGGAAGACTACCACCTGCGCTGGCAGCCCGATGGCAATCTCACGTTGCGCCGCAATGCGGACAACAAACTGAAGTGGGTTGCGAAGACCCGAAACAATGCTGACCGCCTGTGCTGGCAGTCAAACGGCAACCTCGTGATTTACAACGGCACCGAAGTGACATTTGAGACTGATACTTCAGATGATGCGTTCGGCGGATACGGCGGTCGGGTGTTGAAACTGCACCAGGACGGCGCCTTGCAGATTGTCAACGAACTGGATGACGTCATCTGGTGGAAAGGCACCATGTAATTAATCACAACAGGAGGTAAACCAAACGCCCATCGGTGAGCAATATTCACCGGTGGGCGTTTTTATTGCTCAGGAGTCTTCGGCATCGAATAACGTGTATCTTGGCCTGGAAAATGCACTGAAAAAGCTGGCGGCTAAAGACCAAATTGCCATGATAGAAACTTCCATTCACTGGATTCCGGACGCCTACTGGCTGCGTCATCACCAACACGCCATCGGCGTCCTGGCCGGCACCATTCTGGCAATCAAGCAGATCCCCTACATCGTCTCAATCGTTATCGGACGGACCCGCCCCAACCGCACAAGCTGGGCCATCTGGACAACCCTGGGCGCACTGGCCCTGGCCGCATATATTCAGACCGGAGAGACAGATGACCTCTGGATACCAATAGCATTGGTCGTCACAACATTGACCGTCACCCTGCTGGCTATTCGATACGGCTCTGTTGGTGACGGCAGGCTTGACCGACGGGTGCTGATCTTTGCGGGCGCTGCCATGATGGTTTGGTTCATCAGCGGTTCGGCTGCGCTTGGACTGGCCATGATTCTTATCGCGGATATGGTTGGTACCCTACCGACGCTGCGTCAATCATACTTACAGCCGGACAGTGAGTATTTACCCGCCTGGTGGGCGTCATTACTGGGCTATACGATCAACCTGTTTGCCGTTGAACACTGGTCAGTGTTTCACGCCTCATATCCGGTATACCTGGTGTTATGGAGCCTGTGCATCATTGCCGCAATCCTGATCGGACGTAGACGGCAGCGAAAGCTGAATGTTGCTGACCAGCCCTGACCGAGTCCCCGAGTCATGTCCATGACCATCACGATCTTGTACAGTGCCGCAACGCTGTCCGCTCGGATGCGTCCGCAACGGCGTCGGCTCCTGATTTCGACACCTCGTATCTTTCATCACGTCGCCTTTGGCCTGCTTCCCTGACGCATACGGTTTTCGAAAGCCCAGGGTTCACTGTTCTGGAAGGTGCGTGCGGTCGGTTTGAAGATTGCTTAAAAGAAGATTATTTTCTTCAACCCTGTCCTCGTAACCGGGTTCACCTTCCAGAACTACAATTGACCGCCGCCAGCTTCTCTCAGCGCTCTCCACATCACCAGTGGTAAGAAACGCCTTGCCCATATTCAACAGGGTGACGCCCACATTGGGGTGATCAGGGCCCAGGGTCGGCTCCCAGTTGCTCAGGGCACTTTGGTAAAGGGGCAAAGCCTCTTCGGGCTGACCTT
>Ga0102946_1000068_pt1 | contig 35040 bp, 33 predicted proteins | sample SalPon2A_A_D1_MG_FD_78209 | JGI IMG/M metagenome (GOLD analysis project Ga0102946, IMG submission 78209) | Soil microbial communities from South San Francisco under conditions of wetland restoration - Salt Pond MetaG R2A_A_D1_MG | ecosystem: Environmental > Terrestrial > Soil > Wetlands | place... | reverse complement strand
CGGCGAGGACCGAATCGGTTTTGCGATCAGTCCTCAAGCGCGAATGGCACTCGGCATTGCTTATTCCTTATGGCGTTCCGGGTCCGGATGACGCCACGGTTCGCCTGAAGCAGTGCGAGAAATGGCTTCAGATCCATCCTGAGGATTCAATGCTGCACCTGGCTCTGGGCAGGCTGTGTGTGGGAGAGCAGTTATGGGGTAAGGCACGAGAACACATGATTCGCAGCCTCGAATTTGAACCTTCCATTATTGGCTATGAGTCACTGGGCCAGTTGCTGGAGAGAATGGGCGAGCTGGAAACGGCCATGGCATGTTTCCGAAAGGCCCTTCGAATGAGCCAGGGCAAATCCCCGGAGCCATTACCCTCTGATCCCGCAAAACTGACATCGCCCGACTAGGGCGATGTCATCCCGGAAGCGCTTTAGCGTTGTCCGGGATCTACCCGCCTCGCGAATGAGTGGGTCCCGGATAATGCTTCTCGCATTTCCGGGATGACGTTAATCGCATGGCGATTCGGATAATGCTTTTCGCATTTCCGGGATACCGTAAATGTATTACTGACGGGACCGCAATGCTAGTGGGGTTTCGCCAGCACACTCACCGGCACATCAAGGCCGAATTCGAAAGAGTCATAAAACAACCGGTCTTCCCTTGCACCCGCCCTGGCGAAAGCCTTCTTTGCGGATTCAATCATGGCCGGTGGGCCGCTCATGTAGATATCGAAGCCTGAGAGATCAGGGTGGTCGTCAATCACCGCCTCATGTACAAAACCTGCAAAACCTCCGTCAGCCACGGTCTCTCCCGGCCCGGAAACTGCACTGCGATATCGGATGTGGTCATGCTCGTTTTCCCATTTCCTTGGTAACGAGTCGAGGTACAACTCGGCTGCATTTCGCGCACCCCAGTAAAGCTCAATGCTGCGATTGTCATTGTGTTCCAGCAGGTCTTCAATCATGGATTTCAGCGGGGCAAAACCGGTTCCCCCGCCCATCATGATCATGGGGCGATCAGACTCGTCGTGTCGGACAAAGAAAGTACCAAGTGGTCCTTCAAGGCGCAGGATGTCGCGTTCCCTGAGGTCGTTAAAGACCCAGCCGGTAAAATCCCCGCCATCGACATGCCGAATATGTAATTCGATCTCATCCTCTTTAACGGGGCTGCTTGCAATCGAAAATGCCCGGCGCTTTCCGCCTGCAAGCAATGTATCCACATACTGACCTGCCAGGAATTGCAGGCGTTGCGAAGCCGGCAGTTTGAGCCGGAGTCGCACAACATTATCTGCCAGAATCGACTTTTCGATCACGCGGGCCGGGAACATCCTGACCTGCAGGTCACGAACGGCCGAAATCTCCCTTGCCCGGATGGTCAGATCCTCCAATGGTGCGGCCTGGCACAGCAATGCATCACCAGCGTCTATTTCTTCAGCTTCCAGTGCCATGGGAGGATGGAAGGGGTAATGCACCTTTCCGGAAAGCACCTTACCCTTGCAGCTTCCACAGGTACCGTTTTTGCAACTGTAGGGCAGCATAACCCCCTCTCTGAGTGCTGCAGAAAGCACAGTTTCTCCGGGTTTCACTTCGAACTGCCGTTCGCTGTCGGCAATCGTAATGGTGAATATTTTGTCCAAAAGCAGGTTCCAAGGATTTGCAAGACCCGATATGGTAGCCTTTCGCGCCTTCAGTTTCCTCGCCGATGGAGTTTATGGGAGCGATTCGACTAATATTTCGCTTGCCTTTGTTGCTAATGCACTTGCTGATCGGAACCCCGATCACGGTGCTGATGTTCTATCGGCCGTTTCGTGATCGCATGGTCAAAGGCAGTCCTGTGCAGGACATCGTGCTTCGTTGGTGGGGCCGAACGGCCTGCCGTATTTTTGGTGTCAGGATCGACCAGACCGGGGAATTTCCAGCCGGGCCGCAGCTGATTGTCGCCAATCACATATCATGGCTTGATACCCAGGTCCTGCATGCTCTTTCTCAAATGGGGTTTGTTGCAAAAGCAGAAATTGCCAGTTGGCCAGTCGCGGGTTACCTGGCGCGGGTTGGTGGGACGGTTTTTCACAGGCGCGGCAGCCATGACTCGGCCAGCGGGGTTGCGACTGCAATGAAGGAGCGGTTGTCTGCAGGTGGCAAGGTCGCTATTTTTCCTGAGGGTGGAATCCTGGTGGGCACCGGTATCAAGCGATTCCATGCCAGGCTCTTTGGGGCAGCCATCGATACACAAACCGATATTCAGCCGGTTGCGATCAGGTATGTGAAAAACGGGCAGCGATATGATGACATGACCTTCCGTGACCGTGAAAACTTCATGGTCAACGTGCTGCGATTGCTTTCACAACCTCCGAGGGTGGTCGAGGCGATGATCCTGGAGCCATTCTCCTCCCGTGGTCTGGCCCGCAAAGAAGCTGCATTTCGTGCGGAAACAGCGGTCAGGTCTGCATTTGAGTCTGATATACGAAACAATCATGTCTGAATTCGACTTCAAACCCTCATTGGGGCTTCGTAACGGTCACGTTCAATCGCTGCTTAGCAGCGGACAGTCACGCCGCCGCCATGTGCTGAGGCAAGCCACTGATGTCTTGTCTGCTGCAAGGGAAATCATTCTTGATGGCGGGGCTGATGAGGAAGTCGAGGCCCACAAGGTTGCCGAGACAAGTCGGGTCCAGTTGCAGGCCTTCTGGTCAGAACAGCCGCCACAACAGGATGATAAACCCAGGCAGGTGGCAGTTCTGTTTCATGGCTGGGAAGGAAGTGCCGAATCCAATTATGTGCTCGGAAACGCCGCCCGCCTCTGGAGAGAGGGTTTTGATGTTCTGCGATTTAACTTTCGGGACCATGGTGAGACTCATGGACTGAATCCGGGGATGTTTCACTCGTGCCGGCTTGACGAAGTTGTTCATGCCCTCAAAGACTGGCAGGAACGTCTCGGAATTTCACAATGGAAGCTGTGTGGCTACTCCCTGGGAGGAAATTTTGCGCTGCGTGTCGGTATCAGGGCGCCGCAAGCGGGACTGAATCTCAGCAAGGTCGTTGCGGTGTGTCCGGTGATCAATCCTGCCAATGCAATGCGTGCGATGGATGAGTCCGGCTGGTTTTACCAAAGACATTTCGAGCGCAAATGGGGTCGATCGATCATCAGGAAGAAGCAGTTGTTTCCGGAGCTATACGGAAATGATGACATGGAAAAGATTCGTGGTCTTAATGCCCGTACCGATTACATCGCGAGAAACTACAGCGGTTACAAAAGCGCAGAGCACTATTACAATGGTTATTCCATAGGTGATGGCAGGCTCGAGGCTCTCACTATACCGGCAACGATTCTCACTTCTGAAGATGACCCTGTTATCCCGGTCTGGGATTTTGATCAGCTAAAAGAAATGTCTCACCTGGACCTGCATATCACACGCCACGGTGGGCATTGTGGTTTCCTGAAAAACTGGCGGATGGAAAGCGCTGCCGAAGACTTCATCGCCAACGCTTTCCAATCTGCGCCTGGTTCCCCTTAACTCCCTCGCACCATTATTCTTCGTATGGGCAAGCAATATCAGGTGTTGTCAGCCTGACCAGATCCAATGCAAGCACGGTATACCCGAGTGAGGCATAGGTTGAATTTGGTGTCAGGACGAGGCTGACGCTGTCGCAGCCATCAACAACGAAAACCGCTGACCCCCAGGGAATCTGGTCAATATCATCCGGATCTAGATCATCGCCCCACACACCACCTTCAGTAATGAACACATCCGCTTCCACGGTATCACCGTCCGGTGTGCCGACTCCGATAAGGAAAATCTGCCCGCCCTGGGGTCCGTAGGAGTACACGGTTGCGACGAAGACATAACTGCCATCAGACGCGATTGACACTTCGATCTGGACACCCTCACCATCACGAATCAATCCACTCCACCAGTTTCCGCTGTGGCCTGGGTTGATATCAACACCGCCGCCAACACTGTCGCCAACAACGGTCACGTTACCGGTCATTCCATCGTTTCGGTGGGGTTGGCAGTAATAGGGAACTTCACCTGCTTCGGTAAAAGTCTTCTCAAAGGTCCAGGTAGCAGCAAGCGCCCCAGAACTGAACGAAAAATCCTCAGCAATCACATTGTGCGCATTGCCGCCAGGGTCGTTCACCCACCGGACTGTATCGCCAGTCTGAATGGTGATGTCAGCCGGGACAAAGACATTGTCATTAACCATCACCGTGTGTGTTGTCTGTGCCAGAAGTGTTGCCGGGATGAAAGTAAGACCTAATGTCAGAATGGCTGTTTTCCACGTTTTCAAAGTTGCACTCCTGCCGAAAGATCGCTTTACTCGATCTGTGTATAAATATTCCTCGACCTGATTTTAGTTGGTACCCAACTATGCACATTGCGAAAAACCGACGAAATTTCTCCGAAAGTGGCATGGCTCACAAGCCCAAATTGGTTTTAGTCGTGTTTTGCATGGCTGCTTTAATGATGAATGCCTGTTCGCATGAATCTGAAGAGGTGGCAGACGCCATTTACTCGGGGGGGACGATCATCACCATTGATGATGACAATCCCGCTGTTGAAGCCATTGCTGTTCGAAACGGATGGATTATTGCCGCCGGTGACCTGGAAGAAATTGAACAATTTTCGGGTGCGGGCACCAGCAGAGTCGATCTTGAAGGCCAAACCATGGCGCCAGGTTTCATTGACGGACATGCGCATGTGGCTCAGTTTGGTTTGCAGGCTGTTGGTGCGAATCTCCTCTCTCCGCCGGATGGTCAGGTTGAAAATATTGACGACCTGGTCGCTGAATTGAAGAATTTTGCCGATGGACCGGATGTGGCACGGACCGGCTGGATATTCGGCACAGGTTATGACGATTCAATTCTCATCGAGGGCCGACACCCGACCCGCGATGACCTGGATCGTGTTTCCACTGAAGTCCCTGTGCTGGCCAGTCATATTTCCGGGCATTTCAGCGCTGTGAACAGCAAGGCCCTCGAGGTGATTGGTTACACCTCGGAAACTCCGGATCCTGAAGGTGGTGTCATCCGCCGTCGGCCCGGCAGTAATGAACCAAATGGCGTATTGGAAGAGCTTGCAAGCATTCCTGTCCTGATGGCACAGCTGGTGCCGAAAACCCCGGAAGATGCGAAGTACTTCATGGATCGCGGCCTGGAAATGGCCAAATCCTATGGTTACACGACGGCACAGGAAGGTCGTGCCTTCGCTGCCACCCATGACATGCTCGCCGCTTATGCCAATGAATTTGGCTTCGATATCGACATTGTTTCGTACATCGATTACTCCGATACATCACCATTGCAGTCAGATTGGTATACCCCCGGGTACCAGAACGGCTACCGGGTTGGCGGAATCAAGATGACGCTCGACGGCTCGCCGCAAGGCAGGACGGCCTGGCGAACCGAGCCCTACCTGATACCCCCGGATGGTCAGCAGGAAGGCTACCTGGGATACCCGGCTATTCCCGATGACGAGGTTGTAGCGGGAATCGTCGATTCAGCCTATGCAAACCAGTGGCAATTGTTGGTGCACGCCAACGGCGATGCAGCCATAGATCAATTCATTGAAGCAACGCGTGGTGCACATGAAAAATACGGCGAGGCAGATCGCCGCAATACCCTGATTCATGGTCAGTACATTCGCATGGACCAGCTTGATGACCTCGCTGAGCTGGATATCACCGCGTCACTCTTTCCGATGCACACTTTCTACTGGGGAGACTGGCATGGGGAAATCATCGGGCAAGAGCTGGCACAAAGGATTTCACCAACAAGGTCTGCATTGGATCGGGGCTTGAGGGTGACCAGCCATTCTGATGCGCCGGTTGCATTGCCCAACCTGATGCGGGTGGTGTGGGCGACTGTGAACCGCACATCGAGAAGCAATCGGGTGATTGGCGCACAAGAACGCCTCACACCGCTGGAAGCGATGAAAGCCATCACCATCTGGAGCGCCGAGCAGCATTTCGAAGAAGACAGCAAAGGAACAATTGAAGTCGGTAAGCGGGCGGACCTGGTGATCCTGTCGGACAATCCACTGACCATTGAGCCGGAGCGGCTAAACCAGATCATTGTGCTTGAGACCATCAAGGATGGCGCGACTGTCTGGAAGCGGGATTAAGTTCCAGACATCAGGCGATTGGCTGGAGCGGGTGATGGGAATCGAACCCACATTAAGAGCTTGGGAAGCTCCCGTTCTACCATTGAACTACACCCGCATTTAATCCGATGGGTTGTTCAGGATTTTAAGATTCAGTTCTCATCAACAAGCGCCTGGACATGCGCCCGTGCCGACGCACCAAGTCCTTCCAGGTCATACCCGCCTTCCAGAACTGACACCAAACGCCCGTCACAAACCTCATCAGCAAATGCGCGCACTTCGCGTGTGAACCAGGCGTAATCATCTTCATTCAACATCAGTTGTCCCAATGGATCGCGTTCATGCGCATCAAAACCTGCAGAGACCAGTACCAGTTCCGGTTCGAAACTGAAAAGGGCTGAAAATCCTTTGGACGACCATGCTTTGCGAAATTCCTCACTGCCGGTTTTGGGAGCGAGCGGAATATTCACAACGTTGCCCACCCCGGTCTCATCGCTGGTCCCGGAGCCCGGATAAAGGGGGAACTGGTGGCTGGAGATAAAAAGCACCTCTGACGAGTGTTCGAACACTTCCTGGGTGCCGTTGCCGTGATGGACATCAAAATCCAGCACTGCGATGCGTTCCAGGCCATGTGTCGCTTGCGCATGGCGAGCGGCAACAGCCACGTGATTGCTGAGGCAAAAGCCCATGGCCACACTTTGATACGAATGATGACCTGGCGGGCGGGTGGCACAAAAGGCATTCCTGGCCTTGCCTTCCATGATCTGGTCGACGGCGAAACAAGCAGCACCGCTGGCCCTGCGAGTGGCATCCAGGGATCCTCTGGACATGAACGTATCCCAATCCAGTGCAATACGACCTTCCTGGGGTTCTTTCTCAATCAAACCTGACCAGTATTCCGGTTCATGGACGCGGAGAATCTGTTCTTCACTGGCAAGGGGTGCGGGCAGGTGTTCGGTTCCCGCTATATCTGTTGTTGCTGCCAGCACCGCCCTGACGCGCGCCGGCGTCTCGGCAATCTTGGCGCCGTTGTCATGCAATAAACAGTCTTCATGGGAGAGGATGAGAGTCTTCATCGACAGAAAGTATCCCACAGACGCCATCTTTGTGGTGAAATTCAGTAGAATCACGCTCTCGGTCAATCGGAAACAAGAAAATGAAAATTGGCGTCCCCCGCGAAATCAAGAACAACGAATACCGGGTCGGGCTTGTACCCGCATCGGTAAGGGAACTCACCATCCGTGGGCATGAAGTATTCATTGAGCACGATGCTGGTGAGGGGATTAATTTTACGGACGCCCATTACGAGGCCTCTGGCGCCCAAATTCTGCCGGACGCCGCATCTGTTTTCGAAACTGCGGAAATGATTGTCAAGGTCAAGGAGCCCCAGGCAGTTGAGCGGGCCATGCTTGAAGAACGGCATACGCTTTTTACTTACCTGCACCTGGCTCCTGACCGCCCTCAGGCGGAAGACCTGATCAACAGCGGCGCCACCTGCATAGCCTACGAAACGGTCACCGACAGCAAGGGGCATTTGCCGCTGCTGGCCCCGATGTCAGAGGTCGCAGGGCGGCTGTCCATCCAGGCAGGCGCCTGGTGCCTTGAAAAAGCACGTGGTGGCTCTGGTAAGTTGCTGGGAGGTGTTCCGGGCGTCGCGCCGGCCAAGGTCATGATCATCGGTGGCGGCGTGGTGGGTTTCAACGCCACCCAGATGGCCATTGGTTTGGGTGCACGCGTTGTTGTGCTGGACCGCAATATAGATGTTATGCGCCACCTCGACGAGACTTTCGAAAACCGCATCGAAACCGCGTACTCCAATGCCCACGCGATCGAACATCACCTCCAGACTGCTGATCTGGTGATTGGCGGTGTGTTGATTCCTGGTGCTGCAGCGCCGAAACTTGTCAGGCGGGAACACCTGTCGTCCATGATCAAGAACTCGGTCCTGGTGGATGTCGCCATCGATCAGGGTGGGTGCTTCGAGACTTCCAGGCCGACCACCCATGCCGAGCCGACTTATATCGTTGATGACATCGTGCATTATTGCGTGGCCAACATGCCCGGCGCGGTGCCACGCACCTCGACCTTTGCGCTAAACAATGCAACCTTACCCTTTGTGACGGCCCTGGCGGACAAAGGTACAAAGCAGGCCTTGCTGGACGATCCTCATTTGCTCCAGGGACTCAATGTCCATCGGGGAATGGTGACTTACGACGATGTCGCCCATGATCTTGAATACGATTTTGTACCTGCACGGGAAGCGCTCGGCGGCTAAACCGACCGCGTTTTTTTCCAGTCTGTTTAGTCTGTTAATACACTAAAGCAGGCGATTTGCAGCCATTCTGGGCGTACAATGAGGCCTTGTGCTTACCAGATTGGAGCCCCTGAACATGGCCGCAAACCCTGAACAAATTGACCTGGAGTCATTCTGGCTTCCGTTTACCAGTAACCGTGCTTTCAAGAAAAAACCGCGCATGGTTGCACGCGCCCAGGGCATGTACTACTGGACACCAGAAGGGCAGAAGATCCTGGACGGAGTGGCTGGCCTCTGGTGCTGTAATGCTGGTCACAACCACCCGAAGATCCAGGCTGCCATCCAGAAGCAGGCGGCGGAGATGGATTTTGCCCCGCATTTTAACTTTGCGCATCCGGCGGCATTCGAAGCTGCAAACCGTTTGTGTGAAGACACGCCGGAAGGCTTCAATCACGTGTTTTTTACCAATTCCGGATCGGAATCGGTTGATACCGCGCTCAAAATTGCTTTGGCTTATCACCGTGAACGAGGCGACGCAGCCCGCACCAAGCTGATCGGGCGTGAAAAGGGTTATCACGGCGTTGGCTTTGGCGGGATTTCAGTGGGCGGCATCATTCACAACCGTCGCCAGTTCTCAGCCAGCCTGATACCTGGTGTCGATCATCTGCCGCACACGCATGACCTGAGTCGCAATGCTTTCAGTCGTGGTTTGCCTGAGCATGGTGCGGAGCTGGCAGACGAGTTGGTCAATATTGCCACGCTGCATCATCCATCAACGATTGCAGCGGTCATTGTTGAGCCGATTGCAGGATCTGCCGGCGTATTGATGCCACCGGTTGGCTACCTAAAGCGCCTGCGCGAGATTTGTGATGAGCACGGCTTTTTGCTGATTTTCGACGAGGTGATCACTGCTTTCGGTCGCCTGGGCGCGCCATTCGGATCACAGGCGCTCGGTGTCACGCCTGACATCATCACGACTGCCAAAGGACTGACCAGCGGCACAGTTCCCATGGGTGCCGTGTTTGTGCAGGACAAGATCTACGATGCATTTATGGAAGGTCCTGGCGACGCGATTGAGCTTTTTCACGGCTACACTTATTCCGCACATCCCCTGGCCGTTGCGGCATGCAAGGCAACCCAGGACGTTTACCGTGAAGAAGGACTGTTTCAGCGCTCCGCAGAGATGGCGCCGATACTGGAGGATGCCTTGCATTCCCTCAAGGGCGAACCCAACGTGATTGATGTAAGAAATTACGGTTTGATGGGTGCGGTTGAACTGGCCCCTATTGAAGGCAAGCCGGGTGCACGAGGAATGGACGCCATGGTCCGCGCCTTTGAAGATGGCACCATGGTTCGGGTGACGGGTGACACACTGGCATTCAGCCCACCGCTTATTATCGAACAAACGCATATTGAACAGATGGTGGAAGCAGTCAGGACAGTGCTGAGAGCACAGTAGGAAACAGAAGAGAAGGTCAGAACCATGAATCATCAGGCAGCAAGCGCAGAACAAACATCAGTCGTGAAAGTGCTTCATCACTTTATCGGTGGCCAGGAGCATGCCTCTCAATCCGAGCGTTTCGGGGATGTATACAACCCGGCTTCAGGACAAGTCCAGGCCCGGGTGCCACTGGGAACCGTCGACGAAGTCAACCTGGCCGTTGCAGCTGCAAAGAAAGCTTTTCCTGCATGGGCCATCACACCTCCGATCAAACGTGCACGTTGCATGTTTCGCCTCAAGGCATTGCTTGAAGATCATGCCGGGGAACTGGGTGCCATCATCACCTCTGAACACGGCAAGGTGAAAGAGGACGCAGCCGGTGAGGTCATTCGCGGTATCGAGGTTGTCGAATTCGCCTGTGCAGCGCCGCAGCTGCTCAAAGGTGAATATTCGGAAAACATCGGCGCGAATATTGATGGCTTTGCCATGCGCCAGCCACTTGGCGTGGTTGCCGGAATTACCCCGTTCAATTTCCCTGCCATGGTGCCGTTGTGGATGGCGCCAATGGCCATTGTCTGTGGCAATACGTTCGTATTAAAACCTTCTGAACGTGACCCGTCTTCTTCAATGCTTCTGGCCAGGCTTTTCAAAGAGGCCGGTGTTCCGGATGGTGTTTTCAACGTGGTGCACGGCGACAAGGAAGCAGTTGATGCATTGCTTGTTCATCCCGATGTGCAGGCGGTGAGTTTTGTAGGCTCAACTCCGATTGCCCGGTACATCTATGAAACCGGCACCGCACACGGCAAGCGCGTCCAGGCACTGGGGGGCGCCAAGAACCACATGGTTGTCATGCCGGACGCACCTGTGGATCGGACTGCAGATGCCCTGATGGGCGCAGGCTTTGGTTCTGCAGGTGAGCGCTGCATGGCGATTTCGGTTGCGGTTGCAGTCGGCGATGAAATGGCTGACGCGCTGGTCGCAGAGCTTAAACCGCGCGTAGAAGCATTGAAAATTGGCCCCGGCCACAATCCCGGTCTGGATATGGGACCGTTGGTCACAAAGACTCACCGGGACAAGGTGAAATCCTATGTCGATCTTGGCGTGGAAGAGGGCGCTGAGCTGGTCGTCGATGGTCGTGATTACCACCAGCCTGACTCACCGGATGGATTCTGGCTGGGCGGCTGTTTGTTTGATCGTGTGACGCCCGATATGCGTATTCACAAGGAAGAGATTTTCGGTCCCGTCCTGAGCGTGGTTCGTGTCGATTCCTTTGATGAGGCGGTTGACCTGATCAACGCCCATGAATACGGCAATGGCACCAGCATCTTTACACGCGATGGCGATGCGGCCCGCACCTTTGTCGAGCGCATCCAGGTAGGCATGGTCGGGGTCAATATCCCGATTCCGGTACCGGTGGCCTATCACAGCTTCGGCGGATGGAAGAATTCACTGTTTGGCGATCATCACATCTATGGGCCGGAAGGGATTCGTTTCTACACTCGCCTCAAGACAGTCACCCAGCGCTGGCATCGCGGTGTTCGCGAGGGCGCAAGTTTCGTGATGCCTACCCTGGGTCAGTAAAAGCACACAGATCGTGTAAGTGCCAGACACCATGGGCTTTCAAAAACCGTATGATTCAGGGACGAATCATTCGAGCCTACAGGGATGTATTAACGGCGAGTTTTTGAAAGCCCATGGTGGCTGGCGCTCAAACAGTTTTCGCGAGTGTGCAAGTTTTGTGATGCCCACGCTCGGGCAGTAGTAAGGCACTTCACCCAGGCACATATTCTGGAATGTTTTCAAAAAACGTATGATTCAGGGAAGCAGGCCAAAGGCGACGTGACGTAAGATGCAAAGCGTCGTAGTCAGGAGCCGACGCCGTTGCGGAATCATCCGAGCGCCCATGGGCGGGTTTACAGCTTTTTTTTGAATACATTTCCCGAATGTGTGAGCGAAACCCGCTTCTTAGTCCCTGAATCGTACGGTTTTCGAAAAAAGTTTCGAGCGAGTATCAGTGCCAATATTCTGGTCAATTGTTTTTCTCTTCCTGAACCAAAGACTGGATTGCTTCGAGTTCCTGCCTGAAATCCAGCATTTCCTGAGAATTTGCCTCATACCAAAGGGCCCGCGCCTGCAGCGTGAATCGAAGCGCGTCCGAATTTGGGACAGAAATCGTACCCACATCAGGAATTTCCTGAATTGAAGATCCGTACCTGGCGTGATAACCCGAGGCAACGAGTTCTCGTACGGCTTCAATATCACCTATCTGATCACGTATCAGGGGGTAGATATCGCGGGTTAACATGTCACGCGTAACGTACTGCTCTTCGGTCACATCTGAAACTTTTCCACGGATGCTCGCCAATCGCTGTCTGAGTTCTATGCTCTCGATGCCGGCCAGCCGCCCGGCAGCAATCCATGTGTCGATACCACCAAAAGACGGATCCAGCGTTGGGCTGGCGAAGAGCCCCCAGTACAAAATATTTCCTGCAATCGCAACTTCCGGGTTATCGGGATTCGCGTTCAACGTTGCAACGATTTCGTCGCTGGCTGAAACCACACGCCCCGTGATTTCAAGCGCCAGTTCAACCAGGCGCAGGTTTTCGGTCAGTTCGTATTCCACGATGGCCAGATCCTCCGCCATCTCTTCTGCAAGCTGCCTGTCATCCCACCAGGCGTCCAGAGAGAAAGCAATGAGAATGCTGGCCACCACGACCAGGCCTTCGGCCAGAAGTCGACGTATGCCCAATCGAGAAAAGGTGTTATCAACCATCCAAAGCATATCCTTCATCAATAAGTTGGATCAGGTGTTCGGCACGGCGTTTTTGCTCTTTCAGCGCCAGGTTCATGTTGTTGAGTGTTGTGTGATAGAAGAGCAGGTCGTTGTAATAAGCGTCGCGTAAACTGAGATCGTCTTCCAGAAGGAAGTCTCCTTCCAGGATCAGCGGCTCAAAATAATCGAGTGGATTCAGAACGCGCAGGAAATCCTCCTCGATGGCTTCGTATGCCGGTTTTCCCAGGCTCAGATCAAGCAGATCTTTTTGAGTTTCCTCCATGACGTGGAAGTAGTGCATCATTTCACCGGAGAAATGATCAATCGCCTCAAGCCCCTGTTCATATGTGAGCAGGGCATCCCGAACCGGTTTGTTCTGAATCAGCAGCAGATCACCACTGGACTTGAGCTGGGCAAGGGTTAAATCTGGAAATTCAACCTGCAGGTACCAGTAGGTGTAAACCAGTGAATGGGTGAACAACTCACGCAGATACGCCTCATCTGTCCGGTCCTGCTTCAGCAGTCCCAGCAGACGGTTGAGGCCAGCAAGCAGAGTGGTGTTACCCGCCACGGCGGCATCGATTTCAGTGATATCTGCATTCAGGTCTTCGAGCATCGAGACAAGGTATCCACGCTCCCTGATCCTGTCGATGCGATCTTCGTTCCAGTTGTTGATCTGCAACGCAATCAGGATACCAACCACGATCAGGACCACTTCGCCGAAAGCGTACGCCAGGTATTTTTTTGTCTGAGAACTGGACAGGAGCCCACCCCTGATTTTTTTGAATACAAATAACACTGCCTGTCAGTATAGGGCAGACAGTTTCAGGATGAATTGATTACCAGGGCAGGTCTTTCTGTCTTGACTAGCGTTGGTCGCCGTGCACCCACAGAACTTCCGAGCCGCCATCGGAGCGGGCGATCATCCGTGCGGCGACGAACAGGAAATCAGAAAGGCGATTGAGATAACGAATGCTGACCGGGTTGACGTCTTCCTCGCCAGCCAGTGAAACCACTCGACGTTCAGCCCTGCGGCAGATGGTGCGGGCCAGATGGCAGCGCGCAGCTGCCTCGGAGCCTCCCGGCAGGATGAAGTCTTTTAACGGTGGTAAATCCTCATTGAGTTCATCCAGGTCTCGTTCCAGACCTTCAACATACGACTCCGGGATCATCGTATAGCCAGGCATGCAGAGTTCACCTCCGAGGTCGAATAACTCATGCTGAAGTCGCGTAAAGAGAGCTTTCATTCCATCCGGCAGGTCTGCGGCTATCAGCAGCCCAACTGCGCTGTTGAGCTCGTCGACGGTGCCATAGGCTTCAACCCGCAGACCATCCTTTGGTATTCGTGAGCCATCGCCAAGGCCGGTTTCACCCTTGTCGCCGGTGCGAGTGTAGATTTTTGATAGTCTATTTCCCATTTACCAATTGTACCTCTCCGGGCGTGAAATATTGGTCCTGAATCTGATTTGAAAGACTGCCGCGAGATACTAACCTAGTCAATCCACTACCATTGGTAACACATGTAAAGTGGATCGCCTACTATTTAAAAGCTGGCGTTACCTAATTCCCAATTGAGGCTTCTTCATGCAGCAATCGATCAAAATCCCCAGAACCGGCGGCCAGACTCTGGCAGGAATTATTCATCAGCCTGATGCTGGTCAACCAAGGGCCTGGGCACTGTTCGCCCACTGTTTCACGTGCACCAAGAACATTCGTGCTGCAGTCGACATTGCAGACGCACTATGCGATGAAGGCATTGCAGTGGTGCGTTTCGACTTCACCGGACTCGGTCAGAGCGAGGGAGAATTTGCGGACACCCACTTTTCCAGCAATGTTCAGGACCTGGTCGATGTGGCCGAATTTATGGCGGCTGACAATCATGCGCCGCAAATCCTGGTCGGGCATTCACTGGGGGGTACTGCTGTCCTGGCAGCTGCTCATCGGATTGATTCTGCCAAAGCCGTCGTAACCATCGGTTCGCCTGCAGATGCAAAGCATGTTCTTCACCTGATTGATGACGACATAGAAACCATCGAACGCGAAGGTGAGGCGAAAGTCAGCCTGGCCGGGCGCCCCTTCCACATTCGCAGTGACTTTGTTGATGATGTTCGCTCCCAGTCTGTCAGGGACGGAATTCGGTCATTGAGAAAGGCATTGCTGGTGATGCATGCACCCCTGGATGAGCTGGTCAGCATTGATGAAGCTTCAAGCATCTATACCAGTGCCATGCACCCAAAAAGTTTCGTATCACTCGATGGCGCTGATCACCTTTTGACCAAACGTGCCGACTCGCGCTATGCGGGCAAGGTGTTGGCGTGTTGGGCCAGCCGTTACATCGAGGAATTGAAATCCACTCCGCAGGCTGCCCGCTTTCAGTCGGGAGCAGTCGTGGGAATCGGCAAGGCAGGCGACGGATTCCGGGTGGCCATCAATGCTGACGGTCACCGTTTGCTGGCGGATGAGCCTGCAGGAGTAGGGGGCAGTGACCTTGGTCCATCGCCATATGATTTTCTCTCTGCCGGGCTGGTGGGTTGCACCGTGATGACTCTGCACATGTATGCACGACACAAGAAGTGGGCCCTGGAGTCTGTAGAAGTCGAGACAAGACATGGCAAGATCCATGCCGAGGACTGCGAGGACTGCCAGACCAAAACCGGAAAAGTAGATCGTTTTGATCGCGTTTTGAAGATCACCGGCGACCTGGATGAAACGCAGCGCCAGAGACTGCTCGAAATAGCGGATCGGTGCCCGGTACACCGGACACTCCACGAAGAGGTGGAAGTTCGTACCCGCCTGGCAGATTGATGATGGGGTCACTTGACTCTGACCCCAATCCTCCGACTCTGGCACTTGACTCTGACCACAATCCTCGTACCCTGACCCCATTTTCGGAGCACATGAAATGCGCCACACACCCCTTTACCAGGCCCACGTAGACGCCGGTGCACGCCTGGTTGATTTTGCCGGCTGGGAAATGCCGATCAACTACGGTTCCCAGATTGACGAGCATCATGGTGTGCGCCGTGATGCGGGTATGTTTGATGTTTCTCACATGTGTCCCGTGGAAGTCCGTGGACCACAGGCTCGGGCGTTTCTGATGAAGCTGCTGGCCAATGACGTTGGAAAACTCACGGAGCCTGGCAAGGCCTTGTACAGCTGCATGCTGAACGACAACGGCAGAATTATTGATGACCTGATCTGCTATTTTCTGGCAGAAGATCATTTTCGCGTTGTCGTCAATGCAGGAACACGTGAAAAAGACCTGGCCTGGATGAAATCGGCCGTCGAGGAATTCGATGCCGAGGTTCAGCAAATGGAAGACTACGGAATGATTGCAGTCCAGGGCCCCGAGGCACGCGGGCGCATGCTGGATCTCCTGGCGCCGGAGTTGCGTCAGACTGCAGAGTCTCTTGAGGCGTTCTTTGCTGCCCAGTGTGGTGATCTGTTCATCGCGCGAACCGGCTACACGGGTGAGGATGGTTTTGAAATCATTGCTTCAGCTGCTGGTACCCGGCCATTGTGGAATGCGCTGCTCGCATCAGGTGTCAAACCTTGCGGGCTTGGCGCACGGGACAGCCTGCGCCTGGAGGCGGGAATGAGTCTTTACGGGCAGGACATGGATGAGATGGTCACCCCGTTGGAGTCCGGACTTGGCTGGACAGTTGCCATGACGGACGATCGGAATTTTGTCGGTCGCCCGGCACTGGAAGCTCAAAAGGAACATGGGCTGGCACATCGATTCACCGGCGTTGTGCTGGCTGGCCGTGGTGTGTTGCGGCACGATCAGGTGATACGAACCGGGCAGGGCGAAGGAGTATTGACCAGTGGAGGATTCTCTCCAACCCTTGAGCGCGCCATAGGTATGGCAAGATTGCCAGTGGGTGACGATCACGAGTGCGAGGTCGAAATTCGCGGTCGTTGGTTACCTGCCCACCTGATGCGGCCGCCGTTTGTGCGATTCGGTAAACCCAGTGCTAAAATGCAGGCGCTGCTGGATTCAGAATCCGAGGGTTAATGCCGCAGCCCTGTCGACAAGCCAAACAGATTAATTTCGGAGTGCATGAATAATGAGCGAGATTCCCACCGAACTGAAATACCGGGAAAGCCACGAATGGGTCCGCCAGGAAGAAGGCGAAGGCGCGGTGGTTGGTATTTCCGATCATGCCCAGGCTGAACTGGGAGACATGGTTTTTGTTGAACTGCCGGAGCCGGGAATGAGTTATTCCCAGGGTGATGCATGCGCCGTGGTTGAATCAGTCAAGGCAGCTTCAGATATCTACGCCCCTGTCAGCGGCGAGGTTGTGGAAGTCAACGAGGCCCTGGAAGATGATCCCGGGCTGGTCAACACGGACCCTTATGGTGACGGCTGGTTGTTCACGATTGAGCCTTCAGATGCATCGGAAATTGATGGTCTGATGAGTGCAGACGAATACTCCGAAGCCATTGACGGCTGATGAAACGGGTGTTCGCTGACTACTGAGGCTGTGCCGCCAGGCAATCCAGGACGTTGTCTATGGCGATTCGGGTGATTGGTATCTCACCAGAAAGGCCCAGTGAAGGAATGTCATAACGGATCGTCGCGTTGTTACAGTCAATGAATTCAATTTCCATTGTGCCGTAGTCGCTCTGGACTGGCGCAGGCTCTGCGGAATCGAACACTCCGCCCTGGGTGAGTTCAATCTCCAGGCTTGCTGTTTTTCCTGAGTAAACTCCGTAAGCCGTCATCCATCGATGACCAGGCTCGCCGAGCATGGCGACATCATCTCCGGGTGGTCGTTCGGTGTCATATGTGAACCATGCAACGAACATTTCACCACGATCCGGAAATACCGTGATGAAGAAACCCTGACCCGGTGTGAGTCGGTCGAACCAGGCATCATTCATACTGTTATTGATGACAAACACGATGCCTGAAAAACGAACACTGATTGACTCGTCTTCAAGGTTGGTATTGTTGCTGTTATTGGCGTCATCAATATTGATGATGGCCCCAACGAAGTAGTTTCCCTCGTTTAAACCCAACGGAATCTGAAGGTCAGCAGTGAAATTATCCGAATTTCCTGCCCCCAGTGCTGGTCGGCTGGAATTGCCAAGCAGAATATCGCCCTGGTCAATGGTTGAGTCAGTGGAAATATAGAAACTGACTGTGAAAGCAGGTGCTCCGGTTGCACTGATGTTGTCCACCTCGGCTTCGATCATGATCGAGCCGCCGTTCTGGTAGGTAATATCATTGTTGACGCTGACTTCACTCATGCTCAGGTCAGCTGAGGTCGATTGCGCCGCAAGCGGTGCGGCAATCAACAGTGAAATCAGAACGATTAAAACCCGAAGGACTCGTGACTTAAAAAACATGGAATTCTTCCTCTTCCGGTTTTACTGAGTTGCCAGCTCCTCGCAGGCAGCAACGTTGTCATTGGCGATACGTGTGATCGGAATGACGCCCTGTACATTTGCCGAGGTGATGTCATAGGTGATCAAGCCGTTCTCACAGTCAGAAAATTCCACCATGATTGTGCCGTCATCCGTCTGGCTAACTGCTGGTGTGGCGGAATCAAAAACACCGCCCTGGGTCAGCTCAATTTCAAGCATGGCAGTATCGCCGCTATAGTTGCCAAAAGCAGTCAGCCAGCGGTGTCCCGGCTCACCAAGGTTTGCGGTGACCTCGGCAGGTGGGCGCTCGGTATCGTAGGTAAACCATGCAAGAAACATTTCAGAGTCGTCAGGGAAGACTGTGATAAAAAAGCCCTGACCAGCTGTCGCTTGATTGAACCAGCTATCATTCAACCCGGCATTGATGCCAATGGTACTGATTTCTTCAACCACGCTGATACTGCCATTCATTCCGTTCCCGCCAGGTGAGGAGTGCACTGTGCAGTGATAAAGCACTTCTTCAATGCTGTTGAATGTCTGGGAGTAAACGAATTCACTGGCTGTTGGGGACGACCAGCTCAGGTCATCGGCTGTCACGTCGTGAAGCGGGCCGCCGGGGGCATTGGTCCATTCGACCGTATCACCAACCTGGATGGTGAGTTCGCTGGGACTGAAAAAATTGTCGCCAACAGTTACTGAATGGGTGGTTTGTGCCCACAGCGATAACGGCAAAACGGCCATCAGTAGTGCAAGAATGGGGAAGTGAAAACGCGGTGTGCGAATGTTCATTATTTGAAACTCCTGCGGCGATTCCTTTGCCATGTGTTCTGGTACACAGGACCAGCCAGTGCCTTGTTTACTTACATTGAGCCGGTGCGTGCCGATTCCTGAGCGCCATAGTATCAATAAACTAGTATGAGATTCCCAATGCCCTGTAAATGAAAGCCATCAGCCAGGCTGGTCCAATCAGCAGAAACTGGAGGTCCTTGAAGAAAGAGGGCCGCTTGCCTTCAATGGCATGACCAATAAACTGGCCGATCCAGGCCAGCACAAAAACAGCAACAGCCACTTGCCACAATGGCCAGGGCGACGCTGCCTCGATCATCACGGTGAGCCAGACCATCAGGATGTTGTAGGCCAGTAAGCCCTGGCCCAGCTTGAAGGAGAGCCTGAAGTAATAAATCTGCGCCAGCACCAATGCGATCGTTGCCCAGTTGACCGGAAGAACGCCCGTGGTGTGTAACAAGGCGGGGAAAGGAATCGACCAAAGCAAGGCGACCACCGTCCAGACAATCACGGGCACGCAGATCCAGTGAATCAGCTTGTTCGTGGGGTCCTGGTGACTTTCGCCATATTCATCCAGTAGTGCATCGACGGTTTGCATATGGGGCTCCGGGTTGTCTGTTCCTGATCCTATTCAGTCAGTATGTGGCTGGCCTGGCGGTAACTGGCTGCGGTCGCTTTGATGATCTCTTCGGGCAATACCGGCCCGGGTGGTTTCTTGTCCCAGTCCAGTGTTTCCAGGTAGTCACGCACAAATTGCTTGTCAAAACTTGGCGGACTGATGCCCACTTTGTATTTGTCTGCTGGCCAGAAGCGCGAGGAATCGGGTGTCAGCACTTCATCCATCAGGCGCAGGTGACCGTCTTCGTCGAGGCCGAATTCAAACTTGGTATCCGCGATGATGACACCCCGGCCAAGGGCATGCCTGGATGCGTATTCATACAACTCGATGCTGACTTTTCTGACCTGGTCAGCCAGGTCGCGCCCGACCAGGTCAACCACCTGGTCAAAATCAATATTCTCATCGTGATGTCCGGCCTGTGCCTTGCTGGACGGGGTAAAGATGACTCCAGGTAATCGGGAGGCCTGCTGTAGTCCTTCCGGTAATTCAATGCCGCATACCGAACCCGTTCGCTGGTAATCTTTCCACCCTGATCCAATCAGGTAGCCGCGCACGACTGCTTCGAGTGGCAATGGTTTGAGGCGCTTCACCACCACTGCACGGCCTTCAAGCGCGGCCAATGCACCTTCATCAGTGATGACATCTGACACTGTCATATCGCTGCGGTGATTGGCGACAATGTGGGCGGTGTGGTCAAACCAGAATTCGGAAAGCTGCGTCAGGATGATCCCTTTGCGCGGAATCGGGTCTGGCAGGACCACATCAAATGCAGATAAACGATCAGAGGCGACGATCAAAAGATGATCATCGCCAACTGCAAAACTATCGCGTACCTTGCCCTGGTGAACCAGGGGTACTTCCTTGATCATCGACGCGTTGTATTGGGGGTTCATGCTGCTTTGTCTTGGTAAACGTTGGCGGCCGGTTGATTGAGCCGTAAAAGGCGCCAATTATATACGCTCGATATTCGAAAAGGCCCGAAAACCGCACAAACATGAACCCTTCGTCATTCACAATCCCCCGCAACTGGTGGGGAAAAATCGTCGGCGCCATCCTTGGGCTGTTCAAGGGGGGCATCAGCGGTGCGCTGATCGGTGGAATCCTGGGTCACTTTGTTGACCGGTTCTTTGCCTCAATTGCAGGAGTCGGTAATACCCAGCAGGCATTTTTTCGTGCCCTGTTCTCAACCATTGGTCACCTGAGTAAAGCCGATGGCCGGGTCACCCAGAACGAAATCCGTGCGGCAGAGACCCTGATGCAGCGTATGCAGATCAATGCCGAGGAACGGCGCAGGGCGATAGAATATTTCAATGAGGGCAAGCAGATTGGCTTCAGTCTTGAAGATGCGATCACGCCATTTGTTCAGCACTCAAGGGTTCGCCCTGACCTTCGCCAGATGTTCATGGAAATTGTTGTCGATGCGGCATTTGCCGACGGCAAGCTAAGTGAGCCGGAGCGGAATGTGCTTGTTCGCCTTGCCACTCATTTGCGGATTCCGGGTCACCTGTTCACTGCCATGTTGCAGGCCCGCCAGTTCGGATACGAGCCGCCTGGAGCGGGCCAGGGGTATCAGCGGGGTTCCGGTAATCGAGGGACCGCAGCCAGAATTGCGCCGCTTTCGCAGGCCTATGCAAAACTGGGCCTCCAGGAGGGAGCCAGCGATGCGGAAGTGAAGAAGGCATACCGAAAACTTGTCAGCCAGTACCATCCCGATAAACTGGTTTCACGCGGCCTTCCGGAAGAGATGATGGAGGTTGCAAAAACCCGCGTACGTGAGATCAATACCGCTTACGATCAGATCAAGCAGGCCAAAGGTTTCAAATAACAATGAAAAAACCAACCGTAATTGCCCCTTCCATCCTTTCAGCAGATTTCGCCCGCCTGGGCGAGGAAGTCGAAAACGTCCTTTCTGCTGGCGCCGACTGGGTTCATTTTGATGTGATGGACAATCATTATGTCCCAAACCTGACCATCGGTCCGATGGTTTGCGAGGCCCTTCGTGACTACGGAATCACTGCCCCCATCGATGTTCACCTGATGGTTGAGCCCGTCGATCGCCTTGTTCCGGATTTTGCGAAAGCCGGCGCAAGCGTCATCAGCTTTCATCCCGAGGCCAGCCGTCATGTTGATCGCACAATTGGCCTGATCAAGGAAGAGGGCTGCAAGGCCGGACTGGTGTTAAATCCGTCGACAGAGCCGGACATTCTTAACTGGACGCTCGAACAACTCGACCTTGTCCTGCTGATGTCTGTTAACCCCGGATTTGGTGGTCAGTCCTTTATTCCGCACACGCTGGAAAAACTGCGCGTGGTTCGCGAGATGATTGATCGCTCTGGCCGCGATGTTCGCCTCGAAATTGATGGCGGCGTCAAGATCAATAACATCGCTCAGATTTCGGCCGCCGGAGCCGATACGTTCGTTGCTGGTTCCGCCATTTTCAACACCGAGGACTATGCTGACACGATTAACCAGATGCGGAAGAACGCAGAAGTTGTGTAGTTCAGGATTCGTGGCCGGTCCCGGCCATGGGTGTTCTTCCAAGACACGCTCGAGTACGTCCATGTAGCTCTGAGGAGACGTCCTGTCTCCTAAGGTCTTGGAAGAACACCCATGACCGAAACCTGGTCCCGTGTGTTTTTGAGACTCATGAGTTCGTCGAACAGATTGCGTTTTGAAGGTCCATGGTGCGGGAAACCCCTTTCCGAAACCTTAGGAGACAGGACGTCTCCTCAGAGCTACAGGGAAGTATTTACAGCGTGTTTCGGAAAGGGGTTTCCCGTGGCAGGGGGCATGCTAGGTCTCGCCTGGTAAAGGTAGTGCCGTCACCACGTAGCGAAGTGGCCCGCCAGTGTCGATGGCATCGAAGGGGTAGCAGGTCACCAGGCTCAACCTGTCGATACCGGGCTCTATGACCAGGGCGTTGTGGGTGGTGTCAATGACCTCCTGGAAGGACACTCCATACGTTCGTTTCTCGCCAGCTATTTCGATGGAGACCTGGTCGCCCACTTCCAGTTCGCGAACGAACGTGAAGTGCGTATCCCGATGAGCGCTGATGACGAGATCGCGACTTGAAGTGCTGCCTCGCAGGACGGGGCCAAATGCCAGGTTTCTTCCTGAGTCGCCTTCAAGAACCAGTTGCCTGATGTTCAATGATGGTACTGAAAGCACAGCAACCGGCTGAGTGTCAGCCCATGGCCAGGGAGGTGACCATTCGGCTCCTGCCTGAATGTCATTCCAGCTTCGTTCGAGCAGCCATTGTGCCAGCTCAGCCTTGGCTGGAATCCACAGGGCGTTGAGGGATAAAAAAGCGGCGGTGATGAACACCGCCGCAAAGCGCCAATGGCTTAGAGCTCTCATGTCCAGTTTGAGCTCAGGCCGTGGGGATGGCACGGCAGGGAGGAGTGGAGGGCGCCATTGGCTGACGAGTGCTAGCGGATTTCCTGCCAAGCAGGCCTGTAGGGAAGAAGAACAGGCCGCTGGCGATGGCAAGCGTGATGAAAGACAGAATAAGTTGAAGTTTCCAGCCGGCAGCTGTGGCAGAAAAGCCAGTGGCATTGGCGCTGCTTCCCGCTGGCAACAGGCTGGGGATGTTGTCGCTGCGCAGGTTCTGACGAGCAGGCCTGGCAGGTGTCTTGTCGACAGCAACCAGGGATGTGTAGGCCGTCAGCATTCCATAGTCGAGCGCCAGATCGGTCACCTGCTCACGAATCCATTGTGGATCGGTTCCGAATAGGCGGCTGTCTTCCAGGGATTCGATTTTGCTTCGCGCCCAGAGTGTAGCGAGGGTCTCATTGCCCTTGCTGTGCAGGGGTTGGGCATGTTGCTCCCAGGGGCTATCGACAAGCAGGCCGTTTATGCTCACCTCACGCGGCTGTGACGGGAGCTTTGCGTATAACCACAGAGGTTCACCGGCATACAGGTCCGGAATGACCTCGGGAAAGAATTCAGAGTCCATTCCCCAATCGACCTCGATGTTCATCAGGGCGGGAGTCTGGATATGGTTCCAGAGGTCGGCCATGGCGGACTCAACAGCATCCAGTTTGCCGATGTGGGTATGGCTGCCGCGACCAATGATCGACGACTTGTTCATAAACCAGGTGTTGGGCGCCGCACCGATTGAAACGGTGAACAGGCGACTGTCTCCCAGTTCCTCGCCGATTTGCAAAAGCAGGTCGTGTTCATTGCCAACACTGCCGTCGGTGATGAAAACGATCTGCCTCAGGTGATCTGTCGATGCAGGAAGGGTCATCGCGGCATGCAGCGCCGGGCCCATGTTGGTGCCACCGTTTGCTGCCAGGCCTTCAATGTAATCTGCTGCAGCTTCGAGTTCAGCCGTCATCGGCATCACCGGATTCCTGAAAAGCTGCTCATGCCCTGAATTGAACTGGATGACGTTGAACAGGTCGTCCTGTTCCAGGTAGGCCAGGCCATGCAGAAGGGCTGAGCGGGCCTGTTTTATGGATTCGCCTTCCATCGAGCCGGACGTGTCGATGACGAAAATCACCTCCCGTGGTTGCGGTGCGACCTCATCCTGAAGTGGTGGCGCCAGCATCAGCAGGGCGTAGACGGAGTCACCGTCCTCCCAGGTGGTGAGTGAAGTCTGCGGTGCGGTGCCCAGCTCCGGCACCCAGGTCAGTTCAAAGATTCGGTCGGTTCGAGCCAGTTGTTCAGTCACAAAAATGTGGTACCCGTCAGTCGTGGGGTGAATATCTACATCGTGGTAACGGCTGTCGATTTTTGACAGCACCAGGCCCGTTTGTAGACTGATGCCAAGATCCAGTTGATGGGTTGAAGCAGGTGAAGGTGTATCTGCCCAGCTGGTCAGCATGGGTCGTGGGGAGGTTTCCAGCTCAAATCGCTGATTGCTGCCTCCTGCCCTTGGTGTGAATGTCATTGGAAACTGAAAGCTGAACTCTCCATCCCGATAGTTGACGGTGCTGAGAAAACCAATGGTAATTCGCACTACCTCTCCGGGTGCCACGTTGGCCAGCCTGGTTTCAAACTGGTTGGGCCTTTGCTGCTCGACCAGTGTTGCTGTTTGGCCGTTGTTACGTGCTTTCTGGTAGATGCGCCTGGCAGTCTGCTTCTCCTGAATTTCCCCGACCAGCACCCGGTTTCCGACTTCAATCTGGAGTTGGTCGACCGCGGCACCCTCAGGAAGCGGAAAACGGTAAGTTGCCTCGGCCCAGTCAGAGCCGCGATTCTGGAAAACCTGGGTGACTTCTGCGCGGGCGACCATTCCGGTGATTTCAATTCCGATCTGGGTGTTGACTGCTGTTGCCGTGCCACCGGACCATTCGATTCCGTATTCAATATCGTCCTGGGCAAAAGCCGGCTCACCGCGCAGTAAAAGAGCCATCATCAGGACTGCAGCCACGATCAGTAATGTCCGGTCCTGCCAGCGCAATGATCGCTTCTGTTTCACTCCCCGGCGTCGCGCCAGGCGCTGGTAGAGGTTGGGGTATAGATGCCTGGCTTCCTGTTCCAATTGATCTCTAATCGAACTCGTATTGCCTTGTGCGTGTCTCATGACGGGTCCTGTGAATTACCTTGCAGTGATTTCCGATGACGTCATTGAAACCTCCTGGGATGTCATAACCGGGGCTGTCGGTGGCAAAGCAGCGTCTGAATTAGGGCAAGGTTGTGGCAGCGGGTACCAGCCACGTTCCTTAACGTCCGCCGGGGCCGTACACTTGGAGTCAGCGGGATATTTGGGGTCAGAGTAAAAATTCTTCAGGTATTTTTACTCTGACCCCAAATATCCTGGGACCCCAGGTTGGGAGGAAACATGCAAAGACACATCGCCATCGTTGAAGACGAGGCCGCAATTCGAAACAACTACGAGGATGCTCTTAAGCGCTATGGCTATCACGTTAGTGGCTATGGTCAGCTACAGGCAGCCCGGGAGGCATTTGCCAGGCGCCTGCCGGACCTGGTCATCATTGATGTTGGCCTGGGTGACGATGTCGAAGGCGGTTTTGAGCTGTGCCGTGAGCTACGAGTGATGTCGCGCGGCCTGCCCATCATCTTCCTGACGGCTCGCGATTCTGATTTCGATGTCATCTCCGGCCTGCGCCTGGGCGCCGATGATTACCTGACCAAGGACATCAGCCTGCAACAGATCGTTGCGCGTGTTGTTGCTTTATTCCGCCGTGTCGAGGCGCTCTCGGGCGGAAAAACAGACGACAAGGTGCTTGAGCGTGGTGACCTGAAATTTTCAGTGGAACGGATGCAAGTCAGCTGGAAGGATCAGCCTGTGGCGCTGACAGTGACCGAATTCTGGATCATTCATTCACTGATTCGACATCCGGGCCACGTCCGAACGCGCTCACAGCTGATGGATGATGCCAATGTGCTGGTGGACGACCAGACCATCACCAGTCACATCAAACGCATCCGGCGCAAATTTGTTGCTGCCGATCCCCAATTCGATCAACTCGACACGGTCTACGGGGCCGGCTACCGTTGGAAGCCCGCCCAGGCCTGAAAGGACGACCACCAAGGTGAAACTCAGAAGCAAGCTGCTGGCCTTGTCGCTTTTGACTTTGCTTCTGCCCTGGTCTGCCTGGAAGCTGCTGCAGGAGCTTGAGCGTTTCCTGCGTGAAAGCCAGGAGGCCAGCCAGTTGTCCACCGCCCAATCCCTGAGTGTTTCACTTCCCCGGGAGTTTCAGAGCCAGTTGATGTTTCTGCCGGAACATGCACTGGCGTTGCGCTCCTTGTCACGCCAGCCTGTTCTTGACGGCTATTCCGATGACTGGCCGGAGCCGGAGCAGTCGCTAATGCTTGGTACACAAGATGACGAAATCGATGCCCGGATACTCGCAGCAAGTTCCGGCGGGCTGATTCACCTGTTCATCGAAGTAGTCGATGGAACACCTGTGCGGGCCTCGCCAATGTCTCCTGGCGCCCCGGCCGATGCGGTAAGGATTTCCCTGCGAACAGCCCGCGGGATGCAGTCCTGGAATGTTATGCCCGGCGCCCAGGGCCCGATCCGGATTCGGGCCAGTGGAACCGGCACATCTGAGCTTGAAGGCTACTGGCTGGAAACAACCGCTGATCCCGTGCAGGGCTCGAACAGTGGCTATCGACTGGAGGTTACTCTTCCCGTTGTGGTCCAGGCATTCCAGCCTGGCGTGGAGCTGGCGGTCGAGATCATGGATGTTGCCTCAGAAGGGAACGAGGTCATTCGACGTGCCGGAATCAATGCCAATGGCCAGGAAGCACAATGGATCAGCCTGGTTTCGCAGTGGCCTGAACTTTCAGGCTGGCTGGCTTCAGTCGTGCCTTCTGATTCCAGGGCATTACTGGTCAATGATGAAGGCTGGGTTCTGGCTGACTCCGGGGGTGATTCGCTAAGCCCGGGTCAAACGACCTGGTTGCAACGGCTTATGTATCGCCTGGTGTCGGTCGAACCTCCCGTGATCCAGGATCCATGGTCCGATTCCCCTGTTCGGCTGAACGATCCGGCAGTGCATGCAGCATTGCAGGGCACACCAACGGGCGCATGGGCCCAGGAACTGGAAAGTGCGGTGGTTCACAATACAGTTGCAGTGCCCGTTGAGATCGAGGACCGCATACTGGGTGTGATGCTGCTGCAATCGCGCTCAGATGGTCTTTTATTGATTACCAACCGCGCGCTTGGACAGCTCCTGCTAACCACGCTGGCCCTGATGCTCGGCCTGACTGCGGGTTTGTGGTATTTCGCCTCGAGACTGTCACATCGTGTACAGCGCCTTTCCGAATCCGTGAGCCAGGCCATGGACGAAGGTGTGCCTGCGAATGAACTTCCTCTTACCGGGGACAAGGATGAACTGGGCGAGCTGGCGCGCAACAATGCAGTTTTGCTGCGCGCAGTTGCTGATTACACGCAATACCTTCAGACCCTGGCCGGCAAGCTTTCACATGAATTGAAAACCCCACTGGCGATCACCCGTTCCTCTCTCGACAACCTGAACAGCTTGCCATTGGACGATGAGGCCCAGCGATTTGTGGCTCGCGCCCGGGAAGGGCTGGATCGCCAGGGTGAAATTGTTCGCGCCATGAGCGAAGCCAATCGCCTGGAGCAGTCGATCAGCGTGGCCGAGTGGGAAACGGTCGATATCCGGGATGTTGTCTTAAGCATGGCCGAGGGATATCGCGCGGTGCACCGGGGGCGTTCGATAACGACCTCGGTGCCTGAGCAGCCGGTCCGGTTGCGCTGTGCCCCTGATCTGCTTGCCCAGGCGTTGGACAAGCTGGTGGATAACGCCATGACGCTCTCCACCGAAAAAGACCAGGTGTCGATTGCGGTTGTCAATCAGGATGAACAAGTCCGTATCTCTGTTACCAACACGGGCAGCAGGCTGCCGCAGGAACTCCAGGACAGGTTGTTCGATTCTCTTGTTTCAGTCAGAACGCAACGTGGTGATACACCGCATCTTGGCCTGGGCCTCTATATCGTGCGGCTGGTGGCCGAAGCCCACGGCGGCCAGGTCTCAGCGCGAAATCTGAATCCGGATGCCAATGCACCCTCATCGGCACAGCGGGTTGAATTCACTATCGACCTGCCTTTGCTGACTGATTGAATTTTCCGCTATGGTGTTCGCACCCCGGCGCCTGCAAGAGCTTCTCCACTTTACTATGATGAAAGGGAGTCCAAGCGCCAGATTTCTTCATGAGAATACTCAGATACCTGTTGTTTTTGCTGGCGGCGGTTTGCTTCACGGCACATGCCTCCCTGACCATAGTAGTGGTTGAAACTGGAGGTAATGTGTTGGCCGAGATGAGTGGCAGCGCCGATACCACGACCCTGCCTGAACCCTCAAGCTCAGGCATCAGCAGCGCAATATCGGGATCCGGTGAAAATGGCCTTCAAAGGGGTCGGGTCACTTTCGGTAGCACCACGGTCCTGGGAGCCTCTTCATATCTGGTTGACGCTCCGCACTATTTTGGTACCGGTGTATTCACGACGGCAACGACTGCCAGCGGTGATGTGGGTGGCTTGAACGTCACGATCTTCGGTGACTCTTTGCTTCTGCCACCCGGATACGTTTCCGGCACCCAGCTTTCCTCGCGTTCAGTCTGGAGAGATCAGTCATTTGCTAGTCTTGGGCTGGCGCCGGGTGTTTACGAGGTGTTTTGGCCAACCGACAATCTCATCCTCTACATCGGCCAAACCACCGGGTCGACACATTCTGTCGGGGGCACCGTTACGGGTCTGGCCGGTAGCGTGACCCTGCAGCTGAACGGCGGCAACGACTACATCGTAACCACGAACGGTGGCTTCATGTTCCCGACCCTGCTGGAGGACACGTCCGATTACGAGGTCACGGTTTCAGTGCAACCTGACGGGCAGGTCTGCAACGTTGAGAACGGCACCGGGATCATCGAAAAAGATAATGTCTCAGACGTCGTGATCGATTGCGCCGCCAGCTACGCGGTCAGCGGGACGATTTCCGGGCTGTCGGGCACCACAACCCTTCGCTTGAACGGGGACAGCTTCCTCGAGGTCAGCAGCAATGGCCCGTTTGGTCCGTTTCCCGATGAAGTCAGAGATAATGAAAGTTACAGTGTCAGCGTCTTCATTCGGCCGCCAAATCAGACCTGCACGGTCGAAAACGGAAGTGGAATCATCGACGGCGCCGATATCACCGATATTTCCGTGGTGTGCGAGGATAATCCTTTCATGTTCAGTGTCAGTGGCACGATCACCGGTTTGGACGGCACCGTTGTACTCCAGTTGAATGGCGCTGACGACCTGACAGTCACAAGCAATGGTCCCTGGGGACCATTCGCTTCGCTGGTTCCCACGGACAGCCCATACGAAGTCACTGTTTTGACGCACCCCGACAGCCAGGTCTGCCTGGTCGAGAACTGCTGTGGCGTAATCTGGAACTTCGATATCATGGATGTGCTCGTGACGTGCCAGACTTACGTGCAAATATTCACGGACGGTTTTGACAACTGAATTAACAACCCTGGCATGGAAGGCGTGAAAATCTTGATCGCCTCGCCCCATCCCGCTTGATAGAATTCCCCGTTCGCTTATAACCGCCGGGGCGGTTTGATACTCAATGGATAAACAGACTTTTGATCAACTAAGGGCAGACGGTTTCAATCGCGTACCGGTTTACCGAGAAATCCTGGCCGACCTTGATACGCCGCTTTCGGTTTACCTGAAGCTGGCTGACGGGCCGGATGCCTACCTGCTGGAGTCTGTTGAAGGCAGCGATACCTGGGGGCGCTATTCAATCATCGGCCTTCCCTGCAAATCCAGGTACAGCCTTGAAGGCAACGAGTGGACCTGCAGCGAAAATGGCGAGGTGCGTGAAACGGAACATGTTGAAGACCCGCTGAAACGCATTGCACAGTTACAGACCGAATTTCGTGCGCCAAGCCTGGACGAACTGCCCATTTTCACCGGCGGCCTGGTGGGATATTTTTCCTACGAATCGGTCCGGTTTTTTGAGCCCGGCCTGGCGCTTGAAGAAAAGCCGGACGAACTGGGTACGCCAGACATGGTGATGCTGCTGTCAGAGGAAGTGGCTGTTTTTGATAACCTGGCAGGACGGCTTTACCTGGTGGTTAACGTTGATCCGTCGGCGAACGCCGCCTGGGATAACGCACAGCGGCGGCTTGACCAGCTCAGTCATCGCCTTCGCATGGGAGGCCCGGGCTATGGCGAATCATTCAGTCGCGGCGAGGTCGATGAGAAAGATTTCCACTATGGCTTTAGCCGCTCGGATTTTATTTCCGCGGTAAAACGCAGCAAGGAACACATCCTGGCAGGGGATATCTTCCAGGTTGTGTTGTCGCAACGCATGAGCGTGCCCTTTGATGCGCGTCCGCTTGATGTATACCGGGCATTGCGAGCGCTCAACCCTTCGCCTTACATGTATTTCCTGGACCTGGGCGATACCCAGATTGTGGGCTCATCCCCCGAAGTGCTGGTGCGGGTTCAGGACAGAAAAGTCACGGTGCGACCGATTGCAGGCACCATTCACCGTGGTGCAAATTCACAGGAAGATGAAATACTTGCCAATCAGCTACTGTCCGATCCGAAAGAACGCGCTGAGCACCTGATGCTGATTGACCTGGGCCGCAACGATGTGGGCCGGGTCGCAAAAACCGGCAGCGTCGAGCTCACCGACGACATGGTCATCGAACGTTATTCCCACGTGATGCACATTGTTTCCCAGGTTGATGGTGACCTGGATGATGGATTAAGCGCGGTTGATGCGATTCGATCGGCTTTTCCTGCCGGCACGCTGTCGGGTGCTCCGAAAATTCGTGCAATGGAAATCATTGGAGATCTCGAGCCAGTCAAGCGAAATGTGTATGCGGGTGCGGTGGGTTATTTGTCGTGGCACGACGATACGGACCTGGCCATTGCCATTCGAACGGCGGTGATTCGCAACGGAATGTTACATGTCCAGGCAGGCGCAGGGATCGTGGCTGACTCTGATCCTGAAAAGGAGTGGGAAGAAACCATGAACAAGGGACGAGCCCTGATTGCCGCAGTGAACAGCGCCTCAACGGGACTATAAGAAGAATCTGAAAATGCCCTCAATTCTCATGATCGATAATTATGACTCGTTCACCTATAACCTGGTGCAATACCTGGGTGAGTTGGGCGCAAAGGTTGAAACGGTCCGCAATGACTCTCTTGGTGTTGATGATATTCGCAGCATGTCACCAGACGGCATTGTCATATCGCCCGGACCGGGAACGCCGGACGATGCGGGTATTTGCCTGGAAGTCGTGTCGCAGCTCGGTGCCGAGATTCCCATCCTGGGTGTCTGTCTTGGCCACCAGTGCATTGGCCAGAGTTTTGGTGGAAAAGTCGTGCGAGCCGATCGCATCATGCATGGCAAGACCTCGATGATTGAGCACTCAGGCGAAGGTGTGTTCAGGGATCTCCCGCAACCATTTGAAGCCACTCGCTATCACTCGCTTATCCTTGAAAACGAATCCATGCCGGATGTACTGGAGGTGACGGCCTGGGTTGAATACCAGGGTCAACCTGAAATCATGGGTCTGAAACATCGCGAATATCCGCTGGAGGGAGTCCAGTTTCATCCGGAGTCAATCCTGACTCGCTGCGGTCATGACCTGCTTGGTAATTTCCTGGAGCGGCTGTGATGAGCAACAACCAGACAATCATTCCTGGTGTCATGGATCGCATCGCCAGGGGCAATGATCTGGGCACAGACGAGATGCGTGCCGTGATGGGCGAAATCATGTCCGGTAACGCCACTGATGCCCAGATCGGCGCTTTTTTGATGGGATTACGAATCAAGGGTGAAACCCTCGATGAAATCACCGGCGCTGTCATGGTCATGCGCGCTCTTTCCCGCGGTGTGAAAATTGCGGGGGAGCACGTTGTGGATATTGTTGGTACAGGCGGCGATGGCGCTAACCTGTTCAACGTTTCAACCGCCGCAAGTTTCGTGGTGGCAGCGGCCGGAGGCCGCGTGGCTAAACATGGAAACCGGTCGGTATCCTCGAGCTGTGGCAGTGCCGATGTGCTTGAGGCTGCTGGTGTGAAGCTTGGCCTGGAGCCCGGGCAAGTGGCCGAATGCGTTCAGCAACTGGGTGTCGGCTTTATGTTTGCGCCCGCTCACCACAGCGCCATGCGCCACGCCATCGGCCCGCGTAAAGAGCTGGGTGTTCGCACCATCTTCAACATCCTGGGGCCGATGACCAACCCGGCCGGTGCTGATCGATTGCTGATCGGTGTCTATGACAAGGCCCTTTGCCGTCCGGTTGCCGAAGTTCTCAATCGCCTTGGGGCGAAGCACGTTATGGTGGTTCATTCCCGCGACGGGCTTGATGAAATCAGTATTGCAGCAGATACCCATATCGTTGAATTACACTCGGGTGGGATTCATGAGTATGAGTTTTCACCGTCACAGGCGAACATTAAAATGAGCAGCCTGGATGGCCTTGAAGTGTCCTCAGCTGAAGAATCCCTGGAACTGATTCGGTTGACGATGACTGGTGATATAAGCGACCGTGGACAGAGGGCTCGAGACATGATTGCCGTGAATGCCGGTGCGGCATTGTATGTGGCTGGCCTGGCGAGCGATATCTGTAAAGGAACTGCCACTGCTCATAAACTCCTTGATAATGGTGCCGCCTGGCAAAAATTAACCAGCCTGGCAGAAATGTCGGGCCAATTCTGATGACGAAGGTCCCGTCCATACTCAGACAGATTCTGGATACCAAGCGTGACGAAATTGCAGCGGGTAGCCGCAATCACAGCATTGCTGAGCTCCGGGACTTTGCTGCAGATTTACCAGCGTGCCGAGGATTTGCGGAAAATCTGCTCAGGTACGCTGAAAAAGGCCCTGCAGTGATCGCCGAGATCAAGAAAGCATCTCCGAGTGCAGGTGTCATCAGGGAGCAGTTTGACCCTCCGGCCATCGCGCAATCGTATGAAAAAGCAGGCGCGGCCTGTCTTTCGGTGCTGACCGATCGGGACTACTTCCAGGGCAGCGAAAAATTTCTTCGGGCAGCATCATCTGCCTGCGCGCTGCCAATATTGCGCAAGGATTTCGTGATTGACCCCTGGCAGGTGCTTGAATCCAGGGTGATCGGCGCGGATTGTATTCTTTTGATTGTTGCTGCTTTGAGTGCCGGGCAGTTACAGGATCTGGCCGGACAGGCAGAAGATGCCGGAATGGATGTCCTGGTCGAAGTACACGATGAAGCAGAACTTGAAACTGCATTAACCACAGAGGCAAAGATGATCGGGGTCAATAACCGTGATCTCCATCATTTCACCACTGACCTGGGGGTTAGTGAGCGTCTCCGGCCCCTGATTCCGGGCGAGCGTTGTATGATTACAGAAAGTGGCATTCATAACCGGGCAGATGTGTTGCGAATGCTGGAATGTGACATCAGGTCTTTCCTGGTTGGCGAGGCTTTTATGCGTGCACAGGACCCGGGTGAGGCGTTACGAGGTTTGTTTTATCAATGAAGTTTAGTGATTTAAAACGATTTGCTTTGTGCTTCGCAGTATTCGTCCTTGGCGGCATTTTTTCGACACTATCCGCCCAGGACGAATCATCTGAATCCATCGGTGCGGATGTCACCTGGCAGGATGTCACTGCGGTGCGTCTGGATGTGCAGTTTCCCGGGGATGGTTATCATGCCAAGTGGTTGCTGCACCGATGTGATTGTGGCGATCTTCTGATTGAATCCGAGCTCGACATTCCAGGTGACCTGGAAAGAGGTGAATTGCTCCTGGTCGAACAGCGAGCCGTCCTGGAGCGCGGATTCAGGGCCGAGGAATTGCAGTCACAAATGTCCTGGGATGCACCGGCCCTGATGCTGCAGTTGACCGGATACCTGCTTGAGCGGAGCTTCCCGAACGGGCCGGCCTCGGTAACGGAAAGTACAGAAATTGAGGTCAGCGAAAATTCAGAGGGCATTGCACTGGATAGTGGCAATGCGGTTGGTGGTTTTCCGGCTCCATGGTCCGTGATTGCATCGGCAAAGCCGGTAGAGGGTTCGAAGCGAAATTTCGATCTCGAGTTTCATTTCGCAATTCCTAATAGCGGTGAGACGGCAAAAATGAGACTAAAGGGTGTTGGCGATTATGCAGAGCGCGATTTCCCTTTGTCTGAAGATATGCCAATAGAGGACTGGAAATTGACCTGGCGAAACGAGGATGATCCGGCAAGCTCGGCCAGGAATGTAAGGACGCTTGCAGATTTGAGGGAAGAGATCGCAGGCTCACAGCTGGATTGATTTTTATGTAACGGGTTTCGTACCCTGTCGATTGATTGTTTTTAACAACTGGGAGAAGAGTCGATGAACAAGGTTTTAGTAATCATTATCATTTTGGTTTTGGCGGTTGGCGGTTATTACTTAATGCAAGGTGGCGGAGACCCAGGCGAAGCGGGTAGGGCCATGCAGGATGACGCAAGCGAGGTTTCAGACGCCGCGAGTGATGCCTATGATTCAGCCGCCGATAGTGTTTCCGACGCGGCAGATGCTGCCGGGGACGCTGCAAGCGATGCAATGGATGCGGCTGGTGACATGGCAGACGATGCAATGGATGCAACCGAGGAAGCGATGGAAGAAGCTGGTGATGCCGCAGATGAGATGATGGACGATGCCATGGATGCGGCCGAAGATATGATGGATGGCGCTGATAGCGAGGCTGAAAACATGATGGAAGACGCTGCAGATGCAGCAGACGAAGCCATGGACGACGCAGCCGATGCAACCGACGAAGCCATGGACGACGCAGCCGATGCAGCCGATGATATGGCGGACGAAATTGAAGGTGGCATGGAAGATGCCAGCGACGCTGTTGAAGATGCAGTGGACGACGCCAAAGACGGCTAACAATCCGGCATAGTTAAACTGAACGAACCAGACGGCAGCTTTCGGGCTGCCGTTTTGGTTTGTGTCTGGCAGATAACATTCTCACCTCCGTCATCCCGGCCTCCGAGCCGGGATCCACCGGTCGAAGGATTTGTGCCACGATGCAGGTCCTCAATCAATTGTGGGTCCCGGATAATCCTACGCGCCACGGCTCCACTCGTGCCCTTCTTGGCCTTCGGCCAAACCGTACACTCGATTCCACCTGCGCTCGGATTTCCGGGATGACATAAATGCCAATTTCCGGGGTGACGTTAATCGCAGGGCGATTCGGACAGCGCTATTCGCGCTTCCGGGATGACGTTAATCGCAGGGCGATTCGGACAGCGCTATT
>Ga0102946_1000066_pt1 | contig 35431 bp, 29 predicted proteins | sample SalPon2A_A_D1_MG_FD_78209 | JGI IMG/M metagenome (GOLD analysis project Ga0102946, IMG submission 78209) | Soil microbial communities from South San Francisco under conditions of wetland restoration - Salt Pond MetaG R2A_A_D1_MG | ecosystem: Environmental > Terrestrial > Soil > Wetlands | place... | reverse complement strand
GCCCGACCGCGAGCAACGTGCCCTGGCTCATGCTGTCGGCCTCGCCGTGCACGGTGGCGAAGTCGAGGGAGCCCAAGCTCGCGAACAGCACCGCCATCGCGGTAATGAGGCCCAGGTCACCGATCCGGTTGACGATGAAGGCCTTGTTGGCGGCGCTGGCGAACGCCGGGCGGTAGTTCCAGAAGCCGATCAGCAGGTAGGACGCCAGGCCCACACCCTCCCAGCCCACGAACAGCAGCAGGTAGGAGTCGGCCAGCACCAGGATGAGCATGGCCGCGACGAAGAGGTTGAGGTAGCCGAAGAAGCGGCGCTTGTCCTCGTCGTGCTCCATGTAGCCGAGGGAGTACACGTGGATCAGGGAGCCGACGAAGGTGATGAGCATGACGAACGTCAGCGACAACGGGTCGAGCAAGAGGCCCACGTTGACGCTGAGCTCTCCGGCCGAGACCCAGTCCCACAGCTGGACGGACAGCGAGCGTTCCTCCTCGCCCCTCCCGGCCAGCTGGATCAGGATGCCCAGACCGACCACGAAGCTGCCCCAGGACAGGGCCACCGCCAGCAGCGGCCCGAACGAGTTGGTCGCCTTGCCTCCGATGAGCAGCACGGCCGCGCCGAGCAGCGGCAACGCGATCATCAACCAGCCGAACCCCGCCAGGCCGCCGGCCTCGGTGGCACGGGCGGCACTCGGATCGGCCAGCACGAAGCCGGCAGTCGTCAGCGCAGTCACCTTCAGGCCAGCTCCTCTACAGCTTCAAAAGGTTGGCGTCGTCCACGGATGCGGACCGACGGGCGCGGAAGATGGACATGATGATGGCGAGCCCCACGACGACCTCGGCGGCAGCGACCACCATGATGAACAGGGCGTAGACCTGTCCGTCCAGCGTGCCATGCATGCGCGAGAAGGTCACGAGGGAGATGTTGCAGGCGTTGAGCATGAGCTCGACCCCCATGAACACCACCACACTGTTCCGCCGGGTGAGCACGACGAGCGCGCCGATGGTGAACAGGACGGTAGCCAGGTAGATGTAGGCGGCAAGGCTCATGAGCGGGCACCTGCGCTGCCCGTGTCCCGGCCCTCGGCTCCGTCGGCCGGCTGACCGACGCCCTCGGCCTGCGCGGCATCGTTCTCGGCGTCGCTGTATCCGATCGCGTCGTACGCCTGGCCGGTGGAACGGGAGTAGGTATCCGCCGATCCCATCTGCCCGCGGGCCACCAGCACCCGCGGCACCGAGTCCTCGGTCGGAGTGCCGTCCGGGAGCAGGGCCGGGGTGTCGGCGGCGTTGTGCCGGGCGTAGACCCCCGGGTTGGGCTTACCGGACAGCCAGGTGCCCCGCGCGATCGTCTGGTCCGACCGGGTGCGCTGGGACAGTGCCGGGGTCAGACGCTCGTGATGTGCCAGCACCATGGCGCCCATCACCGCGATCACGAGCAGCGTCCCCAGCAGTTCGAAGCCGAAGACCTGGCGTGTGAACAGCTCCCGGGCCAGGGCGGTGACGCTGCCTTCCTCCTGCACCGCAGTCAGACCGACCGGCTCGGGCCACTGCACCTGTGCCAGGCCCAGGACGATGGCGCCGGCGAAGACCAGGGCGAAGATATAGGCGAACACCCGTTGACCCGGCAAGGTCTCGACAAGGGAGTCGGAGGCGTCGACCCCGACGAGCATGACCACGAACAGGAAAAGCATGATCACCGCGCCGGAGTAGACGAAGATCTGGATGATTCCGACGAACTCGGCATCCTGGGCGATGTAGAACATGCCCAGCCCGATCATGACCAAAGCCGTGGACATCGCGGCATGGACGGCCTTGTGTGCGAACAGCAGACCCAACGCACCGAGCACCACGGCCGGACCGAGCACCCAGAAAAGCAGCGCCTCGCCTCCGCTCACCGGTAGGCCTCCTGTTCCTCCGCGGATCCGTTGTCACTGCTGGTACCGGACGTTCCGTCGCGCTCGGCCACGTAGTCGTGCTGGCCTGGCGTCGAGCCGGTGACCCGACCCATGTAGTAGTCGTGGTGGTCCATGCCGTCCGCCATCGGCAGGGGCGCGCGCAGCATACCGTCTTCCATGGGGGCCAGGAGCTGATGCTTCTCGTAGATCAACGGGGCCCGCTCGGCGTCGGCCAGCTCGTACTCGTTGGTCATGGTCAGCGCTCGCGTCGGGCACGCCTCGATGCACAGTCCGCAGAAGATGCAGCGCAGGTAGTTGATCTGGTAGACGCGGCCGTAGCGCTCTCCCGGGGAGAAGCGGGCCTCATCGGTGTTGTCCGCACCCTCGACGAGGATGGCGTCGGCCGGGCAGGCCCAGGCGCACAGCTCGCACCCGATGCACTTCTCCAGGCCGTCGGCGTAGCGGTTCAGCTGGTGCCGGCCGTGGTAGCGCGCCTGGGTGGGCCGCGGCTTCTCCGGGTACTCCTCGGTGTCCACCTTGCGGAACATGGTGCTGAACGTGACGCCGAAGCCCCCGACGGGGGCGAGCATCTCGGCGAAGAAACCCTTCTTCTTCTCCTGCTGCTGGCCCTCGTCCTGACGCATGATCGGATGGGCACGGTCGGTGTTCTCACCGGTCTCACCCTCGGGACGGCGGATCTCCAGCCCGTCCTCGTTGTAGCGCACCTCGCGGGTGTGCTCGGCCTTCTTCTCCTCTTCAGCCACGGTCGCCCTCCGATGAGTCGTGGGTGGATCCCGGGCCCGCATCGACCGTGACCGGCTCTGCCGCCGCCACCGCTCGCCGAGGCTCGACGAGTCGTTGACCGGGCAGAGGTGGCACGGGATAGCCGCCGGCGAACGGGTCGACCTCCTCGGGCGCCTGGCGGGCGTGTTGCTCGGCCTCCTGGGCGGCCTGGCTGCGGCGGTCCCACATCAGCAGGCCGGCGATCACCAGCACCGCGATCGCGGCGACGGTGATGATCGTGGCCCACAGGGTGTCGCCGAAGTAGCCGACCTGCGAAGCGCGGATCAAGGAGACCGCTATCACCCAGGCCAGGGCGGCCGGGATCATGATCTTCCAGCCCAGCTTCATGAACTGGTCGTAGCGGACCCGGGGCAACGAGCCCCGCAGCCAGACGTAGCCGAAGATGAACATCCACATCTTGAGGAAGAACCAGAGGAAGGTCCACCAGCCCTCGTTGAACATGCCGTCGTTGATCGCCGCGATCCCGGGGGGCGCCATCCACCCGCCCAGGAACAGGGTCGTGGCCAAAGCGGAGACGGTGAACATGTTGATGTACTCGCCGAGGAAGAACATCCCGAACTTCATCGAGGAGTACTCGGTGTGGAAGCCGCCACCCAGCTCACCCTCGCCCTCGGCCAGGTCGAACGGCAGACGGTTCGTCTCCCCCACCATCGTCACCAGGTAGATCACGAAGGAGAAGAACAGCGGGATGACGTACCACAGGTCGGCCTGCGCGGCCACGATCTGAGAGGTGGACATGGACCCCGCGTACAGGAACACCGCCACCAGCGACAGGCCCATCGCGATCTCGTAGGAGATCACCTGCGCCGTCGAGCGCAGCCCGCCCAGCAGCGGGTAGGTCGAGCCCGAGGACCATCCGGCCAGGACGAAGCCGTACGCCCCCACCCCGGCCACGGCCAGGACGAGCAGGGTGGCCACGGGCGTGTCGGTGAGCTGCAGCGGCGTGGTGTGCCCGAACATCTCGACCTCGGCACCCATCGGAATGATCGCGAAGGAGACGAAGGCCAGAGCGCCGGTGATCAAGGGGGCGATGATGAACATCACCCGGTCGGCGTTCGAGGGGATGACGTCCTCTTTCATCATCAGCTTGAGTCCGTCGGCAAGAGTCTGGAACAAGCCGAACGGGCCGAACCGGTTGGGACCGGGGCGCTGCTGCATCTGGCCCACGACCCGGCGCTCGAACCAGATCACGACCAGGACGTTGAGCAGGAGGAACACGAAGACCATCTGGCCCTTGAGCATGGTCAGCCACAACGGCGTGTCACTGAAGTCGGCCGCGGGCACGTCCTCCATCGGCACCGCGGGCGCCAGGGCGATTCCTTCGCTCGCGTGCTGGACGAGCTGGGCTGCGATCATGCGGAGCCTCCTGGTGCGGGCGAGGAGTCGGCTGCAGCAAGGCGCACCACGGCTCCGGCGTCAGCGCCTAGCATGGCGCGCACTGCGCACCCCGTCGAGTTGGTGGGCAGCCATACCACGTGCTCGGGCATCGGTGTCAGCGCCACCGGAACGGTCACCGACCCGGCGTCCGTACTGACCACGACCCACGACCCGTCGGCGACCCCGATGCCGGCTGCGGTCAGCGGCGACATCCGTGCCGTGGCCACCGGAGCCGTGCCGGCGAGGAAGGGCTCCCCGTCCTGCATCGAGCCCGCGTCGAGCAGGTGGTGCCAGGTGGCGAGAATGGCCTCGCCCTCCCCCGGTCTCGGCACGGCGACCGGGTTTACCTGCGGCATCGACACCGGCTCCTGCCAGGAGCCGAGGGCCGTCATCTCGTGCCGGAGCGAGGTCAGGCTGCGGGCGTCGAGCGAGTGGCCCATCTGCGTCGCCAGCGCGTCCACCATGGCGTGGTCGCTCCAGGCGTTGGAGCCGAGCGCCTGCTCGAAGGGGCGCAGGCGCCCCTCCCAGTCGGCGTAGGAGCCCGCCTTCTCCTGCTGTGGCGCCACCGGCAGGATGACGTCGGCGTAGTCGTGCACGACGCTCTCGCGGACCTCGAGGGAGACGACGAACGCGCGGGCGAGTGCGGCCCGCGCCAGCGCCGGGTCGGGCAGGTCGTCGGGGTCGACACCGCCCACGACCAGTGCGCGGATCTCCCCGTCCGCAGCGGCCTGCAGGATCCCCGTCGTGTCCCGGCCCGCCTCCTCGGGCACCTCGACGCCCCAGCGCTGGGAGGTCTGCGCCCGCGCGTCGGGTTCGGCCACCGGGCGTCCCCCCGGGAGCAGGGTCGGCAGCGCGCCCGCGGTGGCCGCGCCCCGCTCACCGGCTCGACGGGGGACCCAACCGAGGCGGGCTCCGGTCAGCTCCGCCAGCGACGCGGCGGCCGAGAGCGCTCCCGGCACTGCCGCCAGGCGCTCCCCGACCAGGATGACCGCTCCGCCGTTGAGGGAATCCGAGGCCACCTGCACGGGGTCGGCGCTGTCCAACGGCTCGGTCGTGCCCTCCTGGGCCTCACCGCGGCCTCGGCGACGTGAGGCGAGGGCTCCGAGCACCTCGGCCTCGGTGCCTGGAGCGGCCGGGACCAGGGTGCCGGTCATCTTGTCCAGCCCCCGGGTCGCGAACGGCGCCACGGAGTAGACCGCGGTGCTGTTCTTGCGACTGGCCTTGCGCAGGCGCAGGAAGACGATGGGGCTCTCTTCCTCGGGTTCGAGGCCGACCAGGAGCACCGCGCTGGCCTTCTCCAGGTCGGCATACGTCAGACCGTAGTGGTTGACGATCGAAGAGGCGAGGAAGTCCGCCTCCTCGACCGAGTGCGGGCGAGCCCGGAAGTCGATGTCGTTGGTGCCCAGCGCGATGCGGGCGAACTTGCTGTAGGCGTAGGCGTCCTCGACGGTGACGCGCCCGCCCACCAGCACCGCCGCGCCGGCGTTGTCCGACTCCGCCGCCGCCCGCAGCCCCTGGGCGGCGGCGGCGAGCGCCTCGTTCCAGGTGGCGACGGCGTACTCGCCGTCCTCGCCCCGCACCACGGGGTCGCGAAGCCGGTCGGGCATGGTGGCGTAGGTGAAGGCCCAGCGGCCCTTGTCGCAGTTCCACTCCTCGTTGACGTGACTGTCCTCCAGCGCCATCCGCCGTAGCACCGTCCCGCGCCGGTGGTCGGTGCGGATGGAGCAGCCCGAGGCGCAGTGCTCGCAGACGCTGCTGGTGGAGACGAGGTCGAACGGGCGCGAGCGGAACCGGTAGGCCGAGCCGGTCAGGGCCCCCACCGGGCAGATCTGGACCGTGTTGCCCGAGAAGTAGGACTCGAAGGGCTTCTCCTCGTAGATCCCGACCTGCTGCAGGGCGCCGCGCTCGATGAGCGCGATGAACGGGTCTCCGGCGATCTGGTCGGAGAAGCGCGTGCACCGGGCACACAGCACACAGCGCTCCCGGTCCAGCAGCACCTGGGAGGAGATGTTGATCGGCTTCGGGAAGGTGCGCTTCACGTCCTCGAACCGGCTGGTCGGGCGACCGCTGGACATGGCCTGGTTCTGCAGCGGGCACTCGCCCCCCTTGTCACAGACCGGGCAGTCCAAGGGGTGGTTGATGAGCAGCAGCTCCATGACGCCGTGCTGAGCCTTCTCAGCCGCCGCCGAGGAGTGCTGCGTCTTGACCTGCATCCCCTCCCCCACCGCCAGGGTGCACGAGGCCTGCGGCTTGGGCATCGGCTTGAGGTTGCCGTCGCGGTCCGGCATGGAGACCTCGACCAGGCACTGCCGGCAGGCCCCCGCGGGGTCGAGCAGCGGGTGGTCGCAGAAGCGCGGGATCTGCACCCCGATCTGCTCCGCCGCCCTGATGACCAGGGTGCCTTCGGGCACGGTGACCTCGACCCCGTCCACGGTCAGGGTCACCGTCCTGAGGTCGTCGGGGATCGAGGCGTTGTCCCCGTCGTATACGGCGTTGCCGCCGGCAGCAGGTGAGGTGTTGACCGTCATACGGGCTGGGTCTCCTTCGCGAACAACGTGGAGCGTTCGGGTGGGAAGAGCTCGTCACAGGGGGTGTGCATGCCGTCCTCGAACTCGGACCGGAAGTACTGCACCGCGGAGGTGATCGGGCAGGTGGCTCCGTCACCCAGCGCGCAGAACGAGCGGCCCAGAATGTTGTCACAGATGTCGACGAGCTTGTCGATGTCGTCCTCGGTGCCGCGCCCGGCCTCCAGCCGCTCGAGGATCTGCTTGAGCCAGAAGGTGCCCTCTCGGCACGGCGTGCACTTCCCGCACGACTCGTGGGCGTAGAAGTCGGTCCACCGCGATACCGCCCTCACCACCGACGTGGTCTCGTCGAAGATCTGCAGCGCCCGCGTCCCCAGCATGGACCCCGCCTCCGTGATCGACTCGAAGTCCAGCGGCACGTCGAGATGCTCGTCGGTCAGGATCGGCGTGGACGAACCGCCAGGGGTCCAGAACTTCAGCTGGTGTCCCTCGCGCATCCCGCCGGCCATCTCGAGCAGCTCACGCAAGGTGATCCCGAGCGGCGCCTCGTACTGTCCCGGTCGCTTGACGTGACCGGACAGGCTGAACAGGCCGTAGCCCGACGACTGCTCGGTGCCCAGGTCGGAGAACCAGTCGCTCCCGTACCGCATGATCGAGGGGATGCTGGCGATGCTCTCGACGTTGTTGACGACGGTGGGACGGGCGTAGAGCCCGGCCACGGCGGGGAACGGAGGCTTGAGGCGGGGCTGTCCACGACGGCCTTCGAGGGAGTCCAGCAGGGCCGTCTCCTCCCCACAGATGTAGGCCCCGGCGCCGGAGTGCACGGTGATGTCGAGATCGAAGCCGGAGCCGAGGATGTCCTTGCCCAGGTACCCCGCCGCGTAGGCCTCCTCGACCGCACGCTGCACGCGCCGGAAGACGTGGACGATCTCGCCGCGGATGTAGACGAAGGCGTGCTTGCAGCCGATCGCGTACGAGGTGATGATCATGCCCTCGATGAGCATGTGCGGCGCCGCCATCATCAGCGGGGTGTCCTTGCAGGTCCCCGGCTCGGACTCGTCGGCGTTGATGACAAGGTAGCGCGGCCCCCCGTCGTCCGGGGGAAGGAAGCCCCATTTCATGCCGGTCGGGAACCCGGCCCCGCCACGTCCACGCAGCCCGGAGTCCTTGGCCATGGCGACCAGGTCCTCCTTGGGGGTGTCGAAGGCCGTCCTCAGGGCGGCGTACCCCTCATGGTCCTCGTAGGTCTTCAAGGTCCATGACTGGGGCTGGTCCCAGAACAGGGACAGGATCGGAGTGAGCTGTGCACTCATGAGGAGCCTCCCTCGTCGCTGTTCTCCGGCGAGCTCTTCACGGAGTCCTCGCCGCCGCTGTCGTCGCTGTCCTTGGAGTCCGGGCTGTTCGACTCGTCGCTGGCGTCGGGCAGCCCCGACTTGGCGTCCTTGGTCTGCCCTGCCTCGGTAGCGCGGCCCGTGTCGTGCTCGGGCTCGTCGCCGGCCTGCTCGCTGTAGGGCTGGTAGGTGCCGACCGGCGCGACCCAGTTGCGCTCGCGGGCCAGACGGAGCCCTTCCAGCGACGGACCACCCGCGCCGACACCCTCGTCGGCGCGTCCGTCGGAGAACCCCGCCAGCACCCGCTCCACCTGCTTGAAGGTGCAGGCCTTGGCCGCCCCGCGGGTGGGGACCACGTCGTGGCCGGCCCGGATCTCGTCGACCAGGGCCCGGGTGGACTCGGGGGTCTGGTTGTCGAAGAACTCCCAGTTGACCATCACCACGGGCGCGTAGTCACAGGCCGCGTTGCACTCCAGCCGCTCCAGGGTGACCTTGCCGTCGGCGGTGGTCTCGTCGTGCCCGATCCCGAGGTACTCGCTGACGTCGTCGAAGATCTGGTCCCCGCCCATGATCGCGCACAGGGTGTTGGTGCACACCCCCACGTTGTACTCACCGTTCGGGTGCCGCTTGTACTGGGTGTAGAACGTGGCCACCCCGCTGACCTCCGCGGTCGACAGGTCCAGCTGCCGCGCGCAGAAGTGGACCCCACGCCCGGTGACGTAGCCGTCCTCGCTCTGCACCAGGTGCAGCAACGGCAGCAGCGCCGAGCGCTTCCGCGGGTACTTGGCCAGGATGACCGCTGCGTCGGCCTCCATCCGGCCGAGCACCTCCGGAGGGTAGTCGTGATCCGAGGGCTGCAACGGGGTGTGGTGGTGCACCGGGCCCTCGGTGGCGGCCTCGCCCAGCTGCTCACGGGTGTCCCCGGGCGCGTCCGCCCGGTGGCCGTTGCTGTCTGCCGTGCTCATCAGCGGTCCACCCCTCCCATCACCGGGTCGATCGAGGCCACCGCGACGATGACGTCGGCAACGAGCCCCCCTTCGCTCAGCACCGAGGCGGCTTGCAGGTTGTTGAACGAAGGATCGCGGAAGTGCGCCCGGTAGGGGCGTGTGCCGCCGTCGGAGACCACGTGGACGGCCAGCTCGCCCTTGGGCGACTCGATGGCCACGTAGGCCTGCCCCGGCGGGACCCGGAAGCCTTCGGTGACCAGCTTGAAGTGATGGATCAGGGACTCCATCGACTCGCCCATGATCTTGCGGATGTGGTCCAGCGAGTTGCCCTGGCCGTCGGCTCCGACGGACAGCTGAGCGGGCCAGGCGATCTTCTTGTCCTCCACCATGTAGGGCTGACCCTCCGACGCGCGCAGCCGGGCGATGGCCTGCTGCGCGATCTTCAGCGACTCCCACATCTCATCGATCCGGATGCACAAGCGACCGTAGGCATCGGTGGTGTCCCGGGTGATGACGTCGAAGTCGTAGGTCTCGTACCCGCAGTACGGGTCTGCCTTGCGCAGGTCGTGCGGCAGTCCGGTGGAGCGCAGGATGGGCCCGGTGATCCCCAGGGCCATGCAGCCGGTCAGGCTCAGGTGGCCGACGTTGACCGTGCGGGCGCGCAGCACCGGGTTGGCCAGCAGGAGCGACTCCACCTCGCGCAGACCGCGACGGAAGTCGACCAGCTCGTCCTCCAGCAGGTCCAGGGCCCCCGCGGGGACGTCCTGCGCCACCCCGCCCGGGCGCACGTAGGCGTGGTTCATCCGCAGACCGCTGACAGCCTCGAAGAACCGGAGCAGGCGCTCTCGCTCGCGGAAGCACACGGTCATCACCGTGGTGGCTCCGAGCTCCATCCCCCCGGTGCCGAGGGCGATCATGTGCGAGCCGATCCGGTTCAGCTCCATGGTGAGGATGCGGATGTCGCTGGCCCGCTGCGGGATCTGGTCGGTGATGCCGAGCAGCTTCTCCACACCCAGGCAGAACGCCGTCTCGTTGAAGATGGGCGTGAGGTAGTCCATCCGGGTGCAGAACGTCGTGCCCTGCGTCCAGGTCCGGTACTCCATGTTCTTCTCGATGCCCGTGTGCAGGTAGCCGATGCCGGCCCGGGCCTCGCGCACGGTCTCGCCGTCGAGCTCCAGGATCAGGCGGAGCACGCCGTGCGTGGACGGGTGCTGGGGGCCCATGTTGACGACGATGCGCTCCTCGCCGACCGCCGAGATGTCCTCGACCACCTGGTCCCAGTCACCTCCGCTGGCGGTGAACGTGGCGTCCTGGTCGTCGGAGGAGCCGTACAGGTCCTGGCTCTCGGTGGAGTCGGTGTGCGTCGCCATCAGGTGTAGCTCCTGCGCTCGTCCGGGGCCGGGACGGTGGCCCCCTTGTACTCGACGGGGATGCCGCCCAGTGGGTAGTCCTTGCGCTGCGGGTGCCCCGGCCAGTCGTCCGGCATGAGGATGCGGGTCAGGCCGGGGTGGCCGGTGAAGACGATGCCGAACATGTCGTAGGTCTCCCGCTCGTGCCAGTCCGCGGCCGGGTAGATGGACACGATCGAGGGGATGTGCGGGTCATCGTCGCTGCATTTCACCTCGACCCGCACCCGGCGGCTTCCGTGGGTGATCGACGTGAAGTGGTAGACGGCGTGCAGCTCGCGGCCGACGTCGTCGGGGAAGTGCACTCCCGACACACCGCTGCACATCTCGAACCGGAGGCCGGGGTCGTCCCGCAGCGTCTGGGCGACGAGGCGCAGGTGCTCGGGTGGCACGTCCAGGGTCATCTCGCGGCGGTCGATGACCACCCGGGTGACGGCCTGCTGGTACTTCTCGGCGAGAACCTCCTCCAGACGGTCGGCGACCTCGTCGAAGTAGCCTCCGTACGGCCGCTCCGAGGCGCCGGGATAGTAGATGGCCTGGACCAGCTGGCCGTAGCCACTCGTGTCCGAGCCCAGCGAGCTGCCGAACATGCCGTGGCGCTCGCCCATCCTGACCGGGGACGAGTGTTCCGGGTCCAGGGTGCTGACCGATCCGGCCCCGGTCTCATGGATCTGGGTCGAGCTGACCTTCTGGTCCTCGGTGGCCAGCGGAGCGTTGACCCGGTCGATGGTGTTCTTGCCGTCGGCGGCCGCGTTCTCGTCACCGTGAGTCGTGGCGGTCTCGACCTCGGCTACGGCGTCCTTCTTGGCCTTGTCCTCAGGCATACCGCACCTCGCTTCCTCCCACGCGGTGCGTGGGACCCACCTTCGCTGTCGTCACGCGAGCAACCCCTTCATCTCGTGCGTGGGCGTCGCCTCCAGGGCCGCCGCTTCGGCGGCGCGGGCCGCGGCCACCCGATCCACCCCGAACTTCGAGGCCCGGATCTGAGCATGCAGCTCCAGGCACGCGTTGATGAGCATCTGAGGTCGAGGCGGGCAACCGGGCAGATAGATGTCCACGGGGACGATGTGGTCGACGCCCTGGACGATCGCGTAGTTGTTGAACATGCCGCCGGAGCTGGCGCAGACACCCATCGACAGCACCCAGCGGGGGTTCGGCATCTGGTCGTGCACCTGACGGACCACGGGGGCCATCTTCTGGCTGACCCGACCGGCCACGATCATCAGATCGGCTTGGCGCGGGGTCGCGGCGAAGCGCTCCATGCCGAACCGGGCGATGTCGTAGTCCGGCGTGCCCACGGCCATCATCTCGATCGCACAGCAGGCCAGGCCGAACGTCGCCGGCCACACCGAACGCGACTGCAGCTCCCCGACCACCGCCTCGACCGAGGTCAGCACGATGCCCGAGGGCAGCTTGTCTTCTAGGCCCATGTCTCAGACCCTCCTTGTCCGCTCAGTCCCATTCCAGACCGCCCCGGCTCCATTCGTAGATGAAGGGCACGGAGACCACGAACAGGAACAACATCATCGCCATCACGCTGAACAGGCCGACCTGGTCGAAGGCCACAGCGAACGGGTAGAGAAACAGCACCTCGACGTCGAACACGATGAACAGCATCGCCGTCATGTAGTACTTGATGGGCACACGCCCACCCTCGACCGCCTGCGGGGTGGGCTGGATGCCGCACTCGTAGGCGTCCAGCTTGGCCCGGTTGTAGGTCTTGCGGCCGAGCAGCGCGCCACCGAGCATCGAGCCGCCCGCGAAGAGCACGCCCAGCGACAGCATCGACAGCACGGGTAGGTACGGGTCGGTCATCGTGTCCCACGCTCCTCTCGGTGTCGGCGCGGTGAGCGCCATGCCGCGCAGCCAATCCTAGGGGTGATCGACCGTCAAGGCTCCCTTGGGTGTGCCTTGGTCTCAGTTTCTTCGCTGCTCCTGGGGTCGGGAGGCCGCATCGGACCTTGTGAATCCCTTCACACACACTCTACCGGCGGACAGCGTGGTGCACGGCGACGACCCCGCCGGTCAGGTTGCGCCAGGTCACATCAGACCATCCCGCGCCGGCGATCGTTCGCGCCAGCTCCTCTTGCGCGGGCCAGGCACGGATCGTCTCGGCGAGGTAGACGTAGGAGTCGGGGTTGCTGCTGATCCGGCGGGCGATCTGCGGCAGTGCGCGCATCAGGTATCCCGTGTAGACCGTCCGCAGCGGAGCCCACACCGGCTGGCTGAACTCGCAGATCACCAGGCGCGCCCCAGGCCGCGCGACGCGGGCGAACTCCGCGAGCGCGGCGGGCGGGTCCGAGACGTTGCGCAGCCCGAACGACATGGTGACCACGTCGAAGCAGCCGTCGGCGAAGGGAAGAGCCAGCGCGTCGGCCGCGGTGAAGGCCATGTCCGGGCGGCGCCGGCGCCCCTGGCGGAGCATGCCGAGCGAGAAGTCGGCCGGCACCACCTCGACCTCGTCGTCGGCGAACGGCTCACTGCTTGTGCCGGTGCCCGCCGCGATGTCCAGCACCCGCTCACCCTTCACCGCTGCGCACGCCTGCCGCACGGCGCGACGCCACACCCACGTCTGACCGGCCGAGAGCACGTCGTTCGTGAGGTCGTAGCGGGGCGCGACCTGGTCGAACATCTCGGCGACCTCGCGCGGATCCTTGTCCAGTCCGGCACGGTGCATGCAGCCATCCTCGCACCGACGAATACAGTGGACCGTTGTGACCGTGCTCGCTCCGCCTCGCCTGCGCGTCACGACGCTGGATATCACGTCCGCCGTGGCGGATGAGACCGACCTGCTGTCCCTGGTCCCCGACGTCGCGGCGCCCACAACCCTGTGTTCGTGGCTGCGCGAGGGAGACGGGCTCGTGGCCTGGGGCCGGGTGGCGCGATGCGAGAGCTCGGGACCGACGAGGTTCTCCGACGCGGAGTCGTGGTGGCAGCAGGTGTGCGCCGTCGCCGACGTCGTCGACGGGGTCGGCGCCCCCGGCTCCGGCCTGGTGACGTTCGGCTCGTTCTCTTTCGCCGGCGACTCGGGGCACCGCAGCCGCCTGGTGGTACCGGAGGTCGTCATCGGCCGCCGCGAGGGGCGCGTATGGCGCACGACGATCGAGGATGTGGGGGCAGCCAGCTCTCGTGCGGACGCCGCCGGTGCCGCGCAGGCCGCGCCCGACCCCAGCGGGCCCGCCGCCACGGTGATCGCACGGGGCTCGGTCTCCGCCCAACAGTGGCCGGAGGTCATTGCCCGCGCGATCTCGCGGATCGCCGGTGGGGAGGTCGACAAGGTCGTCCTCGCCCGGGACGAGCTGGCCACCTCCCCGACGCCGATCGACGTCCGGCGCGTGCTGCAGCGGCTGGTGGAGCGGTACGACGCCACGTGGACGTTCGCCGTGGACGGGCTGGTCGGTGCCACCCCCGAGATGCTGGTCCGGCGCTGGGACGGCACGGTCCGCTCGCGGGTCCTGGCCGGCACCGTGCGCCGGGACACCCATCCCGCCCCCTTGGTCGCCGAAGACCACCCCGACTTCAAAGACGAGCACCATGTCGACCCTCGCCTGCGCCTGATCTCCAGCGAGAAGGACCTGGAGGAGCACGCCTACGCGGTCCGATCGGTCTCCGAGGCACTCGCTCCCCACTGCCGCGACCTCGTGGTGCCGGAGGAGCCGTTCGTGCTCAAGCTGCCCGACGTGTACCACCTGGCCAGCGACATCAGCGGCACGCAGGCCGACGACGCCACCTCTCTCCGGCTCGCTGCCGCCCTGCATCCTTCGGCCGCGGTCTGCGGCACTCCGGCTCGGCCGGCCGCCGCCCTGATCGCCGAGCTGGAGACCATGGACCGGGGCCGCTATGCCGGGCCCGTGGGCTGGATGGACTCCGCAGGGGAAGGCGACTGGGGTATCGCACTGCGCTGCGGCGAGCTGTGCTCCGACCCGCGGCAGATGCGGCTCTTCGCCGGCGGGGGGATCGTGGCGGCCAGCGATCCGGAGGCCGAGCTGGCCGAGACCGAGATCAAGCTGGCGGCGATGCGCTACGCCCTCGGCGGCTGAGGCCCTACGGCGCCGAGGGTGAGGCGAAGTGCCCGGCGATCACGGAGGGGTTCAGCGTCCGGGCCAGCGCCACCATGAGTAGCGCACAGCCGATCACCATGAACAGCGCGCGGTCCAGGCCGACCACTTCGGCCATCAGCCCGATCGTGGGTGCGCCGAACAAGAACGCCCCGTAGGCGATGGTGCTGACCACGGTGATGGCGCGGTTACCTCGCCCGGGCACCTCCCCGGCCGCGGAGAGGGCGGCGGGGAAGATCGTTGCGGTCCCCAGCCCCCACACCAGCCCACCGACGAGGGCCACGGGCAGGGAGGGCACCTGGGAGACCATCAGGATGCCGATGCTCGCCAGGATCCCGCCGCCCTGGACGACGCGCTGCCGGCCGAATCGGTTGATAGCGGGGCTTCCGAGCAGCCGCCCGGTCGTCATCGCCACGTTGAACACCATGAAGGCCAGAGCGCCGTAAGCCGGCGGGGCACCCTGCACATCGACGAGGAGCAGGGCGAGCCAGTCGTTGGCCGAACCCTCCGCCAGTGCGCCCCCCAGGCACACCACGCCGATGAGAATCTCCAGCCGGGTGACTCCGCGCCGTCCCGCAGTCCGTTCGCTCGCCTCGGACGGCTCCCTGCTGACCTCGCGGACCGGGGAAGGAGGCTGGCCCTGGAGGGTGGACGGCTCGTCGGGGCCTTCGGGCACGAAACGACGGACGGCGACCAGCCCGACGACCATGCCGCCCGCGGCGACGACCGGCAGCTGCACCAGGCCGATGCCGAGGTAGGCCGACAGCGCCCCCACGCCGGCGCCCGCCACGGTTCCGGCGGAGAACGCCGCGTGGAAGAACGGCATGAGCGAGCGGGACCGCACCTTCTCCACGTGGCTGCCCTGCACGTTCATGGCGACGTCCCAGACGCCGAAGGGCGCACCGGTGAGCACGAGCAGCCCACTGAGCATCCACGGTGAGCTCACCAGAGACAGCGAACCCCACCCCAGTGAGGCCAGCACGAGGGCGACACGGACGACCGCCCTGCTGCCGTAGCGGTCGACCAGCAGACCGGTGAAGGGCATGGCCAGCAACGAGCCCAGACCACCTCCGACCAGAGCCAGCCCCAGCTCTCCGATACTCGCCCCCACGGCGTCGCGCACTGCCGGGATCCGCGCCAACGCCTGCGACAGCACCAGTCCCGCTACCGCGAACACCACCATGACCGCGACGGGGGAGCCGCCAGCGGTCGTGGGTGCGGAAGCAGGTGCGGGGCGCACCGAGGCACCATGTCAGGTCCGAGGCACCGTGTCAGGTCCGAGGTCACGCTGAAAATCACTGGCTCACAGCCTGAGCCCAGGTCCATGCTTGTCCGGGTGGAGGACCAGACCGATACCCATCCCAAGACCAGCGGGCCCATCGAGACCACCGGACGACAGTGGCCCTACCGTCTCGTGGAGCTGACCGACGCCGACGCCCAACGCATGCTGGTGCTCGAGGAGCAGGTCTGGTTCGAGGTGACGCCAGGCGCCAGCGCCGCTGAGGTCATGGGGGCGTTCGACTATGCGCGCGGCCAGGGGGTCGAGGGCCCACCGGTGGCCACCCCCACGCCCGCGGGCACCGGGGTTCCCCCGCTGGTCGGCACGTACGGAGCCTTCGACATGCGTCTGACCGTGCCCGGGGCGTCCAGGCCGGTCCAGGTACCGACATCGGGGTTGAGCTGGGTCGCGGTTCATCCGGACCACCGCCGCCGCGGCATCCTGCGCGCCATGATGCGTGCCTACCTGCACCGGCTGCGCGACGAGGGGGCCGAGGCGGTCTCGGCGTTGTGGGCGGCGGATGTCGGCATCTACGGACGCTATGGCTACGGTCCGGCCTCCCTCCAGGTCAACCTCGTGTTCGGTGCCGGCGCCGAGCTCAACGTGCCGAACCGGGTCCGGTCGGCGGCGGACGACGTGGCGACGCACCTGATGAGCGCCGGGGACGATGAGACGGCCCGCGCGCTGCAGGCCGCGCACGAGCGCGCGGCGGCCGCCACCCTGGGTATCGCCGCACGGAACGCGCTCACCACGCGAGAGTTCTTCCGCGACTTCCCGGTGGCTCGCGGGGCCAGGGAGCGACGTCAGGTGCTGTTCGCCTCCCGGGACGGCCACCCCGTCGGCTACGCGACCCTGCAACGGGAGCAGAAGTGGGATGAGCACATGAACGCGACCGGCGAGATGATCGTCGGCGAGATGGCGGCGACGGACGCTCCGGCCCTGTACGCCTTGGCCCGGCGACTGCTCGACTTCGACCTCATCACCAAGGTCACCGTTCACGGGCGCAGCACCGACGACCCCCTGGTGTGGTGGGCCGGTGGTCCCCGAGCGGCCGCGACGCGGGTCCACGACGCGTTGTGGCTGCGCCTGGTCGACCTGCCGGCGGCGTTGGTGCAGCGCGGCTTCGCGGCGCCGACGGACGTGGTGCTCGAGGTGGCCGACGAGACCTGCCCCTGGAACGCCGGGCGGTGGCGGTTGACGGTGGACGACGCCGGAGCGGCGCGGTGCGTGCGCACCGAGGACCCGGCGGAGCTGAGCATGGGTGTCGAGGTGCTGGGCTCGAGCTACCTCGGCGGCCGGTCTCTTGCCTCGCAGGCAGCCGCCGGCACGGTGCTCGAGCACCGTGCCGGCGCGCTGCGCCGGCTCTCCCGGGCGATGCGCGCCGACGTCGAGCCCATGGGCACCAGCGGCTTCTGACGACGGCGGCGACCGACGTCGGCTCACCAGCGCAGCAGGTGGCGGCGAGCACCGGGACGTGTCGCCGCATCTGCACGCCCGTGGTGCCACGCGCCTCTAGCCTGGAGCAATGCCCCCCCTCCGCCGCACCGCCAGACGCCTGGCCCGGACGTTGCCGGAGCAACGCCGCCGGCAGCTTCGTCAAACCGCTCGCGCCGTCGAGCGGCGCCTTCCGCATCGGTCCCGGCAGGGCGTCACCTACGTCGTCTCACCCCACCCCGACGACGAGACGCTGCGCTTGTCGGGGTACCTCGGCCGCGTCCGCGAAGCCACCCGGCGCCGGCTGGTGCTGGTGGCCGTCACCGACGGCGGCGCCTCGGGCCGGGCGCGACGGATGGGCTGGTCACCGGAGTATGAGCAGGAGTTCCGCCGGGCCGAACAGGCTGCGGCCTGGTCGGCTTTGACCGGCGGCACCGGAGAGATCATCCGGCTGGGTCTGCGCGAAGGCGACCTCACCCCCGAGCGGGTCCGCGATGCGCTGGCGCCGCTCAACAGCAGGCGCGCATGGTTCTACGCCGCCGCGCACCAGGAGGACTACCACCCCGACCACCGAGCCGTGGCCGCCGGCCTGCGGCTACTGGAGCCGGCGCACGCGTACTTCTCGCTGTCCCCGCTGATGAAGGGTAAGGGCAGGGTCTACCGGCCACGCGAGAGCACCGCTGACTCGGTCTCGATCGCCGTGGCGGCGTACCGGCACTTCGGTCAGCTGTCCGTGCGCGCCGAGTTCCGCGCGCTGGCCGAGAAGGGATACCGCAGCAGGATCACCGAGCCGGCCCCTGAGACCGGAGTCATCCAGCACCCTCGGCCCCGGCGCCGGCGTCGGGCCCAAGCCGACGGCGCCGGAGGTGCACCGGGGTCAACCGCAGTCTTCGTGCTCGGCAACCAGAAGTCGGGGAGCACCGCGATCGGTGCCCTGCTGGCCGAGTGCATCGGTCAGACGTACGCCCACGACGTGCTCTATCGACACAAGCTGACGCTCAAGGACCTGCTCGAGGGCAACCCCGCGCTGCAGACCCTGGCGAACGAGCACCCCCGCTCCTTCGCCACGACCGTGCTCAAGGACAACGACTTCACCTTCCTGCATGCCTCGTTGGAGCGTGCCTTCCCCGACGCGAAGTACGTGTTCGTGGTGCGTGACCCGCGCCAGAACATCCGCAGCGTCCTGAACCGGTTGAAGCTGCCGGGGGACCTGGACGGCTTGTCGCCGGAACAGGAGGCACACCTGCGGGAGCGGCTTCCGGGGTGGCACACCATCCTCACCGGCTCGAGCTTCGGCGAGGGCGGAGGCCACTACATCGACGTTCTGGCCGACCGCTGGGTCCGGGCGAACAAGGTCTACCGCGAAGCTGCCGACCGGATGACCCTGGTGCGCTACGAGGATTTCGACGCGGCCAAGCGACCCGCCATCGAAGGGCTCGCCCTTGAGCTGGGATACCCGGTCCAACAGGACATCTCGGGCCAACAGGACCACCAGTACCAGCCGTTGGGCGACCGGTCCGTCACCCCGGAGGCGTTCTTCGGCCCGGAGAACCTGGAGCGGATCGAACGCCGCTGCTCAGCGGTGATGACCTCGTTCGGGTACCAGCCGACCGGCGATCCCGGCCCTTGACGGACCGGAGGCTGCTGGGCGGCGGTGGTCGCCCTCTGGTGCCTCCCTCACGGCATGCTCGCGTCGCCCCCGACCGCCCTCTGCCTCCAGGCTGTACGCACCCGGCGGTCCACCGCCGGGTCGACATGCACCTCGACGACCCGCAGACCCGCGTCGGCGGGCTGCAGCGCGGTGGCCAGCTCCTCAAGGCTGCCCGCCGCGACGTACGACACTCCATGCGCGGCGCACAACTGGCCGATGCGGGTGTGGGTGGCGGTGGCGAACAGCCTCTCGTAGTCCTCCGCGAGCTCCGGGCGACCGTACTCCAAGGTCGCGAAGATCCCCCCGCCGTTGTCGTTGCTGACCACGATGGTCAGGTCGCACCGGGGCTCCAGCGGGCCGATCATCAAGCCGTTGGCGTCGTGCTGGAAGGTCAGGTCCCCCATGAGGGCCACCACGCGACCGGACGAGGCCAGCGCAACCCCCGCCGCCGTGGAGACGGTGCCATCGATGCCGGCCAGGCCCCGGTTGCCGACCACGATGCGGCCGGCCCCTGCGCCCGGGTCCGCCAGGCTCACGTCGCGGGGCGCGTTCGACGAGCCCAGCACCAGGGTGTCCCCGTCGCTCATCGTGTTCAGCACGGTGGCGGCGACGGCGACTGAGGACACTTCGGACCCTGGTCCGCCGGCCAGGCGGGAGGCCAGGGCCCGACCCGCCTGCTGCCAGGCCTGCGCCCACCCGGGCTCGACCTGGGGGTGGCCATCCCGGATGAACTCGCTCCACGAGCGCACCCGGGAGGCCAGGTGCGTCGGGTCGGTCCACTGACGCGACGCGGTGACCTGCTCGTGCGTGACGTCGCTCCTCCGGCTCAGGTCGGTGACCTCGCGGTGCAGCGTGGGCCGGCCGACGGTGACGATCCGTTGCGGCGGCCACCGACGCATGAGCTCGGCGTCCGCCAGAAGCAGCGGACCGTGCGGCAGCACAGTGGTGCCGACGTCAGCGTCTGCTGGACGCGCCCCGAACGGCTCCGCGATGACCGGCCAGTCGTGGGCCGCGGCCAGCCGAAGGGCGGAGTCGGCCATCGCCGGGTCCGGCAGGTCACCCAGGACCATGAGCGTGCGGGTACGCGCGGGCTCCCGGTCGGTACCGAGCATGCGCGTCGGCGTCGGCGTCGGCGTCGGCCGTGGCACGCGGACCCAGGGCCGTCCCTCCCCGCGGCCTGCCAGCGCCTCGGGCCATTCGTCACCGGACTCGCCGCGCTGGACCGAGGGCGCCAACGGCTCGCGGAACGCGACGTTGAGATGGACCGGGCCCGGGTCCCCGTTCGCGCCCACCGCGGCCGCCCAGGCTCGACACACGGTGGTGCGCCACGATGCCTGCTCGCCTGCCCTTCCCTGGGCCGGGGGCTGGTCGTGCTCGAAACGCAGGGCCGCGGCGAAGATGCCCGGCTGCACCGTCGTCTGGTTCGCCCCGGTGCCCCGCAGCTCCGCCGGGCGGTCAGCCGACATCACCACCAGGGGCACCTGAGCGTGAGCCGCCTCCAACACGGCGGGATGCAGGTTGGCGACCGCAGTGCCCGAGGTGGTGATGAGCACCGCCGGCCGGCGGGAGACCTTGGCCAGTCCCAGGGCCAGGAAGCCGGCGCTGCGCTCGTCCACCCGCACGTGCAAGCGCACCCGGCCCGACCGTTCGGCAGCCCGCGCCGCGTAGGCCAGGGGTGCCGACCGCGACCCGGGGCACAGCACGACGTCGCGCACGCCGCACCGCAACGACTCGTCCACCAGCACGGTGGCCAGCGCGGTCGAGGGGTGCATCCCTCGATCCTGTCACCCGGCCCGGTGCGGGTGTGTCACGGTGGGGTCGTGCGCAGGCCCAACCACTGGCTCCTGGTCGCGCTGTTCGGTGGGTCGGGGACGCTGCACCTCGTGCGACCGCAGATCTTCGAGCCCATCATCCCGCCGGCGCTCAGCCCCTACGAGCGCGAGACGGTCGTCGGCTCCGGGATCGCCGAGCTCACCTGTGCGGCCGGGTTGGCCCTGCCGTGGACCCGGCGGCTCGCGGGGCTGGCCAGCGCCGGACTTCTGGTCGGGGTGCTCCCCTCGAACGTGCAGATGTCCCTGATGTGGGCGCGCCGACTGCAACGCCGTCCGGACCCCGCCACCGCCGCGATGTTCGCGGCGACCGTGGTCCGTGTGCCCCTGCAGTGGCCCCTGGTCATGATCGGCTGGCGCGCCTTCCGCTCGAGGGACGGCGCACCCGTGGCTCGCCCACGCCGACTACGGTGAGCCCGTGTCCTCATCCTCGCCGCCGGCACCCGGGGCCGCCGGGCGCTCCTTGGCCGAGGACCTGCGAAGCCGCAGCGACGAGGAGCTCACCGGCCTGCTGATCGCGCGCCCCGACCTCGCACGACCGGCGCCGGGTGACCTGACGACGCTGGCCGCACGGGCGAACACCCGCGCCAGCACGGCACGCGCCCTGGACCGGCTCGACCTGGCCCACCTGCGCACCGTGGAGGCGGTGACGCTCGCCGCGCCGGCGAACGAGCAGCAGGTCGCGCGTCTGCTCGACGAGCGGGAGGGGTCGCCGCGTGTGACCGAGCTGCTCGAGGAGCTCCGGGCGCTGGCCCTGCTGTGGCGGGGCCCCGACGGACTGCACGTGGCGCGGGCTGCCGCCGAGGCCGTCGGCGACCCGGCCGGCCTCGGCCCCTGGCTGCCCGGCACCCCGGAGGGTGAGGACCTGCAGGTGCTCTTGGCTGATCTCGACCCCCAGTCCCGGTCGATCCTGGCCGCTCTCACCTGGGGGCCACCGACCGGTGTGCTCTCGGCTGACGACCACACGCCCCCCGGCTCGGTCGGCGCTGCCGGTCGGATGCTCCTGGAGGCAGGCCTGCTGCATCGCACCGACTCCTCCCACGTCGTGCTCCCACGTCAAGTGGGGCTGTGCCTGCGTGAGGGTCGGCTCTACCGCGACCCCAGCCTGCACCCCCCCGGTCTCGAAGAGACGAGCCCGCATGTCGACCCGGACGTGGCCGACGCCACGGTGGGCGGTCGTGCGGCGGAGCTGCTCGTGCTCGCCGCCGAGCTCGTCAACCTCTGGGGCTCCTCGCCACCCCGGGTCCTGCGCAGCGGCGGGGTCGCGGTGCGCGACCTGCGCGCGGTGGCCCGGCATCTGGAGGTCGACCTGGTGCAGGCGGCCTGGCTGGTCGAGGTGGCGCATGCCGCCGGTCTGTTCGCGCGTGGTGACACCACGGGAGGGCCACGAGGCGAGGCCGATGTGTGGATGCCGACCGGGGAGGCGGACGACTGGCTCGAGATGGCACCCGAGCAGGGGTGGCTGCGGCTGGCCGGGGCCTGGCTTCACATGCCCGCCGCGGCGTCGCTGGTCGGCGCCTCGGAGACGGGCCGCATCAACGCCCTGTCCACCCAGACGGGCTCACCGATGGCCCGGCAACGCCGGCTCGATGTGCTGGGCGTACTCGCCTCGCTGCCGGTCGGGTCCGCTCCCGACGACGAGGGCATTCTCGACCTGCTGCGGTGGCGCCACCCCCGGCGCCTGCGCCGGGCCGGTTCGGAGCGGCCCGAGAGCGCCGTGGACGTGATCCGGCGTGAGGCGGAGTGGGCTGCCCTCGTCGGCCGAGGCACGCTGAGCATCCCCGGACGGCATCTCATCGACGACCTGCATACCCACGCCGACCGCGAGACCGAGACCGGGGCCGCCGCGGCTCAGGCGATGGCCCGGCTCATTCCACCCGCGGTCGACCACGTGCTCGTGCAGGCGGACCTGACGGCGGTCGCACCAGGAAGGTTGGCGCCAGCGGCCCAGTCGCTCATGCGGCTGGTGGGGGACGTGGAGTCCCGAGGCGGCGCTACGGTGCACCGGATCTCCGAGGCCAGTGTCCGGCGCGCGCTGGATGCCGGGTGGTCGGCGGACCGCCTTCTCGCCGAGATCGCCCTGCTCAGCCGCACCGGCGTGCCTCAACCGCTGGAGTACCTGGTGCGAGACGTCGCCCGCCGACACGGCGTGGCCCGGGTCGGCTCCGCCGCCTCCTACGTCCGCTCGGACGACGAGGCCCTGCTCGACCGCGCGGCGTCCGACCGCGCCCTGGGCCTGCTGGCGTTGCGGCGGCTGGCCCCCACCGTCCTCGTCTCCCCGATGCCGGCGGCCACCGTCCTGGAGGTGCTGCGCGAGCAGGAGTACGCCCCCTTGGCCGAGGGGGTCGACGGGCAGGTTGCCCTGGCCGCGGGTCGGCACTACCGGACGACGCGTCGTCTCCCCGACCCCGTGCGCGTCACAGGCGTCGACGCCGAGGTCGCCGGCGCCGTCGTGGCCTCGATGCGTCGCGGCGAGCAGGAGCGCACGGCGCGGCCCCCGGAGGACCCGGATGGCCCGATCGTCTCGACCGACCCTGCGGTGACCGCGTCGGTGCTGCGCGAAGCCGCCGCGGGGGACCTGTCGGTCTGGGTCGGCTACGTCGACGAGGTGGGGAGCGTGCGACGCATGCTCATCCGGCCGCACCTCATCGAGGCGGGCCGGGTGCTGGCCACCGTCGGCGAGGCGAACCAGGCCCGGACGCTGCTGCTGCACCGGGTGACCGGTGCCCGCATCGCCGAGTAGGCGTCCCCACCACGCGCCGGTGCCCGCTGTCAGCGCCGGGCGAGGGGTCAGAAGATCCGGACCCGGTCGGCAGGCTCGAGCCACAGCGCGTCGCCCGGTGCCGACCCGAAGGCCTCGTGGAACGCGTCGACGTTACGCACCGTGTTCCCACGCAGGTCAGCCGGGGCGTGGGGGTCGGTCGCGATGAGGCGCCTGGCCTCTTCCACCCGTGCCTTGCTACGCCACACCTGAGCCCAGCCCAGGAAGAACCGCTGCTCCCCCGTCCAGCCGTCGACGACAGGAGCCCCATCTGCGGTCGCCAGCCGGTAGGCGGTGAAGGCCATCTCCAGCCCACACAGGTCGCCGATGTTCTCACCCACCGTCAGCCCGCCGTTGACGGTGATGTCCGGCACCTCGCGCGGAGACAGTGCCTCGAACTGTCGGATCAGCCGCTGAGCACGCTCCTCGAACGCGGTCCGGTCCTGCTCGGTCCACCAGTCGGTCAGCGACCCGTCTCCGGCGTAGCGGGACCCCTGGTCGTCGAAGCCGTGCCCGATCTCGTGCGCGATCACGCCACCGATCCCGCCGTAGTTGACCGCGTCGTCGGCGTCGACGGTGAAGAACGGGGGCTGCAGGATCGCCGCGGGGAACACGATCTCGTTGAGCATCGGGTGGTAGTAGGCGTTCACGGTCTGCGGCGTCATCAACCACTCCTCGCGGTCGATCGGTCCGCCGATCTTGCCCAGCTCGTAGTCGCTGTCGAAAGCGTGGCCCCGGCGGACGTTTCCCACCAGATCCGCCGGGTCGACGTCGTAGGCCCCGTAGTCGCGCCAGGTCGCCGGGTGTCCGATCTTGGGACGGAAGGCGTCGAGCTTCTCCACGGCGCGCTCGCGGGTCTGAGGTCCCATCCACTCCAGCTCGTTGATGCGCTGCCGGAAGGCCTCCACGACGTTGCCGACCAGGGCCTCCATCCGGGCCCGGGCGTGCGGTGGGTAGTGCTCGGCGACGTACATCCGACCGGCAGCCTCACCCAGCAGCTTCTCCACCAGGCCCACGCCCCGCTTCCAGCGCTGCCTGATCTCGGGCGTGCCGCTGAGCGCGGTGCCGTGGAAGGCGAAGTGCGCCTGCACGAAGGCCTCGGGCAGGTACGGCGCGGTGGCATCCAGCAACCGGACCGTCAGCCAGGCGCGCCAGTCGCCGACCGGTACCTCGGCGAGCGCGTCGCCGATGGCGCACAAGACGTCCGGCTGCCGGGCGACCACCACGTCGAAGGCGCCGTCCGGAGCACCCAGACCGGCAGCCCAGGCTGCCCAGTCCCACCCGGGAGCCCGCTGCGCGAGCTCGCTGGAGGTCAGCTTGGTGTACGACTTCACCGCATCGCGCGCCTCGACCCGGTCCCAGTGGTGTCCGGCGATGCGCTCCTCCACGGCGTAGACCCGCTCGACCGCACCCTCGCCCAGGTCCAGCCCGGCTTCTGCGATGGCCGTCGACGCGAGGTCCAGCAGCTGCCCCAGGTAGGCCCGATAGGCCTGGCGCGCCGCCTCGTGGGCCGCCTCGGTGTAGTACGACTCGTCCGGCAGGCCCAGACCGCCCTGGTGCAGGTACACGACGTAGTCCTCGGGACTGCCGGCGTCGGCGGTCACCCAGAGGTGAACCAGTCCGGTCGCCCCCTCCCGCTGGAGCCGGGCCGAGACCCGGCAGACCCCGCTGCTGTCGTCCACGGCCGCGATCGACCGCAGCGCCTCGACCACCGGGCTGGTGTCGAGGTTGTCGATGGCGGCCGTGTCCATGAAGCTGGCGTACAGCGCTCCCACCTTGCCCTCCGGGCTGTCCGCGCCGGGGTGGCCATCCGCGGCCCGCTCGATCAGCTCGCGGACGTTGGCTTCCGCGTTCTCCCGCAGCACGTCGAAAGCCCCGTACCGGCTCCGGTCCGACGGGATCTGCGTGGTCTCGACCCACGACCCGTTCACGTGACCGAAGAGGTCGTCCTGGGGACGGACGCCGGTCTTCATGCAGGAGCGGTCGATACCTGAGTCCATCCCCCCACCGTATGCGGTTTCCTCCGTGCCCGGTGCGGCACCGTCGGTGCTGTCGCACCGCATCGCGGGAGAGGGCTACCCACCTGTGTCGGCGAGCGCGCGGACCACCGCACTGGGGGAAGACCGGCCGAGGTGAGAGGACATCCACACGCTGGTCCGGACCAGGGCCTCCAGGTCGACTCCATGCTCGATACCGAGGCCGGTCAGCGCCCACACCAGGTCCTCGGTGGCGAGGTTACCGGTGGCCGACTGGGCATAGGGACAGCCCCCGAGGCCACCGGCGGAGGCGTCCACCGTGCTCACTCCGAGGTTCAGCGCAGCGAGGGTGTTGCTCAGTGCTTGGCCGTAGGTGTCGTGAAAGTGCACCGCGAGACGGTCCGCGCCCACCCCGACGCCGGCCAGCTCACCCAGCAGCGCCTCCACGTGCCCCGGCGTGCCGACCCCGATCGTGTCACCCAGACTCACCTGGTCACAGCCCAGGGCGAGCAGCTCCTCGCAGACCCGCGCGACCTGGGCCGTGGGCACGGGCCCTTCCCACGGGTCGCCGAAGCACATCGAGACGTAGCCACGCACCCACATGCCCTCCTGCCGCGCCCGTCGGACCACGGGGGCGAACATGGCCATCGACTCCGCCACCGAGCGGTTGAGGTTGCGCCGGGCGAAGGACTCGGTCGCGCTGGCGAAGATGGCCACCGCTCGCGCTCCGGCCGCCACCGCCCGGTCCAGCCCACGCTCGTTGGGCACCAGCACGACACGACCGGCAGGGTTCACCTCGGCCCCGAGCATCGCCAGCAGCTCCTCCGCGTCCCCGAGCTGGGGGACCCAGGAGCGTGGCACGAAGGAGGTCAGCTCCACGGTCTGCAGGCCGCAGGCCAGCAGCCGACCGACGAACTCCGCCTTGACCTCGACGGGAACCGTCACGGGCTCGTTCTGCAGGCCGTCCCTCGGCCCGACCTCGTAGACCACGACGCGCGAGGGCATCCCCTCGCGCGGCTCGACCATGGGCAGTGCCATGCGTTCACTGTGCCACCTTCGAGCCTGGACGCGGGCTGAGTGCTTTCTCAGCAGCCGGCCGGGTGGGCCGTGTTAGCGTCGCGCGTTCGCATGTTCCACGAGGGGATCCCATGAAGCACTCGTTCCTGACCCGTGCGGCCACTGCCGCCGCGCTCGCCGCCGTCACCCTCCTGGCGGCCTGCGGAGGCGACTCCGAGGACGCCCAGCCAAGCAGCGACGACGCCGCCACGAGCCAGGGACCCGAGGGTCAGCAGGCTCCGGAGGCCGACGTGGAGGACGTGCCGAAGGTGGTCGCTGAGGTGAACGACGAGGAGATCTCGCGCGAGGAGTTCGTGCAGGCCTACGAGGGCCAGTTCCAGCAGGCCGCGATGCAGTCGCAGCAGGCCGGCGGCGAGGTGGACCAGCAGGAGCTGAAGGAGGAGACCGCTCGCGATATGGTCAACAGCCTGCTCCTGGTCCAGGCGGCGCAGGACGAGGACATCTCGGTGACGGACAAGGAGATCCAGAACACGCTCGAGCGGCTGGCGACCGGCAACGGGATGGCCTCGGTCGAGGAGTTCATGGGGGTGCTCAAGGAGCAGGACTTCACCGAGAAGCAGGTCCGCCGCGAGGTCGAGAAGCAGCTGCTGGTGGAGAAGTACGTTGCCGCCGAAGGCAAGGTCGATGCCCCGTCGAAGAAGGAGCAGCAGGAGCTCTACGACAAGCTCACCGAGCAGCAGGAGGGCCAGGGCGAGGACGCCGCGGCCGCGTCCATCCCGCCGTTCGAGGACGTCCAGCCCCAGCTTCGCCAGCAGCTCGAGCAGGAGGCAGAGGCCGCCGCGGTGGACCGCCTGGTCAAGCAGCTACGCGACGAGGCCGACATCACGGTCAACTTGTGATCGAGCGCCGCCGCACGAGCTAGAGCGTGCGCAGGGTGACGGCGGTCCGCAGCGCGGCCAGCGCGGCCTCCTCGCCCTTGTCCTCCACCGAGCCCGACAGTCCGGCGCGCGCGAGCGCCTGCTCCTCGGTGTCACAGGTCAGCACCCCGAAGCCGATGGGCAGGCCGGTGTCCACCGAGACCTCGACCAGCCCCTGGGTCGCCGCCTGACAGACGTACTCGAAGTGCGGCGTACCTCCGCGGATCACCACGCCGAGGGCCACCAGGGCGTCGTAGCGCCCCGAGCGGGCCAGCCGGGCGCAGGCCACGGGCAGCTCGAAGCTGCCGGGGACCGTGATGCGAGTGATCCGGCTGGTGCCGGCGCGCTCCAGCGCACGGTCCGCCCCGGCGCGCAGGCCGTCCATCACCTGTTCGTGCCACAGCGCTGAGACCACGGCTATCCGCATCCCGGTGCCGTCGACGTCCAGTGCCGGTGCGCCCGCACCACTCATCGCCGACTCTCCTCACGTGGTTGCCCGGGATGGGCTTGGCAGTGTGCCACGAGCTCGGCGATGGACAACACAGGCAGGTGCGCCGTTCGGGCCAGCGCGTGCACCGCAGCGCCGCGCAGCATCTCGCCGGTGTCGTCGACGAGCTCGGCGATCGCCGCGACCGGCGTGACCCCCGCGATCCGGCACAGGTCCACCGCGGCCTCGGTGTGCCCCGGGCGTTCCAGCACGCCGCCGACGCGCGCGCGCAGCGGCACCACGTGTCCGGGCCGCGTCAGGTCGGCCGGGGTGGCGCTGGGGTCACCCAGCACGCGCACGGTGCGCGCCCGGTCGGTGGCGCTGATGCCCGTGCCCACACCGGCCGCCGCGTCGACGGTGATCGCGTAGGCCGTGCGGTAGCGGTCCTCGTTGTCCCGCGGGGCCACCATCAGGGGCAGGTCGAGCCGGTCCGCCCACTCCATCGGCATCGGGGCGCACACGTAGCCCGAGGTGTGCCGGATGGTCCAGCCCATCCAGGCCGCGGTGAGGGTCTGGGCGGCCAGGACGACGTCGCCTTCGTTCTCGCGGTGCGCGTCGTCGGTGACCAGCACGGGTCGTCCTGCGCGCAGGGTGCTGACGGCGACGTCCACCGTCTCACTCATCGTCCTCACCTCCGCGCGGGGTCAGCAGCCGCTCGACGTACTTGGCCAGGACGTCCACCTCGACGTTGACGCTGCGCCCGGTCGCCAGCGAACCCAGTGTGGTCATGGACAGCGTGGTCGGGATGAGCGACACCGAGAACGTGTCGTGCCCCAGGTGGCTCACGGTGAGGGAGACGCCGTCGAGGGTGACCGAGCCCTGGGCCACGAGATACCGGGCTACGGCCGCGGGCAAGGCGAAGGTGAGCACCTCCCATGCCTCGCCGGGCTCGCGTCGCAGCAGGCTCGTGGTGGTCTCGACATGGCCCTGCACGACGTGACCGCCGAAGCGGCCGTCGACACGCAGGGCTCGCTCCAGGTTCACGGGGCTTCCTGGCTCGAGGCCACCGATGCTGCTGTGCTGCAGCGTCTGAGCCATCACGTCCGTCTCGAAGGTGGCGCCGTCGCTCTGCGTGACCGTCAGGCACACCCCGTTGACGCTGATGGAGTCGCCATGGCTGACGTCCTGGGTGACCACCTCGCCCTCGATCTGCAGCCGGGCCGAGTCCCGAGCGTGGGTGATCTGCGTGACGACGCCGAGCTCTTCGACGATGCCGGTGAACATGCGCGTTCAGTCCCTTCCGGGTTGTCTGTGGGGACGGGCCGTGATGCGCACATCCGGCCCGACGCGGGCTACCTCGCTGACCTCCAGGCGGGCGATGTCGTCGATGGTGTCGATGCCGAGGTCAGCGACCGCAGCCGCTCCGGAGCCCAGCAGCGCGGGGGCCAGGTAGGTCACGACCTCGTCGACCAGGCCCGCGCGCCAGAACGCAGCGGCCAGCGTCGGCCCACCCTCCAGCAGCACCCGGCGCACCCCGCGGGAGTGCAGGGCGGCCATCACCTCGCCGGCCTCGTGGGTGCGCACGTGCAGCGCCGGCTCCAGGCGGGCGGCCGAGGGCAGGTCGCGCGTGCCGGCGACGACGCGCAGGGGCTGGTGGGGGTGCAGAGTGCCGTCGGAACGCCGCGCGGTCAGGCTGGGGTCGTCGGCCAGGACAGTGCCGGTGCCGACGAGGACCGCACCGCATCGTGCACGGAGCTCGTGACCGTCCGCGCGCGCCTCCGGGGAGGTCACCCAGGCGCTCGAGCCGTCCGCGGCCGCCACCCTTCCGTCGAGGGTGGCGGCGATCTTCCAGGTGACCCAGGGCCGGCCGACCGCGACGGCGAAGGCCCAGTGGTGCACGATGTCGTCGGCCTCGGCCACCTCGACCTGCTCGGCAGCGACCCCCTGCGCGGTCAGCCACGCGGCACCACCGGCGGCTCGGGGGTCCGGGTCGGCGCGCGCGTAGACGACCCGTCGTACCCCGGCCTCGTACAGCGCGTGGGTACACGGTGGCGTGCGCCCGGTGTGGCCACACGGTTCCAGGGTGACGTAGGCGGTACCGCCCTCCGCCCGATCGCCGGCCTGGGCCAGCGCGACCACCTCCGCGTGTGGGCTCCCGGCGCCGTCATGGTGCCCGGTCCCCGCGACGTGGCCGGAGGAGTCGACGACGAGGCAGCCCACACGGGGGTTGGGGTCGACCTCCGGACCGCGCAGGGCCTCGGTGACGCAGCGTGCCAGCATCTCGAGGTCGGTCTCACGCACGGGGCCCCGGTGTGGGCTCGGCGAGGTCGGCATGGTGGTAGGTCGCGTCACGTCGTTCACCGCCTCCCGGTCTACGTCGGTCCATGCCGAGCTCCGGGGCGGGTGTGGCAGACGCCACGACGGTGGTCCGGCGGGTGAGCACCAACGACGGTCTACTCGCCGTCGGTGTCTCCCTGACCACCGGCCTGCTGGCCTGCAGGCGACGCGCTGCCTACCATCCGGACTTTCACCGTCGGTCCTGGATTTTCACCAGATCAACCGACCGCTGGCTGCGGCCGGGTCGCGGACTGTCACCGCCGGTTCGGAGTTGCACCGACCCCGGAGCGCGTACCGACGCACCATACCTCCGGGGAAGACATGGGCACCACCGACCTCTCGCACCGCGGCGGGGCAGCGAGACCGGGCAGCCCGCGGGACGGACTGCCACCGGGAATGCCCCCTCGCCACCCGGGCGTTGCCCTCGCGATGACCGGATCGTTGATCGTGCAGTCCGACAAGACGCTACTGCTCGAGGTGGACCACCCCGATGCCGAGCAGGCGCGGCGGGCGGTGGCGCCGTTCGCCGAGCTGGAGCGGGCCCCTGAGCACGTCCACACCTACCGGGTGACTCCGCTCGGACTCTGGAACGCGCGGGCGGCCGGCCATGATGCTGAGCAGGTGGTCGACGCCCTGGTGCGGCACAGTCGCTACCCCGTGCCCCACGCCCTGCTGGTGGACGTGGCCGAGACGATGGACCGCTACGGGCGGCTGACGTTGACCAAGGCCGAGGACGGGACCCTCCTGCTGCGCACCACCGACCGGGCCGTGTTGACCGAGATCCTGCGGCACAAGAAGATCCGCCCACTCATCGGGGACCGGGTGGACGCCGACACCGTGGCGGTGCACCCGAGCGAGCGGGGCCACCTCAAGCAGGAGCTGCTCAAGGTGGGCTGGCCGGCCGAGGACCTCGCCGGGTACGTCGACGGGGAGGCGCACCCGATCGCGCTGGCTCAGCGCGACTGGTCGTTGCGGCCCTACCAGCAGCAGGCCGTCGACGGCTTCTGGGACGGCGGCTCGGGGGTGGTGGTGCTGCCGTGCGGCGCGGGCAAGACCCTGGTCGGGGCCGGTGCCATGGCCCGCTCGAGCAGCACGACCTTGATCCTGGTGACCAACACCGTGGCCGCACGGCAGTGGCGCGAGGAGCTGGTGAACCGCACCTCGCTGACGGAGGAGGAGATCGGCGAGTACAGCGGTGCCCGCAAAGATGTCCGACCGGTCACCATCGCCACCTACCAGGTGCTCACGCACAAGCGCAAAGGTGTCTACCCGCACCTGGACCTGCTCGACGCCCGTGACTGGGGGCTCATCCTCTACGACGAGGTGCACCTGCTGCCGGCACCGATCTTCCGGATGACTGCTGACCTGCAGGCGCGGCGCCGGCTGGGACTGACGGCGACTCTGGTGCGCGAGGACGGGCGCGAGTCCGACGTGTTCTCCCTTATCGGGCCCAAGCGCTTCGACGCGCCGTGGAAGGACATCGAGGCCCAGGGGTACATCGCCCCGGCGGACTGCGTGGAGGTCCGGGTGAGCCTGAGCGAGTCCATGCGCATGGCCTACGCCGTGTCCGAGCCCGACGAGCGCTACCGGTTCGCCTCCTGTGCCGCCGAGAAGGAGGGCGTCGTCACCGAGCTGGTGCGCCGGCACTCCGGGCAGCCGACCTTGGTCATCGGGCAGTACCTCGACCAGCTGGAGACGCTGGCCGAGCGTCTGGAGGCGCCGCTGATCACCGGCAGCACCACTGTGGCCGCCCGCCAGCGGCTGTTCGGGCAGTTCCGCGACGGCACGCTACCGCTGCTGGTGGTCAGCAAGGTGGCCAACTTCTCGATCGACCTCCCCGAGGCCTCGGTGGCCATCCAGGTTTCGGGCACCTTCGGCTCCCGGCAGGAGGAGGCGCAGCGACTGGGCCGGCTGCTCCGTCCCAAGGGCGATGGCCGGACCGCGCACTTCTACAGCGTCGTGGCTCGGGACACCGTGGACGCGGACTTCGCGGCCCACCGGCAGCGGTTCCTGTCCGAGCAGGGCTACGGCTACCGGATCGTCGATGCCAGCGACCTCGACGGGTTGGAGGACCTGGACGACGTCGCCTCGACCCCGTAGCCCCTGCCTGCACCCCCAGCCACTTGACGCCACCTCCAGCCTCGAACTCGAGGCTGGAGGTGGCTCCGAGGGCTGGGAGTGCAGACTCGCTGCCCCACACCCGAGGCGCCTTCACAGTAGACTCTCAGGCGGCTCCCAGTTTGACTGAGGACAATGATCACCATGAGCACGCCAGAGGCCACTCTTCTCATCGTCGAGGACGAGACCAACATCCGTGACCTGCTCTCGACCAGCCTGAAGTTCGCCGGGTTCGAGGTCCACGCCGCCCCCGACGGTGCCACCGCCCTGGAGCTGGCCCAGGAGCACGACCCCGACCTTGCGGTGATGGACGTGATGCTGCCCGACATGGACGGGTTCGCGGTGACGCGGCGGCTGCGCGACCTCGGGCGCGAGCTTCCCATCCTGTTCCTCACCGCCCGGGACTCCCTGGACGACAAGGTCACCGGGCTGACCGTCGGTGGGGACGACTACGTGACCAAGCCGTTCAGCCTGGAGGAGGTCGTGGCCCGGATACGCGCCGTGCTGCGCCGCACCCAGGACGGGGAGCCCGAGGACGACATGACCCTGCAGGTCGCTGATCTCGAGCTGGATGAGGACAGCCACGAGGTACGCCGGGCCGGCAAGGTCATCGAGGTCTCCCCCACCGAGTTCAAGCTGTTGCGCTACCTCATGGTCAACAGCGGGCGTGTGCTGTCCAAGGCGCAGATCCTGGACCACGTCTGGGACTATGACTTCCGCGGCGAGATGGGCATCGTGGAGTCCTACATCTCCTACCTGCGACGCAAGATCGACCGCGACGGCGAGCCGCTGATCCACACCAAACGGGGCGTGGGATACGTCCTGCGCGCGCCGCGCAACTGAGAACGGTGAGCGTCGTCCGCTCTCTCAAGCAGACGGCATACCAGCGGCTGCACGCCCTGTCGCTGACCAAGCGCCTGGTTGCGGTGGTCGTGCTGATGGTGCTCGTGGCCTACCTGGTCACGACCTCGGTGACGATCATGCTGCTCCGCGGCTACCTGACCCAGCGGATGGACGCCGACCTGCAGCAGTACATCGAGCCGCTGGGGAGGCAGGCCTACCAGCAGGCCGTCGAGGGAGAGCCGTTCGCGACCCGCACGGTGCCCCCGAACAACTACTACGTCGTGCTGACCCTGCAGGCCGAGGACTCCACTCCCTTCCCCTTCGTCACCGAGGCGACGAACATGGATCACCCGGACCTGGGCCGGGTGGAGCTCGATGACCCCAGCCTGGCTCGTGGCCCGTTCACCGCGGAGTCGCAGAGCGGCGCCACCCAGTGGCGGGTCCTGACCGCGCGGCTGTCCAACGACGAGGGCACCGTGGCCATCGCCGCGCCGATGAGCCCGATCGAGAACACGGTGAGCCAGCTCTGGGTCCTCACCTTCGTGGTCGGAGCGGGCACTCTCGCCGCGGTCTCGGTGCTGGGATGGATGGCGGTGCGGCGCGCCTTCCGGCCGTTGTCGCGCATCGAGGACACCGCCTCGGCGATCGCCGCCGGTGATCTCGGGCGACGCGTCCCGACCCCCGGCGCCAAGGACGAGGTCGCGTCGCTGTCCGACTCGCTCAACATCATGCTCGCCGACATCGAGCAAGCTTTCGCCGTCCGGAAGGCATCCGAGGCACGGATGCGCCAGTTCGTGGCGGACGCCTCGCACGAGCTGCGCACCCCGCTGGCCACGGTCCAAGGCTATGCCGAGCTCTACCGCGTCGGCGCTGTCACCGACCCCGAAGACGTGGCCGCCGCCATGCGACGGATCGAGGGCGAGGCGAACCGGATGACGCGGATGGTCGAGTCGCTGTTGCTGCTCACCCGGTGGGACAGCACCGGTCGGATGGAGCAGGAGCCGGTCGACCTGACCGTCCTGTGCTCCGACGTCGTCCAGGATGCCGTGGTGCGAGCCCCCGAACGCACGGTCACCCTCGTGCCCTTCGGTGCCCAGCGCGTGCCACCGGTCACCTCCGGCGACGACGGAGCCTTGCGACAGGTCCTGACCAACCTGGTGGCCAACGCGACGACGCACACACCGGCGGGCACCGGCATCGAGGTAGCACTCGGCGTGGCCGAGGACCGGTGCGTGGTGGAGGTGCGTGACCACGGGGAGGGCATCGACCCCGCGGTTGCCGACCGGGTCTTCGAGCGGTTCTACCGGGCGGACGCCGGCCGAAGCCGCGAACGCGGCGGGACGGGCCTCGGGCTCGCGATCGTCGCCACCATCGTGGCCCGACATGCCGGCTCGGTGCGGCACTACCCCACCGAAGGCGGGGGGGCCACCTTCCGCGTGGAGCTTCCCCTGGTGACCGACTCCGCGGAGCCGCCGGCCGATCCCGACGGCGTCGGCCCGCATGCCGAGACAGGCCCGCGATCACCACAGACCCCCAAGAACAGCCGCGGTCTGCCGGCCCGGCCCTCGCGGGCTTCGCGCCGATGAGGACCGAGCGCCGCGTTCAGGCGATCCACAGCCGGCGGACAGTCGATGTCGAGACAGAGGGTGTCTGATAGGAGCCGTGTCCCACCTCACCGATCCCGAACCGGAGAAGCGCATGCCAGCGACCTCGACCCCGCCACGGACCAGCCTGTTGCAGCTCGGTGCCGTCGGCCTGCTCTCTGCCATCCTGGCCACCGGGGGCACCTACGGCATCCTCAGCGCCGGTCAGGACGGGCGCGAGGTGACCTCGGCCGGCGAGCCGGAGCGAGCGGAGCCCGACACCAACGCCACGACCGCCTCCTACCAGGACTCGGAGGCGTGGAGCGGGGTGGCCGCGCAGGTGACGCCGAGTGTGGTCTCGATCGAGGTGCAGACGGCTGCGGGCGGCGGCGAGGGCTCCGGTGTCGTCTGGGACGGCGACGGGCACATCGTGACCAACGCGCACGTCGTGGCCGGCGGCGAGCGGGTGCAGGTCACCCTGAGCGACGGGCGCAGCTACGCGGCCGAGATCACGGGCACGGATGCCTCGACCGACCTGGCGGTGCTGCGGCTGCAGGATGGTCCCTCGGACCTGCGCCCGATCAGTATCGGCGACGACGCCGACCTCGGTGTCGGCGACCCGGTGATGGCGATCGGCAACCCGCTGGGCCTGTCCGGGACCGTCACCACGGGCATCGTCAGCGCCCTCGACCGCCCGGTCAGCACCCAGCCACTGGAGCGGGGCGACCCCACCAGCGCGGCCGTCACCAACGCCATCCAGACCAGTGCCGCCATCAATCCGGGCAACTCCGGGGGCGCCCTGGTGGACGCTCGGGGCCGCCTGGTCGGCATCAACTCCTCCATCGCCTCGCTGCCCACTGCCACGGGCCAGCAGAGCGGGAGCATCGGCATCGGGTTCGCCATTCCGATGTCCTCGGCGACCG
>Ga0102946_1000065_pt1 | contig 35459 bp, 33 predicted proteins | sample SalPon2A_A_D1_MG_FD_78209 | JGI IMG/M metagenome (GOLD analysis project Ga0102946, IMG submission 78209) | Soil microbial communities from South San Francisco under conditions of wetland restoration - Salt Pond MetaG R2A_A_D1_MG | ecosystem: Environmental > Terrestrial > Soil > Wetlands | place... | reverse complement strand
GTCACTCCAATGAATTTCTGCGGCGCTGGCACAACCAGTACTGTCTCCAGCTTCACAACTGGTGTTGCAGGTGATTGCCCGGCTGGTACGACGCCAAGCCAGGTCTTTTTTGACGATGTTTCTGATGATTCAGTCGCATGGACACTGGACAATGCTGTTGGTGGCGCAGGTACCCTCTGGAATAAAGAAATTCCTCCGGCAGGTACAGGCCTTAATACCCGCGCATGGTGGGCAGAAAACTCGGCCATAGATAGTGACCAGCGCCTGGTTTCTCCAAGCATTGCCCTGCCCAGTGGAGAAAGGCCGGTGACGATCTCGTGGGATGCCCATCACCAGTTTGAAGATGCAGGAGAAGGTAATTGCTGGGACGGTGGTTTCATTGAAATCAACGTCGACGGCGGTGGTTGGCAGCCACTGGGTAATGCCAGGAACCTGGCTGATCCATATGCCGGACAGTTGTCTGGAAACGGCCCTGGCGGTATTGCTGAAGCCTGGTGTCTGCAGCCAGCTGGTGGAAACCCGGTTAAGTCAGTATTCCTGCTGGACGAATTTGATGGAAATAACGTGCAGGTTCGATTCCGTACATCGTCCGACAGCAACACCGTTGGTCCGGCACCTGCAGGCTGGGGTGTCGACAACATCGAGATTCAAAGCTGCGTGGAATAAAGCAGCGCTTCTCGTTTAAATAAGTGAAGACCCGAACGGGTGCAGGATTAGATTCCTGCACCCGTTTTTTTATCCGCCATTCGCAACTGATCGCATTTCCTACCGGTTGCCTGACCACGAGCAGAAAAAATATCTGAATTACAGCAATATGCTTACGCCCAAGATGATCAGCAAAGCGCCTGCGATACGTGATGTGAGCAACCCACCGGGTAATGCTTTCTCTATCCACACGTAAACAGCCAGGCCGGCAATCCATATCAGGTTCATCACGCCGCCAACAAAAAGCAGTGCCATCAGGAACCAGCAGCAGCCCAGGCAAAAGAGGCCATGATGCGCGCCCATGATGAGCGCACCGGGGTTTCCGTTTCTTCGATGACGTGTGAGAAAGGCGATCGGCCCGCGACAATGCCGCAGGCAGGCCTGTTTCCAGGGTGTGAACTGCCAGATGCCCGCAGTGATCAGTAACCCGGCGCTCAGCACCTGGCTCCTGCTCTGCAACATGCCGTTGATCAGTTCATTGGTACCCAGCCACCATTGGATTGCAACCGCAACAATGCTGAACCCTGCCCAAGCGAGCAGGTACCCTGAGGCGAAGGCAAAAGCAGTTCCATATGGTTTTACGGCTGACCGGCTGCGTTGGTTGATACCAGTTGCAAGCAGGATGACCGGGCTGGCACTGGGAAGCATCATCGCGATCATCATCACCCACCACATGGAAAACATCAGAAGGGCATAGGAGAAAGTCCATTCCTGATTGGCCGTGGCGTCCATGTTCATCAGGCTGTGTCGGGTCATCTCGATCCCGTCCATTCCCATGCCGGCACCAGCGAGCATCCAGGCCCAGGCGATCAGGCTGACCATGACCAGGCAGGCAATCACAACCTTCCTGTCGTGCTTCAACAGGGATTCAATCATTCCGAGGTGATCAGTTTTTCAGGGTGTGGACCGGTCCGTCCGGGGTGAATTCGAGCATATTGAACTGTGTATAAGTGTTTTCAAATTCAAACGGAATTTCGCCGGTTGCTTTGGTTCGGTTGTTGCCGATTTCAGCAAATTCGAATTCCATGCCTTCCGGATGCCTGATCTGGACCCGATGCTCGCCTCCATCGTGGGGATTGCGAATGGGCTCTCCAACGCATTCCACCAGGCCTTGAATAGAGACTTTTGCCTGCCGGGCTTCAATGTCCAGTTCAAACAGAATGGGCAGGGTCTTCGTTTCCAGGACGGTGTCGCACATGGCGTGGAAGATCCACCAGGCATTGGAAGCCTCGCGCGTTTCTTCACCATGGAGCAACCTGACGATGGAATCGGCCTGCTCGGGACTGGCATTGCTGTCAACAACGGTCTGCATGGTCCCGCCGCCTTCATAGACCGGGCCGGGCCAGCTGTAAAAGTTGGCAGCCACCACACCGGCGAGGTCTACATCGCCGAAATGACCTTCCAGTACCCTGAACGTGTCAAAGGCTTCGCACGAATGATGGGTTGGATCGCCCTCGAACTGGCAGGGACACCAATGGTCACAGTTGCAGGTGCCAATGTTTTCGGCTTTTAGACGCCAGTCGATCATTGTTAGTCTCTCAACGGATTACAGGTGTATATCTTACGTAATTACGGGCCCGCTCAGGAAATACAATCTCGTGATCGTTCAGCCTCGCAGGAAAACCCTGAGGTTGCAGTTTCCATGACTTTCAGTACTCCCGCTAGAAATTAGCAGTGATAGGTTTAGTCAACATAGCCGTTTGAATGTGCCATGAGTGGCGAAATGGATGTAAAAAGGATTGATTATGGAATTTAAAAGACTGTTCCTGATGATTGTTGCGTTCTATTGTGGAAGCACGCTGGCACAGGATTACGAGAAGATCGTTGAGGACGCCACAGCACGTAATGACAACTCTTTTCTGGAAAATTGGTCATTCGTTGAAACAAGAACCACTGATGACGTGGTGCGGGTGGCCAGCTTTGATCCGGGTCGTGAAGTCGGGAATGGTTGGCAGCTGGTTTCTATCAACGGTGAAGAGCCGGACGATGAAGAGATAGAGGTGTTTCAATCGGAAAAAGCAAAGCTTGCAGTGGAACGTGAAGAAAATCAGGACAAGAACGGTCTTTTGGAAATGATCGCTCCCGGTTCCCTGGAGTTACTGGAAGAAACCCCGGAGTTCTGGCGATTCGGATTTCAGCCTCGGGATGAGAATGATGAAGCAATGATGGAGCATGTTGCTGGCGAGCTCAATATCCGAAAGCAGGGTCTTTTCGTTCATTCAATGGAGATGCGAAGCCGAAATTCTTTTAAACCACGTGCCGGAGTTAAAATCAGGGAGTTCAAAATGCAGATGCGGTTCACATTTGCAGGAGAGAACGGCCCCGTCGTTCCATTATCCCTCGATTCATATGTATCCGGAAAGGCATTCCTGGTGGCGACGATCGAAGAAAACGTTTTAGTGGAATACAGTGACTATCAACAAGTGAAATAACCAGAAGGTATTGGCTCATGGCAAAAGTAACTGGCATTGGCGGCGTATTTTTCATGTCCTCGAAGGGCAGGGGCGGTGACCTGGCTGAATGGTACAAAGACCATCTCGGTATGGACCTGAACGATTGGGGTGGTTCGATACTTGAGTGGAAAAATGACAACGCCGAGGATGGCGGAATGACAGTGTGGACCGTGGCAGACCATGACAGCAAGTGGTTTGGCCCGAGTGAGTCACGCTTCATGATTAACTATCGTGTCGATGATATGGCGGGTCTGGTTGAGCAACTGACAAACAGCGGTATCGAAATACTTCAGGGCCCTGAGTATCACGAGAATGGGGTTTTCGCCTGGATCATGGATCCTGAGGGAAACAAGATCGAGTTGTGGGAACCTAAGATCTGGGATGACAAGAATAAGCGATAGTTTTACCTGCTGTTTTTTAAGGGGTCGACTTCGAGTAATCTATTCTCAGGTAGTGCTATAGTGGGGTTTCGTAAAGGATTTGAGGTCTGCTGGCGTTTTAATGAATGAAGAAATCAAGATTGTCAAAGAAGAAGCAGTTGCTGCCGAAAAATTAAATCCAGGTTCACAAGTGAGCGACTCGGAAGGAACTGAACAGCGAACGGAAACGCTTTCAAACATCCGACGTGATCCCCAGGCGATTGGAAAGCTGTTTAAAGAAGGGACCTATCCGTATAACAACCGAATTCCAACCACGGAATACCGGGAGAAAAAAGCCAGGCTGCAGATCGAACTTCTGAAAGTCCAGAGTTGGGTCAAGGAGACCGGCCAGAAAATCGTCCTGATATTTGAGGGCCGTGATGCAGCAGGCAAGGGTGGCACCATCAAGCGCTTTATGGAGCACCTGAACCCTCGTGCTGCAAAAGTCGTCGCGCTTGAAAAGCCGACCGACCGGGAACGTGGACAGTGGTATTTCCAGCGCTATGTCGAACATCTCCCAACACGGGGAGAAATGCTGTTCCTTGATCGTTCCTGGTATAACCGCGCCGGCGTAGAGCGCGTGATGGGATTTTGTAATTCGCATGAATACCTCGAGTTCATGCGACAGGCTCCGGAATTCGAACGCCTGTTGGTCAATTCAGGAATACGCCTTTTTAAATTCTATTTTTCGGTCACCAGGAGTGAGCAGCGTCGAAGATTCGAGGCTCGTAAGACCGATCCACTCAAACAATGGAAACTGAGCCCGATTGACAAGGCATCCCTGGACCTCTGGAAAGAGTACAAGCAAGCCAAGGAATCAATGTATTTTTATACCGATACTGCCGATGCGCCCTGGACCATCATTAAATCCGATGATAAGAAGCGGGCCCGATTAAACGCGATGCAGTATTTTCTTGCTTCACTGAATTATCCCAACAAAAATAAGCGAGTAGTCACCGGACCTGATCCATTGATTGTTGGATCGCCTTCACAGGTGATCGTGAGGGAAAAATACCTCGACAACTGGCCCAAAGACGACAATACGTAAAAGATCTGGTTTTATCGGAATTCATGCCCGGATTACCGAACTGATATTTTATTGGGTCATCGTAAGTGCCTGCGGCAGGTAGGAGTACCAGGTGACGATCACTTGGTTGCCATTGATCACGTCAATCGAAAAGCCTTCTCCTGAACGATCCGCGCCACCAAACCAGTGCCCTGACATCCACAGGAAATCTTCAACATTCGCAAACCCGATTGCCTCGCATGCATCTCCAAGGGGGCTGCTGGCCAGGCGGACAATTTCATACTCTCCGCTGCCAAACACCGGTTCATCTGATACGAAAGTGATGGTGGCCTGGTTGCAGCCAGTGAATTCGATCAGAACAGTTCCCCACACCTGCTCTCCGATTTCGGCGGGATTGAGGTCAACGCCCCACTGCCCGCCGGTGGTATAGATCATTGAATCCACGCTGATGGACCGTTCGACAATGTTGCCGACGCCAATCAAAAAGAACCCATGGTTGTCGATCGCAGCAGACTCTGTCGGGACGTCCACCTTTTCGATCACGGTAATCCATGTTCCGCCGCGAATTCCCCCACCACCGGCAGGAACTGGTGTGGCAATCACGGCGCCGTCGCTGATTCGAATACGTTTGACATCGTTGACCTGGTCGCTGGTCACCAGCAGAACGCCCGGGGATTCCAAAACCATTCCTGTGGGTCTTGAGACACTGGCAACCACGCGCTTGAAATTGCCACTGCTCCTCTCGAAAGCCAGAATCTGGTTACCACGCCAGCTACTGACCAGTAAATCGCCCTGATCGTCGACGAGGATGGTTCTCGGAGCATTGAGGCCATTGCTGCCTTCGCTCACAAGGGTCTGAGGAGCTGAATTTTGTGCAATATTCACTGCAACAATGGTGCTTGAGTCGAATCCGGGAACATATAATTGGTTTCCCTGTATCCACATACCAGCATCGACGCCCTCGATGCCCTGGCTGGCGCTTATCACGGTTCCAACGATGTCTCCATTGACGGGATCAATCTCAATCACCTGGTTTTGAGTAAATGATCCGAGAAATGCTCGTCCATCATTGGAAACCGCAAGGCCGGTTGGCTTGTCCAGTGGCGCAATTTCAACCTCAGTGGTTTCAGGATCATCGCCTGCAATGACGCGATCGATGGTCAGTGTCGCCTGGTCAATCCTGATGAGACGGCCGTTTTCCTCGCTGACCACCAGCAGGCCACCCTGGCCGTCATCGACAATCGCCTGCGGACCTCTGAGCCAGCCGTTATCCTCTATGTTCTGTATGAAATCCCCACTGCAACCATCAAACACTTTGATGGCATTGGTGGAGTAGCTGGAAACCAGCCACAGTGTTTCGCAATCAGGATCGCCAAGATTCTGTGCCACACCAGACTGGGACCATATGAGTAAAAGCAAGAGAGTATGCGTGTTGCGAATTTTCATTTTGATGAACTCCTTTCCTGAGTTTGCGGACAATGCTGCGAAAGCCCCTCCACAAGCCTGTTTTTCACCTCCATTTTTTCTCCTGATTGGTTGAATACGGACGCCGGACCTTTCCAGACCTTGACTTGGCCGTCAGGCATGGGCTGAATGGCAATCGACAAATCAAGTGGAGTGACCGGGTGTCTGAAGAGACCGGGCGATTACAGGTAGGCAGGTGGCAGGTGGATCCCGATGCAGGTTCCATTGCGGATGGCCACGAAACAGCCCAGGTGCCGCCGCGCCTGATGCACTTGTTGCAGTTGTTAGCGGATCATGCTGGCAGCACGGTCAGTCGTGAATCATTAATCGAAGCGATCTGGCCTCGCGGATATGTGAATGAAGAAGCCCTTTCCAGGGCTGTTAATGAACTTCGGGGTTTGCTCGGGGATAGTGCTCGATCACCTGAGTTCATAAAGACCGTGCCCAAGAAAGGATATCGCCTGATCGCAAAAACCGGGCCTGCCAACCAGGTGCCGGTCGTTGCCAAGCCGGGCCCTTCAAGGGCAATTCGACACCTGATAATCGGTGGGATCGGCGTGGCGATCACGCTTCTGCTGATATTTCTATGGAAGTCGCCAGGCCAGGAGGCAGTGATTGATGTGCTTTCCACCGCAGAGCGACTGACATCAGACCCGGGATTGGAGTGGCATCCCCAGATTTCTTCAGGTGGTCAGTGGGTAGCGCAGGTGGTGTCCATGGATGAGAAAGCTGCGATTCAGCTTTTTCCGACAGCCGCACCTGAGCAGACACGTTTTATCACACACGATGAAGGCCTTTATTCTCCGGCATTTTCACCCGATGCCGATCTGGTCGCCACCCTGGCCGGTCGCGGTGATGAGTGTCGGATACTTTTGTGGCCTGTTGCAGCATCGGCTGAAATTGTCGAGGAATCTGCAATTGATCTTGGCAGCTGTTACCGACTGACGGCACTAAGATCACTTGACTGGTCCGACGATGGCCTGTGGCTGGCATTCCCAGCTCTCGATCCGGAAACTGGTGCCAATATATTGAACAGGATGCGGGTCTCAGATGGCAGGGTTTTTCCCGTGACGCACCTGGCCGATACCTATCAGTCTGACCAAAGCCCGCGTTTCAGTCCGGATGGTAAGTGGCTGAGTTTCTCCAGGGGCACGCGGGCCGTCAGGGAACTATGGATCATAGACCTGTCGGACCCGATTGCAAGGCCGCGCCAACTGACAAACGATGGGCAGTTTACATCGGGTCATGATTGGTGGCCCGATGGTGAGTCAATCATTTTTGATTCCGATCGCAGTGGCCATCGTGCTCTCTGGCGAATTAACCTGGATGGCGAGATGGAGTTGCTGGGTGCCCGGGATGCCCAGGTTCCTTCCGTGGCTGATTCCGGGGCCGTTTTGTTCCAGGTTGCGCAGTACGAGGCAAACATCTGGAAACTCGATACAGTGACAGGACAGCTGGAATCCGGTCCGCTGATCGCTTCCACCAAGTATGACTCAATGCCAAGGTGGTCCCCGGATGGAAGTGAAATCGCTTTCTCATCCAACCGTACAGGTGACGGTGGAATCTGGATTGCTTCCTCTGATGGTTCGCGTGTACGAATGGTCTATGCGCCGGACGAGGGCAGGGCAGTCGGTCCGCACTGGATGAGAGATGGCAGTGCCTTGTTTGCCACAGAATATCGTTCCGGGCTTCAGCAGATTGTGCGTATTGCCCTGAATCGGCGGGAAGTGGTAGTGCTGGAAACGCCCGGCGGGCATCCATATGCACCAACTCAGTCTCCCGATCAGGACTGGATTTATTACCTTGCCGGTGGCGAAATTGAAGGGTCTGAATTGTGGCGAACAGGCGCCGATGGAACGGTCGGGCACGAGTTGGTCCTGGAAGGACCGCTAAATCATTATGAGATTAGTGAGGATGGGTTCCTTTATTTCACGCGTTATCATGAACCCGGACTCTGGCGCCAGCCTGTTGAAAAGGTGGGTGAATCGACACTCGTCCTTTCAGAATTTCCGACATGGGCAGGTGAAGACTGGACCATTCACGAGGGTTGGATCTATTACGTTTTAGCGGACGGTATCCATCGTTTTCATCCCGATCAGGAGACCGTTGAGCAGGTCAGCGATGTGTTTGCGAACAGCCTGGGACCCTCCATTTCTGTTCACCCGGATGGTCGCTCCATTCTTGTTTCAAAGACTGATCGGGCCGAGACAGATCTGTTTCTGGCCAGACAGGATCCTGATCGCTCTGACTGACCTGGTGGTATCGCTTCAGCCCCCGGTGGTGTCCGGTCCGTCGCAATCCGGTTGTATCAATCATGTCGGCTCACCACCATGCCGATTCATTTTAGTGTGGAGACTGTCATGAAAAGAATCATCATGATCATGGGACTTATGTGCCTGGTCATCCTGGGGATGAACACGGCCCGGGCGCAGACGGAACCAAAAACCAGTGAAATTGAGTTTGCCGGGGAAAACTGGAAACTTGAAGAGTATGGTGAGGCTCGCGAGAAGGCGTTCCTTGGCCGCCAGGCCATGTTTCTTGAAAGAGCACAACTCACCCTGCTGGGCCGGGATTTCTCTGAAGGTGTGATCGAGTTTGATCTTGCAGCCGAACAGGCCAGTGGATTTGTTGGCGTGAATTTCAGGGACGATGCCAATGGCAACGGCGAACAGTTCTATGTTCGTTTTCATCAGTCTGGTCGACCGGACTCGACACAATATCTGGCCCAGTTGAACGGACTGGCTTCATGGCAGCTTCATGCCGGACCCAATGATGCAACCGCTGTTGAGCTCGGGACCAACCAGTGGATACCCATTCGGATCGTGGTTGAGAATGACAAAGCTGATATTTTTGTTCGCGACATGATCAACCCGGCTTTGCATATTGCACACTTGCGAACCGACAACGATGAGGGAAACGTCACCTTTTACGCCTTTGAAAGGCCCAACATGATCACCGGTGCCTATTTTTCACAAATCCTTGTGCGACCCCTCAATGCCGGAGAGGGCGTTAAAGGTGAGCCTCGTGAAGAGCCCAAAGTGCCGGATACGGTGGTCAAAACCTGGCAAGTATCATCGCCTTTCAGTGAATCGCTTTTAGCAGACCATTTTATTCTGGATCAATCCCTGCTGGATTCGGTGACCTGGAGAGATGCAAAAGTAGAAGACAACGGTGTTCTCAACATCGCCCGGTACACGCAAATCGCACCCGAGCAACAAACTGTACTGGTCAGAATTAATGTAAATTCGCAAACACCAACAACCCGCCAGATGGATTTCGGTTACAGCGACCGTGTTCGTGTCTATGTCAATGGCAGTCAACAGTTTTATGGAAACTCGCAGTGGCGCAGCCGGGACCACCGCTTCCTTGGAACAGTTGGCTTACATGATGCTGTGATTTTGCACCTGGATGCCGGTGACAACGAAATCATTGCGGCGGTATCAGAAAGCTTCGGTGGGTGGGGCTTTCTGGGACAACTCAATAACCGCGAGGGTTTGGTTATCCGTCCCTGAAATTTGAGCAAGAAACCGTTCGTTTGAATTCGAAACGCCGGACCATGGCCATATTCGCAATAGTCCGGCGTTTTGTCGTCCCCGTAAAATCCTTCATTAAAAGAACTATTTTTTAATCATCAGGAACAAACCCAGAATTGCAGCGACCCCACCGCCGATCAGGAAGAGCATGGTTTCATCTGTGTACTTGCCAGTCAGCGCTTCACCGATTTCTTCGGTAGCAGACTGGGTGGCATTAAAGCCAAAATACAAAAGTATCGCACCCACGACAAGCAGAACGATGCCAATTATTTTTGTGTTTTTCATTTGCTACTCCCTAATTCAACGCATATCCACACGGTATTGGGTCATACCGGTTTCGGAACTGGTATCTTACTCAATTGAAGGGATTACATACGAGTTTCAGTAGAATGTTTTTCAATCCACGGGCATTGCTTCGTCATATCCTGCTTTTTTTCGGCTATGGTCTCCTGGGTGCATTCGTCACCATGACGGTTGTGTTTCTGGTGACACTCGAGAAGCGCCCCGACCTTGAGCCCTGGCACACTGCCGACCTGGATGAAGAGTTCACCGCTGAGTCAGACATTCACGATCTTGAAAGCTACCTGAGGCTGGAAGACCGTCTTTTCGGACAGCTCGATCGGCTGGTGTATGACAAAACCGGCGCGGCAGAGGATGATCTGTCCAACAGATTCAAGCGAGGCAGCCTGACCGACCCGAATCGCTGGTCCACCAACTGGAACAGGACGTTCGAGTTTCCTAGTGATGCACCGACCGCCGTCGTGCTGTTGATTCATGGGCTCTCCGACTCGCCTTACAGCATGCGAAGCATTGGGATGGATCTTCATGAGGCTGGTGCTCAAGTGCTTGGACTGAGGGTTCCAGGCCACGGAACATCACCATCGGCGCTTGTCCCGGTTCATTGGCGAGACATGGCAGCGGCGGTCAGGCTTGCCATGGTCGATCTTTCGGGTCGATTTCCAGGTGTGCCAATTCATATTGTGGGCTATTCAAATGGTGCTGCCCTGGCGGTCAACTATGCGCTTTCGTCTGTTGAAAACGAACAACTGCCAAAAGTTGATCGCATCGTTTTGCTGTCACCTCAGATTGGCGTGACATCGCTGGCGGCATTTGCTGTCTGGCAGGCAAGGCTGGGGTACCTTCTCGGTCTCGACAAAGTGGCCTGGAATGAAATTCTGCCGGAATATGACCCATTCAAGTATGGTTCATTCGCGGTCAATGCAGGTGATGTTTCTTACCGGATCACGGTCGAAATTCAGCGCCAACTGGATGTTCTGGATGAAGAGAATCTGCTGGCACTGCTGCCACCTATTCTTGCCTTTTCATCGGTTGTCGATGCCACCGTGCGTGCGACAGACCTGGTCAATCATCTGTTTGACCGCCTGGAACGGGGAGACCATGAGCTGGTGATTTACGACGTCAATCGCATGGTGGGTATCAGAGCGCTTTACGACATGGCACCTCAGGCACTCATCGATGCAGTACAGAAAAAAATACCTCGAAACTTTTCACTTAGCATTCTGACGAACGTGAATTCAAACAGCCGATTCATTGTGGCGCGAGACTGGCCAGCGGGTTCCAGCTCGTTTGGGGAAGAACCACTGGGGGTCGCCTGGCCAGAGGACGTATTTTCGCTGAGCCACGTGGCCTTACCTTTTCCTGCGGATGATCCCCTCTATGGCCGTCAGAGCGGTGTTTCCGACGCAGGCATTACGCTAGGGAACCTGGCGTTTCGCGGTGAAAGAGGGACGCTGCTGGTGACGCCTGCAGCGATGTTGAGGCAACGGTCCAATCCGTTTTACGACTATCAACAGCAACGGATTCAGGAGTTCCTTGGCCTCAGATGATTAGGGTCAGAGGGACTTGATTTCTGTTTCTATTGCTTCCAGCGCCGGGTCGGTTCCGTTTTCCCAGTCAGCATATGTGAGCGGAGCAGGCAAGTCAGGCTGAAGTGAATCAACCCGGATCGGGTGACGTTGGATGCTTCCGTGACAGTCGTCTTCCGGGCAGCCAGTCAGGTAATTGTGCCGTTCGGTGCCTATCAGGAAAGTAACACCTGAATCGGGGAGAACCTCAAGTTCGCCTTCCGCCCAGAATTCCAGCTCGTCACCAATGGGCTCGCCGACTATGACGGCCTGCGCTCCTGCAGATTGCTTGATGTATCCGGCACTTGAAATGCCTGCTGAGAAAGTCCTGCCTGAAGTAACGATGTAGATTTTACCGTCGACACCAAGGAATTCCGGGATTTTCTGCATCAGTTCACGGGTGATGTTGAGGTCTCCGCCGAAATTAAATCGCTGGTCGAGAATCACGTATTGCGGACGCGAGTTGCGCAGTGCGCCAAAGACCGAATCAAGGAAAGCATCAATGTCCTGGTTTCCTGTGAAATCCACATTGGCCTTGAACTGGATGTACGCGGTTTTGGGGTTTTCCAGCATTTCGAAACGGAAAGCCTGCCCGGGTGATTGCAGGTAGAGCGGCAATTCGCTGTTTGGTTTTTGACTGGATACAACCAGTAACTGCGATGGTGCAATGTACTGGTCCATGCCTTCAAGTGGTGGTAAGTCATCAGTGGCGAGGATTTCCAGCTGTTCTGGCTCGTCATGATTGGTTGCAAGTTCCAGTACCAGCGAAGATGGCTCTGCGGCAATGCCTGCAGCATGAAGGATTGCCGGAGTCTCAAGAAAGTAGGGTAGATACAGGTTTCTCCAGCCTGACAGGCCACCCTGGTATTTCGACCAGGTCTCCTGCAGTTTCTCAACCGAATTGCCTTCAATTCCCAGAAGCTTCCTGCCAACCAGGCTTTCAAATTCCTCATTGGCAGAGATGATAAAGATACCGTCGGCAAAAACCCGGAACTGGACCGGAATTCTCGGGTACCTGTGGGTCCATCCGCCTGTCATCAGAAAGCTGTGACCGTTGTTCGAAACGGCCATGATCTCTGCCAATGCAAGCTCAACACTCGCTTCGCTCATCTCCTGGTAGGAATTTTCCAGTCGGTCCAGGAGCATTTTGGCATTGGCTCTTTCAGTGTCTGAGAAACTTAAATCTGCTTCAAAAACGGTTTCACGGAAATACTGAATATCATCCGACCAATTTTGATTGGCAAACAGCGGGGTGGATATCAGGAGAAAGAGTAGATGCGCAAAGTGTGTTGTTCTATTTGTGCTCATGGTTGTCAGGGCTTTCACATGTCTATTGGCCGGAAAAAACGTTTGACGGGATTTCTCCCTGAATGGTTACAAACAGATGACAGTTACGTGGCCGTATTTGATGATGGCGGTCAATTGATGGCATGCATTGCGTGATTAAATGGTTCGCGATTTCCTGTAACCAGCTGAAAAACGGTTGGTCATCGGAGCAGAATATTGCTGGACTTAAACGTATACCGTGTCGAAAAACTCAGAGGCATTTTTGCCGTTGAAGGTCGAGTTACCCGGGCCTGAGTCAAGGTTGAGCTTTCCCGGTACCTGACCAGAGAATCTCTTTAATTCACGAACCAGGTGTGGCTGGTCAGAGAATCCGCAATCGGCTGCAATGGATGCCCAGGGGAGCACAAGTTCTCGCCGTACGCTGATTGCATGCTGGAAACGCATGATTCGCATATACAGGTTGGGCGTAAGGCCAACTGCAGCCTTAAAACGTCGTGAAAAGTGTCGCTCCGACATTTCCAGGGCCCGAGTTGCCTGCTGAATTCCCTGCCTGATGGATTTTCCGGACAGAATCTTTGATGCAGCAACCATCTCATAGTCGACTTTGCGACGTCGGGTTGCCAACAGGAATCTCTCGACCAGGTGAATACGCTGACGCGCGTTGCCGGCCAGACGTAACTGTTCTTCGAGTTGATCAACGTGACCACTCGAGTCCATCAGCCTGAGGTCGACGTACCCGTCAACCGCCTCAACACCGGCCGGGTAGAGGGTCTTTAGTCCCCAGGGATAGAGACTTACGACGACAGCCTGGTGTTTTCCCGTGCCTATAACCTGAACCGGATAGCTGCGCTGTCCGGTCACGTATGAGCGAGGCATGTTGATCAGCCCGTCCTGTTCCAGGTGAGCAATCGGGTCTCCGTAGTGAAACAGCAATTCCACGGTACCGGTTGGCAGCACCGTGGAGGGCTTGCGAATATCAGGCGCTTCACACTGGTGTTGAATCCAGAGGCTCTCAACAATATCAGCCAGTGCAGGAGTGGGTCGCAGTCTCCGATACTCCTGTTTGACACCCATGTCTGAATTATTCAATACGCCTGTTGCAGCCAATGTTTAAATGCCCTGAATTTCCCGCTGGCGGTGTATCTATATGTTACGTAATCCAGGCAACTCATCTTGCATTAAAAAAGCGATTCCACATCTGTCTGCCGTATTGTGGTTTGCATTGGTCGCTTTTGCCGGAACAGCGCATGCTGATCCGTTTGAGCTTGCCTTTACGGAACTTTCCCCCGGAGTGTGGGCCGGGGTGCGTGAGGACAGCACGCGGATCCCGGTAGTGGGAAATTCCCTATTCGTTGTTGGTGATAAAGGCGTCATTGTCTATGACAGCTCGGTTGCAAGTACAAGCGAGCAGGTCATGGCGAAAATGCGAGAAGTTACTGACCTGCCGATTACCCATATGGTTGTGAGTCACTGGCATGGCGATCACAACCTCGGGGTTTCTCGAATCATCCAGGAGTTCCCATCGGTTCAGGTCATCAGTCACGAGTTCACCCGCGCGGCCATGGCCGGATCAAACCTGGACTATGCAAGAAACCTGGAAAGGGTCGAGGGATACCTCCCCTCCATGCAGGAAGCTGTCGAAACAGGAATTGAAAATGGTGAACCCGTCAATGAGACGACCCGGGAGTGGTATCGCGTGTTTCTGGAAGTGTCGGATATCGTCGATACCGAATACCGACGTTCGCCACCTGTGGTTCCCACGGTTACATTTAAAGACCGAATGGTGATTCACTCAGGCGAGCGACAAATCGAGCTTCTGTACCTGGGTGATGCCAATACTGCCGGAGACATCGTGCTGTGGCTGCCCGCAGAAAAGGTGGTTGCGACCGGAGACATGGTGGTGGTGCCGACTCCGTATGGATTTAATGTGCCTCCGCGAAAATGGGTGCAGACGCTGAAAAACCTCAATGCACTTGGTTATAAATCGCTGTTGCCCGGACACGGCGCGATTCAGCGTGATACAGCCTATGTCGACCTGATCATCGAGACAGCAGAGTCGATTGCAGATCAGCGGGACGCTCTCCTGGCCAAGGGGCTCACCAATGAAGAGGCACAGGAAAAACTGGATTATTCCAAATTCAGAAATCGGTACACGGGCGGTGAACCGCTCCTGGAAGGACTATTTGATGCATGGTTCACCATCCCATTCAGTGCAGCGGCGTTCAAGGCGCTGACAGGTGAGCCAATGGTGGTTGTGGGCCCCAGTGAATATGACACCGGGGCCGAATGATCACCTCACCAGTAATCGATCAAACGGGTGATCTTTCCATCTCGTACTTCGAACACCATCAATTGCTCGATTGAGCGTTCCTGCCACTCTTCATCGGTTTTGACACTGAAAATGCGGTTCATGGAGATGGCCACGGTATTGCCGTTGACCAGGTAGTCCAGAACTTCATAACGCCCGAGGTCAGTGGCGCCCAGGAAGGCTTCAAGCCCCTGCCTGTATGAACCTGAGCCTTCGATACGAATACCGACTTTCGGATGTTCATAAACCATGTTTTCATCAACCAGGCTGATCAGTTCGTCAACAGTGCTCTCATCCGCTTCGCGCTGCATGGTTTTTTCATGTGCATGAAGGAATGCATCAACCACACACGGTGGTCCTTTGCTGTCGGCGTATGCGAAAGGCCCGAAAAACAGCAACGAAAGTGCTGTTGCCCAAAAAAAAGCGGTTCGTTTCATATCAGCCGATAGAAACCAGTTGAATGTCAAAGTTCAGGTTCTTGCCGGCCAGGGGATGGTTGCCATCCACTGTAATGGTTTCTTCACCGATTTCGGTGACCAACAGGTTAACGGGCTGACCGTCCTGGCTCTGGGCCTGCAGGCCCATTCCAACTTCAGGTTCCATCCCTTCAGGCAAGGCGCTTTTAGGCACTTCCTGAATCATCTGGTCGTGACGTTGACCATAGGCGTCGCCGGGTTCGATGTTGACGGTTTTTTCTTCGCCAACTGCCATGCCTTCGACTGCCTTGTCAAAGCCCGGAATGACCTGGCCCGAGCCAACTTCGAACTCGAGGGGATCGCGATCCTTGGAAGAATCGAACTGTGTGCCGTCATCGAGTGTTCCGGTGTAGTGAATCTTTACAGTGTCGCCTGATTTGGCATTGCTCATTCTTTACTCCGTAATATTTGAGAAAAATGTCCGGATAAAAAAGGACAAGCCCCGAACCATATCAGTTACGTTTCCGGATTACGAATCAGTTTCCCGGATGCGAAGATTGTTGTTTGTATTGTTCGTGGACGTTCGGAAAATATTTGCTGTGAGCGCCAGGATACAGAATATGCATCCGTTGGTTGGTTTACCGCTATGATGCGCCGATGAATGATGCTTCTGCGACACCTTATTATCGGCTCGACCCAAACGCTGTGCTACAGGCGATTGATTCCATAGGGTTAATCTCCGATGGCCGCCTGCTGGCTTTGAACAGTTATGAAAATCGCGTCTACCAGGTGGGCATTGAAGATGAGACGCCTGTTGTGGCCAAGTTTTATCGTCCGGGGAGGTGGACGGATGACCAGATCATCGAGGAGCACGAGTTTACCGCGGAGCTGGAAGAAGCTGAGATTCCGGTTGTTGGTCCCCTGACGATTGATCAACGGACTCTGCATTCACATGACGGTTTTCGATTTGCAGTCTTTCCGAGGCGGGGTGGCAGGGCGCCGGAACTGGAGAACGAGGACACCCTGAATTGGCTGGGGCGGTTCATTGGCAGGGCACACGCTGTGGGTCGTTCAAGCGATTTTGTACACAGGCCGGCTTTGGATATCCAACGATTTGGTGTTGATTCCATTGCAACGATTAATGAAGGTCACTGGCTGCCGCCACATATTGAAGGGTCTTTTAATTCCCTGGCCGAGGATTTGATTTTTCAGATCCGTGCCTGTTACGAGCGAGCTGGCCATGTGCGGAATATTCGACTTCACGGGGATTGTCATCCGGGAAACATTCTCTGGCGTGATGGCCCAATCATCGTCGACATGGATGACTGCCAATCCGGCCCTGCGATCCAGGATTTGTGGATGCTGCTGTCAGGCAGTAACGAGGAAATGTCGGCGCAGCTGGGACATGTGCTTGAAGGGTACAAACAGTTTTGCGATTTCAGTTATGCAGAACTGAATCTTGTCGAGGCGCTCAGAACATTACGGATGCTTCACCACGCAGCATGGCTGGCACGGAGATGGGAAGATCCGGCATTCCCGATCGCATTTCCCTGGTTTGGCGAGCCCCGCTACTGGGAAGACCTGGTGCTGGGGCTCAGGGAACAGCTGGGCGCCATGCAGGAGCAACCCCTGCAACCACCCATTTAGTCAATCCTGCATATCACACTGTGGATTCGGTCTGATCTCAAACCAATCGTAACTGGTGCGCAGGATTCACAACCAGTACCTGCAGCCATTTAGTTTCGCAAATGCCATTGAAAGGGCGGTCTGCAAGGGTGCAATATGCAGGTCAATTTAACCCTGGCGGATGTAATCATCGCTTCCATCCAGCCAGTCTGACCTCGGCGGGCAGAATACGTCGATATCGACAGTATCTTCCAATGCAGTAGCGCTGTGTGGCAGGTTCGAGGGAATCACCAGGACCTCACCGCTGCGAACGATGACCTCTTCATCCTGGTTTTCTCCCAACAGGAATCTCAGGGTCCCGCTCAGGACATGAGTGATCTGCTCGTTCTCATGATGGTGCATAGGGACAACGCTGTCCTTTTTCAGCAAAACCTGCGCAATCATCATGCGATCACCACTAATCACACGGCGATCAAGCAAGGGGGTCAGGTTTTCTTTCGGTATTGAATCCCAGGTATAAAGTTCCGCTTTTTCCGGCATGTTCGCTCTCTCTTGATGTAGTTGACTGGTGACAAGATGATACCTGCTATCTAAACTAACCCCTGAAGCTTGAAATTGGTTTACCCGCATTGATGTCCACCCGGTAAAGTGAGGAACCAACCTTTACGGATGAGCAGGATGAACCCAAGAGCAAGGAGCCCTGAATAACGTGTTTTCAAGGAGTTGCAGGAAATTGATAAAGACCGTTCTGCTTTCACTGTTATTCTCATTCGTGTTGATCTCCTGTGATGCCGGACGGTCCACGCTCTACCAGGGCGGCTTGTATTTTGCACAGGGCTCCTACCTGATGCGCTTAAGTTTGCGAGATGGAAGTCTTTCTGTAGAAGGACACATGGGAGACACTGTGTTGAGGGAGATCAGTGCATACGGAGAGGATCATCTTCTGATTGCAGAATCGGCGTCCGTGAATCGTCGCCGGGTGCAGCGTATTTCCTGGGTAGACCTGGATACAGGCGAAACAGCGGATCTTTACGCCGGAACCCGGGCCCGCTTCCTTCCGGGTGGAAACGTGGTGGCCTATGACAACGGACTTGAGCTTTATGCTGTGCCCCAGATCAATGGGAGCCCTAACGAGGTCATATTCACCCATGGCCAGAATCAGCTGACTTCAATGAATATTGCCTCGGACGACACACTGCTGTTTGAAGCGGACGACTCAGATGGATCACTGATTTATTCCTGGAATGCAAATTCGAAAGATCTAACGCCACTGCCCGGGCTGACAGCCGTATGTCGACTCCAGGGAAGTGTCTGGATCGATTCTGTTAACCGCCTGGCATGTAAATCGACGGTTGGTCTGGTGGCAGAAGCGAAATATATCCTTTCCGATCTTGAAGGAAACGTAAAGGGAGAGCTCGAGCTGCCCACAGACGGCGAATTTTTGGCACTTGCATACATAGAGAGCCAGGATGCTTTGGTTATGCAGGAAACCGTTGAAGCGATACTGGGGTCAAAAAACCAGTATGTTGTATGGATCGTGGACATCCTTTCAGGTGAGAGTCACAAAGTGCCCGGTAACATCAACCTGGGCAATTCTGTTGTCTACGCAGCTTATTAGGATATAAATTACAGATAGACAGGATAGTTATTTAATGCAAAATATTATTAGTTTGCCTGCGTTAATTGTTTTGATGGCCGGAATCATCACCAGTCTGTCTGCGGATGATTCACTTCCGTATCAAAAAGAGCCTTTTGATGACCTTCTGGTTGCTGGCCAACCCACTCTCGGTCAGCTTGAACAGCTCGCGGATAAGGGATTCACCACCATTATCAATCTGCGTGCTCCTGGAGAGTTCGATGATTTTGACGAGGCCGTTGAAGTCGAACAACTCGGTATGCGATACGTCCACATTCCATTGAAAAATATTGCCGCAATCAGTCCCGCAGATGCTGCAGCGCTCCACCAGGCCATTACCACCGCCTCCGGTCCTGTCTTGTTGCACTGCACCGTTGGATGGCGCGCCGGTGGTTTGCTGGCAATTGAACGCTATCTTATTCACGATGCTTCCCGGGATGAAGCTCTTGAGATTGCCGCTGAGGCGCATATGAGTCATGCCACCGGGGATGTCGAAGAATGGATAGACGATAACGGATGAATGGTCTACCAGCTGCTGAGAAACAGGATGATCACGACCACGTAGGCGATCCTTGGCGTCCAGTCGGAAATGATCTGATACTGGCTGTCCAGTTGCTCATCCAGACCGGCCACCAGGTGATTCAGCATTTCTTCAGAACGGCCGGACAGCTCACCGGAACGAAGCAGGTTTTCTGCATCAGAATTTTGAAGGGCTTTTACACGCAGAATTGATTCGGTGATCGTCGAGCCATCTTGTGCGTATTTCGCTGATCTGCCAAAACGACTTCTGAGATGCGGGTTGCTAACGCTCTCCGCGGCCAACTCAAGTGCATCGAATGCAGGGATGCCCGCGCCAAGCGCCATGGCCAGGCTGTCAAGAAAATCCCTTTGCTGTTGCCTTCGAACCAGTGTCCCGAACCAGGGGATTCGAAGTATCATCGCAAAAATACTGCTGTCCGCGCCATGGACGCCCAGACGTTTCCAACTCCAAGTCAGAAGCACCAGGCCACCAAACAACAAAAGCAGCCTGCTGCAAACACCAATGAGGTACTGGCCGATGGAGATCGCTTCGGTGAGCAGTGGTCCCAGTGGGGCAACAAGTGTAGCCAGGATGAAGAGCACCAAAGGAAACATGAGTCCGCCCCTGATCCTGGACTGCCGGTTTGCACGGCTTTTATAACGTCCACTCAGTGACCTGAAGCTATTGTCGAGCTTGCCACTCTTTTCTGCTGCCCCGATGAGTCGCGCTTCCCACGGGAGAAACAAACCTGCCCTGAGGCCTGAATCTGCGATATCAGCTCCCTTGTTGAGCCTGCGTTCGAAATCATCGAGTACCGGCCTGAGTGATTTGCCGCCTGATTTTCGCAATACGGGAATACATCTGGCCCAGGGCAAACCTGCATGCCCGGCCTGCGCCAGTTGCGAGAATAAGCGGGCCCGGGTTTTGGCATCAAGTCTGGTTAGATTCATCCGAGTGGGAAAAAGATTGCCTGGATAACCAGCTGGATCAAATCAAGATCCTGAGTGGCTTAATCGCTTGAATTTACCGGAATACGGGTGAACTGATCGACACCGGTCAGGCTGTTGTAGATAAAAGTGACCCATTGGGCAGGCGTAATCCATACCTGGCCATAAACTTCGTCCCACTCGGCCGTGGGTTTTGCAGCAATGGCTTCTTCCAGGGTTTTGCCTGCTGAAACCAGTTGTTCAACCCTGTTCATGGATCCGGTGAGATAGTCCTGGTAGATCTGCAGGGTATCTCGATTCCCCAGCGGACCGTGCCCCGGAACAATTTGCGTGTTCTCACCGGCCAGTTCCAGGCCGGTCTTCACACCCTCGATGGTGCCCTGGATGGTACCCCCGCCGTCGAGATCAATAAACGGATAAAGTCCTTGCCAGTAGATATCACCCATATGAATCACATCGCTTTCCGGGAAATACACGATTGCATCCCCGTCAGTATGACCGCGCGGAACGTGAATCACCCTGGCTGACTCTCCATTCAGATGAAGGGTGATGCCTTCACTGAAAGTAACAACGGGCAGGGCATCTTCAGGCCATGCTTCCGTCGTGGCATTTTGAAAGTAATTGAACTGATCAGTGCTCAGGCGGGTTCTAATATTGTCGTGGGCTATGATCACGGCGCCACTTCCCCCTATCAGTTCGTTTCCACCCACATGGTCTGCATGGTAGTGAGTATTGATCACGAAGCGGATGGGTGAATCGCTGATTTTTGTAACTTCCGCAAGCAGTTGCTCCGCCATTGGTTGCCACTGGTCATCGACAAGAAACACGCCGTCATCACCTGCGGAAACCACCACGTTTCCACCACGTGCTTTCAGCATGGTCAGGGTATTGCTGAGTTGAGTGACTTCGTAGGTCACTTCACTGTCCTGAGCCAGTGAAGAGAAAGACAGGCATATCATCAACAGGGTGGTCAGCCACCTGAGCATCGGCTCAGAGATCCTTCTGAAAATTCTACGCATTGGGTTGCTCCATAATGGCCCGGGCAATTTCAATTGTTCTGGTGGTCTTGGTTCTGACCAATCTGTCGCTGGGTTATTAAATTAAAAGTGTTTATGGTTTGGCCTGGTCGAAGGAGGGATGGTATCTCATCAGCTGTTCATTTGGCATGGTGATGGGAGCCAGAGCTGATTGTCACCTGATGATCGTTGCCGTTCACATCCCAACAGGATACATTCAGGATTCTGATCCTTTGAACAGACCTTACTCATGCTAAGCGTTCCATTTTCTGTCTGGCGACTGATGTTTGCCTATGCCCTGATGATGGGTGGGGTGGCATTGACCGTGCTGATCGCCGGGATCATCGGAACAGATTTTGCGCCCACTCCAGGCCTTGCGACTCTACCCGTGGCATTGGCCATCATCGGGGTGGCGGCTTCGACCCTGCCAACCGGCAGGTTACAGGCCCGTTTCGGACGGCGCTCTGTCTTTCTGGCATACGGATTGCTTGCGATCGTGTCGGCGCTGCTGGGCGCACTCAGCCTGATATACGAAACCTTCTTCGGCTATTGCTTTGCAACGTTCGTCATGGGCTGGGCAGCAGCAGCAGGCCATCAATATCGATTTGCAGCTCTGGAACTTGTTCCGGCTGCGATGGCGCCGGCAGCGACTTCAGTCCTGTTGCTTGGTGGAATTTTGGGTGCTTTTATCGGGCCGGAAATGGCAGTGCAGGGGCGAATGCTCCTGGACACTGAATATGCAGGTTCCTATTTTTTGCTGATGGGTTGTTATGCAGTGGGAATGATCCTGATTGCTTACTATCGCGAGCAGGGCCCTGCCGATTTGCAGGGTCATGCGGCAGGACGTCCATTGCGTGAGGTGCTGCAAAACCCTGTCGTGATTCTTGCGGTGTCTTCTTCAGCGGCAGCTTATGCCGTGATGACGTTCCTGATGACAGCGACGCCCATCTCAATGCATGAGCATTCGGGCCATAGCATTGAGGCAACAAAGGTTGTGATCCAGTCACACATTATTGCCATGTACCTGCCTTCAATGGTTTTTGCGTTCTTCTATGGCCGGCTGGGAGCGCGGGGCATGTTGTGGCTCGGCGTTGTTGCGTTGGCGGCTACGCTTGCAACAGGGCTGTCAGGCGTGACGTTTCCACATTACCTGGTGGCGCTGTCTTTGCTGGGAATCGGCTGGAATTTCCTGTTCCTGACGGGCACAAACCTGCTGGCTCTGGGGCACCGGCCGGAAGAACGTTTCCAGGTGCAGTCGTTTAATGATTTCCTGACATTCTCGTTGCAGGCGCTGGTGTCCCTCGGATCCGGATGGTTTTTGTTTGCGGTTGATTGGAGTGGGTTGTTATGGGCGGGAGCCGTTCCTGTCCTTGGTTTTTCTTTGCTGCTCCTTTTTACCCGCGCCTGGGGATCGCTTTCCAGAAAACCTGAGCCTGCCTGATTTGTGACTTACAATGTAGCACTCAGTAAACCTACCCGGAACTTAAAACATGCAATTACTGGACCTGATCACCTCTCAACTCGATGAAAGTTCACTTTCCCGGATTGCCGGAAGAGCCGGAGGAAACAGGTCGGGTACGAAAAATGCACTTGAATCAGCCCTGCCTCTGATACTCGCCGGCCTGAGTCGCAATGCCCAGCAGGGTCAGGCTGGCGATATTCAGAAAGCGATTGTAAAGGATCATGATGGCTCGATACTGGATAACCTTTCCGATTTCCTGGCAAAGGGACCAAGTCAGAGTGACAATCGAATTGCAGATCATGTGTTTGGTAACAAACGCTCGACTGTAGAGCAAAAAGTTGCACAGTCCAGTGGTTTGACCGTCGATGATGTTTCCAAACTGCTGGCCACGCTTGGGCCAATCGTGATGGGTGCAATGGCAAAGCAGCAAAGGCAGGATGGTGCAGGAGCCAGTGATCTCGCCGGTATGCTGGGGTCAGCCGATCAACAGGCCAGAGCCATGCCTGGTGGAAGTGCCCTGGCGGATTTGCTCGACGGTGATGGTGACGGCGATGTCGATGCCGCAGATCTGACCAAACTGGGTACCGGATTGTTGGGAAGTTTCTTCAAGTAAGAGCAAAAAAAATCAGGGCTCCTTCCGAGGCCCTCCCAGGTTGAATCGACCGACTTCCCTGACCCGGATGGGCACGGACCAGCCGCCGGTGTCCAGCCTGGCTTCAAATTCGTATTCAAAGCCATCTGTGGGTTGATTCATCATGCCGGCAAACATTCGGATACCGGCAAGGAGATTGGGTTGGGCGCTTAATTTCAGCTCTGCCTCGCTGTAACTTTCCACTGGCGGAAAGTCTTTACCCACGCCTTTGACCAGTTCGTTTCCCTGCACGCTGATGGTGTAAACCACACCATGAATATCCAGGACTCTTGGGCTGGGGTTGATCACCCCCAGGGTGATTTCAAAACCGGGTGTGCCGTTCCCGGATCCAGAAGGGTTAAATGACTTCAGTATGACGACCGGTTTTTCATCATCGGGTGTAAGAGATGCACAGGACGTCAGCATCAGGGCTGCTGTGAACAACAGACCCCATCCTGACATGGCGCGTTTTCCGTGAATGTTTTTGCCAGTCATATCGGCGAGTCTAACGATTAATTCCTGCGCTCACAATTTGATCGGGGGCCGTGATGAAATTGAAGTGTTGAAGCTGCCGTCGAAGAAGGGGAGGGCACGGGATCAGGTTTCGATATGGCGAGTGCAAAATCAGGGTGATTCAAACCCGTTGATGTAGAACACATCGCCTGGTGCACCGAGGTTGATCTCGGTGATGAACCAGTTTTTGTTCTCTGGCGTAATAAGTATGTGTTCCTGGTTTTCAGACGGAAAATAGGCCTGATCGAAAGGGATGTTTTCCAGCAATACCGGGTCGCCTGCAACGTCGTAGAACGGATCATTGCTTGCAAGGGCCAGGCCGCTGACGCTGGGGATGAAGCTGTGCGCACCATGAAGGGCAATGATGTCACCGTATGGCGCTTCGGGTTCCGCCAGCTGATCCATGGTTGCGCGATTTCCGCCGGGTGCGCTATCCCAGGGCAAGGTGCCTGAAATGGTCAGAGTTTCAGTTTCCTGCGGTAAAAGGATGATGTCTATCAGGCCATCAAATATGACCTGGCTGCCACCATCGGGTACTGACCATACGTCGCCATCAATATCCACGAGCAAACCGCGGTAGCGCCACTCGATGATCTGGTCGCCAGCGTCAAAGCCCTGATTTTCCATGTTGCCGCTACCGTTGATGACGGTTGAAAGCCGGGGGTCAACAGGCCAGTTGCCCAGGGACGCCAGGTCCGCATTGAAAGATGCGAGCAACGGATCAGGGGCAGCGGTGGTGCCTGATGTGCTGCTGAGGTGGTAGAGCAACATCTGTCTTGCTGCATCAGAGAACAGTCGCGAAAGGAAGAACCCGGCGTCTTCCGATTGTTCAGAGAAAAAGGATAGCCAGTGCTGCAGGCCAAGCGGGATATTGGCACCACCGTGAGGTGAATCAAAGGAAATGAAATTTCGAACGCGGTGTTCTATGGCCTGGTCTTCCATCCACAACAAACCGTATCGGGATACCAGTCCACCCATGCTGGCGCCGATCACTGCCATGTCCTGATCGGGTTCTATTTCGGCCAGGATGAGTTCAATCAGGCGGGTCAGCACATAAGCATTGCGCTGGATGGGCTCTACAGCCTCGGTGAAGTCCAGCACCACTGCGTCGTAACCCATGGATCGCAAATCCTCCAGCAGGTTTTCTCGATTGAGCAATTCGTACAGCACTGGCCAGTCGATTGAATTGTCGATATCGAATCCTTCAACGACTACCACGGGGTTGGTGATCTGAGTGCGGCCTTCTGCCAGGTACAGATAGGCCCGGCCGCTACCTGCCATGCCCATGTAATCCTGTGTCGCTGTAATTTCCCAGGTGCTGGTTGGCGGAGGAGGTGAAGGTCCTTCCAGGACTTCGAGTGTGCTGGTGGAGCGCATCATGGCGCCATCTTCAAGTGTTACTCGAAGCCCAAGTTGTACGATACCGCCGGACGGGTAGGAAACTGGAATTGGCTGGTTCCATTCAATCAATCGGTAGCCAAGCCCGTCTCCTGCGTCGAATTCCATGATCTCGATGTGTTGAACGTCGCCATGTTGTAGCAAATTGACCGGGGATATCTCGAAAGTTGATTGCTGCGGGAAATAATTCACGTTGCGTAAAGGGGCGAAAGCAAAGGCGATTTCTTGCTTCGAACTGCCATCTGTAATCTGTCTTTCGTACCGCGCATGTAGCAGGGCAAGCGGAATGACATCTCGCGATACCCTCGATAAGGCTTTTTCTGCAACGGCCCGCGGGGCGGGCCATGTGTCATCCAGTTGTTCTGACTGCCTGAGTTCAAATACCGCCTGTCGCCAGCGTGACAGAGATACGACCTCACCATTGTCCGAACCATCAAGTAGTTCCACTCTTCCCAGGGAAAAGGCGGTGTCCGATATGGCCGGGATGGGCAGAAGAAATAATGTTATTAATAACAGTTTAAACAATAAGATATCGACTCTAATTAACGTTAAATATTAGGAGAATGCAATTGATAAGTCCCAGGGAACATCCAGATGCTCTGTTGCCTTTGAGTTTTTCACGGCATCACGGAGTTTTTCATTCTGCCAGCCTTCCCGGGCATCGCCGTGACTGCCATCCTTGCCAGGCGCTATGATGCCGCCGTCAAAATGATAGCCCTTGGCTGCTATACGATCGAGGGCAGCCCATCAGTTTTTTTTCGGACCATGGTGGTTTTCCTTCGCTTTGTCGCTCCAGGTTACCCCAGATTATCGCACCCATGACCTATCGCCCATGCCTGGTGACCTGTCAGCAGTGTAGTTTGTCGAAAAATTCTGTGAGGAAATAACAATGCAATCTCCTGGTGCCCGCTTTTTGGTCGGTTTTTTGATCACCACTTCACTACTCGCCAGCACGACAACATTCTCAGCGCAACAAATTGAACAGACCGAACCCGAATGGCTTGAGCGTTCCAATGCGATTGCCTACAGGGTGCTCGAAATGAGCGCCGGTTTTGCCCCGGAATTCGCTGCTCAGCAGGGCATTGAAGGCCTTGATGAAGACATCTTTGACCTTGCGCCGAATCGCTACGAAAGGCAGCAGGCCGTTGAACAGGAGAAGCTTGAATACCTGGAGGAAATGCTGGCGGCAGAGGAAGACCCGCGTGTCATTCTTGATATCGAAATCATGATTAAGGCTGTGCGTGACAACATCGAATCCAACCGGATCAATCATGAACGGGTTTCCCAGTACGGTAATTTCGCTGGCGTCGTGTTCTTTGGGCTGAGTGGGTTGCTCGACAAGCAGATTCCGGCAGAAAGACAACAAGCTGCCCTTGTAAGGCTCCGGAAGTACACCGGACAGGCAGACGGGTACCTGCCGTTTACTGAGGGGGTCAAGAGCCTGCTAACGGAACGCGATGACGTGGATGGTCTGATTCAACCATATGCAGGTGAGGTGGAGCAGCACCTTGAACGGGCACCCATGATGATTGATGGCATTCCCGGCCTGTTTGAAGCTGCGGGACTGGAAGGCTGGGAAGAAGACTACGAGTTATTGACTGAGCAGTTTGCAGAGTACAACGAATGGGTGCGTGAGACCATCCTGCCAAGGGCCCGCGCCAATGCCGCCTTACCGAGAGAGTTATATGAGCTCGGTTTGAAAAACTGGGGTGTGGACGCAGCACCTGAAGAACTGATTCGTACCGGTCAGATCGCCTTCACCAACATCAGAAACGAGATGATGGCCATTGCACCATTAATCGCAGCGGAAAGAGGCTGGGAAATCAGCGACTACCGGGATGTGATCAGACGCCTGAACCGGGAGCAGGCCCAGGGCGGAAAACTGGTTGAGGCTTATCGTGAAGTCATGGAAGAGCTGGACATCATTATTGAACGAGAGGGTCTGGCAACGCTGCCTGATGAAGCGGCACAAATGCGCATGGCCACACCAGCCGAAACAGCTCAACAACCGGCAGCTCACCTGAAGACGCCGCGCCTTGTAGGTAATACGGGTGAATTTCCGGAATTTATCGTGCCTTACATCCCACAAAATGAAGATGGAAGCTGGCCACAAAATGACTATGCCGTACTTGCAGGCATGTGGACACTTTCAGCGCATGAGGCACGGCCGGGTCATGAAATGCAGTTCACCACAATGCTTCAGGGAGGTGTGTCGATCGCCCGGGCGACCTTTGCTTTCAATTCTGCAAATGTTGAGGGCTGGGCCCTTTATGCCGAGGCAATCTCCAAGCCATATATGCCACTTGAAGGTCAGCTCTATTCGTTGCAGGCCAGGCTGTTGAGGGCTGCCCGAATCTGGCTTGACCCCATGTTGAATCTCGGACTGATCACCCCAGATGAAGCCAAGCGGGTGTTGATGGAAGATGTGATGGAGGGTGAATCAAACGCCCAGAACGAAATTGATCGCTACACTTTCCAAATTCCCGGTCAGGCAACAGCCTACTACTATGGCTATGAACATTTGCAGGCACTGCGCGCACAGACTGAGCTGAGACTAAAAGACCAGTTCAATCAGAAGGATTATCACGACTTCATCCTGGCGCAGGGCTTGTTACCCCCGGACTTGTTGGAAGATGCAATTGAAAGAAATTTCATCACCCCACAGCTCTCAAGCCAGTCCCGATGAGTAACAGGGCCCTTCGGGGCCCTCATTCCTCTTGTCACGACCCAGATCAATTCGACATTGATGATTGGGTGTATGATTAAGTAGAGGAGTAAGGGCTGATAAGGCCTTGACCCTATCAGCTCCAACGCGTGGTTTACCGGCTCCGGAATCTGCGCATCAAAGTGCTGCATGTCCTGATCTGGCTTATTGCCTTTGATGCCCGGGTGAAGCAGGCATTCCGAAAGAAATGACGTCCTTCGAAAAGCCGCACATCCGCTGCTGGTTGATCATCTTTAGCCTCGACCATTCATACCATGCGGAGGACCTTGAAAATGATTCGTATTTTTGTCCTGATTGCTTTTCTTATCCCGGCGATTGCTGTCGCTGATCGTTATGACGACGTGGTTGCCAGTCCATCACGGCCCGAGGCCGACCTCGCTCGTGATGGGCTTCGCGAGCCCGCCACGGTCCTGCGAACCATCGGGATAGATGAAGGACTCATCGTCCTGGATATGGGCGGTGGGGGCGGCTACTACGCAGAATTGTTCTCTTACCTGGTGGGAGATTCCGGCGAGGTGATCATACAAAATCCTTCACAACTGTATGAAATATTTCCCAACCTGAAAGACTCGGTGACCAATCAAAGGCTGGCAGATGACCGTCTTGCGAATACCCGACTTATTGATTCAGAAGCGATTAATCTCGACCTTCCCGACGCCAGTGTTGACCTGGTGATGTTTCACCTGATTTATCACGATATGTACTGGCTATACCCCGACCAGGTTGATGCAGTGAATGCCGAAATTCAACGCGTACTCAGGCCTGGCGGACGTTTGGTCATTATCGATCATGACAGCGTGGAAGGCGCTGGAAATTCACAGGCGTTGAGTCGAGGTGATGGTTTGCATCGAATTGAAGATGCATACGTGGAAGAATCCCTGACCACCATCGGATTCGAGTTGACGGAAAGCAGTGACTCTTTGCGCAATCCTGACGACGACAAAACCCAGCCTTTCTTTTCGGAAAGAATGAGCGGAAAACCGACAGACAGGTTCTTCCAGATCTATACCAAGCCAATGTAAACATTAATCCAAAAGTTTGCACTGGCCTGTAATCTGCCGTTGATCCTCAGGCAGATAATTAGACATTGAGTCGGCGGTCCGCGTTTTTCTGTCAGTGCATCTGATCCAGTCAATTTCCTGCCAGTGATCTGTCATTCTGGAGGGCATTCCTGTAGCTGTCGCCTTTTTACTAGCAGCCGGTCTCCTGAGTGCGGAATACTGGTGTCAAGATCATTGACGCAGTCTTGAAGGTGGGTGAGGAGTGGGGAATAACCACCTGGTAAATGGATAAATTGAAATGAAACTGGCACAGAAAAGACAGAATTACGGCCAATTGATTGCCGGGATTTTGATGGTACTCGGCCTTGTGTTTTGTTCGATCAGCACCGTTCAAGCACAGGATAACTTCGAAATCAACGCCGGGCTGAATGACGCATGGTTCAATCCTGCCACGCAAGGGCAGGGGTTTTTCATTACTGTGTTCCCGGACTCGCAGCAGATGTTCCTTGCCTGGTTTACATACGATACAGAAAGGCCTGATCCTTCGGTCACTGCCATTCTTGGCGAGCCGGGCCATCGCTGGCTAACTGCATTCGGATCCTATTCCGGTGATTCTGCTGAACTCGATATTGAAGTCACCAGTGGCGGAACTTTTGACAGTGCTACACCCGCGGTCAGCCAGGAAATGGATGGAACGGTCACCGTCGAGTTCTCCGACTGCGAAAACGGCCTCATCACATACGACATTACATCTCTGTCATTACAAGGTGTGATTCCAATTTCAAGGATTGCGCTGGACAATGTGCCAGGTTGTGAAGCATTGCTTCCGGAGGAATCAGATCCGGTTGTTCTGAAGTACATCGGCAATCTTGGCGTCATGATTTCTCACCAGGACAAAGAGGTGGTTATCGACGGGGTGTTGGGCAATGTCGCCGGCTGGGTTGCTCCTGATGTTTCCGAGATGAACAGGATCATCAATGCGCAGGCGCCGTACCAGGACATCGAGGTTGCAGGGACAACACACGGTCATGGCGATCATGTGAGCTATACAGCGGTCAATACGATGCTAAGTAACCAGCCCAACACGGTATATATCGGTGCGACCACGGAGGGTGTCGGCAACGTCTCCAATCAGAACCGGGTGCAACGTGCAGACATGGCACGCTTTACCAATGAGCAATACAGTATTAACGGAATTGATATCACTGTGTACCACACGCGACATTTCAACCAGTTTGGAAATGATTTTTCGGGCGTAACCAACCTGGCATTCCTGGTCGAACTTGGAGGAAAGAAAATCCTTCACGTCGGCGATTTTGACTACAGAACGGACAATATCAATGCCTTGGGACTAGAGCCTGGCGAACTCGACGCGATCATTATGCCGACTTTCAATACCCTGATCAGCGCCAGCAACTTTGGTCTGATCCAGGATCTCCTGGAACCCAGGCATATCGTTGCAGCTCACTTTCAGTCAGGTTCGTTAGTCTCTCAAAGGAACGGCGTACTAAACCTGGTGCCCGACGCGATCATTTTTGACACTGCAAATGAAGAGTTCGTGATCGAATAACCTGGTTAATCACGCTCTGCGCTTATTCGAGCTCTGCTACAGATATTAATCTGCACTGTTGATACGACCGAGTTTCGGGCAATACATCGGGGTGAAGCGACTATTGACTCTCTCTTATACGTTCGATGCTGGCCTGTATTCTGTCAATGTGTATGGCATTGGGGTGCAATCCCAGTTCATTGGCCAGTTGTATGGCTCTGGCGTATTCCTCAAGGGCCTGATCCGGATTAGAGGTTCGCTCGTAAACCATGCCGGAGAATTCGGCCACGATTGCGCTTTGGGGGTGGTGTTGGCGAAGTGCTTCCATGACAGCCAGCGCCTCGGGTCCCAGGTCCTCCCTGGTGAGGTTTAGCGCAACAATTCCCAGGTCAAACCAGGCTGCCAGGAATCGCCAGCCCAGGGATTCAGTCTTGGAAGCAAAGAAACTGTTAACCGCGTCGACACCACCTGACCTGGCGCCTAACTTCAGCTCCTGGTCAAAATTCCAGGCAGGAAAGAGCGCCATAAAAGCATCATGCATGCCTGAAGGTACGTTCTTGAAATGGTCGGTTTGTTCGGTGATGTCGAATGTCCATTCGAGTGTGTTGGGTGCGTGCAGTTCAAAGAGCGCTGCCAGGTCGCGGCTGGAAGGCACTGTCGGGCCACCATCGCCTTCACCAACCGCCATGTAGACAAATGCATCATGCTGTGGGTATTGCTGAAAGTATTCTTCAGCCTCTTCGAACAATACCCGGTCGGCTATCCAGGCGCTGGAGCCCAGTGCAATGTATGCGCTGAAAAGCTCTGGCTCGGTAAACAGGGTATGAAGTGCGATCACGCCGCCAAATGAATGCCCGATCAGAATTCTCTGAGGCGCGCTGGCATAGCGATCTGATACCAGTGGGATCCACTCTTCTTTAACAAAACCCAGGTACCTGTTGGCCTGTCCGGTGTCCCGGTAATGAGGGTCAGGGCGTGGAATGTAATCCCTGTTTCGATTCACATTGATCGCTCCGGTGACAATCATGTCCGGGAAGATATCGTTGTCTGCCATGTAATCAAGGTAGCTGGCAACCAGTTCAAAATTCCACTCGCCGTCTGGCACGAAAACCACCGGGTAAGTTTGCCCGGGGTTGTAGTCTGGCGGTGTACGAACCATAACGGTTCGTTCCTCTTCCAGCGCATCTGACTGTATGACATGGGTATGCGTGCGGGTTGCAGAATTCCACGTGTCAGCCAAACTGACTGATGGCAGCAAAATCAGCAGTGTGAATTGAAAAGCGAGTGTTTTTTTCAGCATTCAGTTTTTCTCAGGTTCGATAGCTGTCCATTCTATCGAGCATGGTGTTTGCTGAAGATACGTTCAGACGCAGGAAACCCTCGTCATGCCTTTATCCGGATTGTTAGCGGCCGTACTTCTTCATGATGGCCCGAAGCCGGTCATGGGGAAGGCCATAGACCGTATTGCCGTTAATGCCCGCCAAGGTTGTACCGGCCACCAGGGCGTTTACGATCGACTCCTCGGTCGCCTCTACTGTAGCCCTGAACAATGGGCTGAGGTCATCGTTCGGAAGAAAGTACGCTTGTTTTGTTCCGACGCGAAGCGCTGCGCCAGGGTTGGCGGTTGAAAAAGCAATGAAGATATCGCCGGAGCTGTTGCTGGCATAACTGCCAACCCGGGCCAGTCCCATGGGTACACGACGAGCAATGCGTTTGAGTTGGTGTGGCAACAGTGGCGCGTCCGTGGCGACAACCACGATGATGGAGCCAACATCCTCCCTGGGTGCTCCGTGGCTGGGCATCAGGTCTGAAATTTCTTTTCCAACTGGTACACCTGCGATGGTCAGTGCATCTCGGACCCCGTAATTGGCCTGGACCAGTACGCCCAGGGTGTACGCAGCGTTTTCAAATTCGACCACCCTGGATGAAGTGCCGATTCCACCCTTGAACTGATGACAGATCATTCCGGTTCCACCGCCAACACCGCCTTCGGCAACCGACCCGTCAGCGGCGTTATCAAGGGCAGCGAATGCATGTTCCGGTTTTACATGAAAACCATTGATGTCATTGAGCCAGCCATCATAAGTTTCACCAACGACAGGTAAAGACCAGAATATGCCGGGCTCACCAGGCAATTCCTCATAGAATTCTCTTTCTTTTTGCCAGGCAATCACCGCAGCGTGGACCACGCCAACGCTGTGCGTATTGGTGATCATCACTGGGCCTTCGAGAAAACCGGATTCCTCAACCCAGGTTGTACCGGTCATCTCGCCATTGCCATTGAGTGAATACCAGCCTGCGAAGACAGGGTCATAGGACATGCCCCGGGGAAGTATGGCGGTGACCCCGGTGCGGACCGGGCCTTTGCCAACGACCAGTGGCCCTTCGCCAGAGATGAGCGTGGTATGCCCGACGGTGACGCCTGCCACATCTGTAATGGCATTCAACGCACCTGGTGTGCCATCAAACGGAATTCCGAGATCCCGGGCTCGATCACCCTCGTCAGCAAGTGTTAGTGTGTTCATCAAACACATAATGGTCGAAACGAATATCAACAACAATCCACGCATTGGTTCTCTCCCGCTGATGACGATCCAGTATAGACACAAGCGATTCCGATGAAGGCAGTTATTTACAGGGCATTTTCAGAACAACCTGCCATTGAAAAGGTTGAAGATCCGGTTCCGGTTCCCGGAGGTGTGGTGCTGAAAGTTGAGGCCAGTGGCGTCTGCCTGAGTGACTGGCATGGCTGGCAAGGGCACGATCCCGACATCAAACTTCCACATGTGCCCGGTCACGAAATGGCGGGCACGGTTGAGGCAATTGGATCGGGCGTTGAACGCTGGCAAGTGGGAGATCGTGTCACGGTTCCTTTCGTTGGCGGATGTGGTGCATGTCCACAATGCAACTCAGGTAACCAGCAGGTCTGTGACCATCAGTTCCAGCCCGGATTTACCCATTGGGGATCCTTTGCAGATTACGTTTCGATCCACTACGCAGACGTCAACCTGGTCAAATTGCCACCAGAAATGGATTTTGCAACGGCAGCCAGCCTGGGGTGCAGGTTCGCCACCGCGTTTCGGGCGGTTGTGGACCAGGGCAGGATAGCGGAGGGGCAGTGGGTAGCCGTTCATGGCTGTGGTGGGGTTGGTCTTTCAGCCATCATGATTTCGCGTGCAATGGGTGCCAGGGTCATTGCCGTGGATGTTACAGATGAAAAGCTGAGTCAGGCCCGGGAGTTCGGTGCAAACGAGGCTCTGAACGCAGGTGATACCGAACATGTTGCGGAAGCTGTTTGTGATCTGACGGGTGGCGGAGCTCATCTTTCCATCGACGCCATTGGAAACGCAGATGTGATATCAAACTCTGTTCGCAGCCTGCGCAAACGCGGCAGGCATGTTCAGGTGGGCCTGGTTTCTGCCGAACCTCGAGCAATCGATGTCTCAATGTCTCGGGTTATTTCACAAGAGCTTGAAATTCTCGGCAGTCATGGAATGCAGGCCCACCGTTATGGGCAGATGCTTGAGATGATCCAGTCAGGATTACTAAAACCTCAGAAGCTCATCGGAAGAAAAATCAGTCTCGCTGAATCAACTGACGTAATGATCACCATGGATCGATTCGAAAACACGGGTGTTACTGTCATTACCGAATTTTAATCTCGCTACCCAGGGTATGGGCTTCCTTTTTTGTTCCTTCAGCCCGCCATACGGAAAGATCCCCGGATTGATGGGGACAAGGGCACTGCCAGAGGTCGAATCTGCATCTGCAAACCCATTTTGGATGGTCAGGTCACTGTTGTCCCTCAACAATCTCCTGGTTGACTTCAAATGTCACCACCGCATCACCACGTGGGCCAATAAACATCAGGGAGACCTGTGAAGTAACACCGTAAGGCTCGACATCCAATTTAAACTTTTGCGTTTTTCCGGGTTTAAGCTGACCATCGAAAACCACTTCGGAGCCGGCGAACGAATCACCGGTTTCCAATGCGCGGACTTCCAGCAGACCAGAGTTCAGCGGCAACAGGTTCCAGAGGGCGTCCATCAATGGTTGCCCGAATGGGGAGAGTTCCCGCCACAACACAAAATCGGGTAGGGCGAACCAGCATCTGTGAGCGTTAAAAACCGGATCTTCGAGGCATCCGCAGGCTGGTACATCGTCCGGCAGCCAGTCATTGGGCATGCCAGTGGCGTCAATGATGTCACAAAAACCGGGTCCATCCGGTGGGCCCGGTAATTTTACGTAGGTAAAAAAGGTAAAATCAAACGTCGGATCTGCAGTTTCCGTCCACGTGGTTGGAACGACCAGGCCATCACCGATCAGGCCAGTGCCACGGGGATAAGCAAACATTGACCCCACCACGGCGCCCCGGGGTGCGTAGCAGATCGTGCCCTCGTCGCCACGCATCACGATTGCATAGGTGTCACCATCAATCTGTTCGATTTCCGGCATAGGGAAATCAACAATCTCGTAGTTCATGCCATCGTGTATCGGTAATAACTGACTGTCGACAGAAAATCCGCCCAGCACCATCCCCGAGGGTTCATTCGCTGGATTCAGCGTCTGGATTTCAACATGCAAATTACCCAGTGATGAATCGTCGCAACTCACGACGAGTTCGATACGCACCAATGTTCCGTCAACACCGGCCGTGTAAGTCTGGGCAAGCTGCTGTCGCAAGTGGCCGCCAATGTCGTAGGGTGGTGGTGTTGGCGACCAACCTATCTGGGCCTGATCCTGAACAACTTCCGCCTGAACTGCTCCCGCAGAAAGGCCAGTCAATAGAATCAGGGTTATTAGCCCCTCTCTAAGAAAATGCTGTTTCACGCTGCGCTCCTGTTGCTTTAGTGCATTGGGCACCGAAATCGGCCCCTTTGTATTAGTATTCGGAAATTGTAGATTAAAAGGGACAAGCCCGGTGGCTGGATCCAAAACAATGAAACATGATCAACTCC
>Ga0102946_1000064_pt1 | contig 36245 bp, 28 predicted proteins | sample SalPon2A_A_D1_MG_FD_78209 | JGI IMG/M metagenome (GOLD analysis project Ga0102946, IMG submission 78209) | Soil microbial communities from South San Francisco under conditions of wetland restoration - Salt Pond MetaG R2A_A_D1_MG | ecosystem: Environmental > Terrestrial > Soil > Wetlands | place... | reverse complement strand
GGTACAAGACCCGTCACTTCGAGGACGTGGTCGGCGAGGTGCGCGGCTTCTTCGGCGCGCACCGGCAGGTCGGCACCTGGCCCGGCGGCATCCACGTGGAGCTGACGGGCAACGACGTGACCGAGTGCGTCGGCGGCTCGCACCCGGTCGACGTGGAGGATCTCGGGCTGCGCTACGAGACCCTCTGCGACCCGCGGATGAACCATCAGCAGTCCCTGGAGCTGGCCTTCCAGGTCGCCGAGATGCTGGAGCAGGGCGCTCGTTGAACATCCTGGCCGACCTACGGTCGGACACTCTGACCACGCCGACTCCGGCGATGCGTGAGGCGATGGCCGCGGCCGAGGTCGGGGACGACGTCTACGGCGAGGACCCCACCGTCGCGCGGCTGGAGGAGCACGTGGCGCACCTGCTCGGCAAGGAGGCGGCCCTGTTCACCCCGACCGGCACCATGGCCGGTCAGCTGGGGGTGCGCGAGCACGTCGCCCCGGGCTCGGAGCTGATCGCCGACTCGCAGTCGCACGTGCTGCGGGCCGAGATGGGAGCGGCCGCCGCGCTCTCGGGCGTCACCACGCGCAGCTGGTCGGCCCACCGGGGTCGCCTGGAGACCTCCGCCGTGGCCTCGCTGATCGCGCCGGCCACCAGCCCTTACCTCGTGGCCACGCGGTGTGTCGTCGTGGAGAACACGCACAACTTCGGTGGCGGCACCATCCAGTCCCTGGAAACCATGCGCGAGGTCGCCGACCTGGCCCACCGTCACGGCGCCGCCGTACACCTGGACGGTGCTCGTCTGTGGAACGCCCACGTCGCCACGGGGGTGCCGCTCGCGGACTACGCGGCATGCGCCCAGACCGTCGCGGTCTGCCTGAGCAAGGGCCTGGGCGCACCGGTCGGCTCGCTGCTGGCGGGGTCAGCGGACGCCATCGCGACGGCCCGGGTGTGGCGCAAGCGCTGGGGCGCCGGGATGCGTCAGGTCGGGGTGCTGGCCGCCGCGGGGTTGTACGCGCTCCGGCACCAGCTGGCGGATCTGGGCCGTGACCACGAGCTCGCCCATCAGGCGGCCCAGAGGGTCGCCGGTTCGGCACCCGACACGGTGGATCCCAGCGAGGTCCACACCAACATCGTCGTGCTGCGTGTGGGCGCCACGGGGTGGGCGAGTGCGGACTACGTGGCGGCTGCCGCTCGCCGGGGTGTGCTCGGCTTTGCCACCGACGGTGCCCACGCGAGGTTCGTCTGGCACCGCGACATCACACCGCACGCCAGCGAACAGGCGGCCGGGGTGCTGGCCGAGCTGGCAGCGGCTCCCCCTGGCGGCGGCTGACCAGGAGGGCTCAGCGGGCCGACCTCAGGTGGCCGGGCTCAGATGACCGTGAGCACCACCTCGCTGCCCTCGGGCACCTTCTCACCGCCCTCGACGCTCTGCTGCCGGACGGTACCGATGAGCTCGAGGGCGTTGTCCTGCTTACGCACCTGCAGGCCCAGGTCCTTTAGCAGACGTTCGGCCTCGTCGAACGGCATGCCGATCACGCGCGGAACCACCACCTGGGCCGGCCCGTCGGACAGGGTGAGCCGGACCGTCTCCCCGGGCAGAGCCTGACCGGAGGAGGGCTCCTGGCCGACCACCGACCCCTCCTCGATGTCAGGGTCGTTCACTCCACGTGCGTCCGTCTCGACCTCGAAACCGGCATCGACGAGCTCCTGGACGGCTTCGTCCTCGGTCGAGCCGGTCACATCCGGGATGTCGACCGGCTCCGGACCAGCACTGACCACGAGGTCGACCGTGGTGTCCGGGGCAACCTCCTCGTCACCAGGTGCGGGGGAGGAGCTGACGACCTGCCCCTGGTCCACGTCGCCGTCGTAGGCCTCACTGACCTGACCGACCGCCAGCGAAGTCGCCTCCAGCTCCTCGGTGGCCTCGGCCACCGTCATCCCGACCAGCTCGGGCACGGCGTAGCGCTCCGGCCCCCGCGAGACGTCGAGCTCCACAGTGGTGCCGTGGCGCACCGACGCGCCGGCCTCCTCGGACGCGGCGACGACGTCCGTCTCGTCCGCGGTCTCGGAGTAGACCCTGCTCACCTCGGCGCGCAGGTTGGCATCCTCGACGGCGCGCACCGCACGCTCTTCGGGAATGCCGACCACGTCGGGCATGGCCGAGTAGGTACCCGGCCCGGTGGTGAAGTACCACGCGGCGGCGGCGCCGCCCGAGCCGAGCAGAAGCAGGACGAGCACCACCGCGGACGCCACGCGGCGTCTGAGCCGGGAGCGCGCTGCGCGCTCGCTCGAGGTGGGGGCCGCCGAGCGCCGACGCCCGCCACCGTTGGTCCGGGCGTAGGTAGCCTCGCTCCCACCGCCGGCCGCACTGACGACCGCGGTGGCGTGGTGTACGGGGCGGGTGGCCTCCTCCTGGGGCTGGCCCTGCGAGCCCAGCGGTGACGAGCGTGTGCCACCGATGTCCAGCTCGGCTTCGGACAGCTCGGCCACGGTGGCGGTCAGTCTCTCCCGGAGCAGCCCGGCATCCTGGGGACGTTCCGCCGGGTCCGTGGCGGTAGCGCTGGCGATCAGGGCGTCGATCCCGAGGGGAGTCTCGGGCACCAGGTCGGCTACAGGGGGGACGTTCTCGTGGACGTGCCGGAACGCGACGTGGATGGCCGAGGCCCCGTCGAACGCCTTGCGCCCGGTCAGCAGCTCGTAGAGCAGCAGGCCCACGGCGTAGACGTCGGTCCGGGCGTCGGCCGCGCCGCGCTGCACCTGCTCCGGTGACAGGTATGCCGTGGTGCCCCACATCACGTCACTGGTGCGGCTGGACGTCCCGGCCGTGACCGCTCTGGCCAGCCCGAAGTCGGCCACCTTGACGTTCCCGTCGGCGTCGGTCAGCACGTTCTCGGGCTTGATGTCCCGGTGGACGAACCCGGCGCGGTGGGCCGCGCTCAGAGCGGCGAGGATCTGGTCGGTGATGGCCACGGCGCGCCGCAGGGTCAGTGGGGCGTCATGGTGGATGATCTCGCGCAGGTTGTGCCCGGTGACCAGCTCCATGGCCAGGTACACCAGCCCGTCGTCCTCGCCCTGGTCGTAGACCGAGACGACGTGCGGGTGGGACAGCTTGGCGGCGCTGCGCGCCTCGCGCTGGAAGCGCGCCACGAACTCGGTGTCACGGGCCAGGTCGGGCCGCATGACCTTCAGCGCGATCGGCCGGTCCAGCCGCAGGTCGTGGCCGCGGTAGACCGAGGCCATGCCGCCCTCGGCGAGGTGCGCATCCACCCGGTAGCGTCCGTCGAGGACCTGGTCGACCAGGGGCGGGGCGGTGCTCACCGCTCGATTCTACGAAGGCAGATCCGTCATTCCTGGGATCTTGCTGTGCGTCTAGAGACGTGAGCGTAGCGCCGTGATCGACTTCACGTAGGCGCGGGTGTCCGAGAACAGACCCTGACGTTGGACGCTGCCCAGCCCCTGGTAGTAGCCCCCGACTGCCTGCTCCTCGTTGTCGGCCGAGCGTTGGAGCGCGCGCATGATGACCACGCCGGCGGTCACGTTGTCCTGCGGGTCGAGCAGGTTGAGGTCGCGCCCGACCAGGCCGGAGGCCCACTGCCCGGAGGAGGGGATGACCTGCATGACCCCGATCGCGTTGGCGGGGGAGACCGCGCGCTGGTTCCAGCCCGACTCCTGGTAGGCCAGCGCCAGCATCAGCGAGGGGTCGACGCCGTGGCGGCGTGCCGTCGCGACGACCATCGACCTGATCCGGTCGCTGGAGGGTACGGGCACGGAGGCCAGGTAGTCACGGTTGGCCGCGGCCGAGCGCGCGACCTTCGAGGAGTAGGTGTAGCTGCCGAACGTGTCCTCGACCTCACGGTCGGAGTAGCGGTCCGCGATCGTGTCCTGCGTGTACGGCTCGTCCATCGGTCGCGAGGAGGAGCCGCCGGGCATGCGCACCGTGGTGCCGACCCCCAGGGCGCGGGGACGGATGCCGGGGTTCGCCTCGATCAGCGCGTCGACCGAGACACCGTGGGAGGTCGCGATCCGGTACAGCGTGTCTCCGGCCCGCACCCGCACCGAGTGGGAGGAGGCCGTGCCCGATGCCGTGGACGCGGTGCCCGGCCTCGTGGGTGCCGAGGACGTGGCAGACCCGGACGAGGAGTGACCCGAGCCGCTGATGGTGAGCTTCTGTCCCGGGTAGATCATCCGGGTGTTGGTGATGCCGTTCGAGGAAGCCAGGGCGGTGACGGAGACACCGTGCTTGGCGGCGATGCCGGACAGGGTGTCCCCCGGTCGCACCGTGACCGTGCGACCGGCCGCTGGAGCGTGGGAGGGCGTGGCAGCCGTCCCGCCGCCGGAGCCGGCCGAGAGCCGCAGCTGCTGACCGGGGCGGATCCAGCGACCCCCGTCGCTCAGGCCGTTGGCGCGCACGAGGGTGGCCACCGTGGTGTCGTGCCGGGCGGCGATGTCGTAGACGGTGTCTCCCGGGCGGACCGTGTAGGTGCGGGCGCGCCTGGTGGTCGTGGTGGGTGCAGAGCCGGCGCTGCCCAGCGTCGGCATCCCGAAGGCGGTCACGGACGGCGCCGGAGGCACGTCGGCAGGCATCGGACTCATGATTCCCCTCCCCAGAGATGGAGCCGCGGGGGCTCCTGACACAGATGTGGCGCTCAGCCATCAAAGAGATGAGCGATACTGATGTGACGCGTGGGACAGTACGCGAGAAACGAAGACACGTCTAGATCGACGGCGTGTCGCTAATTGTGGAAGACTCATGAATGTGCTAAACGCCACGAATGTCATTTACGCGGGTGACTGGATGACCGTCCCCGACGTCATGACGCTGACCGGTGCCTCACAGGCCAGGGTCCGGACCTGGCTCAGCGATCGCGAGATCATCGGCACGCGGCGCGGCCCGAACGGGGCGCTCATGGTTCCGGCCGCCTTCCTCACCGGTGAAGGGCCCCTGAAGTCGCTGCGTGGCACGATCTCGGTGCTCTCGGACAGTGGGTTGTCCGACGAGCAGATCCTGCAGTGGCTGGGTGAGCCTGATGACACCCTGCCGGTGGGGACGCCGATCGGAGCCCTCCAGGCGGGGCACAAGGCAGAGATCCGCCGCCGCGCCCAGGAGACGGCCTTCTAGCAGGGCACCTACAGCGCCCGACTCGTGCTGATCTCGATCAGCGCACCCAGGGCGCGGTGCCCTTCAGGGGTGATGCCCTCGATCTCGTCCAGGGCTCGGGCCGCACGGCCACGACCGCGTTCGATCATCTCTTCCACGTGCTGCACGGCGCCACTGGCCTGGAGGGACTCGCGAACCTCGGCGATGCCGTCCGCATCGAGCGTGGCGTCCCCGAGCCCGCGGGTGACGACGCGCGCCTGCGCCGTCGTGCCGTGGTGCAGCGCGGTCGCGACCAGCACCGTGCGCTTCCCCTCGCGAATGTCGTCTCCGGCAGGTTTTCCGGTGCTTTCGGGATCCCCGAAGACGCCGAGAATATCGTCACGCAGCTGAAATGCCTCGCCGAGCGCGAGCCCGAAGTCGGACAACGAGCCAAGGGCTTCCGGAGGGGCTCCGATAGCGCTTGCACCCAACAGGACCGGGTGCTCGATGGAGTATTTGGCGCTCTTGTAGCGAATGACGCGCATGCATTGGTCGAGACGCTCGGAGTAGGGCAGGTCGTCCCATTCCTGGGCCGAGGTCAGCACGTCGAGATACTGCCCGCCCATGAGCTGGGTGCGCATGGTGTCGAAGACGGGTCGGGCACGGTGCAGCTGCTCGGCGGGTAGCCCGGAGCCGGCGAACAGCTCGTCGCTCCAGTTCAGGCACATGTCTCCGGCCAGGGTGGCGGCGGCCAGGCCGAACTCGGTGGAGGAGCCGGACCACTGGGCCTGCGCGTGGCGGGCCGCGAACGCCCGGTGTGCGGTGGGGCGCCCTCTGCGCAGGTCGCTGTGGTCCATGACGTCGTCGTGCAGCAGGGCGGCGGCCTGGAAGAGCTCCATTGCGCCCGCCGCTCGGACCAGTGCCGTGCTGTCTTGGCCACCGAAGGCTCGGTATCCCCAGTACAGAAAGGCCGCGCGTAGCCGCTTCCCGCCGGAGAGCAGGTCCGCGACCGCGTCGACGAGGTCGAGCACCGGCTCGCCGACCACGGCCAGGATCTCGCGCTGGGTGCGCAGGTGGGCATCGAGGATCTCGGCGATCCGCGAGCGCAGCTCAACTCCGTCCAGGGGATGCAGGGTCGAGGTCTCCGGCGCTCCAGGGGAGGCGGGGCGAGGTGCGGGCACGGGGTCCTCTTCGGTGGAGAGCGGCGAGAGCGGGTGCGGGACGACTGGCCGAGTGCCCGTGAGCCTAGCGGCCGGAAGCGGGACCTTGACAGCGCACCGAGCGAATGTCGTACATTTGTTCGATCGAACAGATGTACACCCGGCTGTCCTTACCCGAGCCGGAGACGCGAGAGGACAACGATGGGTCGTCAGTACCACGAGCGCATCGAGGTGCGGTGCGGCGAGCCGATGTGGGGGTCGTGGTCCTCTGCCGCGGCGAGGTCGAGCAGCGGACCGGGCCCGACGGACGCGACGCCGACCGCCTTCGTGTGGCGAGGACGGCTGCACGTGGTGCGAGCCGTGGTGGCGCAGTGGACCCAGCGTCTGCCGTGGTGGCAGGCGGCCGGGCAGGACACCACCTCGGCCCGTGCTCTGGAGCAGCAGGTGTGGCGGGTCGAGGCGAGCGTGGGGTCCATGTCGGGCACCGGGGTCTACGACCTGGCCCACGGCGAGCACTGGCGGCTGCTGAGGGTCGCGGACTGACCTCGCCTCGATCTGGGGCGCCCAGCCCGTCCCTTCGTGCCCACCACCGAACCAAGGAGAACCGATGAGTAACGCCGGCACCGTCCTCGACCTGCTCGACCGCGCCCGGGAAGGGCTGGTCCAGGCCTGTCACAGCGACACCTCCGCCGAGCGCTACACCCAGTCGCACCTGGCTGCCCTGCGCGCTGCCGCTGCGGTGATCGCCGCGCGCAGCAGACCCTCCCGGCGCTCCGGGCCACGCAGTGTCTGGGAGGTGTTGCCGGCGGTGGCCCCCGAGCTCACCGAGTGGGCGGTGCTGTACGCCGCGTCGGCACGCCGACGAGGAGCCGTCGAGCGGGGAGAGGCCAGCGTGAGCTGTCGCGAGGCGGACGACCTGGTGCGTGCCAGTGAGTGCTTCCTGGAGGCGGTGCGCGGCCTCTTGCACCTCCCGGTCGCCGACCCGCTGCCCGGTGACCTCGCGGTGATCAGCGGACGATGAGCGGGTCCGCGGGCGCCGACTTCGCTCATCTTCACGTCGCCTCCAGCTACTCCATGCGGTACGGCGCCAGCAGCCCGGAGGCCCTGGTCCGCCGAGCAGCCGAGCTGGGCCAGTCGAGCGTGGCGTTGACGGACCGGGACGGGGCGTACGCCGCCGTGCGGTTCGTCCGGGCCGCCACCGAGGCCGGGGTCCATCCCGTGCTGGGGGTCGACCTGGCCCTCGGCGAGCCGGCGACCGCCTCCGGGCCGGGTGCTGCACGGCGCTCTTCCCCCACCCCGAGCCGGGCGCATCCGCTCAAGGGAGGGCCCAGCCGGGCCGATCGCGAACCCCGGGTCACGGTCCTGGCCCGGGGGCAGCAGGCGGGGCTGGGGCCTGGGCTCGGGTGGTCCCGGCTGTGCCGGCTGGTGACGCACACCCATCTCGCCGGCGACCGCGGTGCTCCGCGCCTCACGGTCGAGCGGTTGGCCGCCGCCGCCGTTCCGAGTGCCGGGACTGCGCCCCTGGTCGTCCTGCTCGGGCCTGACTCCGACGTCGGCCGGGCAGTGCTCTCCCGCCGGCATGCCCACGCCGAGGCGTTGTTGCAGAGGTGGCGGCAGTCGCTGCCCCCCGGGTCGCTGCGGGTGGAGGTGGTCGTGCACGGAGGGCCGGCGCACACCAGCGGCAGTCTCACTCACGCTGCACGGATGTGGATGCTCGCTCGGGAGCATGCCGTGCCGGTCGTGCTGACCGCCGCAGTGCGGCACGCCGAGGTCTCCGGGGCGCGGGTCGTCGACGTCCTGGACGCGGCTCGCAAGATGGTCCCCCTGCAGGAGCGGCACCTGGACCGCGTCAGCACCGCCGGCCATCTGGCCGACACCCCGACGATGCTGGCGACCGCCGACCGGCTGGCCGCCGCCATGGGTCACCACCGGGTCCGTGGCGGCGACCTGGTGGCGGCGACCCTGGAGCTGGCCGGACAGTGCCGCCAGGACGCCCGATCCGACCTGGGGATCGGCTCGGTGCAGCTCCCGGAGCCGGAGGTGCTCGGCGTCAGTGGGCTGGGGCAGGCCCAGCAGGTGCTGACCGAGCGGTGTCGAGCAGCCGTGCACCACCGGTACCCCCCGGCTTCGGGTGGCTTGCTGCACCAGGTTCAGGAGCGGCTGACCCGTGAGCTCGAGGTGATCTCCGGGCTGGGATACCCGACGTACTTCCTGACCGTGGCCCAGGTGTGCGACCTCATCCGTGAGCAGGGGGTGCGCGTGGCCGCCCGCGGGTCGGGAGCGGGCAGCCTGGTGTGCTACCTACTGGGGATCAGCGGCGTGGACCCGATCCGGCACGACCTGCTGATGGAACGCTTCTGCTCTCCGCTGCGGGCCGAGCTGCCCGACATCGACATCGACGTGGAGTCGGCCCGGCGCACCGAGATCTATGAACGCATCCTGGAGCACTTCGGTTCCGAGCGGGTGACGTGCGTGTCGATGATGGAGACCTACCGGGTGCGGCACGCCATCCGCGACGTCGCCGCCACCCTCGGCATGCCGCCCGCGGAGATCGACCTGCTGGCCAAGGCCTTTCCGCACATTCGTGCCCGGGACGCCGGGGCGGCGATCCGAGACCTGCCCGAGCTGCGCCGGCTGGGGCTGGACGAGCCGGCGATGCGGATGATGTTCGAGCTGGTGGAGAGCCTGGACGGGCTGCCGCGACACGTCGCGATGCATCCGTGCGGGGTCATCCTGTCCCACGCCGGACTGTTGGACCGCACCCCGGTGGAGGCCAGCTGGCTGGGCTTTCCCATGAGCCAGTTCGACAAGGACGACGTCGAGGCGATGGGCTTCCTCAAGCTCGACGTGTTGGGCATCCGGATGCAGTCGGCAATGGCCCACGCGGTGGCCGAGGTCGAGCGGGTGGAGGGTCGGCGAGTGGATCTGGACGACCAGCGACAGGTGCCTCACGACGACCCCTCGACCTTCGCGCTGATCCAGTCCACCCGCACGTTGGGGTGTTTCCAGATCGAGTCGCCCGGCCAGCGGGAGCTGGTCGGCAAGTTCGCTCCGGAGACCTTCGAGGACGTCATCATCGACATCTCGCTGTTCCGGCCCGGCCCGGTCAAGTCGGACATGATCCGTCCGTTCCTGCAGGCACGCCAGGGCTGGGCCGAGCCGGAGTACCTCCACCGGAGCCTGGTCCCGGCTCTGGCCAGCACCTACGGCGTCGTGGTCTTCCACGAGCAGGTGCTCCGGATCGTGGCCGAGACCACCGGGGTCAGCCTGGCCCAGGCGGACGAGGTGCGGCGGGCGATGGGCTCAACGGTGGGCCGGGAGCAGGTCGAGCACTGGTGGCGTCCGGCGGCACGGGCGCGCGGCTACTCCGCCGAGGAGATGGAGCGGATCTGGCAGGTGCTCGCCGCGTTCGCCTCGTTCGGTTTCTGTAAGGCCCACGCGGCAGCCTTCGCCCTGCCGACCTACCAGTCCGCCTGGCTGAAGGCCCACCACACGGCGGCCTTCCTGGCCGGAGTGCTGACCCACGACCCGGGGATGTATCCCAAGCGACTGATCCTGGACGAGGCGCGCAACATGGGAGTGCACGTGCTCGGGCTGGACGTCAACGTCAGCGGGTCGACCTACCGGGTGGAGAAGGTGGCGCCGGAGGCGCAGGGCCCCGAGCCACTCGAGCCGGGAGCGGACAGGGTCGAGCAGGAGATGGCCCGGATCACCCGTGCGGCGGGGTGTGCGGGCATACGGATGTCCCTGGCGGAGGTCAAGGGCATCACCGACGCCGAGGTCGAACGGATCGTGGCCGGTCAGCCCTACACCTCGGTGACCGACTTCTGGCGCCGGGCCGCCGTCTCCCGGCCGGTGGTGGAGCGGCTGGTCATGGTGGGCGGGTTCGACTCCGTGCACCGGCTCGGCGAGGAGCTGACCCGGCGGGACCTGTTGTTGACCGTGCGTGAGCTGGACCGTTGGTCCGGGGCTCGTCCCGCGCGGTCTGCCTCCGTGACGGGGCGGCCTGGGGGCGACAGCGCAGGAGGTGCCGGGGTGGTCGCTGCACGTACCCGGGCGCAGGCCCGAGGTGCGCGCTCCTGGCATCCCCGGCCCCCGGTGAGCACTCAGCTCACTCTCGACCTCGACAACGAGCCGAGAGCTCTCGCCGCGAGCGGGCTGCCGACGATGACGACCCACGAGGAGACGATGGCCGAGCTGGACGTCCTAGGGATGGACGTCAGCGGTCATGTGACCAGCACCTACCAGCCGTTGTTGCAAGCGCTGGGAGTGACCGCGGCCAACCGTCTGCTGGAGTGCCGCAACGGGGCCCAGGTGCTCATCGCCGGGGCCAAGGTCGCCACCCAGACCCCACCGGTCCGCTCGGGCCGACGCGTGGTGTTCCTCACCCTCGACGACGGGACCGGGCCCAGTGATGCCACGTTCTTCGAGGACGTGCAGGGTCCGTACGCCGCCACGGTCTTCCACTCCTGGCTGTTGGTGGTCCGTGGGGTGCTCCGCCGGACGGGGCCCCGCGGGCGGTCGGTCCGGGCCGAGGCAGCGTGGGAGATGACCCAGCTGGACCATGTCTTCCGCACCGAAGGGATCGACGCGGTCTGGGAGACGATGGAGCGCTCCTCCCGCGACGCCGAGCAGCTGACCCAGCCAAGGGCGGGAACGGGCGAGCAGCGGCGGGTTCTCGTACATGCTTCGGGGTTCACCCAGTCCCCTTACGCCGACATCGGGCCACCGGGCAGCGACCGCAAGCTGTGGCACTCCAGCCCGGGAAGCTCCGGCCGATGAGCGGCCTCGACGACGGCCGGCAGTGCACCGTGCTGCACGTCGACATGGACGCGTTCTATGCCTCGGTCTCGCTGGTCGACGCCCCTCACCTGCGGGGCCTGCCGGTGATCATCGGGGGAGGGTGGCGCAGTGTGGTGCTCTCGGCGACCTATCCGGCACGCGCCTTCGGGGTGTGCTCCGGGATGCCGATGGCCAAGGCACGCCGCCTCTGTCCGCAGGCCACGGTGCTCGCCCCGGACCACGAGCAGTACACGCGGGTCTCCGAGGCGGTGATGGCGGTCTTCGCCGAGGTCACCCCGCTCATGCAGCCGGTCTCGATGGAGGAGGCGTTCCTGGACGTGTCCCGGGCAGGGCGCCGGATCGGCTCGCCGGCCCGCATCGCCGCCTGGATCAAGGACACCGTGGCCGACGAGCAAGGCATCCCCTGTTCAGTGGGAGGCGCTCAGACCAAGGCGGTGGCCAAGATGGCCTCACGTGCGGCCAAGCCCGACGGGGTGCGGATGGTGCCCCCGCACGATGTGGTCTCCTTCCTGCATCCGTTACCCGTCGGCGCGCTCTGGGGGGTGGGCGAGGCCACGGAGACCGAGCTGCGGCGGTTCGGGCTGCACACGGTCGCAGACATCGCCCACCTGCCGGTGGCCACGCTGGCGCGGATCGTCGGCCAGGCTCAGGCGCAGCGGTTGTCCACCTTGGTCTGGGGTGGTGACACCTCCGAGGTCGTGACCCCGACCCCGGTCGAACGCAGCGTCGGATCGTCGCAGACCTTCGCCCACGATGTCGACGACCCGGTGGAGCTCCACCGTCACCTGCTGCGTCTCAGCGAACGTACGACCACCAGGCTCCGGCACGCCTCGATGATGGCCCGGACCGTCGTGCTGACGGTGCGTTTTTCGGACTTCACCACGATCACCCGGTCCCGCACCATGAACCGGCCGACCGACGTGACGCGCGACGTCTATGCCACGGCGTCGCGGTCGTACGAAGCGTTGGGGCTGCAACGAGTCCGGGTTCGGCTGTTGGGAGTGCGGGTGGAGGGTCTGAGCCCCCGTGAGCTGACCCCGGTGCAGGCCCGCTTGGACGAACCGCTGCGCGGCTGGCGGGAAGCCGAGCACGCCGTCGACCGGGTCGCCTCACGGTTCGGCACGCGAACCGTGCAGCCGGCCAGCTTGCTGCTCGCCGAGCGGCGCGGGGACCCGCCCGCCGACCTGCGCAGCCGTCCCACGTAGAATCAACATCGACAACGGTGTCGGGAACCCGGGGTAGTACTTCCTTCGTTCACGACTTATCCTGATAGAGGATGCTGGCACCGGCCCCGTGCCCGCACACATTTTTCAGTCCGGGAGGTTCCCCGTGCCGCTCTCCGAGCACGAACAGCGCGTACTCGAACAGATGGAGCACGCGCTCTATGCCGAAGACCCCCGGTTCGCGTCGAACCTGAAGAAGCAGAAGGGGCAGACCCAGTCTCGGCGCCGTGCCGTGCTCGGGGTGGCCCTGGCCGTTCTGGGGCTCGCTCTGGTCGTCCTCGGTGTCACCGTCAGTCAGATCTGGATCGGCGGGATCGGGTTCGCGGCCATGGTGCTCGGCGGCGTCCTGGCCTTCACGCCCAGCAGCAAGAATCCGCCGTTGTCGGTCGTCGGCTCCGGGGCGCCTTCCGGCGGCTCGGGCCGGGGAGCGTCCGCGAAGGGTGCTGCGGGGTCCAAGAAGAAGTCGCAGAACCGTCGCGGTGGCTCCTTCATGCAGCGCATGGAAGAGCGCTGGGACAAGCGACGCGAGCAGGACTGAAGCACTCGCTCACGTCCACCAGGTGAGGGCCGCTACCCAGATCGCCACGATCACCAGCGCCGTCGCCAGCTCGATCAGGATGTTCAGCCCGATCGCACGCAGTGCCGACACGGTCGAGCGCCAGGCCGCCTGGTGCTCATGTCGCCGGACACGCTGCACCGCATAGATTCCCAGCGGAAAGCCCACCACCGCACCCACCACGGGAACGGCGATGCCGCACAGGATGGCGACCACCACCCCAGCGACCATCGTCGAGGTCTTCACCCCGGCGGCGCGCATCCGCTGCCCTGGGATCAGGTACTGCAGCACGATGCCGGCCGCGCCCACGACGGTGACCGCGGACAACACCGCCCACCCGGTCGCAGAGGTCTCGCTGACAGACCACAGCAACACCCCCAGCCACACGAAGAACAGCCCCGGTAGCACTGGGACGACGATCCCGACGATGCCGACGAGCATGAGCAGCGCCGAGATCACCGCGATGGCCGTCATGGGAGGCAGTGTGCCAGGACACCGGGCTGCCTCCCGCGGCCGGACGAACCGCTAGAGGGCGGCCGAGTGCTCCTCGTGCAGTCGCTCGGACTCGTCCGTGATGGTCACGCCGTCCAGGTTGCGCAGCTTGTCCAGGTGCTCACGCCCGTGGTGGGCGCAGAAGTGCAGCTCGAGCCCATCGGCCAGACGGGCACGCACGTAGGCTTGGGCGCCGCACCGGTCACAGCGGTGGGCGGCAGTGATCTGCGGGCTCAGGGTGGCGTTCACGCGCTCGCTCCTCTCGACTGGCACCACGGGCACCATCGGGTGACCGTAGGACGCCCAGTGAAGCACGGGGCGCAGAAGGCATAACGCCAGCCGCCCGCCACGTGTGTCCGGTTCTGCCGAGGGCGTAACGGTAGGTCATGATGGCTCGGTGGACGACCTGGACCCTCCCTCGCTGGAGGAGCTGATGCGACAGACCGCGTCAGGGGACCAGGAGGCGTTCGCCAGCCTGTACGACCAGGTCGCTGCCCGCGTTCACGGGCTGGTCGTGCGCATCCTGCGGGACCAGGCGCAGTCCGAGGAGGTCACTCAGGAGGTCTTCCTCCAGGTCTGGAGGAGTGCGCCCTCCTTCGATCCCGCCCGCGGAAGCGCCTTGTCCTGGTTGATGACCCTCGCTCACCGGCGTGCGGTGGACCGGGTCCGCTCGGCACAGGCCCAATCCGTGCGTGACGCGGACTACGAATCGCTTCGCGACAAACCGCTGCAGGACCCGACGAGCCAGGAGGTGGAGGATCGGTGGCAGGCACAGACGGTGCGTTCGGCTGTCACCGAGTTGGGGCCACCGCACCAGGAAGCGGTCGAGCTGGCGTACTTCCAGGGCATGACGCACCGTGAGGTCTCGCTCGCTCTCGGCGTGCCGCTGGGCACGGCCAAGACACGGATTCGGGATGGTCTGCGCAAGCTACGAGAGACGACGGGAGGTGCACGATGACCGCCTCCGACCGGCACGTCGATGACCTGATCGCGTCCTTCGCCCTGGACGCGGTCGACGACACCGAACGCCGGCTCGTGCAGGCCCACCTCGAGGGGTGTGAGCGCTGCCGTGCCGAGCTGCGCGAGTTCTCCGAAGCGGCCGTGCACCTGATGGACGGGGCGGAGGTAGAGCCGCCGCGCTCCCTGCGGTCGTCGGTGCTGGCCGCGGTGGCCAGCGAGCCCCAGAACACGGTCGAGGACAGTGGTGACGGCGAGCGCGAGACTTCGCCCGAGACGTCCACCGAGCATGTTCAGCAGCCGCCGCCGGAGTCAGATCCCGCGCCGGAGTCGGGCGCCACCGCGTCCTCCGGCCAGCGCAGCGGCGAAGCCCGCTCGAGGCGGCACGGCACCACGGCCTGGTGGTCCTTGGCCGCAGCCGGCCTGCTCGCGGTCGGAGGCTGGGGTATCTGGCAGAGCCTGGAGGAGGATCTCTCGCCCGCCGAAGAGGTCATCCAGGCCGAGGATGCGCAGCGCTACCAGACCGAGTACGAAGGAGAGGCGGTCACGGTCGTCGCCTCCGCGGAGCTCGACCGCGCGGTTCTGGTGACCGACGAGCTGCCCGAGCTCGGGGACGACGAGGTCTACCAGGGCTGGTGGATCGACGACGAGGGGACCATTACCTCCGCAGGCGTCCTTCAGGATGCCGCCGGTGCCGCTGAGGCGCAGACGGTGCTGCAGGGCGACCCGGATGCCGTGAGCAACTTCGCGCTCAGCGTGGAGCCCGACGAAGGCTCGGAGCAGCCCACCACCGAGCCGGTCCTCGTGCTACCGCTGGAGAGCTGAGCTCACCGACCCGGGGGAAGGCTGGCCTGGCGAAGGCGTCCGCGGCATCGCAAAGAGGAGACCGTGGGCGCTCCCCTGAACGCCCACGGTCTCCGGACGGGTCGGTGCCGACCTCAGCGTGGAGCCGAGACTCCACGCGTGACGAGCCGCCACCGGTCCGCTCTCCGGGCCCGGGACATCGCGGGGCACACCGGCCCAGCCGACCCGGAGACTGGCGCGGAACCGCTGAACCACGGTGAGGTGACAGGACGGCTCCGTGACGACGCCTGTCGTGCCGTGGCGGGCGCACTCGTGGTGACCAGCACCACCCGTGACGTCGCCGGCCATGGCGTGCGCGGCGACGACAGGGGGCAGGGCGCGGACGTGGTGTCCAGTTCGCCGGCTCGTCCCGAGAGGATGGCGGGAGGCAAACCGGCTGCTGCGCACTGCATGTCCGACATTCGGCGCCCACGACGGGCCGGATGGGCAAAAACTTGTGACCTGTGTCACATTGACCCCTCCCGAGCGGCTGCCCCGCTCTGGGTTAGCCTGCGAGTCAGCCCATCCGCGCGGTTATCCGCGCCCGCTTCCCGTCAGGAGCCGTCATCGCCACCGACTACTCCGCCCGCCACCTGCAGGTGCTCGAGGGACTCGAGGCGGTGCGCAAGCGCCCCGGAATGTACGTCGGGTCCACCGACTCGCGCGGGATGATGCATTGTCTCTGGGAGATCATCGACAACTCCGTGGACGAGGCCCTCGGCGGGCACGCCACCCGGATCGGCATCGACCTGCTGCCCGACGGCTCGGTCCGGGTCACCGACGACGGCCGAGGCATCCCGGTCGACGTGGAGCCGCGCACCCAGCTCTCCGGAGTGGAGGTGGTGTTCACCAAGCTGCACGCCGGCGGGAAGTTCGGCGGCGGGTCCTACGTGGCCTCCGGTGGCCTGCACGGCGTCGGGGCCTCGGTGGTCAACGCGCTCTCGGCCCGGTTGGACGTCGAGGTGGACCGTGCGGGCAAGACCTACGCCATGAGCTTCCGCCGTGGCGAACCGGGAGTCTTCGACGACTCCGGCGGCATCTCGCCCCGGTCGCCCTTCACCCCCTTCGAGAAGACCTCCGATCTGCGCGTCGTCGGCAAGGCCAAGCGCGGTGTCTCCGGCACCCGGGTGCGCTACTGGGCGGATCCGCAGATCTTCCTCACCCAGGCTCGGTTCGAGGACGACGAGCTCGCTGAACGGCTCCGTCAGACATCCTTTCTCGTGCCGCGTCTGCAGCTGAGGCTGCATGACGAGCGTGGTGCCCAGCCGCGAGAGGAGCTCTTCGTCCACGACGGCGGCATCGCCGAGTTCGTGGACTTCCTTGCCAGCGACCCCGCGGTCACCGACTGCTGGCGCCTCGAGGGCGCGGACACCTTCACCGAGACCGTTCCGGTGCTGGACGCCGCCGGGCAGATGAGCTCGAAGGAGGTGGAGCGCGAATGTGTGGTGGACGTGGCGTTGCGGTGGGGCACCGGGTACGACACCCACGTGCGCAGCTTCGTCAACATCATCGCCACCCCGAAGGGTGGGACGCACCTGGCCGGGTTCGAGCAGGCGATGGTCAAGGTGCTGCGCAAGCAGGTGGAGCAGAACGCGCGCCGGCTCAAGGCGGGCAACGACAAGGTCGACAAGGACGACGTCCTGGCGGGTTTGACCGCGGTGGTCACGGTGCGGCTGGCTGAGCCTCAGTTCGAGGGCCAGACCAAGGAGGTGCTGGGCACCCCCGCGGTGCGCCAGATCGTGGCCAAGGTCGTCGAGCGCGAGCTCACCGCTCGGCTCACCTCGTCGGCACGAGCGGACAAGGCGCAGGCCTCGCTGGTGCTCGACAAGGTCGTGGCCGAGATGAAGTCCCGCATCTCGGCTCGGTTGCACAAAGAGACCCAGCGCCGCAAGAACGCCCTGGAGTCCTCCACCCTGCCGGCCAAGCTGGCCGACTGCCGCACCCAAGAGACCCAACGCTCCGAGCTGTTCATCGTGGAGGGGGACAGTGCACTGGGGACCGCCAAGCTGGCCCGGTCCAGCGACTACCAGGCGTTGCTGCCCATCCGCGGCAAGATCCTCAACGTGCAGAAGGCGTCGGTGTCGGACATGCTGCACAACTCGGAGTGCGCTGCCATCATCCAGGTCATCGGGGCCGGCTCGGGTCGTTCCTTCAACGTCGACCTCGTCCGCTACGGCAAGGTCATCATCATGACCGACGCGGATGTCGACGGCGCCCACATCCGAACCCTGCTGTTGACGCTGTTCTTCCGCTACATGCGACCGATGGTGGAGGCCGGGCTGGTGTACGCCGCCATGCCACCGCTGCACCGCCTCGAGGTCAGCGCTGCGGGAAAGGCCAAGCGCGAGCTGATCTACACCTATACCGAGGCCCAGATGCGCACGACGTTGGCGTCCCTGCAGCGTCGAGGCCGCAGCGTCAAGCAGCCGATGCAACGGTACAAAGGCCTGGGCGAGATGGACGCCGACCAGCTGGCCGAGACGACGATGGACCCTGGACGGCGCACTCTGCGACGAGTCACCCTGGCCGACGCCGAACAGGCGGAGCGGGTGTTCGAGCTGCTGATGGGCTCGGCAGTGGCACCGCGCAAAGACTTCATCGTCGACTCCGCCGACTCCCTGGACCGAGAGCGCATCGACGCCTGAGGCCCGGGAGGTCTGCTACCGTTGACGGCTCACTCACTTCCGCCACCGCGGACCAGGGGTAGGTCGGTCACGCAGCAAGCGATGAGGCGAACCCACCTCAGACGACACGAAGCGAGACACCCCGGTCATGGCCCCCAAGTCATCGCGCTCCGGCGCGCCCTCGAAGCGTTCCACCCCTTCAGCGAAGAAGAAGCCGCGGCACTCCAGTGCCCAGAAGAAGGCCGCCCGCCTCGCGCGTGAGCAGGCGCAGCGCACGGCGACACGTTCGTCGAAGGGCAAGCAGGCGGGTGCCGGCGCCCCGCCGCCCCGCCACCACAGCCCCGCGCCCGCAGGCCAGCGATCGCAGCGGACAGAGAAGCCGCAGCGCACCGCCCAGCCACCGCGCTCTCGGCGTCCCGACGCCCCGCGCCGCCCCTCGACCGCGCCCGGGGCGGGGTCGGCCCGCCGTCCCTCCTCCCAGGACCGGGCCAGGCACGAGGTCCACCGTCCTCAACGACGCACCCCGAACGTGGACACGGCGTCGGCCCCGGCCGGGGCCGACAGCGACTTCACGCAGCTGGGAGTGGATGGGCGCCTCGTCGCCGCACTCGCGCGTCAGGGCATCACCGCCGCCTTCCCGATCCAGCGGGTCACCATCCCGGATGCGCTCGCAGGTCGCGACGTGCTGGGACGGGGACAGACCGGCTCGGGCAAGACCCTGGCCTTCGGTCTGCCGCTGCTCCACCGTCTGAGCAACGAGCCGCCGGCACCAGCCCACCGGCCCCATGCCCTCATCCTCACGCCGACTCGGGAGCTGGCGATGCAGGTGCTGGAGGCGCTGGCGCCGCTCGCCTCGACGCTCCATCTGCGGCACCAGCTCGTCGCCGGAGGCATGCCGTACGCGCCACAGCTGCGGTCGCTGGAACGAGGCGTCGACGTGCTCGTCGCGACGCCGGGCCGGCTCTGGGACCTGATCGAGCGTGGGGCGGTGGACCTGTCAGCGGTGCACGTCACCGTCATCGACGAGGCCGACCACATGGCCGAGATGGGCTTCGTGGAGGTGTTGACCCAGCTGTTGGACCGCACGCCTGCCGACGGGCAGCGCCTGCTCTTCTCGGCCACCCTGGACCACGGGGTCGACGCGGTCGCGGCTCGCTACCTGCACGACCCGGTGACGCACTCGACCGACCAGGCCGGTGCGAGCGTCTCCACGATGGAGCACCATCTGTTCCTGGTTCACCCGCACGAGAAGAAGACGGTCACCGCGGCGATAGCCAACCGTCCGGGGCGCACCGTGGTCTTCGTCCGGACGAAGCTGGGAGCGGACCGGGTCGCGATCCAGCTTCGTGAGTCCGGCGTGTTCGCAGCCGCACTTCACGGCGGTCTGAACCAGGCTCAGCGCACTCGCGTCCTGGCTGCTTTCCGCTCCGGAGAGCTTCCGGTCCTCGTGGCCACGGACGTTGCCGCGCGCGGTATCCACGTGGACGACGTGAGCCTGGTGCTGCAGGCCGACCCCCCTGCCGACCACAAGGACTACCTGCACCGCTCCGGTCGCACCGCGCGGGCGGGCAGTGCCGGCGCGGTGGTCACCTTGGCGCTGCCGCACCAGCGCAAGCCGGTCCAACGGCTTCTCACCGCGGCCGGTGTGCACACCGAGGCAACCACGGTGGGGCCGCAGGACGAGGTGGTCATGGTGACCGCCGGCGGCGCCGCGCCCTCGGGTGAGGCTGTGCCCCAGTCACGGGTGGATGCCGTCATGCGCCCCCCGCGGGCCTCGCGCAGGCCGCGGCAGGGTGGGCCGAGCCGCGGTTCCGGGCCTCGTCGCCAGCCGACTCGCCGCGGAGAGGAGAGGCCGGCGCGCCGGCCCTCCTCCTAGCTCTGCGAAGGGCCGCCCAGCAGCGGCGGGCCCACGTCGGTGCACTGCCTCAGCGGGCTGGTGGTGCGCCGGGGCACGAGCTGGGTGGGCAGCGTCAGCACGCCGTCGGCCAGACCGTCGGGCAGCGGGGGTGCCGGTTCTTCGGTGGACCCGCCGAGCAGCTCGTGCAGCAGGATGTCGGCCGCCGCCTCGCCTTGGCCCACCACGTCCTGCCGCACGGTGGTGAGCTTGAGCACGTCGGACAGGGCGTAGTCGTCCACGCCGATCACGGACAGGTCCTGGGGTACACGCAGGCCCAGCTGGGCGGCCACCGCCATCACGCCGATCGCGATCTCGTCGCTCGCGGCCACCACGGCGCTCGGCATCCGGTCGGAGAGGAAGAGCTTCATCGCCTGCTTCGCGGCATCCTGCGCGGACCAGTCGCAGGTCAGGATCCAGTCGCTGTTCAGGACGAGACCGTGCTCCAGCATGCGGTTGCGGAACCCGGTCAGACGGCCCCAGGGCACCAGCCGGTGTTCGGCATCCGCGGGCACCGCGCCCGCGTAGCCGATCATCGTGTGACCGAGGTCGACGAGGTGGTCGACCGCGGTCCGGACGGCCTCCTCGTCGTCGATGCGGACCAGCGGGCGGCCAGGCACCGGGTTGCCGATGGCCACCGTGGGCAGGTCAAGCTTGTCCAGGAGCGTCAGCTCCGCGTCGCGCAGTGGCACGTTCAGCACCACCAGGCCGTCGAAGCGCTTGTTCAGCATCTGCGGCGTCAAGGGGAGGCGGTCGAACGCCGAGTCGGCCTCGAGATCGACCAACAGCGCCAGGTAGTCGTGTTCGCGCAGGGTCTTCTCGATGGCGCTGACCGCGGAGGCGAAGAACCACCGTGTCATGAACGGGGTGACAATGCCGACCACCCGGGTCCGCCCCGAGGCCAGAGAGGCGGCGGTGGGGGAGGCGACGTACTCCAGCTCCTCGGCAGCCCGCAGGACCCGCCCGCGGGTAGAGGCGCTCACCGAGCTCACGCCGCGAAGGGCGCGGGAGACCGTAGCCGCCGAGACGCCGGCCGCCCGCGCCACGTCGGAGATCGTGCTCATTGACTCGACTCCTTTGTCGCCGTGGGCCGTCTCAGCCCTTGACGCCGCCGGCGAGCAAGCCTCGCACGAAGAATCTCTGCAGCGCCAGGAAGACCACCACCGGCACGACCATGGCGATGAACGCACCGGCCGAGAGCAGCTGCCACTCGGCGCCGCGGCTGCCGGCCAGGTTCTGGATCTTCAGCGTCAGCGGCTGGATGTCTGGGCTGGCGAAGGTGAGGGCCACCAGCAGGTCGTTCCACACCCACAGGAACTGGAAGATCGAGAACGAGGCGATCGCGGGCACGAGCAGGGGCAGGAGCACCGAGAAGAAGATCTTGACGTGCCCGGCCCCGTCGACCCGCGCCGCCTCGATGAGGCTCCGCGGGATGTCCATCATGAAGTTGTGCAGCAGGAAGATGGCCAGCGGCAACGCGAAGATCGAGTGCGAGAGCCACAATGTCCACAGCGACCCGTCCAGCCCGAACGAGACGTACTGCTGCAGCAACGGGATGAGCGCGATCTGGATCGGCACCACCTGCAGCGCGAAGACCGCCACGAACAGCATCCCGCGTCCCTTGAAGTCGATCCAGGCGAACGCGTAGGCCGCCAGGAGGGCGAGGCTCACCGGGATGAACACCGCCGGCAAGGTGATGACGACGGTGTTGAGGAACGCTCCCGCGAAGTCGGTGGACGGGTTGTAGAGGACCCCGTTGTAGTTGTCGAGGGTGACCTCGGGGTTGCTGAAGAAGGTCCACCAGCCTTCGGTCTTGATCGTGGCCTCCGGACGGAACGAGGTCACGAGCAGGCCGAAGGTCGGCACCGACCACAGGATGGCCAGGACGATAGCCACCCCGGAGGCCCAGGGAGAGGCCAGCCGGGTCTTGGCGTCGACCGCGCGCTGCTCGGCGCGGGTCAGCTTGCGGGGGGTCTTGCGCTCGGCGACGTCCGAGCCCTCGGGGGTGGCCTTGGCGGCCGGGTCCCCGTGGTGCTCCCCGCCGGGGGTGTCTGGGGTGGTCGGCGCCTGGCTCATCGCTGCTCCTCCGAGAGTCGCATCTGACGGATGTTGTAGAGAATGATGGGAATGACCAGGATGAACAGCAGCACCGCCAGGGCGGCGCCGATGTCTGGCCGTCCGAAGACGAAGCTCTGGCTGTAGAACTCGTTGGCCACGATCGAGGTGTTGAACTGGCCACCGGTCATGGTGCGGACGATGTCGAAGACCTTCAGCGTGGCCATGGCGATGGTCGTGAGGACCACGACGACGGCGGGCCGCACCGACGGCAGGGTGACGTAGCGGAACATCGGGAAGCCCGACACGCCGTCCATCCGCGCGGCTTCGATGATGTCGTCCGGGATCGACTTGATCGCCGCGGACAGGATGGTCATCGCGAACCCGGCCTGGATCCACACCATGACCGCGATGAGGAAGAAGTTGTTGAGCGGCGGACTGATCAGCCACTGCTGGGGCTCGAACCCGACGAGGACGATGAGCTGGTTGAGCAGACCGATCTGGTTCACACCCGGCTGGTCAGGACGGAACTCGTAGACGAACTTCCAGATGATGGACGCACCCACCATCGAGATGGCCATAGGGAGGAAGACGAGTGTCTTGGCGAACTTCTCGCCGAACGCGCGGTCGACCAGCACCGCGTACATCAGCCCGAAGCCGGTCGCGAACAACGGCACCAGCACCACCCACAAAGTGGTGTTGAACAGCACCGTGCGGAAGTTCGGCGTGGTGAAGATCGTCTGGTAGTTGTCGAGCCCGACGAGGTCACCCGACGTGTTCTGGAACGAGGTGATGATGGTCAGGATGGCGGGATAGATCAGCCCGCCCACGATGAGCAGCACCGCCGGCCCGAGAAAGCCCACGATGGTGACCCACTTGGGCACCTTGGGCAGCTCGGCGATCCAGAGCACGGCGGCCATCACGAGCAGGAAGAACCCGAACACCATGACCATGAGCAGGATCTTCTGCCCCGGTGTGGTGGCGTCGACGAGAAAGTCCACAGCAGTACCTCTACTTCTTCAGTCAGGTCGTTCGAACGCTCGGAGGACGACAACGGGCGGCGAGGAGCCGATGCGGCACTCGCCGCCCGTTGCGGTCACTCTGCGTCGCGCCTAGTTGTTGGGCCAGCTGTTCTCGACCGTGGTCAACACCTTCTCGGAGTCGGTGCCGAGAGCGATCCAGTCGGTCATCGCGGTCCACAACGTGCCTGCCCCGACGGCGGCCGGCATGAGGTCGGAGCCGTCGAAGCGGAACTCGGTCTCCTCATCGGTCAGCAGCTCGAAGGCGAGCTGGTCGATCGGCGAGGCGTAGTTGTCCGGGTTCATCCCGTTGTTGGCCGAGAGCCATCCGGGGCCGGAGAGCTGGGCCTTGACGTCGGACCACTCCGGGCTGGTCAGGTAGGCCTGGAAGGCCGCCACCTCGGGCCGGTCGGCGAAGGCCACCGTGAACTCACCGCCACCCAGCATCGGCTTCTCCTCCTCGGTCACGGCCGGGAGGTAGAAGGCGAACACGTCGCCGTCCTCGGCGACATCCGTGCCGTCCGGCCAGTTGGCCTGGTAGAAGGTGGCCTGCCGGTGCAGCCAGCAGTTCCCATCCAGGATGGGTAGACCCGCATCGCTGAAGCTCGTGGTGGCGATCGACTCCACGCCACCAAGGCCGCCGTTGACGTAGTCCGGGTTGCGCAGGATGTCGCCGACCTCGTTCAGCGCGTCGACGACCTGCGGGTCGTTGAAGGGGATCTCGTGCTCGACCCACTGGTCGTAGACGTCCACGCCGGCGTTGCGCAGCATGTAGTCCTCCAGCCAGTCTGTCGCGGTCCACCCGGTAGCGGTACCGGACTCGATCCCGGCGCACCACGGCTTGGTGTCGGGGTTGTCGGCGACGATCTGCTCGGTGAGCGCGCTCATCTCTTCCAGCGTGACCGGGATCTCGTAGCCCGCCTCCTCCATCATGGAGGGGGAGTACCAGACGAAGGACTTGGCGTTCGCGCCCAGCGGGGCCCCGTAGTAGGTCCCGTCGACGGTGCCGTACTCCTTCCACTGCGGGTTGTAGTACTCGTCCACGTTGGACTGCGCGGGGTCGGAGACCTCGACGATCGCGTCCGGGAAGTCGGAGGCGATCGTCTCGATCAGCCCGGGCTGCGGGATGTAGGCGATGTCCGGGGGGTTGCCCGCCTGCAACCGCACCTGGAGCTGGGCTTCGAAGTCACGGGACCCCTCGTAGTTCACGGTGGCTCCGGTGCAGTCCTCGAAGGGCTTGTAGGAGTCGATGTGCGGCTGGTCCTCGGGGGAGATGATCGAGGTGTAGATCGACACCTCGGTGCCTTCGAGATCGCCGTACTGCTCGAAGTCCGCGCAGTCGACATCGCTGGTGACGTCGGCGAGGGCGTCGGACTCGCCGCCGCTACCCCCACCTCCGTCTCCGCCACACGCCGCGAGGGAGATGGTCGCCACGCCGGCGGTCAAGGCCAGCCAGCGACGGGATGTGGTGCGTGAGGGCATGTGCCCGCCTCCGTTTCACGTGGGCGCCGACGGCGACACTTCACCTCGGCGCTGAGGGATACGGAGTCAATGTAAGCGATTGCGAAGCCGTTGTGCGGGCGTCCCAGTCACGAGACCGTAACGATTCCGCCCGATCCGTTTCACATGCGGGGTCGGCTGGCCGGGTTACTCGCTCTCTGCTGAGGCCTCGAGACGCAGGAACTCCAGATGGCGAAGGTAGGCGTCCAGACAGTCGTGAATGATCTGGCTCTGGGTGTAGCCCATCACGTCATAGCCCTGGCCACCCTCCACCGTGTGCACCTCGAGCCGTGCGTAGCGCTCTTCCCCGCGGGGCATGCGTCCTGCGTAGGCCGGCACCGGCGCGTCGTGGAGCTCCACGCGGTAGACGAAGGGGTGGGGGCTGTCCAGGCTCGTCTGCAGATGGACGTTGCGGCGGGCGACGTCGTTGCCCTCGGGCAGGTCGCGCTCCGCCTCGGCCACGGTGTCGACGCTCACGCTCGCCTCGACGCCTTGGCTGCTCAGCTCCTCGGCGACTTCCTCCAGGGCCGGGGTGACCGTGTCGTCGAGGAACCGGCTGCCCTTGTCGACATCGGGGAAGGTCAGCGCGTGCGAGAGCCGTCCTCGCCACACGTGACGGGGCGGGAGCTCGTCGCTCTCGTTGACGATCGAGGAGTCGCGCGCGGAGAGCATCGTGGGAAGCACGTGCTGCCCGCTGTCGACGCGGTAGGCCTCGATCCGCAGGGCCCGGTAGAGCCCCACCATGACCAGCACCATGACGAAAGCGAACGGCAGACCCATGATGACGGTGGCGTACTGCAGCGCCGTGATCCCTCCGGCGATGAGCAGGGCCGACGTGAGCACGCCGGTCCCCACCGCCCAGACGATCCGCAGCCAGGCGTCCGCGTCCGCGTGGGACGTCTTCAGCGTGGAGCTCAGGTTGGCCATGACCAGCGCACCGGAGTCCGCTGAGGTGACGTAGAACAGCAGGCCGACCAGGGTGGCGACGCCGATGATGAACAGGGCGCCCGGGTAGTCCTGGAGCAGGGTGTAGAAGCCACGCTCGGGCTGGTTCATCGCCAGCTCGCCGAAGGCGTCGTCCCCACCGCGCACCCGCGCCAGCGCGCTGTTGCCGAAGATGGAGACCCACATCACCACGTAGCTGAACGGGATGATCATCGTGCCGGCGACGAACTGCCGGATGGTCCTCCCGCGCGAGATCCGGGCCAGGAACAGACCGACGAAGGAGGCCCAGGCGATCCACCACGCCCAGAAGAACAAGGTCCAGAAGCTCATCCACTCCGCCGTGTCGTTGAAGGCGAAGGTCTGCATCGTCAACCCGGGAAAGGAGGTGACGAAGTCGCCCACGTTCATCACGATCGCGTTGAGCAGGAAGGCGGTCTGCCCGGCCACGAGGATCCAGGCGGCCAGGCCGATCGCCAGCAGGACGTTGATCTGTGAGAGCAGCCGGATGCCCTTGTCCACGCCGGTGGTGGCCGAGATGGTCGCGATGACGACGGCCAGGGCGATCAGGCCGACCTGGGCGGCAGTGCCCTCCGGCAGGCCGAAGATGAGGTTGAGGCCGAAGTTCAGCTGCACCACACCGATCCCGAGGCTGGTGGCCACCCCGAAGATGGTGCCGAGCACGGCTGCGGTGTCCACCGTGTGGCCCAGCGCACCGTCGATGCGTCGTCCGAACAGCGGGTACAGCGCCGAGCGCACCGCCAGGGGCAGGTTGCGCCGGTAGGCGAAGTAGCCCAGCGCCATTCCCATCAGGGCGTACATCCCCCACCCGGTGATGCCGTAGTGGAACAGGGTCCACACGGTGGCCTCCCGGGCGGCCTCGACGGTCTCACCGCTGCCTACCGGCGGCGCCAGGTACTGGGTGACCGGCTCGGCGACCGAAAAGAACATCAGGTCGGTGCCGATTCCGGCGGCGAAGAGCATCGCGGCCCAGGAGAAGGTGGAGAACTCGGGCTTGGAGTGGTCGGGCCCGAGCTTGACACTGCCGTAGCGGGAGATGGCCAGGAACAGCACGAAGACGAGCACGAGCGTCGCCAGCGCGATGTAGAACCACCCGAACCACGTGCCGGTGTACCCGACCAGCGAGCCGATGGTGGACTCCGCCTGCGAGGGCCAGATCATCAGCCACACGGCCACCACCAGGGTGATGGTCAAGGAGGCGCCGAACACGACGGTGTTGACGGTCGTCTCTTTGCGGGGTGACGCGGCGGAGGCCTCGGGTGGTGGTGGGGCCGCGCCCTTCTCGTTGTCGATGCTCATGCTGGCTCTCCTGCGTCTTCGGGCCGCATCTGCGGCAGGCCTTCCCGGGCACCGGCTGCGCTCGGGGGGTCGGTGGTGGCGTCCCAGGCCTCGTTGCGCGGGTCGCCCGGTGGCCAGAGGGGCATCCCCTCGCCGTGGCGGTAGTACGGAACCTCGGTCGCCGGCAGCGGGGTGTTGCCCGCGATGAGGTCGGCGGCGCGCTCCGCGACCATCATCACCGGGGCATAGATGTTGCCGTTGGTGATGTAGGGGAACACCGACGCGTCGACCACACGCAGCCCGCTGACGCCGTGCACTCCCATCGTCGCGGGGTCGACCACCGCCATGTCGTCGCCCGCGTCACCCATCTTCGCCGTGCACGAGGGGTGCAGCGCCGTCTCGGCGTCGCTGGCCACCCAGTCCAGGATCTCCTGGTCGCTCTGCACGGCGGCACCGGGCGAGATCTCACCGCCGCTGAACGGAGCGAACGCGGGCTGCTCGAGGATGTTCCGCGCCGCCCGCACCATCTCGATCCACTCCCGCCGGTCGGCCTCGGTGGACAGATAGTTGAACTGCACCGCCGGATGGACGAACGGGTCGTCGCTGGTGATGTGGACGGTGCCGCGGCAGTCGGAGTACATCGGGCCGATATGCACTTGGTAGCCGTGCTCGCTGGCGGGGCGCGAACCGTCGTAGCGGATGGCGATGGGCAGGAAGTGGAACATCTGGTTCGGGTAGGGAACCTCGTCGTTGCTGCGGATGAACCCGCCCGCCTCGAAGTGGTTCGAGGCGCCGACTCCGCTGCGCAGGAAGAGCCATTCGGCGCCGATGCGCGGCTTGTGGCGGTGACGCAGCCACGGGGCGATCGAGATCGGCTGGGTGCTGGCGTGCTGGATGTAGACCTCGAGATGGTCCTGCAGGTTGGCCCCGACACCGGGCAGCTCGACCCGCGGGGTCACTCCGGCGGCCTGCAACACCGCCGGGTCGCCGATCCCGGCCAGCTGCATCAGCTGCGGGGTGTTGAACGCACCGCCACACAGGATGACCTCACCGGCCGTGGCGCTGCGCCGTACCCGGCGGCCGATGGTGTAGTCCACACCGGTGACCCGGGTCCCGTCATCGCTCGTCCGCAGTCCGGTCGCCTGCGCCAGCGTGCGGACCGTGAGGTTCGAGCGTCCCATGACCGGGTGTAGGTAGGCCCGCGCAGCGGAGAGACGACGACCGCGGTGCACGTTGCGGTCGAACTTGGCGAAGCCCTCCTGGCGGTACCCGTTCACGTCGTCGGTCAGGGGGTAGCCCGCCTCTTGCACCGCCTCGAGGAAGGCGCCGAAGATAGCGCGCGTCGCCGGGCCGCGCTCCAGCACCAGCGGGCCCGAGCCACCTCGCCAGGTGTCGGAGCCGGCCAGGCAGGTCTCCATCCGCTTGAAGTAGGGCAGGCAGTGGGCGTAGTCCCAGTCCTGCATCCCCGGCTCCCGGGCCCAGCGCTGGAAGTCCAGGGGGTTGCCGCGCTGGAAGATCATGCCGTTGATGCTGCTGGAGCCGCCGAGGACCTTGCCCCGCGCATGCTCCACCCGCCGACCGCTCATGAACGGCTCGGGCTCGGTCTCGTACTTCCAGTCGTAGAGCTTGCTGCCGATCGGGAACGGAAGCGCAGCGGGCATGTGGATGAAGGCGTCGAACCGGAAGTCGCTTCGGCCGGCCTCCAGCACGAGGACCGAGACGCTGGGGTCGGCGCTGAGCCGGTTGGCCAGGGCAGACCCCGCTGAACCCCCACCGACGATGATGTAGTCGTAGAACGGATCGGTCGGCATCGGCGACTCCTTCACGAGCGAGAACGAGGTGACCCGTGGCGGGTGACTCAGACTGTAGCGAACCCGTTCGCGCCCAGGGCCTCAGCCGCGGTCACGGAACCAGTCCGCCCGGGCGGGGCGGGTGTTGTGCCAGATGTGCTTGGTCTCGCGGTACTCCTCCAGGCCGGCGCGTCCCAGCTCACGACCGATCCCGGACTGCCCGTACCCACCCCACTCGGCTTGCGGCACGTAGGGATGGAAGTCGTTGATCCAGATCGTGCCGTGTCGCAGCCGAGCCGCGACCCGCTCGGCTCGGCCGGCATTCTGGGTCCAGACGGCGCCCGCCAGGCCGTAGACGGTGTCGTTGGCGATGGCGACCGCGGCCCGCTCGGCCTCGAGGTCGTCCTCGCCGCTGAAGGTCTCCACGGTCAGCACCGGCCCGAAGGACTCCTCGTGCACGCACGCCATCTCCTGGGTGCAGCGGTCGAGGATGGTGGGCAGGTAGTAGGTGCCCGAGGTCAGGTCACCCTGGGAAGGCGCGCTGCCGCCGGCGAGCAGCTCGGCGCCGTCGGCGACCGCCTGCTCGACGTACGCGTGGACCTTGGTGCGGTGGTCCTCGCTGATCAGGGGACCACTCTCGGCCTCCTCGTCGAACGGACCACCCAGGCGGATGCCCTCGGCCCGGCGGACCAGCTCGGTGACCACCTGGTCGTGGACCTCCTCCTGGACGATCAGTCGCGAACCGGCCGAGCACACCTGCCCGGAGTCGAGGAAGATGGCCGTCAGGGCGTTGTCGATGGCGGCGTCGAGGTCGGCGTCGGCGAACAGGACGAAGGGGTTCTTCCCGCCGAGCTCCAGAGCGATGCGCTTCACCGTCCCGGAGGCGGCGGCCATGATCGCCCTCCCGGTGTGCAGCCCGCCGGTGAACGAGACCAGGTCCACCAGTGGTGACTCGGTCAGGGCCGCCCCGACGTCGGCGCCCGTCCCCAGGACCAGGTTCCCCACCCCGGGCGGCAGTCCGGCGCGGGTCAACGCCTCCATCAGCCAGATGGAGGTGGACGGCGTGAGCTCGCTGGGCTTGAGCACGAACGTGTTGCCGGCGGCCAGGGCCGGGGCCACCTTCCACGAGGTCTGCAGCAACGGGTAGTTCCAGGGGGTGATCAGCGCGCACACCCCCACCGGCTCGTGGACCACCCGGCTGGCGATGTCCGGCATCCCCGTGTCCACCACGCGCCCGGCCTCGGCGGCGGCCAGATCGGCGAAGTGGCGGAAGACCGCGACGATGTCGTCGACGTCGATCTGGGACTCCACGAAGCGTTTGCCGGTGTCGCCGGACTCCAGCCGGGCGACGGTGTCGCGCTCGCGCTCCAGGTCGTCCGCGAGCGCGCGCAGGACCTGCGCGCGGGCCACCGCGGGGGTGGAGGGCCAGTCGCCTCGGTCGAAGGCCGCCCGGGCGGCTTCCACGGCCCGGACCACGTCCGCGGCCGTGGCCTCGCTCACGGTCGCCACCTCCCGGCCGTCCGCGGGGCAGGTGATGGTGCGGGTACCCCCGGCCTCGGGGGAGCGCCACTGTCCGTCGATGAAGAGCTCAGCCATGAAGGCAGCCTATTGCGGGTGAGCCGCGCGTGTGCAGCCGTGAAGGACTACCCTTTCCGACGTTCGCCCACGCTCGTGCGCGTCCGTGCTGAGTTCGGTCACTCGGGCGCCGCTGGCCTCACGATGGAGTGATGATGGCTCGTTCGACCGCCTTTCCTGCCGGCTTCCTGTGGGGCTCGGCCACCGCCGCCTACCAGATCGAGGGGGCCAGCCACACCGACGGGCGCACCGACTCGATCTGGGACACCTTCGCCCGCGTCCCGGGGGCGGTGTACGAGGGCCACGACGGGTCGGTGGCCTGCGACCACTACCACCGGTACGGCGAGGACGTCGAGCTCATGCGCCAGATCGGCCTGGGTGCCTACCGGTTCTCGGTCTCCTGGGCCCGGGTCTGTCCAGACGGCGGCGGCGTCAACCAGGCCGGGCTGGACTTCTACTCGCGTCTGGTCGACGCCCTGCTCGAGGCGGACATCGTGCCGTGGCTGACGCTCTACCACTGGGACCTGCCGCAGGCCCTGGAGGAGTCCGGGGGGTGGCCCGCCCGGCAGACGGCGGAGCGGTTCGTGGAGTACACCGGCGTGGTCCACGATGCGCTCGGGGACCGGGTCAAGTTCTGGACCACCATGAACGAGCCCTGGTGCTCGGCGTTCCTCGGCTACGGCAGCGGCGTGCACGCCCCTGGGCGTACCGACGGAGCGGACGCCCTGCGTGCCGCCCACCATCTGATGCTCGCCCACGGGCTGGCCGTCCGGGAGCTCCGCGACCGGGACTCCTCACTGGATCTGGGACTCACCCTGAACTTCGCCGACGTCGAGGCGGCCAGCGACTCTGCCGGGGACCAGGACGCCGAACGCCGGATGGACGGCCTGATGAACCGCTACTTCCTCGAGCCGATCATCAACGGCGCCTACCCCCGCGACGTGATGCAGGACGTCTCGGAGGTGATGCCCGAGGACCTCATCCAGGACGGTGACCTCGACGTCATCTCCACCCCTATCGACGTGCTGGGGGTGAACTACTACTTCGGGCAGGCGGTCAGCGGCGTGGAGCCGGAGGAGGCGGCGCAGGCCGCCGCCGACGCCCGGCAGCGGGGGCCGTCGGCCAACGTGGGATCGGAGCACGTCGAGGTCGTCTCCCGCGGCCTCCCGGTCACCGATATGGGCTGGGAGGTGGTGCCCGACGGGCTTCGCCGGCTGCTTGTCAGGCTGGACAACCACGTCACCGGACCGGTGGGGACCGGCCTGTACGTGACCGAGAACGGTGCCGCCTATCCCGACGAGCCGGACGAGGACGACTTCGTGGACGACCAGGACCGGATCGCCTATCTCAGAGCGCATCTGGAGGCATTGCACGAGGCCGTCGAGTCGGGGGTCGACGTACGCGGCTACTTCCTGTGGTCGTTGATGGACAACTACGAATGGGCCTTTGGCTACAGCAAGCGGTTCGGTATGGTGCGTATCGACTACGAGTCCGGGACGCGCACTCCCAAGGCGAGCGCCACCTGGTACGGCCACGTGGCGAGCCACGGTGAGCTTCCGGACTGAACCGGCGCCGATCCGACGCCCGCGAGATGAGGGCCTGAGTGCGCATCGAGATCGACCCGGAATCCGGCACACCGGTCTTTCAGCAGATCTGCGACGCCGTGGTGGGTGGCATTGTCACGGGGTCGATCTCGCCGGGGTCGCACCTGCCGCCGGTGCGTCACCTGGCCACGGAGCTCAGCGTGGCGTCGAACACGGTGGCCAAGGCCTACCGCCAGCTGGCGCTGGAGGGCCACGTGCGAACGCAAGGGCGCAACGGCACCGTGGTGCTCTCGCCGGCTCAGGCGGACGGTGCCGACGAGTGCACCGCCTCGGCCAGGGCGTTCGTCGAGGCCGCTCGTGGGCGCGGCCTGTCGGTGACCGAGGCGGTGGGGGTCGTCCGCCGGCTGTGGTGACGAGGCCGCCGGCGACGTCGGCTACTCCAAGGGCGTGACGTAGGCGCTGCTGATCCCGCCGTCGATGACGAACTCGTTGGCCGTCATGAAGCTGGAGTCGTCGCTGGCCAGGAAAGCCACCGCGGCGGCGATCTCCTCGGGCTCGGCGAACCGACCCAGCGGCACGTGCACCAGGCGGCGCTGCGCCTGCTCGGGGTCGGCGGCGAACAGCTCCTGCAGCAGCGGCGTGTTCACCGGGCCCGGGCACAGTGCGTTCACCCGCACCCCCGTGCGCCCGAACTGGACGCCGAGCTCACGAGAGAGCGCCAGCACGCCGCCCTTCGAGGCGCTGTAGGAGATCTGCGAGGTGGCCGCACCCATCAGAGCCACGAACGAGGCCACGTTGATGATCGAGCCACGACCCTGTTCCAGCATGTAGGGCAGGGCCTTCTGGCAGCACAGGTAGACGCTGGTCAGGTTGGTGTCCTGGACCCGGCGCCAGGTCTCCGGGTCGGTGTCCAGGATGGAGGAGTCGGCGGGAGGGTTGATCCCGGCGTTGTGGAAGGCGATGTCGATCGAGCCGTAGCGCTCGTGCGCCGTGGCGTACATGGCGCTGACCTGGTCGGCGTCGGTCACGTCGGTGCGGACGAACAGCCCGCCCACCTCGGACGCTGCGGCCTCACCGGTCTCGGGGTCGCAGATGTCGCCGATCACGACGTGCGCTCCCTCGGCCGCGAGTCGTCGGGCGGCAGCCAGGCCGATGCCACTGGCTCCTCCGGTCACGACGGCGACGCGATCGGTCAGGCGGGAGCAGGCAGAGATGTCAGACACGGGGGAGTGCCTTTCGGGTTGGGTTCGTCAGTGCGCTGCGAAGAATACGGTCTTGACCTCACTGAACGCATCCAGCGCATCGGGGCCGAGCTCCCGCCCCAGGCCGGACTGCTTGAACCCGCCGAACGGGGTGTTGTAGCGCACCGAGGAATGGCTGTTCACCGCGAGGTTCCCGGCCTGCATTCCTCGGCTCACCCGCAGCGCCCGCCCCATGTCCCGGGTCCAGATCGACCCCGCGAGACCGTACGTGGTGTCGTTGGCGATCTCGATGGCCTCGTCCTCGGTGTCGAAGGGCAGCACCGAGATGACGGGCCCGAAAATCTCCTCGGTGAAGCCGGGGTCGTGGCGGTCCCTCGCCCGGACGAGGGTGGCCGGCGACCAGAAGCCCGGGCCTTGCGGGCAGCTGGCTTGGGCCAGCACGTCCGCCTGCTCGACGTAGCCCGCCACCGAGTCGCGCTGCGCGGCCGAGATCAAGGGCCCCATCAGGGCGTCCTCACGGCTCGGGTGGTCCACCACCACCGACTCGACGGCCCGCGACAGCTCGGCGACGAAGTCGTCCATGACCTCGCGCTGCACCAGCAGACGCGAGCGCGCACAGCAGTCCTGCCCGGCGTTGTCGTAGGCGCCCCCGGGCGCGGCGGCCGCAGCCGCGGCCAGGTCGGCGTCGGCGAAGACCACGTTCGCGTTCTTCCCCCCTAGCTCCAGCGTGACGCGCTTGATCTGTTGCGCGCAGCCGGCCATGATCGTCCGCCCGACCTCGGTGGACCCGGTGAAGACCACCTTTCCCACGTCGGGGTGACTGACGAACCGAGCGCCCACGACCGAGCCCTTGCCGGGCAGGACCTGCAGGAGGCCTTCGGGGAGTCCGGCCTCCAGCGCCAGCTCCCCGAGTCGAATGGCGGTCAGCGGGGTCAGCTCGGCGGGCTTGAGCACCACGGCGTTGCCGGCGGCCAGCGCGGGCCCGAAGGCCCAGCCCGCGATCGGCATCGGGAAGTTCCACGGCACGATCACGCCGACGACACCGATCGGTTCGTGGAACGTGGCGACCATGCCCCCGGAGACCGGGATCTGCTGGCCCAGGTGACGCTCCGGTGCGCCCGCGTAGTACTGCAGCACGTCAGCCACGTTCTGGGCCTCACCCCGGGCGTTGCCGATGGTATGGCCGGCGTTGCGCACCTCGAGCTGGGCGAGCTCCTCGTTGTGGTCCTCCACCACCGCGGCGAACCGGCGCAGCAGGCGCGCCCGGTCGCCCGCGCCGACGTCGCGCCACTGCCTCTGGGCCCGGCTCGCGCGGTCGATGGCGGCGTCGGTGGAGTCCGCGTCGTGCAGCTCCAGGGTGGTGATGACCTCCTCGGTCGAGGGGTCGAGGACGTTCGTCGAGGTCACAGGCGCTCGAACCCGCGCACGAGCTCCCAGTCCGTGACGGCGGCTTCGAAGTCGCGCAGCTCGATGTCGGCCATGTGGACGTAATGGTCCACGACCGCGTCACCGAAGACCTTGCGAGCGATCTTCGAGCCGTCCAGCAGATCGCGGGCCTCGCGCAACGTGTTCGGGACCTGTTCCTTGTCCGACTCGTAGGCGTTGCCCTCGGTCATGGGTTCGAGCTCCAGCTCGTTCTCGATGCCGTACAGGCCCGCCGCCATCATGGCCGCGAGCGCCAGGTAGGGGTTGGCGTCCCCCCCGGGCACCCGGTTCTCCATCCGCGCGCTGCCGCCCTCACCGACGATCCGCACGGAGCAGGTGCGGTTGTCCATGCCCCAGGCCACGGCGGTGGGCGCGAACGAACCGTGGGCGAACCGCTTGTACGAGTTCACGTTCGGTGCGTAGAACAAGGTGAACTCGCGCATCGTGGTGAGCACACCCGCGATGAACTGGTCGTACAGCGCGGTGCGCTCGTTCTTCTCCTTGTCCCAGAACACCACCTCGTCGTCCAGGCCCCGCAGCGAGAGGTGGATGTGGCACGAGTTGCCTTCGCGGTCGTTCGGCTTGGCCATGAAGGTGATGGACTGCCCCAGGCCGGAGGCGATCATCTTGGCGCCGTTCTTGTAGACGCTGTGGTTGTCCGCGGTGGTCATCACCTCGTCGAAGAGGAACCCGATCTCGTGCTGGCCGAAGTTGCACTCGCCCTTGGCCGACTCCACGACCATGCCGGCCGCGTACATGTCGTTGCGGATCTTCTGCACCGTGGGCTCGACCCGCCCCGAGCCCATGATCGAGTAGTCGATGTTGTACTGGTTGGCCGGGACGAGGTCCTTGTACCCCTGTTTCCACGCGTCCTCGTAGCTGGTCTTGTACAGCACGAACTCCAGCTCGGTCCCCGCGACCGCCCTCCAGCCGTGGGACTCGGCCCGCTCCATCTGGGCGGTGAGCATCGAGCGCGGCGACATCGGCACGGGTGAGCCATCGGTCTGCGCCAGGTCGCACTGGACCATGACGGTCCGCTCGAGCCAGGGGATCCAGCGGATGGTGTCGAGGTCGAGCTGGAACTCCATGTCTCCGTAGCCGGCCTCCCAGGAGGAGATGGCGTACCCGTCCACCGTGTTCAGCTCGACGTCGACCGCCAGCAGGTAGTTGCAGCCCTCCACACCTTCACCGAGCGCCTCGTTGATGAAGTAGTCGGCGTGCAGGTACTTCCCGGCCAGGCGCCCCTGCATGTCGGTGAAGGCGACGATGACGGTGTCGATCTCGCCGGACTCCACCGCAGCGCGCATGGCGTCCACGGAGAGCATGCGCGGGTTGCGGGGGTGTTCGCCGGGTTCGGCCATGAAGGGCTCCTTTATTGAGGCGCCCGCTGGCGCCGGATCAGGTGGTATGGCGGGTCAGCGCAGGTCGGACTCGGCCTCGTCGATGCTGGAGAACTCCTCCTCGGGAGCGTTCGTCACGACGTGGTGCCGGCTGTAGAACTGGAAGTAGGCCAGGAAGGCGAGGAAGACGGCGGCGGTGATGGCGGCGGCGCGGATGTCGACGAAGAAGGTCGCGATCACGGCGATGATGCTCAGGACCAGCGCCACTCCCGTGGTAGCCGCACCGCCGGGGGTGCGGTAGCCGCGCTCCAGGTCCGGCTCGTTCCTGCGCAGCATGATGTGCGAGAGGTTGAGCAGCACGTAGGACATGGCCGCGCCGAACACCGCGATGTTGATCAGCAGGCCACCGTCCTGCAGGATCGCCGCGAGCAGGAACCCGAGGGTCCCGGGCACGATCAGGGCCACGTAGGGAGTCTTGCGCTTGCCGGTGAGCGAGAGCACCCGGGGCAGGTAGCCGGCTCGCGAGAGCGCGAACAGCTGCCGCGAGTAGGCGTAGATGATGGAGAAGAAGCTGGCGATGAGTCCGGCCAGCCCGGCGTAGTTCACGAAGCTCGCCAGCAGGGAGTTGTCACCGTAGGCGACACGGATGGCCTCCGGCAGCGGGTTGCTGGAGGCCCCCACGGTCTCCGCGCCGCCGGCGCCGGGCACCAGGGTGAGCATCAAGGCCGCGGTGACCAGCAGCACCATCATGGCGACGATGATGCCGCGGGGCATGTCCTTCTTCGGGTTGCTCGTCTCCTCGGCCGCGAGCGGCACGCCCTCGACGGCCAGGAAGAACCAGATGCCGTAGACGAACGCGGCCAGCACCCCGGTGATCCCGAACGGCAGCAGGGCGCTGGACATCGCCGAGCCGTCGGGGTCGATGTCGGTGAGGTTG
>Ga0102946_1000063_pt1 | contig 36380 bp, 31 predicted proteins | sample SalPon2A_A_D1_MG_FD_78209 | JGI IMG/M metagenome (GOLD analysis project Ga0102946, IMG submission 78209) | Soil microbial communities from South San Francisco under conditions of wetland restoration - Salt Pond MetaG R2A_A_D1_MG | ecosystem: Environmental > Terrestrial > Soil > Wetlands | place... | reverse complement strand
CCGACGGCCATCAGCCCAAGGGGGAGGGCGGCCTTGCCAGCCAGCATCAGTGGAGATTCGAGGGCCGTGTGCAGACCGATGCCGGTCACGTTGAGGCTGCCGCCGATGACGCAGCCGAGAATCAATGGGTTGGTCGCCAGGCTGAGAAAGAACTGCTTGAGTGATACCCTGGCGGCGCCTACCGTCAGGGAAAAGGCCGATACGCACAGCACGTTGATCAGTGGGATCATGAAGCCCGCGCCCATGGCTGCAAGCAGCAGGCCCTCGGCGCCGAACAGGGCTTCAGCGATGGCCAGGGCGACATAAGTGTTGAAGCGTACCCCTCCCTGAAATACCGATGTGAACAGGGGTCCGCCCTTGTCGCGTTTGAGAAACCACCAGGAGCTTAGTAACAGGGCGCTGATCAGGATGGTCCATTCCAGAGTGAAGAACATTTCACGCCAGGGCAGGTCGCTGATTTTTTTGTTGGCCAGGCTATGGATCAGCAGTGCCGGAAAGAGCAGGTAGTAGGTCATCTTTTCCGCCGATGGCCAGAAACTGTCGGGCAGGAATTGGGTGCGGCGGATCAGGAACCCGGCGAGGATCAAGGTCAGGACCGGGATAAGTGCGTTGGCAATGCTGGACATGAATCAGCCTCTTCAAATGGATAGCAAGAGGTTAGCAGTCTTTTTGATTAAAATAAATTTTATTATTTCCGAGATCTCGTCCCCTGCCATGTAATCGATATGCCGGTTTAAATTAGATGCCGGTGTCTGGCAATCATTTTAATAAGATACCGTTCTGTTGTGTCTCGGGCTCAAGCCGTTTCGACCAGTGCTTGGGAATTCTGTAATCTAGACCCGCCTTTCTACAGGTTATTAACTTTACAGCCGCCGGTTCCACCTCTATGCTTTGCGCTGCTCAAATCGCATGTCTATTTTGAGGTGATTTTGAATGGATATAGAAATCTGGCAGTACGCTGCCGTCTTCTTACTTATCGGGTTTTCCGGGTTTATCGATTCGATTGCCGGCGGCGGTGGGTTGATTTCGGTTCCCACCTACCTGGCCCTGGGTATGCCTGCCGGGCTGATTCTCGGCACCAACAAGTGCGTCAGTTCTACCGGGACCAGCTTCGCGGTGTTTCGCTATATCAGAAGCCGCACCATCCTTTGGCATACCGTCATCTACGCCATCGTTGCCGCCTTGATCGGCTCGGCCATTGGCGCTTCCCTTTCAGCTTATCTGTCCCGCAGCATTCTTTTTACCCTGTTGCTGATCGTCATACCGGTGCTGTTTTACCTGCAGGCCCGACACATGAGGGCGATTCTGCAAGCGGATCGACCTCAACTGACCCAACAGCAGGTTGTCGTTCGCGCCATCATGGCAGGATTTTTTATCGGCGGCTATGACGGGATTTTCGGACCCGGAACCGGGACCTTCCTGCTGTTGGCGTTCATGGTCTTCCTGCATATGACCACTCGCGAGGCCAGCGCCAATGCCCGCATTGTGAACTATGCGTCCAATGTCTCAGCGTTCGTCTACTTTCTGATCCAGGGACAGATTTACTGGCCTGTCGCCATGGTTGCCATTGCCGGTTCCATCTGCGGTAATTGGCTCGGTAGCGGACTGGTGATTAATAATGCCGACAAGGTTGTGGTGCCGGTGTTTCGATTTGTTTTGTTATTGCTGATGCTGAAGTGCGGGTACGATCTTTTTCTTACGTGAAGATTGAGGTGTGATCGAGAGAAGGGAGAGGGCGATTGAGGCTTGATTACCGCGTTGATCGTTTCCGCAGATGGTTGTGGCTTTCTCTTGTCGGCATCCTCGTGAAAGCGGGGGCCAGTTTATTCTTGCGAAGGTTCTGGATTGCCTCTGCGCGGGAATGAAGAGACAGGGTGGTTAACTTGAATGGATTCCCGTATTCTCGAGGATGACGATCGTTGAACTGTACTTTTTTCAGAAGCTTTCTGTTCCGATCCAATCTGCGGACTTTAATTCCATAGTGATAGAGTCGTTTTGGAATATTCATTGCCCATATTTCAAACAGATCGGCCCCGCTCACTCTCGGTGAACAGGGCCGATCTGTTTGCCTCAGTTATCCGCTATCGATCAGTTCGGGTAAGAGGTCTTCAGGACCATCCCCTCGCGGGACTTGGGATCGTAAACACCATTCTTTTCACCTTCTTTGAACCAATCTTCCTTTAAGCCTTTGATAAAGTCGTTCTTCTCAGCGACGATCTTGTCAAACGGCAGACCGATAACCGCTTGAGCTTTTTCCTTGCTGGAGAAGTCCGGCACCTGGTAGTCGGCAGCGTCGTATTTGGCCAGGATCGTGCGCAGCTTGATACGAGCTTCCTGTCCCTTGTCGATGGCGCTGCCAAGGACGCGCAGGGTCTCCTCGGGAGCGTGGAAGAAGGAGCCGTGTGCGGCAATCGAGAAGTCCCAGCGCCACTGGCTGTGACGGATATCTTTCAGCGCCGGGGCCATTTCAGCTTCGGTCGCGCCTAAATCCCAGGCCTTGGCAGCTTCGAGATGAGCCTTGGCCAGAACCTGCATCGCTTTCTTGTGCAGTTCTTCTTTGCGCTCGAGCTTGCGTGCGACGGTATCCTTGAATTCTGTTTCGGTACCACTGTGACAGTTCAGGCAGGTGTTGGCGATGTCATCCAGCGGGTTGCCGACATTGTGATTGGAGTATTTGACGCCACCTTCCCGGACATAAGGCATATGGCAGTCGGCGCAGGCCAGACCGTTCTTGCCGTGAACACCGGTGATGAAGGTTTCAAAGCCGGGGTGTTGGGCTTTCAGCATCGGAGTTTTGCTCAGTTTATGGGTCCAGTCGACAAAGTTTCTTTCATCGTAGTATTGCTCGATATCTTCAGCAGAGAATCCGTTGTCCCAGGGGAAGGTAACAACTTTTGCTGTCTTCTCTTCACCATTCTTATCGGTCCACTTGGTTGCCTTGAAGTAGTACTCTGAATGGCACTGAACACAAACCAGGGTGCGCATATCCTGATGGGTCGCTTCGGCAAACGGCATGCTGCCTTCAGCGTCGAGGCCACGCTTGAGGTAATCGCGGGTGACGGTCAGTTTCATGGTATTGTTATCATGGCAGTCAGCGCAACCGATCGGGTTGACTATTTCGCCACCGTGGCGAGCCCACTTGCCGGTGAAGAAATCGTTCTCGCCCATCTCGTCGATCAGGCGGGGCACGTCAGGTGACTTGCAGGTCCAGCAGGCGGTCGGCATCGGCCCGGTCTGCGGATTGAGAGGAGCGCCGGTTCGCAGGGTGTTTAAATTATCTTCCAGAATATAGTAATGTCCACGCGGTGCGTTGTAGTCCTTGGAGAACCCGTAGCCGGCCCACATAACAACCAATGCCGGGTTCTCTTCCAGGACGTCCCGAATGTCATCACTCTTTTGGGTTTGCATGTAGGAATCAAACTGACGTGGATAGTATTTTCCCCACTCGGCACTTCGTGGCTCAAGCTTTTTAATCTGTGGCGTTGCATTGATCTGTTCCTGCTCTGCCTTGTTTTCCTTGATCGATACCGCCAGCAGCAGCATCGGTACCATCACCATGACACACAGGATTGTGATAATCGTTGATCTCTTCATAAGGTTTTCCTCCAGATAGTTAACTAGTCAAGAACCAGGTTTGCTTGGGTTGTTGTCAGGTTACGGGTCACGCCGTGCGGAACTTCGCGGTGACATTCCCAGCACCTGCGGCCCATCTGCACATGGCTGTCGGTCTTCGTGTACAACTTGGCGTTGTCAAGCATCTGCGAAACAATCCCCTCGTGACAGGAGATGCAGTTGTCCTGAATTCGTGTTGCTGCGTCATCGGTGATCCGCAGGTTGTAACCGTAGGTTTTAAATGTCATTGCAACGGAGTGATTGTAGCCATCGCGTGCCTTGGCCAGATATTTGTTGACGAAAGAATCTCGCGGCAGATGGCAGTCGACGCAGGTCGCTCGCTCTCGGTGCGAACTATGCTGCCAGGTTGCATAGTGAGTGTTCATGGTATGGCAGGTGATGCAGACTTCCGGGTCGCTCGACATGTAAGATAACATCTTCGATTCGACAACCAGATAGCCGAACATGCAGATCATCGCCACAACAGAACAGATGGCCACAACTCTCATAATGCCTCCTCTTGCCGTTGGCCGCAGCTGCAAATATAATGTCTTGAAGGACGTATCCCATCCTTCCCGTTTCTTCGACCAGAGCCCATGTAACCTCCTATTCAAATATTTGTGAATATTGTCACCACAGATCGCCTATGCAGTATTGTTAGCAATGGCCGTGCCACAAGAAAAACATCTTTATTTTCAGCTATATATGAATTTTATCTGTGCTCAGCGTTACCTCTGGGTAGCATTTCACTCTCGACCTGTGTTACCGTTCGGTAGCATTATCTAGGAGCCTGACATGCAGCTGAAAACCAAGTTCATCATCATGATTGCCCTGATCACCTTCTGTTCCTACGGCGTAACCTTTTACCGGACCTCCGGCTTTCAGGAAGAACTGGTGGTTCAGCAGGCCACCCGGCAGGCCAAGATGCTGTTCAATCAGATCCGCATTACCCGCCAATGGGTTGCCGATCATGACGGCCTGTTTCTGATAAAAGAGCCAGGAGTGGAAGAGAACCCGTTTCTGACAGAGGGTCAGATTCAGGATCGGGAGGGGAACTGGCTGGTCAAGCGCAACCCGGCAATGGTTACCCGCGAACTGTCCGCCTACGCAGCCCGCGAAGGGATGGGGCAGTTTAACGTTACCAGCCTCAATCCGATGAATCCGGCCAACATCCCGGATGATTTTGAACGCAACAGCCTGGAAGGTTTTGATCAGGGAGAGCTGGAATCAGTCAGCATCGAGAAGGTTCAAGATGTCCACCGTCTGCGTTATATGGCTCCCCTTGAAGTCGATGCACGTTGCCTCGAATGCCACACCGGGCAAGGCTACCAGATCGGAGACATCCGCGGGGGGATGAGCGTCTCGATTCCGATCGACTGGGCCTATGCGGAAATCAGACAGAACAACCGGCTGTTGCTGAATATCGCCATAGCGACCATCCTTTTAGTCTCGCTGACAATCTACGTTCTGTTCGATATCCTGGTCGCCAAACGCTTGAAAGAACTAGCGCGACAGATGGATCTCTATCCGGAAAAGAAACTGCCGAACGAATCGAATCTGGATGATTTAAGCGACGAGATCGGTTCTCTCTCGGGGAATTTCCATAAGCTCTGTGCCCGCCTTGAACAATCGCAGCAGGAGCTGGATGCTTCCCGAGAGCAGGTTTCCCAAAGCGAAAAACAGGCGGCCCTCGGTCGGCTGGTCGCAGGGATTTCCCACGAAATCAACAACCCTCTGGGTGGCATGCAGAACTGCATCCAAACCATGAGGCGAAGTATGGACAAGCCGGACCTGCTGAATCGCTATGTGGATCTGCTCGGCCAGGGCGTGGAGCGGATCAAGGGGACCGTCCAGCAACTGCTCAATATTGGCCGTAAAGAACCCTTGCAGCAGGTCGTAGGGAATGTCGATGCGATGCTCAGTGATTGCCTTGAATTAACCTGTGTCGGCCGTCGCAACATTGAGCTCGATTTGCAGCTGAACGTCGGCCAACCGCTGTTGATCGGCATGGAAGCGTTGCGTCAGGTGGTCATCAACCTGGCCGGTAACGCCGTCCAGGCGATGGGAGAAAGGGGTGGGAAGCTGCAGGTCAGCAGCCGACTGGACACACAACAACTGGTTGTCAAAATCGCTGACAGCGGCCCCGGTATTGCTGAGGAGCATCTGGATAAAATCTTCGAGCCCTTCTTCACCACCAAAGAGGTCGGCGAAGGGACCGGGCTCGGGTTGTCGGTCTCCTATTCGTTGATCAAGCAGATGGAGGGTGAGCTGACTGTCGTCAATAACCCGCAAGGGGGCGCGATCTTCACTATCAGCGTACCACTACAGAACAACAATGAAGCAAAGGCATAAAATGGACCCGAAGATTCTTGTTGCCGAAGACGAAGAAATCATGCGCATTACCGTTGTCGACCATTTACGCAGTCATGGCTGGCAGATCGATGCAGCAGACAGCGGCACCCGAGCACTGGAGCTGATCAAACAGAATGATTACCAGCTGCTACTCTCCGATATTCGAATGCCGGGACTCGACGGTGAAGTGCTGTTGGCAGAGGTGAAGAAGGTTTCGCCACACACCGAAGTGGTGATGATGACCGCTCACGGCAACACTGATACTGCCATCAACTGCCTGAAGAACGGTGCTGCCGATTATATCCAGAAGCCGTTTGACCTCGACGATCTGAGCTTCCGGATCAAGCGGATTCTGGAGATGCAGTTGATCAAGGCACGCTGTGTCTCGCTGGAACACTGCGGGGGGCAGCGACGACCAATCATTGGCAGCAGTGCACCGATGCAGAAAGTCCTCAGCCTGATCAGTCAGGTCTCAGGAAGCGACTCGTCGATCCTGATTCAGGGTGAGAGCGGCACGGGCAAGGAACTGGTCGCAGCGGCGATCCATTTCGAGAGCCGTCGGGCAGATAAACCATACGTCCGGGTTAATTGCGCCGCGATCCCGGAAGGACTCATGGAGTCCGAGTTCTTCGGACACGAGAAAGGTGCCTTTACTGGCGCCGAGAAAACCAGCGTCGGCAAGTTCGAACTGGCCGATCAAGGGACTATTCTGCTTGATGAAATCGGCGACATGCCGCTCGACTTACAGGTCAAACTTCTGCGAGTGCTGCAGGAACGTGAAATCGAACGGGTTGGGGGGAAACACCCGATCCCGGTCAACGTAAGGGTTCTCTGCTCGACGGCTAAAAACCTTGCGGGAGAGGTTGAAAAAGGCAATTTCCGCCAGGATCTCTTCTACCGTTTGCAGGTCATCCCGATTGAAATTCCAGCCTTACGTGACCGCAAAGACGACATTGGGGAACTTGCAGATTTCTTCCTGGGTGAATTCGGTCGTGAACGGGGACTGTCCTTCGATCTGTCGGCCGAAGCGCGTCAAGCCCTTGAAAGCTACCCTTTCCCGGGAAATGTACGCGAGCTCCACAATATTCTGGAGCGGGTATCCGTCCTGGCCCCGACATCCAAAATTCAGCTCTGGGATCTGCCCACGGAAATCTGGAACGACTCTGCTGCAGAAAAAAAGGAAAAAATTCCCGACAACCTGGCAGAAGCTGTTGCTGAAGCTGAAAAAAAATGCATCCTTCATGTACTGAAAAAAACAGACGACAATAAAACCGAAGCGGCCGCCATCCTGGGAATCAGCCGCAAAAACCTTTGGGAAAAGATGAAGGGCTACGGCTTGTAATCGATCATCAAAAGATCAACTGAGAGGTAAAATACGTCACGCCGTTCACTACTTTGCAATAAAAACACTTGCAGGCCGAACCGATCCTCGATGCCGATCAAAACATGAACGATCAAGCCATCATGCTCTCTCTTGATTCCCCCACCGGGTTGTTAGTTTCGTCGCCGACAATCCCTCATTAAAGCAGGTCTTAATTCAACGCCGGAATACCTGAACGGAAGGGTTTCCCAGGTTACCATGCATAGCCCAAGTGCATCTTGCCAAAGCAATAACTATAGGCCTCTCGCGTATCATTGGCCGATGTGCATCCAAGCCTCGATGTGAGTTGGACGTGGTCATTGAACCAGCCCCGCATATGTATCTCGGCCTGGTAGACGGCTTTGTTGTTTGCCTCATCATCAAAAGGTTCAACTCGTTGCAGACCGGGACCACCCAGCAGTTTAATGACCCAGTTGTCATTCAGAAACGCTTTAGCATAGCCGAAAAGCAAAAGGCCTTCGCTCAGGTTTCGCGGTGAAAAATAATCAGGGCTGTCCTGGTCGGCTTGTAATGAGCGTCCCTTCAATTGCAGGTGGAAGCCGGGGAGCTGGGCCGGCGAGATTATGATTCGTCCGATACCGCCCCTTTTCTGATTATCATCACTGAAGTGCTGGCTGATCAATGCTCCGACGAGAGTCACTTTGTTGTTAAGCCGGTAATCGGCTGATGCGACATAGCTGTCGACACGGATATGGTTGCGAATGGCACTGACCGAGTCGACCGGCTCGCGCTCGGCGGAGACTTCGGCGTACCAGTTTTTGTTAAACTGATTGCTGAAAAAAGCTGCAGGCAGAGTTGGTGACCAGTCGTCTCCACCAAGGAATTCAATGCGCAGTATCGTATTCCAGTTTCTTCCCGGAGTACTGAGCAGCAGCAAGCGCCCGGAATCGAACTTTTCCCGTTCACCCGCTTCGGTGTAAATGCGCTGGCCACCAGCGAATTCAAGTTCCACTCCAGGACCATCAAGTGCCTGACGGTAACCGGTAAATAGCATGAGTGAGCTGGCATCGTCACTGTCTCGCGAGCCGCTGACTTCGGTGAAAAAGCGTTCGGCGTAGCTTGGTACGCTGAGGCAGAGCAGAATCATAACCATGGTGATGCGACTCATTTCGTCCCCCATTTTTTCTTGAAGCGCAATAGCTCTGACAGGTATCCAGCGAGACTGGCAGGAGCCATGATCGCCTGATAGGTAAACATATAGAGCAAAAGCCCCAGGATGTTTCGGCGCAATTTCAGGCCGTGGCAGAGAAAAATTCTGCGCTGATGAAAATACATAATGGCGTTAATGAGGATCATCAGCGGCAACAGGAACAATGTCATGATTCCGACCAAGGCATAGATCTGAAAAAATACGGCAGCAATGACTCCTGGAAGAAAAAACAAAAGAAAGGCCGCATCGAGATAAGGGAATAAAAGGTTAAAAAAAACGAACGGCGAATATGGACGCAGTTTCATGAGGATGCCCGGATGGTGTAGAAAGGCCTCAATCAATCCGCGTGACCAGCGCTGTCGCTGGCGGAAAAACTGGCCATAGGTTTCCGGCACGTTGGTAAATACAAAGGCGTTTTCAGCATAGTTGACGCGGAAGTTGTTCTGATGTAGAGCCCAGGTCAGGACGATGTCCTCTCCTACAGTATCCTCCCATCCACCGACAGTTTCAACAACGCTTCGCCAGTAGGCTGAGAACGCCCCCTGGGCAACAAGTGTCCCCTGATAGAGCGACTGGATGCGCTTGACTACTGCAATGCCGAGGAAATAGTCCCATTCCTGCAAGCGAGTCATCAAGGTGTTGCGTGAGTTTTTGACCAGAACGGTACCAGCAACGGCACCAGTATTCGGCGGGCCGTCGATAAGATTGGTCACAAGGTTGGCCAGGCTGTCACGGTACATGCTCGTGTCGGCGTCAACGGTCACCAGAATCTCATGGCTGGCTTCAGCGAGCCCCATATTCAGGGCTGCAGCCTTTCCCTGGTTAGGGTTCTGCTCAAGGCTGCGAATGACGATGCGGGGATAATCGGTAAAACGCTCCTTGGCACGCCTGATTTCGCTTTTCGTGTCATCAGTCGAACCATCGTTGATGACCACAATTTCAACCATTCCCGGATAGTCCTGTCCGATAACAGAATGCAGTGTTTCAAAAATGCAATCCCGTTCGTTATAGGCCGCGATCAGGACAGAAACCGGCGGCAGGGTTTTGTGTGTGTTATATATAGGTCGGCGGTCAAAGAGCAGGCCCGAGATCAGATAGGCATTGGCCCATCCCGGGACCAGAGCAACGCCAAAGACGATGAATATGGCCAGAGAGCGTCCGAATATCTCAGACAGATCCCTGATCCATGGCATTGCCAGATAGGTACAGAATGTCAGCCAAGATATAGACAGGAGTATGGCAATCGCCATTTTCGTCCGCATCGGGAGGTAAAATCGCCGATATGGCTGTTCGTTCAGAGAGAACCGTTGCGTTTTTTTGGCATTTTCTTTCATAAATGAATAACGCCCCCAGTGTTGAGAACATAAGCTCGGTTGAATCGGTCTCTCGGCAGATCTGAGCAATAAAAAACGCCTGCTTCAAACCGAAGGCAGACGTCAAAAATTCCTCAAATGTTAGTTTATTCGAGAACATCTACTCTCTTCGGCGACTCGGCTACCTTAACTTAAGGCCCGCGGTTCTGCGCCAGTGAATTGCTCCACCTTTGCTCTTATCGGAGAGATTTGTATTTGTCTAAATAGTATGAGAGGTGACAGTGGGTGTCAAGAAGCAAATGTCGAGTAATGTAGTGGGAAAGTCTTTGGCGTTTAGGTTATATTTATCGGTGAATTGTGTTGATTTGGGTCCGCTTATCTAATTCACTAAAAAAATAACTCGATTAAACAACCCTTTTCCCATCTCACGTGTCCGACCATCGAAGCTAGCGGCGTGAGAATTTTCTGTATTTTCGGTTCGTAGGCAAGTTTGCAAGAAAAAAATAGCCCCACAGTCTGGAGGGTAACGACCGCGGGGCAAAACGTTTTATGGGAGTTATTTGTATCTTTCCGAAAAGCGGTCCGCCACAACCGCTCATCGATGAGTGACAAGATAGCTGACTAATCAATGACAATAAACGTGAAGGTTCGTAAAAAAGGAATCAGGATGTAACGATTTGAGACTGTATAGATGCACAGTTTGGATGGTCCGGTCACCAATCAGTTCGGACGTCGCTTGTTTCAGGCTGCGAGTATCGACCCTCAGACTTGGAAGTGGATCTGTGGGATATGGTGGGGAATTTGAAAAAGGGTTGCACGGTCTGGCTGACCAGTTCGCCCTTTCACAAGTGATGAACTGGTTTCTGAATAGAATGAGTCTGTAAGTTCTTCAATGATGTGAGTATTATTTTCTACGTGACTGGAATTACGCAATCAGACGTTTGTGCAAGGCTTGTTGCGCGGTTTTAATCTACACGCGGGGCCGATTGATCTTCGTCTGAAGTTTCCTGACCGTCTTGATTTTTTTCTTCCTGTTTGCGCATTTTCTTTTCATCTTTTTTGGCTTTTTTGGCGAGCTCCTTTTGGCGCTTCTCAAATCCATAATTTGTTTTTCTGGCCATTTCGATCTCCCTTTTTGATTGTGTTTGGCCTGCGCTGAGAAAGTTAAGAATGTGGCTCTCGCAGGACTTAACTGAATCCAAAACCGTCATCCCGGCAAAGGCTGAAAACAGGAAAGCTTACAGGATTCTCAAAATGAACTGAATCCCGCATTACGAGGAGGGCGTCTTTTTCCAGAGTGTTACAATATGTCAGAAAAAAGAAGCCTCGCGAATATCGCGAGGCTTCTTTTTAACTAACGATGCAAATCTTTATTTAGAGTCTGCAGACATTAGCAGACTGAGGACCTTTTTGCCCCTCAGTGACCTCAAAGCTGACGCGGTCACCTTCGGCGAGAGATTTAAAGCCTTCGCCCTGAATTTCGGAAAAATGGACGAATACATCAGGCCCATTGTCCTGCTCAATAAAACCAAAACCTTTTGAATCGTTAAACCACTTTACTGTTCCTTCTGCCATTTTCTTTTCTCCATGTTCCCCTCTGGGAACTTTTTGTTGCGCAGGTCCGTTCACTCGAAAAATAAAAAACACACAGACCAATTTGGACTGTGTGTTCTGATCAATGTTGACACCTTGTCAATATGATGAGCGACGAAACACCTGCACAAACTTGCTTAAGTCAACGAATACTATCAGATACTGTTTCTAAATGCAAGGCCTGAACGAGTTATCGAAATGATTCATTATTTTCCTGAAATCTTTTCGTGGCCTTCAAGCAATATGACTCTCGGGAACACTAGCCTTGCCACAACGTCCAGGCCAGATCGTTTTTATTGGAGCTTTGCGTGAACTTTGAGTTACAAGTCAGGCATTGGTAATCCTGTTCCTCAAAACCACGCGGTTTTTTCCCCTTGAATATCCGGGGGTCGTCAACCTTCATCAGGTTGTCGTGTGGTTTTCCACTGCTACGTTTTTTTGATTGTTCTTCGCACAGATCACAGGGTTCCATGTTGATCACTCCATCGGGTTTCGGAAAAACGCCTTGCTCGTTAGCTTTGGCAGAGAGAACAGATCGTTTTAGGATTATTTGCAGCGCAATGTCTTTTTGCCGTCCTCGAACAGAACTTCGACTTTTTGCGATCCCGCGATGCGTTGAACCAGGCCGAGTCCGAACTTCGGGTGATTGATCAACGATTTGACCTTGAAGGTGCCGGTCATGGAATAGTCAGTTGCTTTAGCGCTATTCATAGGGGGGACGAGCTCTTCCCATTCTTTTTTTTCAACTGCTTTTGGATCAACGGTACGTCGCACCGCTGGTTTTTTCGGTACTGTGGGGGGGCGGAATTTGTGTTGGCCGTCGCAGGTGTTGCACTGGACTTTCGCCGGAACCTCCTCGGTCATGGCAACGATAGTGTGGTTGGTATTTTTTCGGCACTTGGTGCAGCGGGCCTCGATGTCATCGCCTGCTGTAAGAATTTTGTTCTGCATTCTGTGACTCCCTTGTCTGGAACTAGCCAATGCCCCGCCAAGAAACACCAGAGAGATCTCTGGAATCAGAGTGGCCGGCTTGAACAATTTTGTGTTTGCAAAACCCGATGCGACCCACGAATCTCTTCCATCCGTAACTGCATCTCCGTACGGAATGAAGGGAGGTGGTGGTTTAACAGAGGATCTGGGGCGGGTAAACGTCTATCTATATTACACGTTTCAAAACATAAAAGATACTGTTCTGGTAGGGAATAATCCTGATGATGAGCTAGGAGATATGAGGTGAGGGACCTGTTATGAAGTTTTCGAGTTTACTGTCAGTGCAGGTCATGGATGAATTGAAGCATCTGGCGGGCAAAAAAAATGCCCCGGGTCAGGAGGCTAACCACGGGGCAAAAATGTTTTTTATGGGAGGTTTTTATCGAAACAGTCTGCCAGAACTGTTATTCGATGGTTGCTAATATAGCGATGAGTTCCAGAGAAATAAACGTGTTGGTCCGTAAAAAAGAGATGTCGGCTCAACGTTTATAATCTGTTCAAATGCACACTCTGTTCCCTGTGAAGATGAAAAGGGCCGAGGTTTAGGTTTGTTCTCCCGTGATTAATGCTGCTGTTGGAATGCCACGGATTTCTCTTGCTCATGACTCTCTCGACGTGATAACAGAGCGAAACTTTTTCTTATGAGGACTCTCCATGATCCATCTGACCGATATCACCAAGCAGCATGGTAACCGTGTGCTGTTCAAAAACGCGAGCTTTCAAATCCTGCCCGGGAGCCGTACCGGACTGGTCGGCCCGAACGGTGCGGGAAAGTCGACCATCTTCCGCCTGATCACAGGGGATGAGGCGGTCGATGCCGGTGACATTACCTGCAACAAGAAGACGGTGATCGGATATTTTTCTCAGGATGTTGGTGAGATGTCCGGGCGCAGTGCGCTGGAAGAGGTGGTCGCCGCGTCTGAGGCTACGGTGAAGCTTGGTGAACAGATCAGTGAGATGGAAGCGGCCATGTGCGAGCCGATGTCGGATGTTGCCATGGCTGCGCTACTGGAGCGTTATGGCGAGGTTCAGCAGGAGTTTGAACATCGCGGAGGCTATGATCTCGAAAGTCGCGCTCAGGCGGTATTGACCGGGCTCGGCATCGGTCCTGATGACTATGACCAGCCGGTTGAAACCTTCAGTGGTGGCTGGAAAATGCGTATCGCTTTGGCCAGAATTCTGACGCTTAATCCTGATGTGCTGCTGCTTGATGAGCCGACCAATCACCTGGATGTTGAGTCGATTGTCTGGCTGGAGAATTGGCTGGCAGACGAATATAAAGGGGCGCTGGTGATGACCAGCCACGACCGCGATTTTATGAATCGGCTGGTCGGGAGGATTGTCGAGGTCGCAGCGGGGACTATTACCAGCTATGGCGGCAATTACGATTTTTATCTGCGTGAGAGGGAGGTTCGCCGCGAGCAGTTGCTGGCCAGCCACAAACGTCAGCAGGAGATGTTATCCAAAGAAGAGGAGTTCATTGCCCGTTTCGCTGCTCGCGCCTCTCATGCGGCCCAGGTGCAGTCACGCGTAAAAAAGCTGGAGAAAATCGAGCGGATTGAACTGCCACCAGAGCAGAAGCTGATCAAATTTGAATTCAGCGAACCGCCACGCAGCGGTGACGATGTGGTCGGCTTCGAGCAGTTGGCAAAGAGCTGGTCTCAGGAGGGTGGCGAAGAAAAACCGGTTTTCTCTGGACTCTCCGGGATGGTGCAACGGGGTGACAAGATCGCCGTGGTCGGGGTCAACGGCGCAGGAAAATCAACCTTTCTCAAAACCCTGTCCGGACTGACTGAGCCGACTTCCGGCCGTGTCGCTATTGGTGCGAATGTTCATCAGGGCTACTTCAGCCAGCACTCCATGGACGTACTCCATCCGAAGAAGACCGTCTTTGAAACGGTACAGGATGCCCTGCCGCAACAGACCATCGGCGTATTGCGGAACCTTTGTGCTGCATTCCTGTTTCAGGGGGATGATGTCGATAAGAGGGTTGATACGCTCTCCGGAGGAGAGAAATCACGGCTGGTCCTGGCGACCCTGCTCGGCCGACCGCTTAATCTGTTGATTCTGGATGAGCCGACCAACCACCTCGATATTCAGTCACGTGAAGTCCTGCTCGAAGCTTTGCAGGGTTTTACTGGCACCCTGCTGCTGGTCAGTCATGACCGGCACTTCCTCCGTTCATTGGTCGACCGGGTGTTTGAGCTCGACCATGGCCTGATGACCGCCTACGAAGGAGATTACGAATATTATCTGCAAAAAACCGGTCAGGAGCATCGCGCAGGGTAGAATCCGAATCTGGTTATCTGCCTTGTTTCCTCGGGCTCTGGCAATATGTCTGTTTTTACTGCAAATATATGAATTGAGGTGCTGGGCTCTGCCGGCCAGAAGTTACAGGCCGAACAGTTGCAGGGTTTCAGCGGGGGCCTGATCAAAGTGTGAAAATTCCATGGTGAAACTTCCTTGCCCCTTGGTTACGCTCCGTAATTCAGTCATGTAACCAAACATTTCGAAGAGGGGGATCGTTCCCCGGATCACGTCTTGTCCTGGCCGTGATTCGACCCCCTCAATCTGGCCTCGTTTCTGTTGCAGGGTGCCCATGACCCGACCGGTATAGTCGGGGGGAGCTGTCAGCTCCAGCAGCATGATTGGCTCCAGAAGGGTCGGAGCTGCTTTTCGGACTGCGTCGGAGATCGATTTGGTGGTCGCTGCAGAGAGGCCGAGTTCGCTGGTCCGACCGGGCTCGAAGGGGATGGCGAGGATTTCAATTTTCAGGTCAGTCAACGGGTAACCTGCAACCGCTCCGGATTGGCAGGCTTGCTCCAGCTTTTCTTTCACCTGCAGACGCAACTCATCCGGCAGGGGTTCCATAACCTCGGGAGGAAGCACCAACTCCAGTCCCGACTTTCTGGGCATCGGACTGAGCCGCAGGGATATTTCAGCCTGGTGTGTTTTGCCATCGATCTCTTTGTCGAACTGTTCCAGATGCTCCACGCTTTTCTTGACGGTTTCACGATAGACAACCTGGGGACGACCGGTGATAACGTTTACGCCGAAGTCACAGCTCAGTCGTTTGATGATGACTTCCAGATGGAGTTCGCCCATGCCGGTCAGCAGCGTTTGTCCGGTCTCTTTATCTTCCTTGACCAGAAAGGTGGGATCTTCCCACTGCAGTTTTTCCAGGGTCGGCATGAGTTTGTCCCGGTCGTCGACGGTTTTCGGTTCTACCGCCAGTGAAACCACCGGTGCCGGATATTCCAGCCCCGCCAACAGCAGTGGCTCGGATTCATGGCAGAGAGTGTCGCCGGTGAGAACATGCTTCAGGCCGGTTGCGGTGACGATATCGCCCGCTGTTGCCAGCTTGATCCGTTCCCGTTTATGTGCGTGCATACGAAACAGGCGAGCGACTTTTTCACTCTGTTTGCCGGTGCTGTTCCAGACGGTATCTCCCGGAGCCAGGCTGCCTGAGTAGATGCGCATGTAGGTCAGTTTTCGTCCTTCATCCGCCAGAACCTTGAAAGCCAGAGCGCAGAACGGGCCCTTGGCCTCGGAGGAAATTTTAAGAAGCGTACCGGTTTCCGGGTGGACGACATCCGCCTGGGGGACATCGAAAGGAGAGGGAAGCAGGGTGCAGATCGCGTCGAGCAGAGGCTGAATCCCCTTGTTACGCAGGGCTGAGCCGAGCAATACCGGGAAGATCTGGCAGGCGATCGTTCCTTTGCGCAGGGCCGCAATAATGCGGGACCCCTCGATTTCAAGACCATCTAGAAAGTCGCTGAGAATGCTGTCATCAAAGTCCGCAGCGGCTTCGATAATTCTTTCTCTGGCAGCAGTCATCTGCTCTTGCAGGTCGTCAGGGACGGCTTCGATCTGGAGAGAGCGGCCCTGATCATCTTCACTGAAACGGAGCAGACGTTTCTCCAAAAGATCAATGACGCCGGAAAAGCTGTCTTCCGCACCGACGGGGAGCTGCAACAGGATCGGGCGGGCGTGCAGCTTCTCCTGCATGTCCTTCAAGGTTGTCGTATAATCGGAGCCGATCCGGTCCATTTTATTGATCAGGCAGAGGCGCGGAACCCGGTATCGATCCGCTTGCCTCCAGACCGATTCGCTTTGTGGCTGAACTCCGTCTACCGCACTGAAGATAGCAACCGCACCGTCAAGGGCACGCAGAGAACGTTCCACTTCGATGGTAAAGTCTATATGTCCCGGGGTGTCGATGAGGTTGAAGGTGTAATCGTTCCATTGGCAGCGGGTGGTTGTAGCGGTGATGGTGATGCCACGCTCCTGCTCCTGCTCCATCCAGTCCATAGATGCCATACCGTCATGGACTTCACCCATCTTGTGGATTTCACCGGTGTAGAAGAGGATTCGTTCCGAGACGGTTGTCTTCCCGGCATCTATATGAGAGATGATTCCAATGTTGCGAAGTTTTTCTGGGGTTGCAGCAGTTGTCATAAGTCCCCCCGAAAGGTTTAATCAGTTTGAGTTCCCCGCTCTGAGTAGGATCAGATCATCCGGGTCGAGTTTGTTGAGGACGAAATATTCCCGTTCAAGTTCTTCGACATAGAAACGGTCGAGTCCACTGTTCTCCAAAAAGTCATCCCGAAGGCTGCGGTCTTGGGTAAAGACGATTTTTGGCAGCAGATTGTGCATGTAGACGGCTTCTTTTTTGATATTCAGAACAACATCCCGGAACATTTGGAGTGGAACCTCTTCCTCAATCTCTCCCTTGCTACGCAATTCACTGTTAACCTCGTCCAGAAGTTTACTCTGTTCCTCGTTGGTGTTGTAGCCCGAGTAAAAGTTGCGAATGCGGTCCTTGGCCTGATTGAACACCAGCATATAGAGATTTTCTTCCGTGTTGATGGCCTTCAACTGCTCGACAAGTTCTCGCACCGAGAGCTTTCCAGCACCGATATCGGTCAGTCCTTTCCGCAGACAATTGATTTTGAGGCGACCAAAGCGGCCAAGGTAGTTATTCTGGATGATGTCCCTGAAAAAGATTTCTTCAAACAGATCAGGCTGCAGTTCATTAAATGCTTCCTGATTACCGAGCAGGCTTCTGACCAGCTCTTCGGTCAGGTCAAAGTTTTCCATGAACGCCAGTTGGCCGATATGGGTTGATGCGCTGTCATATCGGTCGAAGAAGGTAATTATATAAGAAAAATTTTCCAACAGCGACAGGTCGGCACCATCACGAATTTTTTCATCGCAGGTTTTACCTGTGTCAAGGAGCAGTTCCTCAAAAGAGTGATCGCGATTCTGGTTGGCCTGATTCTTGGCCTTTAACAGCTGTATCATGTCCTGATTGTTGATGCTGGTGTCGATCTGTTGATTATCGAGCAGCAGGCCCTCCAGAATCTCACGTGCCTTGCTGACGTAATCGTGATCGGCCTGGTCTTCCTGCTGGTCGATTTTGAGCATATCATCCAGCGTATAGAAGAGCGCCGACGGTATTTTGTTGCGAACCGACAGTGTTTTCAGCCGGGTCAGGCGCGCATTCTGCTGTTTGTCGGCATAACCCTGCTGATTACAGTCGATCAGAACTTTCTTGTATTCGTTGACGATCAGGTTGTTGTCCGGATGCTTATACATGACATCGATGCGGATCCGCTCCTGCTGATACTGGTCGATGTTAAGCTCGGAGGCGAGGGTCTGCAGTTCGACAAACTTATCGTCAGGGATTGATCGATGCTGGGAGTAGAGCGACTCAAAGGCTTCCTGATAGCGTCGATGTGGTTTGTGGATCAGACGGAACATATAGAGCGTACAGTCGTGAGGGAGTTGTTCGAGAAGTTCTTCAACCATACTGGCGTCGTCGTCATCGTTAATGCGAGTCGTACGTTTGAGCCCTTTGCCGAGTAACTTGAGACAGAGTTCCTGCTGTTTCTCCAGGATGCCGGAGATGTTGCCACTGAGGAAGAAGAAGTTGTTGCGAACGGCGTTTCCCTCGAAAAAAATCTTCTCGTAATCCTGCTTTCCATCCGTCTTTTTCGAAAAGGTGAGCTGTCCCTCCTGATTGTAGCTGGTGCCAAACAGCGTCAGGCGATTGCGAATTTCTTTTTTGGCCAGATCAGAGAGAGGTTGATCCACGCCGAACATATATTCACAAAAAGATCCGCCGTTGCCTTGATGGCGAATACCACTGGTGGTGATTAAAAACTCGTTGCCGGGGGCAAAGAAGCGAAACTGGTTTTCGTTTGCCTGATAGAAATGGTGCAGTTCCGCCCGACGATTGGCTGCAGTCGCGAAGAACTCTATCTTGTCATCGATATGACCGTGCAGACGTAATTCTGTATTCATGATTGGTCACTCCGAAGGGCGGGTTGTCTCTCATCGCTCCGATTCACTACCATTGGCAGTGTAACGCGTTGACCATCATAGGCAAACTCAATTCCTGCTGGCAGGTTTTTTTCGTCGTGTGAATGATTGACTTCATGGCTGAGGTGAGTCAGCAGGGTTCGTTCGGCGCCGATGCGGGCTGCCACCTCCAGCGCCTCGGGAATATTAAAATGAGTCGGGTGTGCTTTGAAACGTAACCCGTCAAGGACCAGCAGCTGCAAATTCCGAAGCAGCGGCATGGAGCTTTCCGGGATTGAGCTGCAATCGGTGAGGTAGGCAGCGGGACCGCAGCGGTAGCCGAAGACCTCAAGCTCACCATGCAGCAGCGGAATTGGTTCAAAGGTTAGTCCGCACAGCTGGAATGACCCGGTCACCTCTCGTGGGTCCAGGCGTGGGATATAACCGGAAGGAGTCTCGTCATCAAAAATATAGTCAAACAGCAGCGAAATCCGCCTGAGCGTCTCCCTGGCGCCATAAATCGGAATCGCATTGCGCGAACTCAGGTTGAAACCACGCAGATCGTCAATCCCGTGGACATGGTCAGCATGGCAATGGGTGTAGAGAACAGCATCGACATGACGGATTTTTTCTCGCAGTGCTTGCTGGCGCAGGTCGGTAGAGGTGTCGATCAGGACATTGTGATCCGAAAAACTGAACAGGGCGCTACAGCGTGTTCTCTGATTACGGGGATCGCTGGAACAACAAACCGGACAGTCACAGCCAACGACTGGAATGCCGGTGCTGGTGCCGGAGCCGAGAATGGTAATGTTTAAAGAAGTAGAGGCCATATTTGAAGTTTTTCGATGTTGGGTCATCTGCTGTTGATGCTGGTCGAAAGAATTTAAACAATTTAACATTCAGATCACGACTTAGACAAGCATTAACCGGGAATTAACCCGTATTTGTCGCGATATGTATGCTTGTCAAAGGGGAAGGGACTGGCTAAACTGGGGAAGGATTGGAGAGCGAATGAAGAGTCGAGAGGAAATTGAAGCGCTGAACAAACTCTGTATCCGTTGTGTGCGTTCCTGCAAGCAGACGGTCGGGATCATGATGCTCGACTGTCCACGATTTCAGGCCAGGCCCTTCAAGTCCGATGCGCATCGTTTCACGCAACTTGGTCTCTTCGATGAAAAAAAGAGCTGATCCGGCCAGGGATACTTTTTGCTTTTCAGTCGGGATTTGCGGGGGCACCTCAAAGTTTTTGTATAAAAGCATCCAGTATCGGAATGAATTTTTCCGGTTCAACCAGAAACGAATCATGCCCATAGTCCGATTCAATCAGATGGTACTCAACCGGTTTTTTCTGCCGTTTAAGCTCGTTAACCACTTCTTCGGTCTGGTTCGGGGGATAGAGCCAGTCAGATGTGAATGCAAACCAGAGTGAGGGGCAGTCGAGACGATTCAGGGCATCTTCCATAGATTCAAAGGTCCAGGCAACATCGTATAGATCGAGCGATTTCGCCAGGTAAAGAAAAGAGTTCGTGTCGAATTTGCCGACAAAACTGCCCCCGTTGTAGTCCAGGTAGCGCTCAACCTCGAACTTTCCGAACAGGTCGAACATGCCGTCGCGAACCGAAAAGCGGCGGCCGAATTTTATGTGCATTGAGGCATCGGAAAGAAACGAGGCATGCCCCACGGCCCGGGCCAGCGCCAAGCCGTCCGCAGGGGGATGTTCGGGGCGGTAATTCCCTTTTTTCCAGAGTGGATCGTTATAAATGGCCTGGCGAGCAAGATTGTTCAACGCAATCGCCATCGGTGAGGTCCGACCGGTCCCGGCAATCGGAACGATAGCGCGAACCATCTCAGGATAGTGAATCCCCCATTCCAGCGCTTGCATGGCCCCCATTGAGCCTCCGACCACGGTGAGCAGAGAGTCGATTCCCAGTCGGTCGAGCAACAGTTTCTGGGCGCGAACCATGTCACGAACCATGATGACCGGAAACTGCAACCGATAAGGGCGGTCATTACGTGGATTGATACTGGTCGGGCCGGTCGAACCTTTACAGGAACCGATGGTGTTACTGCAAAGGACGAAGTATCGATTCGTGTCGAGCACTTTGCCGGGACCGATCATGTTATCCCACCAGCCCGGCTTGCGGTCTTTTTGCGAGTGGAATCCAGCGGCGTGAGCGTCACCGGTCCAGGCATGGGTTACCAGGATGACGTTGGATCGATCGGCGTTGAGTTCTCCGTAGGTTTCGTACGCCAGCGTCAAAGGACCAAGGAGACGACCGCTTTCCAGACGAAGCTGCGTATCAAACTGAGCGTATTCTGTTTTGACGATACCGACCGAGTCGATCAAAAGATATCCCTGTGAGCTCTCTGATGAAAACTGAAAAAGACCCATTCCCTGGAAGAAGGGAAGGGGCCTTTAGGATACTTTAACGTCTGTATCTGTCTGGCTCCGTCCTCATCTGTCCATTCCCTTTTGCCAAAGGAAGGGCAGGAATTGGCACCGGACATCCGCACTGCGGACCGGCTGCCGTGGTTTCGCAGGGCCTATCCCTCCACCACTCATGATAAAGACGTTACATTTGGTACATGTAGCGAAAGACTCTACCCGATCTGTTCCTTGCTTGTCAATTCCCTGTTTTAGTGAAGGTTGACATATCGTTGCTTACTGTCAACTTCTGAGCGCTTCGCTCAGTCTGGTTCCGGTCTTGGTCCCTGTTCCAGAACATCCTGCTGTAGATTTCTGACCTGTCCATCGAGAGATTCAACAACTGCGTTCATTTCAACAGATCTTGCTGCAGTGATTTCGGCGATCTTTCGTGCTGAGGAGACTGCGCCTACGGCCTCTTTGCTGCGCAGGTTCTGGTTCTGGGTCGAGGCATCGATCTGTTCAATCATCTGTTGGATATGTTCAATGCTCTGGGCGATTTGTTGACCACCCCGGTTTTGTTCGTCGGTGCTCATTTTGACTTTGGCAGCGATCGAGGTCATCGATTTTGCTGAGTCCGCCATCTGACGGGTGCTTTCCGTCTGCATGCCCATTGAGCTGGCAACCTGTTCCAGCATGTCGGTGATGCTGCTGGCCTCTTGTGAGATTTTACGACTTTCCTCTGATTGCTTGTGGGTCTGGTCGACAATGCTCTGAACCTGCTCGGTCGACTTCAGCGCACCTTCGTGCAGACGCTCCAGAATGTTTCCTGCCGCATGGGAGTGCGCAACTTCCTGCTTGGCTCGCTCGCTTCCTGCTTCAATTGCTTCGACAGCAGTGCGGGTTCCAGACTGAAGGTTATTGATAATTTCGGTGATTTCTCCCGCCGAGGTCGTTGTTCTTTCCGCCAGATTTCGAATCTCGTCGGCGACCACGGCAAATCCGTGTCCGTGGTTACCGGCTTGTGCGGCAATGATTGCAGCATTGAGAGCCAGTAAGTTGGTCTGGTCGGCAACGTCAGCAATAACGTTGACAATATTGCCGATTGCGTCCGAACGAGCTCCCAGATTGAGAATCGCCTTGTGGGCCTGCTCAATTAATTGTTGCAGTCCGCTGATCCCTCGAATCGTATCCTGCACCGCGGCCTTGCCATCGAGAGCTTGAGCTGCTGCCTCCAGGGCATGCTGACTGGTCAGTTTGGCCCCCTCTTCAATGACCGCGGTCGCCTGTTCCAGTAGTTTGGTGGCTTGTCCGGTGTTCTGTGCTCCGCCATAGAGTTCTTTGATGCTTTGGTCAATCTGTTCGTTGGAATCGGAGAGCTGCTGGATCGATGTTGAAATTTCGTTGACAACGCCAACGAGGCTCTCCATCTGTTGGGAAATACTGAGAGTCGTTGAGCCAAACTGGTGGGTCGCAGCGGCACTTTCCTGCACAGAAGCCACCAGGTTGGAAACACTTTCGGCGATGGCTTCAGCTGCTTTGCCGATATCGGTAATCGCCTGATGGGCGTCTTCCATCGAGGAGGCCTGCTCGCGTGCGCCGCTGTTAACGTCAGTTGAGTGGGTGCGCATTTTTTCAATTGCTTGAGAGAGGCTGAGAGCCGCTGTCCGGGTGCGAAAAACAACTTCATGTAGTCGCGACATCAGACGGTTGAGACCTGAAGAGAGCTTGCCGATTTCATTCTCCGGCGAGATTTCCAGAGCGCTGGTCAGGCTTCCCTCGCCATCGGCAATTTCCTGTAGTGAGTTGACAACATACTGGAGTGGTCTGGAGATGTTGCGCGACAGAATCATGGCGGCGACAATCGCAAGGAGCAAGACCGCGAGGGCGGCAAACGTAAGATCTTTGTGGAAGGCTGCTTCCAGCATTTTGTCGCGGCTTTCATTGATGATCAACAGCAGACCGCTGTCCCCGCCAGTTTCGAAGGTAAAGGGGTGAATTGAATAAGGTGTATCGTTCAAGGTGATACTGCGGTTCCTGCCAATTATGGATGGTAGAGAAAGCTGTTTTATCTCGGGAAGTGAGCTCGCAATAACGTTTTTTCCATCATGAAAGGCCAGGTTTGTCCCGATTTGTGTCTGAAGTTGTGTTGCCAGCTGATTATTAATGTTGCGCATGACAACCAGTCGGCCGCGGCTCTCTTTCTGTTGCATAATTGGAAGTGAGACCTCGATTCCGGGCCGTGCGCGGTCCAGGTATAACCCACTGGATGGCGGCGCAGAGAGCGTGAGGGACTCTGCTTGTTCTTTGCTCAGTTGAAGCCTTTGTAGCTCTTGAGAGTTGGAACTTCTGTCCAACAGGTAGACGCTGCCGTTCGGAAAAATCACTTCCATGCGGTCCAGGTCGTATCTGGCGCTGAGCTTCTGTAGCAGCTGCTCGAGTGGTGAGGTGCTTTCCTGTTGCTGGACGAGTTCCATGGCACTGATCAGGTTCGAATTGTAGCTCATGGGCTGCAGTTGAGCGCGGAGAAGTTGCTCAAGATCGGCGAGGCTCTGAGCCGCGAAAGTTCCGTTCAGGGTGATCAGCTGTTCTTTTTTTTCTCTCTGTTTCAGATCGCCAATGCTGGTGAACAGGGTGACCAGAATGATTAAAGAGAGCAACGAAAGGCCAAGCAGGGCAAGCAGGATTTTCCAGCGCAGACTGAGAGAACGCAACATTGATGAACCTCGAAAAAATGACCGAACCCGGTCACTGAAAGGGGTTTTTCAGCTGGGCAAGTATTGAGGGCGCTCGAATTATGCCAGAAATTGAGGGAAATTGCAGAAGAAATTGACAAACCAGATTGCCTATAAATGAGGCAGCGCTGCGTAAAGAACGTGCAGCTCGGGAGGAGGGTCACTGCAGAATGTCGATTTTTTAGAGACAGTTCGGCAAAGGCACGAGATTTGAATGAGACCCCGAATCGTCTTTGACAATGATGTCAGGGCGAAAAATGAATTCGATAGACAAGGAGGTCTTTCGTTATGGAAGTTTCAGTCGTTGCTTTGCAGCGTGGTGGTGATGTGTTGTTCCTGCTCCTCGGAGCAATCATGGTGTTTGCCATGCATGCTGGTTTTGCTTTTCTGGAAGTCGGAACGGTCCGCCAGAAAAGTCAGGTCAATGCCTTTGTTAAAATCCTTTCTGACTGGTCGGTGTCAACCGTTGTTTATTTTCTGATCGGCTATCCCATTTCTTACGGAGTTCATTTCCTGGTGCCCGCATCCCAGTTGATGGGTGATAATCAGGGGTATGATCTGGTTCACTTCTTCTTTCTTCTCTGTTTCGCTGCATGTATCCCGGCCATTATCTCCGGCGGCATAGCTGAACGGGCCAAATTCTGGCCTCAGGTTATCGCAGGTGCCGTTTTTGCCGGAATCTCCTATCCGATTTTTGAGTCGCTGATCTGGGGACAGAACAGCGCTGGCTTGCAGGTTTTTTTTGAGTCAACTTTCGGTGCGCCTTTTCATGATTTTGCCGGGAGTGTCGTGGTGCATTCCATCGGTGGTTGGCTGGCACTGCCTGCGGTGCTGATTCTTGGTCCGAGGATGGGGCGCTTTGTCCGCGGCAAAAGCCAAGCGATCCCGATCAGTAATATCCCTTTTTTGGCCCTGGGAAGCTGGATTCTGGCCGTCGGCTGGTTCGGGTTTAATGTGATGAGTGCCCAGAAACTGGAGGGTATCTCTGGTTTGGTTGCGGCGAACTCCCTGCTGGCGATGGTTGGTGGGGTCCTTTTTGCGCTGGTCGCAGGCAAGAACGATCCCGGCTTTGTTCACAATGGTGCCTTGGCCGGTCTCATTGCGATCTGTGCTGGCTCCGATCTGGTTCATCCTGTCGGCGCATTTTTTGTCGGCGGCATCGGTTCTCTGATTTTTGTCTACGGTTTTCATATCGAACAGGAAAAACTGAAGATTGATGATGTGCTCGGTGTCTGGCCTCTCCATGGTGTGATCGGAACCTGGGGTGGCATCTCCGCTGGTATCTTCGGCAGCACCGCTCTCGGTGGCCTGGGTGGGGTCAGTTTCCTCTCCCAGGTGGCGGGGAGCCTGATGGCCGTAGCCTACGCCCTGGCGACAGGGTTTCTGGTCTATTTTGTGGTCGACAAGACCTTAGGCTTCCGGATGAACGAGGATGATGAATTCGCTGGTGCCGACCTCAGCATCCACAATATCCACGCGTATCCTGAAGAGCGTGTCGGCTGATTCTGTTCAGGTAAAAAAAGAGCTTTCGATCGTTTGACGTCATCGGGGCGGGGTAGTAGTATGTAAGTAGGATAAGAAATGAAGGTTCCGGAAGGCTGTGGCAGCCTTCCGATTCGCCCTGGAAGACCCGCCCTCCTGGTCTCCAGGGTGTTTTTTGCAAGGACAGCTTGAGCTGTCAGGTTTCTCGTTTCAATAAAAAAGCAGCGACCCGATATTGTCGGGCGCTGCTTTTTTTTATTTCTTCATCAGGTGACCGGAATCAACTGTTCTTTTGCCGCTCCGTCTCCTGGCGGACCAGATCAGCAATACTGTGCTTCTGCAGAACCCCGACCATGCTGTTCTGGGCTTCTTCCCACACGCGGTGAGCAGAGCAGAGAGCGTCTCTTTGACAAAGCCCTTTCTCAACCAGACAATGGTTGAGGCCCAAGGGTCCCTCTTCAGCCTCAAGGATCTGAAGCAGGGTAATCTCTTCAGCCTTTTTGTTGAGGAGGAATCCACCGCCAACCCCACGCTGGGAGTCGACAATACCTGCTTTGATTAATGGTTGGAGAATTTTAGTCAAAAAAGCCGGAGTGACTTCCTGAGTTCGACAAATATCCTTTTTCAGGACAATCTCTCCTTTTGGATGCTTGGCCAGGTAGATTATGGTGCGAATTGCATATTCAGTTGCGCGTGTAATAACCAAAGGACCCTCCTTGAATCATACGTTACTTGTCGAGTAAGCAATACACGTGGCCACTTGAAAAGTCAACACTTTGAATGGTTCCGGTATGAGGGAGAGTGAGGGACGCTTGACAGCTTTTCAGGAGAGGGGCATCATCTGCCTTACCTCTATTTTTTCTTCGATTCAGAATGAGAACAGAGAATGCAGACAGTTCCTACGACAAAAGTGGTTGGCCGTTTTGCACCGAGTCCTACCGGGCCGCTTCACTTCGGTTCTCTGGTGGCCGCTGTTGGAAGTTATTTGTTAGCGCGACAGGCTGGTGGCCGCTGGTTGCTGCGAATGGAGGACCTTGACTTGCCGCGTGTCGTTCCCGGCGCGGCGGATGCTATGCTAAGGTTGCTGGAGCGACTCGGTTTTATCTGGGATGGCGAAGTTGTTTACCAGAGCCAACGATTCGAGCGTTACCAGCAGGTTCTTGATTGTCTGCGTAGCCGCACCCTGCTGTTCGATTGCAGTTGCTCCCGCAGGGATATCCTGGCCAGTGCGCCTCACCCCGGAGAAGAGGGGCCGATCTACCCCGGCACCTGCCGTAATGGAATGGTCGGTTCTCGTGTTCAATCTGCGGTGCGAATTAAGGTGCCAGGGTCGTCTGTCTGCTTTACCGACGGAGTTTATGGTCCCCAAAAACAGCATTTAGTGACTGCTGTTGGCGATTTTGTCCTACGCCGTTCTGATGGTTTGTTTGCCTATCAGTTGGCCGTGGTGGTGGATGACATTGATAGCAGCGTGAATCAGGTTGTTCGCGGTTCCGATCTGCTCTCTTCAACGCCGCGGCAGGTGTATCTTTATAGTTGTCTGGGTGAATCGCCGCCACACTATTATCATCTGCCGCTGGCCCTGAGTGCGGACGGCGATAAAATCAGCAAACGCCACGGCCCCTCATCTGTGATCAATGATGGAAATGGATCGGTTGAAATCTGGCGGGCGCTTGACTTTCTTGGTCAGCAGCCTCCCCGGGAGCTGCAATCGGCAGGAGGAAAAGAGCTTCTGGCGTGGGGGATGGAGCATTTCCAGTCGGACCTGATACCGACCTGCAATCAGATCGTGGCGGCGGAGTCCGTCGTATAAACTCTTCATCTTTAAAGGCAAAAATTATGTGTCCTTATAGTTATCTATCACTTCTAAATAGAAAGGATATTCAAAATTATGTTTAAACACATTGCTTTGAGTCTGTTTGCCGTTGTCTTGAGCGGTCTGCTCCTGGCCGGGTGCAGTGGAGGTGTGTACAAAGTTCCCAAGGATGAATATCGCAAGCAGGTCAAGACGCTTGGCGTTTTGCCGATTATTGTGGATGACGGGTCATCCATAAAACATTCACAGCGCGATGAAATTTTTTCGCTGCTGCGCCGCACGGCTGTTGGCAAGATAGAATCTGCCATTGAGCCCTTGAGAAAGAAAAAGGGATATTTTGATGTCCGCTATGTGGGGGAAAATCCTCAACAACTGCTGAGGACGTTGGTTATCGGCCCTTTGCCCCCGGTTGAGGGGTCAGGGTTACCGGCAGGTTACCGTTTCTCGGCGCAGGCAGCCAGTCAGATCATTGAGCAGAAAGTTGTCGATGCGCTGTTGGTGGTGATAGTTTCCGGTGTTGAGCATGAGGAGAGGCGCAGGTCGCGTAATAAATTGGAGACGTTGTTGACGGTGTACAACGATATCATGGCGACTGCGACCGTTATCGATGCACAGGGAAGGGTCCTCTGGGAGATGGCCGGTGAAGAGGCCTATCGCCTGCTGGAATTGCAATATCCTGATTTTGATGAAGCGTACTTCAATAAGACCGATGAGGTGGCAGTGAAAGAGATTACTCTGGCAGGCTTGGAACGGACTCTGACCGTTGAGCAGAAGGAGGGCCAACCACCGATAATTGCTCCGGCTTACCAGGGTCTGATCAATCAAGTGGTTGATGGTTTAAGTCCAAGCCTGTTAGCAGTGTTCGGTCAGTGACGCCTGGCCGCCAAACAACCCTTGACTGCTCAATTTTGCTGTTTTGCTCCCTTTTCCTGTTGACACGGGTGGGGAAAAGGGGGTAAAAGCAGCAACAGCGCCAGCGATAAAGGCTTTGTCCAAACAATCCGTTCATTTCACCTCGTATAATTTTCAATATTTGCGATTGCCATCGATTAAAAAATATCATCTTAAACCAGTCAAAAACACAAATCCCGGAAAAGTCCGGTAAACTTGAAGACTACGACCACGAATAGAACTACGACCACGACCTGATTAAACTTACCGATTCGATAAATACTTACACATGTCATATTTACCTGTCCCCGATCGGCAACTCATAGGTATTGAGTCTTGCCGCAATTCAACCGGCCCCGCCGTGGAGAACATTGTATGAATCTCAAAGAGCTCAAGAAGAAAAAAATCGCTGATTTGATTGAAATGGCCAAGGAAATGGGTCTGAAAGAGATCGGCGGACAACGTCGACAGGACCTGATTTTTAATATGCTGAATGCCACTGCGGCTGAGAAAAAAGCGATTTTTGGCGAAGGGGTTTTAGAGATTCTTCCAGATGGGTTCGGTTTTTTGCGGGCTCCGGATGCCAACTATCTGCCTGGTCCGGATGACATCTACATCTCGCCATCACAGATTCGCCGCTTTGCCCTGCGCACCGGTGATACGGTTGCCGGCCAGATCCGGCCACCGAAAGAGGGTGAGCGCTACTTTGCACTGTTGAAGGTATCAGAGGTCAACTTTGAAGATCCATCGAAAATGCGCGAGAAGACGTTCTTTGACAACCTGACACCACTCTATCCGGAAGAACAGTTGATTCTGGAAACCACGACCGACAACAAAGCGACCCGGGTGATGGATTTGGTTTCACCGATCGGAAAGGGGCAACGGGGGCTGATTGTTGCGCCGCCACGCACCGGAAAGACCGTGTTGCTGCAGAATATTGCCAACTCGATTTCAACCAACCACCCCGAAGCTTACCTTATCGTCCTGTTGATCGATGAGCGACCCGAGGAAGTCACCGATATGCAGCGGAATGTTAACGGCGAGGTTATCTCCTCGACCTTTGATGAACCGGCCAATCGGCATGTCCAGGTCGCCGAGATGGTCATCGAGAAAGCGCGGCGCCTGGTTGAGCATAAGCGTGACGTGGTGATCCTGCTCGATTCGATTACCCGCCTGGCTCGCGCCTATAATACCATTATTCCATCAAGTGGAAAAATCCTCTCCGGGGGGGTTGACGCTCATGCTTTGCATAAGCCGAAACGTTTCTTCGGTGCCGCAAGGAATATTGAGGAAGGTGGCAGTTTGACGATTATTGCCACCGCGTTGATTGATACCGGCAGCAAGATGGATGAGGTTATTTTCGAGGAGTTCAAGGGGACAGGCAACATGGAGCTGCACCTTGATCGTCGTCTGGCCGACAAGCGAACCTTCCCGGCGATGGATATCAATCGATCAGGGACCCGGAAAGAAGACTTGTTGATAGAAGACGTCAACCTGCAGAGAATCTGGTTGTTGCGCAAAGTGCTTTCGAGTATGAACGTCGTCGACAGCATGGAATTCATGCTCGATAAGCTGATGGAAACCAAAACCAATCAGGAATTTCTCGACTCGATGAACCGATAGTCGCGCCAGAATAGACTTTTAAAGCCGCAGCTTGCCGAGGAGGCGGATTGCGGTTTTTTTAGATCGGCTTGACTCTGTAAGCGGCCCGCCGGGTCATTAAGTCTCATGTTGGCTGCGCGAAACAGGCTGAAGGTTTCCAGAGAAACTGTTGCTCAACATCAGGTTTCTGGATGCAATTGTTGCATGGAAAGCGATCTGCGAAGAAGAGTAACCTGGCTTGGATAGCGTTTGTTCTTGGCAGTCAGGTCTACGCTGAGCAGAGCAGGCTTTTTCTTATTCTCTCTGCCTCTGGTGAAAATGCTTGCCTGAACAGGAGAAAAGTGATAGTTAAGCGGTTTGTTTGTCGCTAATCCCTATAGACCTGTACTAACGCCAGGTCACCAAGGAGAAAAAAGATGAAAGAAGGAATCCATCCCAAGTATCAGGAGGTCACGGTTCGCTGTGATTGCGGGAACAGTTTTGAGACCCGCTCGACTATGGAAAAAGAGATCCACACTGAAATTTGCTCTGACTGCCACCCATTCTATACCGGCAAGCAGAAGCTGATCGATACCGCCGGACGGATCGAACGCTTCCGCAAAAAGTACGCCCAGAAGTAATTCGGGTAAGAATGAGGCGGCCCGATGGGCCGCCTTTTTTCTTTTAAGGCACAATCATCATGCATGTGGAACTATTGATCCATACCCCTGACCCTGAACAGGTGGTTGCTGCTGCAGCCAGACTCTGCTATTCCAACGCTTCTATCGATCAGTTAATGGAGAAGAGCAAGAGCGACAGGCAGGAGTTTTTAGAGAAAATTCTCTCATTAGGGCATCACTCAGTCATGGAGCATGTCAGCTTCTCCTTTGGGATCGAAGGGATCAGCCGGGCCTGCTCTCATCAGTTGGTGCGTCACCGGATTGCTTCCTATTCGCAGCAGAGTCAGCGCTACGTCTCGCACAAAAAACGTTTTTCGGCAGTGACGCCGGAAAGTGTTGTTGTCCAGCCGGAGTTGAACAAGCGCTACCAGGGGTTGCTCGAGGAAATTCATCGGTTTTATGGTGAGATGCTTGATGCCGATATTCCGGCGGAAGATGCTCGCTTTATTTTGCCGAATGCCGCGACCACCAAAATTGTCATGACCATGAATGGTCGCGAGTTGCGACACTTTTTTGCCCTGCGCTGCTGTCGTCGTGCCCAGTGGGAGATTCAGGAGATGGCCAGGCGGATGCTGGTCCTGATCAAGCCGATTGCCCCAATCCTGTTCGCCAAGGCTGGTCCCGGTTGTGTCTCCGGTCCCTGCCCTGAGGGGAAGATGACCTGTGGTCACATTGATGTTGTACGTGAAGAATTTTCCGAGCCTGGTTGAGAGAATATAATGTTTGCGAGTCTTGAAAATGTTGTCGATCGTTTCAGAGAAGTCGAGGGATTGCTCTCTGATCCGACTGTTGTCTCCGACCAGAAACTTTACCGTGGTCTGACCAAAGAACACGCGGACCTGAGCGGCGTGGTCGCAGTTTACAATAAATATAAGCAGGTCTGTTCCGATATTGAAGGGAATCGTGAGCTGCTGCAGGACAGCGATCCTGACATGAAAGAGCTGGCCAAAGCAGAGCTTCCCGAACTGGAAGAGCAGCAGCATCAACTGGAAGATGAGTTGAAGATCCTGCTGCTGCCAAAAGATCCGAACGACGAGAAAAATATTATTCTGGAAATCCGCGCCGGAACCGGGGGGGATGAAGCGGCACTGTTTGCCGCCGATCTGTTTCGGATGTATTCCCGCTACGCTGATCGCAACCGCTGGAAGGTTGAGATGATGAGTACCTCGGAGACCGATGGCGGCGGGTTCAAGGAAGTGGTTGCCATGATCAGTGGTGATCGGGTCTACTCACGGCTCAAGTTTGAAAGCGGCACACATCGGGTCCAGCGAGTGCCGGATACCGAAACGCAGGGACGGATTCACACCTCGGCCTGTACCGTGGCGGTTCTGCCTGAAGCGGAAGATGTCGATATCGAGATCAATAACGCAGACCTGCGGATCGATCTTTATCGCGCCTCCGGATCGGGTGGCCAGCACGTCAACAAAACAGAATCGGCCGTTCGTTTGACCCACATCCCGACCGGCGTGGTGGTTGCCTGTCAGGATGAATCGTCGCAGCATAAGAATAAAGCCAAGGCGCTGAAGGTCCTTAAATCGAGGATTTATGATCAGATGCAGGCCGAACAGAATGCACTTATGGCTGCCGATCGAAAAAACCAGGTCGGCAGTGGCGACCGGAGCGAGCGGATTCGTACCTATAATTACCCGCAGGGTCGCTGTACCGATCACCGTATCGGCCTGACCCTCTACAGGCTTGATGCGATCATGCAGGGTGATGTGGATGAAGTGATTGAAGCTCTGATCACAGATCAACAGGCGGCGCAGATGAGCCAGCAGGAGTCTTAACTTTGAGCGAAACCTGGACCCTGTTGAAGCTCCTCGACTGGACCAGCGAGTATTTCTACGGCAAGGGGATCGATAATCCGAAGCTTGACGCTCAACTGTTGCTGGCGCACGTGCTGCAAATCGACCGGGTTGGGCTTTATCTCAATTTTGATCGTCCGCTCACAACTGAGGAGCTGGGCCGGATTCGGCCGCTGGTCAAACGCCGCGGGCAGCGAGAGCCGCTGCAGTATCTGATCGGGAGTACGGAGTTCTGGTCCCTTGATTTCGAGGTCAATTCAGCCGTCCTGATTCCACGCGGGGACACGGAAATTCTGGTCGAAGAGGCAATCTCTCGTGCTCCTGAGCAGGGGCAGTTGCTTGATATCGGAACAGGTAGCGGAGCCATTGTTATCAGTTTAGCGACCGAATTACCAAATTGGCAGATGACCGGACTCGATATTTCAGCAGAAGCGCTGGAGGTAGCAAGCCGCAACGCGGAAAAGTATGGCGTCGGTGTTCGGGTCAGGATGCGTCAGGGCGATTTGGCTCAGTTACCGAATGAACGCTATGATCTGATTGTTTCCAACCCCCCCTATATTGCTGAATGCGAGTGGAACGGGTTGATGCCGGAAGTTCGCTGTTTCGAGCCGCAGATTGCGTTAATGGCCGCTGCGGAGGGGCTCTATTGTTATCAACAAATAGCGAAGCAGGCAGCCACAAGACTCAAACCGGGGGGCTGGCTTCTGGTAGAAATCGGTTCTACGCAGGGCGAGGCTGTTCAAGAGCTTTTTGCCGAGGCAGGTCTCTCGGAAATTTATACTCGTAACGATTATGCCGACCAGCCACGTGTGGTTGGCGGCTGTTTACAGAAATAACTGTACTGATAGGTAGGTCACATTGGAAAAGATTGTTATAAAGGGTGGTGAACGGCTTTCGGGCGAGATCCAGGTCAGTGGTGCGAAAAACTCAGCGTTACCGCTGTTATTTGCCACGCTGCTTGCCGATGGCGTCAGCACTATCTGTAATGTCCCGCATCTGCGGGATATTAATACCGCAGTGAAATTACTTCGCGAGTTGGGTGCCGAGGTCTCTCACGAGGGGGATTGCATTCGCGTTGATGCGCGAAAGATTCAGAGTATTGAGGCATCGTACGATCTGGTAAAGACCATGCGCGCCTCGGTTCTGGTTCTGGGGCCACTGCTGGCACGTTGTGGTCATGCACGGGTCAGTCTGCCCGGTGGCTGCGCCATCGGTGCCCGGCCGATTAACCTGCACCTGAAGGGCTTTGAAGCCCTTGGAGCCAAAATCCAGCTTGATCACGGCTATGTCGAGGCGACCGCAGACCGATTACAAGGGGCCAAGGTATACTTCGATATGCCGACCGTTGGTGGCACTGAAAATCTGCTGATGGCGGCTGCTTTAGCTGAAGGGGAGACGGTCCTTGAGAATGCAGCCCGTGAACCTGAGATTGTACAACTGGCTGACGCTCTCAACAGCATGGGAGCAAAGATTGAAGGGGCCGGGACGGCGATTATCCATATTCAGGGGGTACAAAGTCTGAAGCCGTTATCCTGCGCGGTTATCCCGGACCGGATTGAAGCCGGGACTTTTATGATAGCCGCTGCCATCACCGCTGGAAATGTCCTGGTGCGGGGAGCTATCGAGGAACATCAGGAGGCATTGATCAGCAAGATGATCGAGGCCGGAGTGTCAATTCAGAAGGAAGACGATGGCTTGCGAGTCATCGGGCCGGAGAGGTTGTCCCCGGTCGATATCCGCACCAGCGTTTTCCCGGGGTTTCCCACCGACATGCAGGCGCAGTTTATGGCGCTGATGACCAGAGCGGACGGAACCAGCAAGATTTCCGAGACTGTTTTCGAGAACCGTTTCATGCATGTTTGTGAACTGCAGCGGATGGGTGCCGACATTCAGATCGATGGACACAGTGCGATTATTCGTGGAATCCGGGAGATGACCGGGGCTCCGGTGATGGCGACCGATCTGCGCGCCAGCGCATCGCTGATTCTGGCTGGCCTGGCGTCAGGCAATACCACCGAAGTGGCGCGGATCTACCATCTTGACCGTGGATACGAGAAAATAGAAAAGAAACTTGCTGCCTTAGGCGCCCGCATCTGGCGCGAACAGGAGTGATCGATGAGAGATTGGATTACCTTCGCCCTGCCCAAGGGGCGGATTATGCAGGATTCGATGGAGCTTTTTGCCAAAATCGGGATCACCTGCCCGGAGATGGAAGAGAAAAGCCGTAAACTGGTATTTGAAAATCCTGAATTGAAGCTGCGGTTCATGGCTGTGCGGGCGACCGATGTGCCGACCTACGTGGAGTACGGTTGCGCTGATCTTGGTGTGGTCGGCAAAGATACCCTGCTGGAGCAAGGGAAAGATCTTTACGAACCGATTGACCTCAAGTTCGGTTACTGCCGCCTGATGGTGGCCGAGCCGAAGTCATTGAAAAAGGATGGCGACTCCCAGAACTGGTCAAATATCCGGGTCGCCACCAAATATCCAAACCTGACCGAGCGATATTTTGCTGCCAAGGGGATCCAGGTGGAGTTGATCAAACTCTACGGTTCCATCGAATTGGCTCCGCTGGTCGGTCTGTCGGAGCGGATCGTCGATTTGGTCTCCACCGGCGCGACCTTGCGCGAAAACGGCATGGTTGAGGTGGAGACCATCGCTGAGATCACCAGTCGGTTGATTGTCAATCGAGCCAGCCTTAAAACCAAGCACCAGCGGATCAGTAAGATTATTGAAGGGTTGGAAAAGGTGGTTGGCGATGAGGTCACGATTTCACAATAGACAGGTTAAGGAACAAGGGCGTGAGGAAAATGGAAGTTGTCAATCCTTCAACCTTTCTCCTTTCTCCTTCCATCTGACGAGGTACGAGTCACTATGCGTATTCTAAGATTTTCCGATGCTGGATTTGAGGCAGAGTTCAGCCGCATTGAACAGAGGGCGGAAGCTGTTCCTGCCGAAATCGAAGAGACAGTCAAAGCGATCATCGCGGATGTTCGTCAGCGTGGCGACGCGGCACTCTTTGATTATACGGCCAGATTTGACCGGCTGGAGCTGACCGCGGCTACCCTTGAGGTCACAGAGGCAGAGATCGATGCCGCCATGTCCGAGGTCAAGGCTGAGTCGATGCTGGCGTTGCAGCTTGCGGCTGAGCGGATCGCGGATTACCACGCCAGGCAGAAACAGGAAACCTGGCTTTCTACCGATGAGGACGATGTGATCGTTGGGCAGATGGTGCGACCGCTGGATCGGGTCGGCATCTATGTGCCGGGCGGCAAGGCAACCTACCCCTCCTCGGTACTGATGAACGCAGTGCCAGCCAGGGTTGCCGGGGTTAAAGAAGTTATTATGGTGGTGCCGATGCCTGGTGGAGAAGTTAATCCGCACGTGCTGGCTGCCGCGCGGACTGCAGGTGTGGATCGGATTTTTAAAATTGGCGGTGCACAGGCTGTCGCCGCCTTGGCTTACGGCACCGAGAGCATACCACGGGTCGACAAGATCACCGGACCGGGCAACATCTATGTCGCCACCGCCAAGCAGCTGGTCTTTGGCCAGGTCGACATCGATATGATTGCCGGTCCGAGCGAAATTCTGGTGATCAATGATGGTAGCGGCAATGCAGCGCACATCGCCGCCGATCTGCTTTCTCAGGCCGAGCACGACGAGCTGGCTTCGGCGGTGCTGGCGACCAGTAGTGAACAGATGGCGATCGCGGTGCAGGCGGAAGTGGAGAAACAGCTGGGAGAGCTGAGCCGGGAAACGATTGCCCGTAAGTCGATCAATGATTTCGGTGCGATTATTCTGGCACAGGACCTCGACGAAGCGATCGCTTTCAGTAACCGGATTGCTCCCGAGCACCTGGAACTGGCAGTCGATAACCCCTTTGCCATTCTGCCAAAGATTCGTCATGCTGGTGCCATTTTTATGGGACACCATACTCCGGAAGCCGCAGGGGACTACATCGCCGGGCCAAATCATACCCTGCCAACAGGTGGAACGGCACGTTTCTTCTCCCCTCTGTCTCTCGATGATTTCGTCAAGAAGTCGAGTATCGTCTCCTTCTCCGAAAGCGGATTGCAGCGGCTGGGACAGGACATTATCCATATTGCCGAGCTGGAAGGGCTGGAAGCCCATGGCAAGTCGGTCTCGATCCGGCTGAAAAAATAGTCTTCAGCAGCAGACGGGAACAGGGAGTTCATATGTCACGTATCGCAAAGATAAACCGTGAAACCAAAGAAACCACGATCAGTATTGAATTGAATCTGGACGGAACTGGCCAGCACCACCTTGAAACTCCGGTCCCGTTTTTCAACCATATGCTCTCTGCCGTGGCACGT
>Ga0102946_1000062_pt1 | contig 36468 bp, 27 predicted proteins | sample SalPon2A_A_D1_MG_FD_78209 | JGI IMG/M metagenome (GOLD analysis project Ga0102946, IMG submission 78209) | Soil microbial communities from South San Francisco under conditions of wetland restoration - Salt Pond MetaG R2A_A_D1_MG | ecosystem: Environmental > Terrestrial > Soil > Wetlands | place... | reverse complement strand
GATATCCAGAGCATCATTATCCTGGATGCCTGCCGGGATAATCCATTCGCTGGCATGGAAGGCATGGATGAAAGCGTCAAGATCAACGACGGTCTTGCCCCGATCCGTGCGCCCGTGGGAACGTTAATCGCCTATTCAACAGAACCTGGCGCCACTGCCTCGGATGGAAAGGGTAAAAATGGGCTCTACACCACTTATCTTCTCAAGCACATGGACGACCAGATTCCCATCGAAGAAGTGTTCAAGAAAGTTCGCAAGGACGTATCCAAAAAATCGAAAAAGCGGCAGATTCCCTGGGAACATAGCTCATTGCTCTGGGACGTCTTTATCAACGCGCCACTGAACAAGGAAGTGCCGGAGCTGATGACTTTCTAGTCAACAGGTTCTTTGTTCAAAAGACATAAGCCAATCCCACCATCAGGCTGAGATATGACTCGTCGATTCCATTGTAGTCGTTGCCCTCAAAAGTAATGTCCTGCTGATAGTCATTGTATTTGAAGCGGCTTTGAAACAGCAGGTTGCCGGACAAAGGCATGGTCCATGTAACTCCGTAGCTGAAGCCATCTGTATCGCCAGTCACCCGCCCGGTCAGGTCATCAAACTCAGGGTCTTCCTCCGTTTCATCATCATCGTCGGTATTGGCGCGGAATTCATTGGTGGCATCAAGAAATGCATAGGCCAGTGAAACCGTGAGCCTGCCGGCGTTTTCGAACTGCCATGAGTATGCGCCGCCGACGTAAGGCCCTTCCTGCTTATAGCTCTCGCTCAGCGGGTTGAATATCCCTTCGTCTTCGTCTTCCCTCGATATGTAATCAATCCTGGTTTCGCCGGACTTGTAACCCGCAAAAGCGGACCACTTCGAATTGATCTGGTAGCCCAGTGTCAGGTCGATGTCCTGCCGGGATGCATCACCTATATCCTCTTCTTCTGAAACATCAGCGTCCTGCAGGCTCCAGGTGCCATTAAATGAGAGCTGCCAGCGGTTCCGGGTTGCCGCAAGTGTGAGTCCGCCGCTGGGAAAGCCAAGGTCGTGGTCCAGCTTCGCCGGAAAGTCCCAATCCGTGTATCCAAAAGAGGCTCCGGTCACGATGCGAACGTCGTCCATGAACGATTGGCCATGGGCAGTGAAAGATACAGACAACAGGATGACGAAAATCATTGAGGATCGAAGGATAATGCGCATGGTTTTCCTCTTTTTTATTAAAATTGATTAGAGCTACAATGGTCAGTGGCCACCCATCGTGGACGGGCTACGGAACACTGTGTATCAGTGAATCAGTAAAACCACAAGGAGACGCACAGGAAATGCACAAAATTTTGTTGTTACTCATCCTGGGTCTTCTTTGCTGTGTGATATCGCCTGTTCAGGCATCCGACGAAACTCCGCCGGAGTCTCAGGAACAGTGCGACCCGGAGTCAGATGAGGATTGTGCACCTGAGGATGAGGATGAACTCGACCGGGGATTCGATCCGTGCCTGATTAACGCCAGCCTGCCTGCCTGCAAACCAGAGGCTGAAAGTGGAGAACCAGGGGCTGCGGAGAGATCACCGGCTGAAACAGAAGGGACGGACGATTCCGGTTGAGTCTGGCGACCAGCTATTTCCGTGCGCCAACAGCCAGCGCTGACAGGTCGTCAAAATCGATTGTCTCAAGGTGTGCCTGGACATCCGGGTCAAAATTGCTGCATGAGACAACCACATCGCCTGCTAATGCGGTAAAACACTCGCCGCCCAGCATGATGAATCCGACACCATTGATGTCGACAATATTGATGGGCCGTTCGGATTGCGAAAATCTCTCTACAAGAGCCAGCATATTTTCAGCAGCCGGTGTGCTTTTTTGAATTTGTAAGATAAAAGTGGTCGCGCCATCGTACCTCGCGCCTGCCCAGATGCCCTCATCAGGGCGTGTATTTTCGATGGCGTCAGAATCTTTCGTGTATCCAGACATCGCTGATGGCAGGAATGACGCCATTGTCTCAGCGTTCAATTCTGCAGCCTGTGCTGAAAACATCCATGCCAGAGCCACCGTTGCCCATCCGATCAGAATCAATGATTTCATATGAAACCAACGTAACGGAATCGCAACAGGCTGGCAAACAATGCAAGTATTAAGCGAGCATTCTTGAAGCCAGGCATCTGCCCGGATGTGATGAAGCGATAAAACCCAGGGAAATGCTGGCGACTCAAAGTGTTTTATACTTTCATTTCTTCGGGATACACGCCTGATCTGGGTCGCCTGACAAAAAACGATGCAAACTTATGAGTGAATGCAAGCAGCCGGGCTGGAAAACTTCAATGCGCCAATTCATGATTGTGCTCCTGACTGTGATGGTTGCGGGGTGCAGTGTTTCAAAACAGCTCACGGACGGACACCTGGCGTACAACGAGGCTGTTCGGATCGCATCAGACCAGGAAATACTGCTCAATATCGTGAGGCTTCGCTATCTCGAACCAATGGAGTTTCTGGCCATAACGTCGATCAATTCAACGGTCAGTTTTTCTGCCTCGCTGGATGTCACAGCAGGGCGGATAGACGGTGGAAGCTCCTATGGCGGAGAGGCAACTGCCGGCTATTCGAATTCACCGACTTTCTCCTTCGTTCCTCAGCGTGGCAGTGATTTCTCAGCTCGGCTGACCAAACCTTTGAATCTTGAAGCCCTGATATTCCTGGCGACATCTCGCCGTGATGTTCACACGGTCTTTCGACTGTTTGTGACCTGGTTGAATGGCCTCAATAATCATGAAGGACTGGTTGATCCCGGGTTTATTGATGTCACCCGTCAACTGACACAATTGCAGTATCAGGGGGAAGCGATCTTTGGCTTTCTGGAGCAGGAAAGGGTGGTTTCACCATTGATTCCACCAGCCAACCTCACCCCGGAGCAAATCATCGAGGCTTACCAGGCCGGCCTGAATATTCAGAAGCAGGCCAATGGAGATGAACTCCGGTTTTCAGTCACCGAACGACAGGCCATGCTTAATTTTGACCCCCACTCAGGCGATGTTGAAGGAATTCTGGCTGCTCTGAAACTGGATTCCGGTCTGGGGCAGGTTCCGATTGCACTGGAAGCTGAGCTCAGTGAGGACATCGATAAGGGGACACTGGCACTGAGAACCCGTTCGTTGTTGCACACGCTTTCATTCCTGAGTCAGGGAATTGATGTGCCGGAAAAGGACATTTCCTCAGGTGTTGCCAGCTGGCCCTGGCCCCACAATTCGGTTCAACCCGTACCAATGGACGACATCTTCAGAGTGCGTTATTCGGATGAGGAACCCGAAGCGGCGAGCCTGGCTGTGAAATACGGGGATGGATGGTTTTTTATCCGTGAAGATGATGCAGTCACCAAGCGCACTTTTTTGCTGATTTCAGATGCTTTCAGGTTCGCCCTGGAAAGCAATGCGAAAGATGCCCCAACCCTGACCATCCCCGTCGGTGGAGGATAGAAAGTAAAGGATTGTCATGGATTTGATTAGACATGATCCTGTTGGAAGACTGCGCCAGTTTGTTGCGGAAATCAGCCCAGAACATCGTCAAACCCGAAAGTTGACTTTGTTTTCACATATCACGTGTATGCTTCGTTTTCGCATACTCCCGACAGGTCGCCGGCATGCAAATCATGAAAAACACTGAGAAAACAACCGAGAATGAAGTGCGAAGCAAGGCGGAAGTGCTGCAGGCGCTGGAGCCCCTGGTCGAGAACTTAACTGAAGCGCACAAGCAAAAACGGCGCTTGTGGATGCCCAACGATTTTCTGCCCGCGGATGAGCAGATGGATTCTGATCAGCACGATAGGCAGGAGCGGCTCAGGGAGCAGGCAAAGGCTATTCCTGATTCCGAGCGCGTGGCGCTTGCAATGAATTTACTGACCGAGGAAGGTCTTCCGCATTTTCATCGCCTGATTGCCTACCACCTGGGCGACAGCAAACCATGGCAGGATTGGAATTTCCTGTGGACAGCCGAAGAGGACCGCCATGGTTCCCTTTTGCGGGATTACGCACGGGAAAGCCGCTTGTTTGAATTCGGGTCGGTTGACCAGATGCAGTACAACTACCAGGAAGCCGGTTTCACACCGGAGTGGGAAAACGACCCATACCGCCTGTTTGTCTATACCACCTTGCAGGAACGTGCCACGCAGGTTTCGCATCGCAACACAGGCAAGAAAGTGGCTGATGTGGAACCGCAACTGGATGGAATCCTGAAGAAGATCGCTGCAGAGGAAGCGCGTCATTACAGTTTTTACCGAGGCGTATTCCAGGGCATCCTGGAGATTGACCCGAACCGGGCGCTGGCTTCAGCGCTTAAAATCCTGCCCGCTATTGATATGCCGGGCCTGTCGATGCCGAATTTCCGCGAAATGTCGGAAGTAATCAGGCGTAGAGAGATTTACACACCCTGGGATTACAAGGCCATTGTTGAAGAGGCCATTCGCTTCTGGAAGGTGGATGTTCTGACCGGCCTCAACGAGGTGGGACGCGCAGCCCAGGATAAAATCATGGCCATTCCGAAGCGACTGGAACGGATCGCGGAATACATTGAATCCAGGACGAAGCCACGTACCTTCTCATTCGATTTCACCTACAACCGGGTGATCGGGATGGGGGACCCTGTTTAACATGCACAATGCACGGTCTGCAAAGGGAGCCCTGGACCCTTTTAGATGCGACTAACGCCATTGAGCAGCGTACACGGATACTGTAACATTACATAAACTTACAAAGGCTGTTGTGGGCACGGTGGCTTTGTTCGCCTCAAAATAACAACACCAGGGGCATGGTGTTCTCACTCAGCTTGCTAACCAGCAAGGAGGCAAAGTGTGAACAAACGAATCGTATTCCTGGGTATTTCAACCCTGGTTGCTGCTTTTGTGATCAGTCACAGTTCTTCAATTCTGGCCGACACATTGTGGGCCGGTGATCAAAATGGAAACCTGATTTCGGTAGACACTAATACCGGTGCCGGAATACCAGTGGGGCAGGAAACTGAATTTCCGCTTTCCACTGAAATCGAATTTGATCCGATCACGCAAACGCTCTACAGCGATGAGTTCAACGGTTTTACCAATCTCCACACCATTGACCCCGCGACCGGCCAATCGACTGGTTTTGTGTCTCATGGCTGTTGCGCCTACACCGGGATGGAGTTTGTTGGCACCACGCTCTATGTGACAAACATTGATCCCGGAATGGGAAAGGGTCCGGAGTTCGATCCAAGCGATTTTGACGGCGGACCAACAGCGATCTTCCTGGATGTTGTGGACCCCTCAACTGGCATGAGTGTCAGGATTGGCCCAACGAATACCCCGCCGATTTCGGGGCTTGCTTACGATGCCGATGCCGGCATTATGTACGGTGTTACCGCTGGTGGAGCGCCTGCAGACCTGGTCTCAGTGAACCTCGACACCGGTAACGCCACCACCCTGGTTCCGCTGACTGATGTCACCGGAGCTCAACTGGGTGCTGTCGGAAGTATCGAATTTGCCCAAAATGGTGTGCTCTATGGCGCCGTGGCCATGGCGGGCAACATCAATCCTGGTTGGCTGTTCAGCATCGATATTGGTACTGGCGTCGTAACCTTTATAGGCGACACAGGACTTCCCAGCATTACTGGCCTGACCAATCCGGACGGTGATGGTGTTATTTCCGAATTTGCCCGATTCCTTGTTTCCAAGGATTTCAGTGATGACAACCCGGCCGAAGTAGAAGTCACACTTACCTGCAACACCGGCCTTCCACTGCAGCAGACCACCACGATAGCCGAAGGAGATCCGGTCAACTTTGTCGTGGGAGACTTTGAGCAGGGTGAGCTCAACTGCGAGGTGACTGAGAATGTACCCCTGGGTTACACAGCCTCGTATCTGGGCGGTAACGATGACAATGACACGACTTGTGCCTGGGAAAATCTACTGGGTGGTCAATACGGTTGCGTAATCAACAACGACCTGGATGAAGTCGAAATCGAAGTAACCAAGGTCTGGATTGATGAAAATCCGCAGTTCAGCCCCTCCAATGTTGCAGAGGCGGAGTGGTTCTGCCAGAACGTTGCAAATGATTGCGACGGCCTGGGGTGTAATAACAGTGGTGAGCTGGGCTTTTACGGCAACCCTGACACAGATTCGTTCTTCGTCCGGCCGGACTGGGAGGATGGTACGACATGTTCGGTCGTTGAAGTAAACATCGCAGATGGTGGTGTTGAAGTTGATGACAGTGATTGCCAGCAAATCCTGGTGTTCCCCGGAGACAGCGCAGCCTGCACCATCTTTAACACGCGTCTGTTCGAAGGAATACCAACCCTGAGCCATTACGGCCTGGGCATACTTGCCCTGTTGATGCTCGGAGTGGCACTGGTGGCCTCCAGGCGCTTCGTCTAGATTCAATCCAAAGCAAGTACTGAGAAGCGGCCCCTGTCATGGGGCCGCTTTTTTATTCTGCACTGACAGGTCCAGCGATCAGTCCCGTAACTGTTTCAGCGCCGGCCTGGTTCAGTTGCTGACTGTGTGATTCCAGCAACTCCAGCGAGGCCTGAGCAACGATATTCCACGGAATGTCCTTCATTGCATCGGGATCGAATGCATCGATACCCAGTATCTCGCCCAGGCGTTCCAGCACAAACCAGTTGGCGAGCGGGTGCGGAGTTGGTGTGTTGTTGTTGGCCGTTTTGCGAAATTGGTCCAGGTATTGCGGACCTTCAGTTTCGGCAAAATAGAGCTGAGTGAGTTTGCCGCGGTATTCAAGATCCGCTGGCTCCAGTTCAGGATAGTCCAGGTAATCAGAAAAATGGCGGGCCTCATGGGTCAGGTAGGCCACGCGAAACCGCTCGGCTTCGAGGTCAGGATAGTGCTCTCGGATGCAATACAGGGCTTCCTTGTTGGCCCATCCGCCGGTGCTGGTATGGCCAAAAGTTGCAAAGTTTGACCAGCCCATGGAGATGAAATCCTCAAGGAAATTGACACGCACTGGCTGTAGCCCGTCGGTTAATGTGACCTCATAGTCGACAGTCTCCTCATTCCGCCAAAGGATGAAGTCCTGCAATGGAGGCGTACGCCCGCCCTGGAACCCCCAGCCTTCTGCCGAAAGGGCAAGCTGCAGGCGTTCGAATGCATCTTCACCTTTGAATTCCATGCCATGGCTGGTCAGCAGATCATCGATGGAATCAGCCAGGTTCTGCTCATGCTCATCCATTGCGGATGGGTCAAGTAGGGCAGCAATCCAGTAGTCGCGATACAGCAGCAGAGCTTCCCGGGCCAGGCCTTGTTCCACAGACTGCCATGTTGATGGCACTTCTTTCTCGATGAACCGGGTTTGGAATTGTGGGTAAACGGCATCGTTTTCATACGCCGCTGAATCGAGATCCAGCATCCAGGACAAATCTCCGGAAAAGACCGAATGTACATATCTCGGGAACAGGGGCTCGGCAGCGGCAACGGGTCTGGGGGCCGGGATGGGCTCTTGTAATGAGAAAACAACAGCAGTGACGGCAATGGCAGACACGACCACCAGTCCGAGTGCCCATTTGTGCAGTTTTAATGTCTTCAATAATCCATCCGCATTAATTCGCGCCCATTGCGCCAGTCAGGACCAGGCCAGTATAAATGCGGAGTCCCGAAAAAATTAATGTCAGTGAATTTTGCTGCGAATTATGCCAGGGTTGAACCCGGTAGTGTGCTGACAACTCCTCGAGCAATGGGACTGATTCTTCAAATCAATTCGTCGCTGTTTTCAGTCTTGCTTTACTTCAGCGCTAAATGTCTGGTCCCGCAACTTTCTTGCAGGACATGCTGGCAGTTTGAATTGACTTGTCTTCGTAGACATTTTCAGATTTCCACTCGAAGCCATCATCCGAGATTCCGAAAAAAGTAATGGTTGTGACGAACTCCTGTCCTTCCTGGTCGGTCGAGGGAGGTGCCTTCATCACCATATCCTCATCAACCTGTGAGGCACTAAACGTTCCCCGGTTCGGCTTTGGCTCGGGCACCAGGCTTACAGGCCCCGGGACTGTAGCCCATGTCACCCACCATTCCTCCGCGAACGTGTCGTATGCCCGGGTCTGTTCCCCGTTACCGCCCATGGAGTAGAACTCATCCCGTATGGCGCGGCCATTCAATGCGTAGTAGGCAAGCCAAACCATGTCATTTTCCAGGACCTGCTCCGGATTATTTGGGTTGATACCTGTCAGGGGTTGTATGCAGTCATGCCGCCCGACCATGAATGCGAATTGTTGTAGTTCGGGCGCGGCGTCCGGATTCGGGCTGCCCCAGGGGCTTTCCGGGGAGGGCAGATGGTTGAGCGTGACGCCCAGCTTTGAATATTCCTTGAACTGGTTTTCAAAAGCGAGGTCTTCCGGGCTGAGCGTTGATGCCCAGGATAACTGCGTGCCTGGCACCGTGGTGAAGAGCAACACAATTGCTAAGATTTTCATAACAACTCCCTGATTTTTCAAGATGCCTGGCCGCATCATTTTCTGTATTGCTCATTCAGGAAGCATTATTTTTCGCATGAAAGAAATATCAATGAGATGAAAGGTATGACCGGACAGTCCAGATGATTTGTACCTGCGTTAATCCGATCGGAATCACAGCTTGCCGGATCGCCAGGGACCCGACCGCTTTCAACCTGCGCCGTTACTGATGCAGTACTCCGGCCTTCCAGATTTTGTCGATCCTGCGGGAGTCTGTGATCGCCTCATCCGGCTTGCCGTCGACCAGGATCAGGTCAGCGTTCATCCCCGGAGCGATTCGTCCCCGGTCTTCCAACCCGTAAGCAGTTGCCGTACTTGATGTAGCAGCCGCCAGCGCTTCAATTGGGGTGAAACCGGCTTCTACCATCAATTCCATTTCCAGGTGAACCGATGCGCCTGTTGCGGTGCCGCCATTGGGAATGTCTGAACCAACCAGGATTGGTATTCCTGCGGTATGAAAAGCCATCACCGATTCGTACTCAACCACGTCGCCACCTTCGCGTCGCAGCGCACGCCATCCCTGCAGGTTCTCGATTTCGCGCTCTGTGAGCATGGGGCCGATAACAGGGTCATCGACGAGCCTTTTTCCATCCGGACGCGCGAGTGAAAAGTTGGGCGAGACAAATACTCCGGCCTCAAGCATCGCTGCGATGAGTTCTTCGCCCGGCACTTCATCCACGGGTGCATGGACAAAACCGTCTCCGCCAGCTGCGACCACGTCAGCAAAAGCCTCAACATCACGTGAATGAAAAACGGCCATCTTTCCCTGCTCGTGTGCAGCGGCCACCACAGCAAACATTGTTTCCTTGCTTAATGTGGGGATCGGATCATCAAACATTTTGAAGTTGTCATAGATGACCTTGATGTAATCTGCTCCTTCTCCGACGAGTTCTGCAACAAAACCGCTGGCGTCTGCCGGGTCAGACAGGGTACGGACCTCTCCCCACTGCGTCCCATGTGATCCAGGTGCTGTGACCCACAAAACCGCGCTGAATAAATCGGCACGATCCGTCGCTGGCCCGTTGGCATTTTCATCCTTGATTTTGCGAACAAATCCCTCGGCCATCGAGCCGGTGTCAAGCAAGGTGGTTACACCAAAATCCAGCGCGCGTTCCAACGTCCCGCGGCCGAATACATGAGCATGTGCATCAATCAACCCGGGCAGCAATGTCTTGCCATTGCCATCAATAACGTTTGTATCTTCGGTTATTTCAATCGCCTCGGACTGTGCCAACACGGCCCTGATTTTTGAGCATTCAATCACCACGGTCGCTGCAGGAATAATTTTTTCGCCATCAAACACCCGGACCGATGAGATGGCCGTGGGTGGGGAAGCACATTCCCCGGCCAAAGATTCTTCAGTGGCAGAGACAAGACAGGTCAAGGCCAGCAGGCAGGCCAATATCAAATTTTTGTTGTTCATTTTTGTTTTGGGTCGGTGGTCGCCAATAAGGACCATTTGAATCCATGCAGACGCGATTCGCAAATGCCACTGCAACTATTTATGGCCTTGGAGGGTAAACCCTGCTGCCCATTGAGGAAATCCGGGTGGCATGAATCCGGTTCATGTTTTCAATCCATGTTTCTCCACCATCGTAAGAGCGTGACAACACAAACTCGTAGCTTTCATCGGTGATATCGAAATAGCGGGCCTTTTCCAGGAATTCACCCATACCATCGTAACCCTGGCCTTCCATGAGTAGTTCTTCGCCCGTCCAGGTTGCGGTAATGTCAGTCATGCCGGGCTCGCCTGCCATCATCCACTTGATGGCCCACTTGCCGGTTCGGGGAACATAGGTTCTGAAGCTTGTGCCACGAAAAACCACCTGCCCATCCTCTGCGAGCAATCTGAAATCATCCTGGATGGCAGCACCGTCGAGTGATTGGTAGACATCGGATCGGGCCAGGTTTGTCACGTATGACCCATCCTGCTGAAGAGATTCAGACTCCAGGTTCCAGGCCCCGATGAAAAAATCCAGTTGTTCATGGCCAGGGGTGTCGCCCTGGTCAGCAGCAGCCGGGAAAAAAACTGTAAGCAGGCAGACAGCTAATAACAGGTCGATTCTCATTTGTTGACTCCGTGCGAGTTAAGTGATCCTGCCTTGTTACCACGTTGACAGCAGATAACTCAATCCAAACCTGGCTTTGAATCGGTAACAGGAATTGCTTGCAGGGTCAGGCAGAAAATCAGGGTGAATCCTGGCTTAGAAAATGCTGTGGGTTTTCGCTGGTGGTTGAACCGGTTTAATTGACCGGGTCCAACAGCTTTCAATGCAGGTTGTGGTACTTGCCGAAGGAATTGGTCACGACTCAACCGTTTACTGAAGTCTCAATCCTGCCCTGTTCAATCCATCAATCAGGAATTCATCAAAACCACTGGCAAAATGCCATGCTTCGATTTCAGATCGTCCATGGCTGGCAAAGTCAGGGTCGATTCCAAGTAGTCGGGCCACTGCTGCCTGGGCATCCTGCTCGCGGTTCAACTGAACATGGATTGCGGCTGTGACCAGCGGTATCCAGAAATTACCGGCGATGTTAACCATGGATACGCGCTCCAGGGCCTGTTCATATTCTTCACGGCCGCAGTGGTACCAGATCCAGGAAAAGTGACACCAGTGGGCATGATTCTCGTTCAGTTGCATCACCTTTTGTGTGATTTCAATGCCGCGATCAAATTCCCGGATATGAACGAACAACAAACCGATGATGCCAAGCGTGTTGGTATCAAGTGGATTCAATGCAATGGCCCGGTCGGCTGAGCGACGAAACCTGTCGAGGTCACGTCTGAAAAAGTGAACCTGGGCGAGTTGCTGGTTGACGAACTGACTGGCGCCATCCAGTTCAAAAGCCTGTTCCGCCTGTTTCAGGGCTCGATCAAGAGAGTCGGGTTTGGGGTTGAATCCAAAATTCGCTTCATTCAGATAGACGTGGGCAAGGCTGGCCCTGATTTCCGGACTCCTGGGGTAACGCTCAACCGCACCCTCCAGCTGGTCGCGCAACAGCGCATGTTGGTCCGGGAGGTAAAGACGCAGGTATTCAAATGTGCGCAACAGCCAGTCAATGGGTGATAACTCGGTTTCTGGCAGATCCTCAATTGATTCCGTCAGGGACCGAATCAAAACACCGAAACTGTCGGCCAGGGTGGCGACCACATGGTCTGAAATTTCATCTTCCAACGCAAATAAATCGGTTTCGGAAATGTCGCGCGTGAAATGATCACCCCACAGGCTGATCCCCGGGGCGGCTTCTATCAGTCTCAGGCTGATCCTCACGTTGTCGCCAGAGCCTCGAACGCTGCCTTCAATCACGTAGCGGGCGCCCAGAGTCTCACTGAATTCGCGAACATCTTTGATTTCTGCTGCCTTGCGGCTCACCGACTCGCGCGCAATCACGGCCAGGTATGGAAAGCGAGCCAGCCCGGCACAGATATTTTCGGTCAAACCATCCCCCAGTTCACTCAACTCAGGATGATCTGCCGGAACTTTGAACGGCATGACGGCGATCCAGGATTTGCTGGTCCGGGATGAGTCAGCCTGTCCGGTTTGTAATTGGGGTTGTTCCTTGTTTTCCGATTTTGTGACAGGCAGGTTATCGGTGCCAGTGGTTGTCGAAGAATCAGTTTCCGATGATTCTGAATCATGCGGTTTTAATTCATAGGCCCACGCCAGAACAATGGCGATCGGAAAACCCAGGCCCAAAAGGATGGTAAATGCCGTGACGACCCATTTGGGAGCATCGAACATGGGCATTACGGTGTCAGCCACCTGTATCAGCACCCATGCAACCGCCACATAAATGAGTGCGGCCTGCCAGACTTTGCGACGCTTAATTTCTTTGAAGAAATTGGCCATAAGTGGGCAATTTACATCTTTTGCGTAAATGCGGCAGCAATAAGCGCATAAATTTGGAAATCGAAGTGCCGGACTTCAAACCGGAGCTAAGCTCAGAGCCTCCAATCGGAGGTCAGCGGGACAAGGCCAGTTCCGATCTGACCGACTCAGCCAGTTTATCGGAAGTGTCCAGGATCGCCTGAAATTCCGGTGATTCCCGAATGGGGTCCCATATCGGGTCGAGATGCAGCTCCCGAAAGATGAAGCCCTTGTCCAGGGCGTCCTGCAACCAGGCCATTGCTTCCTGGTGCGTGCCACTCACCATGTGCCAGGAAGCTGCACCATAAATATCTCTTCTAAAAGCGTAGTCCCCAGGTTTTTTATCCTGGAACAGGTTTGCCAGATTCTCACGAATGATGACTGCTTGTGGGTCCCCGTTGGCCTCCAGCGCCAGCATTGCCGGAATGGCACCGCGCCTGTAACTGTAGTCCAGTCCGATACCAGCAAGGTCATCCTGATCCGCCGTTCTCATTGCCGGTGAATAAGCCGCATTCATGTCATGGATCCAATGGTAGATATGAATTCCCGCAACTGAGCCGGTTTTAACCGACCCATAGGTCTCGACAAGTTCCATTGCACTTTCCTGGTTTCCGGCCGACAAAGAAGCTGCTGCCAGGCCATTCCATACCATTGAAGGATCAGCAAATTCCACGCGGTCATCGAGACCCACCTGCCAGTACAAGGCAGCCAGGGCCAGCGTTGCAAGTGCAGCATTGGGATTGATTTCGACAGATCGCTCGGCGTACCTGATGGCCTCGACATACTCGCCGACATTCGCCAGGACCCGACTCATCGACGCGTTGGCAATGGCATCGTCGGGGTTCCAGCGAACACCTTCTTTAACAGCCTGCAGCGCTTGTTGCCTGTTGTTGAGTGCCGAGTATGTGCTCGCCACGTGCGCCAGGCTGATGGCTGACAATGGGTCTCGCGCCAGCGCTGCCAGAAGATCCCTGTGTGCTTCTTCCAGCCGATTCAGATTCAGGAGAATGACTCCCCTGCGCCGCAATGCAGGCACGTGATTCGGGTTGGCGGCTACTGCCCGGTTGGCAAACTCCAGGGCGGCGTTTACGTCACTTCGCATCAGTTCAAGCAGAGCTGCAGAAGTGAGCGGGTCTGCGCCATCCGGGTCCAGTTCCATTGCCCTGCGAACATGCTGTTCGGCGGAGATGCTCGACTGGAGTATTGGTCGTCCTGAAAATGCTGTGGAGAACATGTAGGCATATGCGAGCCATGCATGACCGGGTGCGAACTCCGGAGCGATCTGTACCAGCGAATTGAGTGTATCCAGGCCTTCCAGAACAGCATCAGGACGTCGGGACATCACCAATTGTCGACCACGCAAATATTGTTCAAAAATGTCCAGTGGTATGGGTGCTGGCTCATTCTCGATATCTGCCTGCATGCCATCCGCCTCGAGCGTGACCAGAACATCCTCAGCAATATTCCGCTGCAGCGACAGCGCGTTGCCGGTTGCGATTGGAAAATCGTAGGTTTTTGACCAGACATGGAAGCCGTCGTCGGCACGAATCAACTGGGCAGTAACCCTAAGCTGGTCAGTTTCGCGGCGAACGGAACCCTCCATGATGTGCGTGACATTCAGGGCCTGGGCAACCTCGCGAATGTCGACAGCATCTCCGCCGCCATACCGAAATGATGAGTTTCGCGCGGCGACCAGAAGGTCTCGGGATTGCGCAAGACTGTTAAGGATCTCTTCCGCCAGTCCGTCGGCAAACCATTTCTGGTCACCTGCCTCTGAAAGATCATCAAACGGTAATACAGCGATGGAATTTGGCACTGCTTCAGTCGCAGGTCCGTCCACGGTTTCAGGACCGGAGAGCAGGGTGTAAGCCAGAACAATGGCCAATACGGAAAATATGGCAAACAAGCCGATTTTGGGGAATCGTGGTTGCTTCAATTCTGGTGCTTTGTTCGCCGCGGGATCTTCGAGGGTTTCTCGCTTCTGAACATCCGGCAAAAATCGATAGCCACGGGCATGCACCGTGGCGATGGCCCAGGGAGCGCGCGCATCGTCGCCCAAAGCCTGGCGGAGTTCCTTGATGGCGGTTGTCAGTACCGCATCAGAAACTTCCAGTGTCTCCCAGATTTGCTCGAACAACTCGCGCTTGGTCACCAATTCACCTGGGCGCGACATCAACAACAGCATCACCTGGTAGGTTCGCTGATTGACAGACACAGGCCTGCCATCCACCACCAGCGCCTCGCTGCGGCGGTCGACATAAAACCTGTCTGTGACGAGAAATCTCGTCTTCGAATCCACAAAAGACCCCTGGTTCTTGGCAATTCAGAATTATCTCAGAATTTACTCAGGACTTAACAGGGTGCTGAGCGTATTGATGGGGCGACCGTTCGACAATCATGCACAAGGAAACCTGTTATGAACCTGAATATCTCGACTAAAACGCGATTTTTCGCTTTGGCACTATTTTTCTTTCCAGTCCTGCTCAGCGCACAGACCACCTGGTCTGTGCTTGTAGAAGACAACGAATTTACACCTAACAACAATCAGATCATCGCGGGTGACCTTGTTCGCTGGGTTGATATCCAGAGCCTGGGTGAGCTGCACGATGTTGTTTCTGAAGATGGCTTGTGGACGCCGAATGCGCCCGCCGATGGATGGACCTTTTCATACCGTTTCGAGGAACCGGGAACCTACAACTATTACTGTAGTGTTCACCGTGAGCAAGGCATGGTCGGCACGATCACAGTGGCGGAAAATCCGAATGCCGGTGGGTTGGACTTCAATGCCGGTCACAATGGCAACTGGTGGAATGGCCTGGCGCGAGACGGTGAAGGCGTTCAGATTGAACTGGCTGATGCAGGGGATGGCGAACTGGTTTTTGTTGCGACCATCTATTCCTACGGTCCGGGTGGCGAAGGAGGCCAGATCTTCCTGATTGCTGTCGGCACTCCGGTTGGCGATATGGTTGAGGTGGATATATTCATCACTGAAGGCGGCGTCTGGGGTGACGATTACAATCCGGATGACGTTGCACAGACCCAGTGGGGTACCGGTGTGTTTACATCAACAGATTGTGAGCTGATCAGCATGGTCCTGACACCGAATGCAGACTACCAGGCTTTGGGCTACACCGTTTTGGAGTATGACCTGGTTCGCCTGACGACACCGTTGATCGAGTGTCCGTCGGAAAGCACCAACTGAGGAGGGTTCGCAAAGCCCGAGCCTGATATAACCCAGGCTACGGTCTTGCCGCTGTTCGGAGACCAGGGAATTTGTCCTTTATAACAACCATTCGAGGTTGGTATGCTGGACAAATTCCTGGTTTTGGAGACTTGCATGTCCATACGTCCTTCTGGCTACCGTCGTTTCGCGTTCCTGTTGCCCCTGGTTTGTGTTTTCAGCCTGCTTGATGTTGAGCCTGCTGAATCGCAAAACACCAACAAGCCAATCCTGCATGGCAAACACTGGGTTGCCATTACCGGCAAGCCGCTTGGTGCTACTGCGGGCGCCAGGACATTCGAGAAAGGTGGAAACGCTGTGGATGCAGCTGCCGCGATGCTGGCTGCGACTGCGACCATGTGGGACGTGCTCGGCTGGGGCGGAGAAACACAGGCCCTGATTTACAATCCGAATACCGGCAAAGTCATTGGTATCAACGCACTCGGTGTGGCCCCAAGCGGCGCCACGCCGGAATTTTTTCGCGACAAGGGTATGTTGTACCCGCCCGAATATGGCCCGCTGGCAGCCGTGACACCAGGTACTCCTGGGGGATTGATGACCATGGTGGCCGAATACGGCAAGCTCAGCCTGGCAGAAGTGCTCGCGCCGGCCATCGAGATGGCGGATGGGTACCCCATTGAAAAGTCCCAGGCGGACAACATGGAAAACCGCCGCGAAGTGCTTGAGCAGTGGCCTACTTCGCGGGCGGTGTTCCTGCCTCACTACGACCCTGATGACCCCGACAAGCGCGCCGCACCCGGTGAAGGCGAGGTTTTTGTCCAGGCCGACCTGGCCAGAACCCTTCGCAAGCTGGTTGAGACCGAACGCCTGGCGCTGGAATCGGGCAAGAGCCGCAAGGAAGCCATTTATGCGGCCTACGACCGTTTCTATTCCGGGGATATTGCAGAGGAAATCGTGTCTTCCACACGTGAGTCGGGTGGATTGTTCACGATGGATGACCTGGCCAACTGGGAAGTCAAACTCGAAGAGCCGGTCAGCACAAACTATCGTGGCATCGACGTTTATAAACTGACCACCTGGACGCAGGGCCCGGTCCTTTTGCAGGTCCTGAACATCCTGGAAGGATTTGACCTCAAGGCCATGGGCTATAACTCCCAACGCTACATCCATACCCTTTACCAGGCCATGAACCTGGCGTATGCAGATCGCGATTTCTACTACGGCGATCCTTACTCCCAACCAATCGAGCCGGTCGAGGGTCTTTTGTCGAAAGAATACGCTGCTGAGCGACGCAAGCTGATTGACCCGGATCGAAACCTGACCAACTATCTGCCCGGCAATCCATACCAGTTCCAATCCGGTGACAATCCTTACGAATCGTTGCGCCAGAACTGGCAGGTTGTCCCACCCCGGGCCGAAGCCGAGGGAGAAGAGGGGTTCCAGCAGGCCAATCTCATGAGTTTCGAGGAAGGGTTCCAGGCCGGTACCACGGCCATCCAGGCTGCAGACGCCGAGGGCTGGATCGTTTCAGTCACCCCATCTGGCGGCTGGATTCCCGCCTTCATCGCGGGTGAGTCCGGAATCGGCCTGAGCCAGCGCATGCAAAGTTTCGTTGTGGACGAAGCACTGAATCCTTACAACGTGGTGGCCCCTGGCAAGCGTCCCAGGGTAACGCTGACCCCGTCAATGGCGCTCAAGGATGGCAAGCCCCTGGTTTCTTTTTCCGTGCAGGGCGGAGACCTGCAGGACCAGAACATGCTGCAGTTTTTCCTGGGCATGGTCGAGTGGGATATGAACGTTCAGCAGGCTGCCGAAGGGCAGGGCAACTTCATCAGCTACCAGATGCAAAGCTCCTTTGGCGCCCACGATGCTGCGCCGGGTCGTCTCCAGTTGTCTGAAGAACAGGTGACGCCATTCACGCGTAAGCAACTTGAAGCCATGGGCTATAACGTCGAAGTGCTTGAGCGCGTTTACAATCCGACCATGGGCATCTGGTTCGACTGGGAAAACGGAACCATGCAAGGTGGTGCGAGCGACTACGGCGATGACTATGGTATTGCCTGGTAATGTCTGGTGGCGTTGGGATTTTCAAATTAACAAGGGTTTCTTGAAATGAGACGACTCTACCCGTGTGTAGCAAAATTGTTTATTTGTCTCTGCATTTTGTTAGAGGTAACGCCCACATTTGCCAGTAATGAGGAAGGCGGTTCCATTTATTCAGGCCCAATCATCGACATGCATATTCATGCGTTCAGTGAAGACACTCATGGCTGGTTCTTTGGTATGGAACATCCGCCGACCCTCCGGGGTGAAACTTACAAGGGTGTTTCATCGGCGCAGGAGCAAAAAGACAAGACCCTGGAGCAGTTCAGGAAGCACAATATTGTCAAGGCCATGGTTGCCGGTGGTGATCTCTGGGTCGACGATGCACCTGACGCAGTAATGGTTGGCGGCGGACTAGAGCCCATTGAACAACTCAGGTCACAATTTGAAGCCGGACGTCTGGATGTAATCGGAGAACTGGCGCCTTTTTATATGGGAAAGCTGGCGAACGACCCTGAGATTCTTCCGTATTTTAAGCTGGCCGAAGAGTTGGGTTTACCAGTGGGATTTCACATTCTTCCCGGCGGACCAAACGGCGGGCTGTACCTGGTGCCACAGTTGTCAATGATGCGGGCTGCAAATGCGCACCCGATGCAACTTGAAGAAGCGCTGGTCAGCTACCCTGGCGCTCGTGTCTACGTCATGCATGGCGGTTGGCCGTTTGTCGAAGAAATGAAGGCCCTGATGTATACCCACCCCCAGCTATATGTTGATGTTGCTGTGATCAACTGGGTACTTCCGGAGAGAGAGTTCCATGCTTATCTGGAATCCCTGGTCAATGCCGGATTCGGTGACCGAATCATGTTTGGCACTGATCAGATGGTCTGGCCGCAGACGATTGGAATCGGCATTCAGTCGATCAATTCAGCATCTTTTCTGAGTATGGACCAGAAAGCGGACATTTTTTACAACAACGCCGCCCGTTTTATGAATCTGCCCGAGGCTGAGATTGAGAGTCACAAAAAATAGACCACGGTTAGCATGACAGTGTCAGCAATGCCATGAACCAGCACCAGTGGCCATAATGATCTCTTTGCGCCAGTGAGAAAAAACCAGCCGAATAGATATCCGATGCTTGCTGTGAGCAGAATTCCGGAGATTCCCTGAGACAGGTGTCCCAGCCCGAATATCATTGCCTGGAGGCCAATCGCCAGGTGCCGGGCCAGGGTTGATCTGCCCAACAGGTTGATCAGCCGTTGAAGTATGAATCCCCTGAAAACCACCTCTTCGCCAAAAGCGATCAGCACCCAGGTGATCAATGTGATGTCCAACAAAAAACCCCACAAAGATTGGGGCTGCTCGGTAATCGCCGAACTGGTTTCGGGTTGTCCAATCACGGTTGTCACGATCAGCCCCAGAAGCAGCCAGACCACGCCGAAAAGCCCCATTAACCGCAAGCTGGGTATCATCAGTTCAGAAAAACTTTTTGGCATTGCAAGCCCCAGGGTTGCAATGGATTGTTTCCTGATCAGCAACAGCGAGCCCACGGTGACCAGGCCTGCGGCCATGGTCAGTGCGCCTACCTGGGACGCTCCAGCAAAACGCAATGACCAGACACTGGCCATGACAATCACAACCATCCCTGTGTCGATTGCGGCTTGTGACTTGCTCAAATTGGGTTTGCAATCAGGGTCAGACCTACCAGGCCTGGCTGGTTTGGGCAACCTCTCCTCAGTTGTGCTCGCATTGCCCATAATTCTTTATCCGCATATAATAAGAATTAGAATCGTATTCTAATAATAATGCGCTCACATATGGCAAAAGTCACATTATCCGGTTAACAGGGATCAAAAAGGCATAATAAATTCGTGACCACGGACCCCGAAAGAATTCGTCCTGCCCTGCAGGCTCGCTCACAGGCAACACAGCAGCGCATCCTCGATGTGGTCGACAGCCTGGTGCGAGAGGGGCGGTTTGACTCTGCGACCATTTCAGACATCACGCGCAAAGCAAAATGCTCAGTCGGAGCGTTTTATGGTCGGTTTAGCGACAAGGACGCCGCACTCTTAAGTTTCTACAGTCGCCGCTGTGATGCACTTGAATCATTAGTGCTTGAAACGCTCTCCAGGTCGCGCGACACGAGTTTACGTGAGTTGGTACACGAGCTAATCGATGTCCTGGTCAATCACAGCATCGAATACCGCGAATTTCTTAGGGCGTTTCAATCGCGATTTACTTCGGGTGATACCGGGTTCCTGGCCCGCACCCGCAAAATGAACACACGCCTGATTGATGCGCTGACAAAAGCGCTGGAACTCAGGGTGGATGAATTGAAGCATCCGGACCCAAAAGCAGCCGCACTTTTTACATTCGCAATCATTGGCGGAATCACCCGGGATGGCATCCTTCATTCAGGTCGTATTGTCGAAGGCAAGACCTCATTGACTGGATTTATGACTGAACTCGAGCGCGCCGTGTTGGGATACCTGGGTTGTCGCATCTAGTGTTTGCTGTAGGCGCTGCGTTCATCACCATCTTGATATTCATGTTTTAGCAACAGGAAGGAAAAAGCAGGGAACACAACAATCCCAGTTGAGCCGAGTGATATTTTCAAAAATTCTCCCGCTTCAAAAATTCTCAAACGAACCGTTACAATGAGCCTGGTTGTTTTCAAAATCAGAGCAGACCAATAACGCGATCATGGCAGGTAAGTTATTCAAGTTGTTGTTGTTTTTTTCAGCTGGCGGACTGATTCTGTTTGTTTCATTCGCGGCGTACATTTACATCGCCAGCGAGCGCTACCTTGGTGATGTGGTCGCCCACCAGGGATTTGAATATTCAGCGGAACTGGATGCGGAGACACTAGAACGTGGCCGGCATATTGCTCGTACACGGGGTTGTTTCGGTTGTCACGGGCAGGAGCTGCAGGGTGCGGTATTTTCGGAAGAATGGGGCTGGGTGGGAACTGCAGTGGCACCCAACCTTGCAAAATATGCCCGTCAGCACGATGCGGTCACCATTGAGGCAGCGGTCAGACAAGGGATTGGACATGATGGCAAGGCGTTATGGTCGATGCCGTCCTACAACTTCGTGCTGATGAACGATAACGATTTGACTGCACTCATTGCGTTTCTTCGCTCCGCACCCGTGGTCGAAAAGCCATTGCCAGAGCCGGATATTGGCTGGGAGGCCCGCTACCTGATGGCTAGTGGCCAGGCACAGCATATGGCGGATTGGGCGGATCTGATGCCTCCCTTGCTGCTTGGCCAGGACGATCCGCCGAACCTGGTTCGTGGCGAATACCTGGCCAAGACCACATGCAATGAGTGTCACGGATTTGATCTTCGTGGTCAGGAAGATTTTCCGCCGATACCAGACCTGGCCATCGTGGCTGCGTACACCGATGAGGATTTTCGACACCTGATGAAAACCGGCGAGGCCATCGGTGGTCGCAAGGACCTGGGGTTAATGTCAATTGTGGCAAAGGATCGCTTCGCAAGTTTTACCCATTGGGAACTCAGGGACTTGCTGTCCTATCTCAGGACTCTGCCGGACCAGCCTGTTGATGAGGACGCGGCCTGGCGTCAATTGCGCTAGATTTGCACCCATAGTATTTGCTTACGAACGGTTCAGGCATGGACCGAACCCTGATACGGTTTTTTGAATTCAATCAACGCTCAAGGAACCAGCCGATCAATGGACTCGATGCCTGAATATTAATCGCAATAAAAGGGCTCTGACCCCTTTTCTGGACCCCGATTTGACCCAATCAAAAACAAAACAATCAAAAACCAACTCACCGGAGAATGGCTGGGGCCTGTGGCCATTCATCATTTGGCTGGTGGTTTTTTATCTGGCCTGGATCGCCCTGGTCCAGCTTGGTGATCACCTTCAAACTGTATTAAGCCACTGGCAAATAGCGGTGGCCATGGCTGCCGGATCTTACGTGGCGGGTTCCACTCCAATGGGGGGTGGCACCGTGGGATTTCCGGTACTGGTGCTATTGATGGATTTGCCAGCATCGCTGGGCCGAGACTTCAGTTCCGCCGTCCAGTCGGTCGGCATGACCAGTGCCAGCATTTACATATTTTGTCGCCGTATGCCATTAGAATGGCCAATGTTGCAGGCAGCGATGATCGGTTCGCTGATTGGAACCCCTTTAGGAATCACGTTCATTGCACCACTAGCATCGGATCTGTTTATCAAGCTCTTGTTTGCATCCATGTGGTGCAGCTTCGGACTTTTGCATCTGAGGCGAATTGATGAAATTGCCGGCTATGTTGGTATGACACCTCATAACAAGTCGTTCGATCGCAAAGCGGGCTTTGGTGTCGGTTTGTTGGGCAGCCTTACAGTGGCCAGTATCACCGGAGTAGGCATCGATATGCTGATCTATATGGTCCTTGTGCTTTGGTGTCATGCTGATCTGAAAATATCCATACCCACTTCAGTTGTCCTGATGGCATTCACATCCATTGTTGGTGTTGTGACCAAGCTCCTGATGGGCAACATACAGGCAGGGACATTTGAGCACTGGCTGGCTGCCGCGCCGGTTGTAATTTTAGGCGCTCCACTGGGCGCGCTGGTCGTTGATCGGATTGGGCGTCGTACGACGCTGGTACTGGTTTCATCACTCTGCGTGGTTCAGTTTGTCTGGACCCTGGTGCACGAGCGGTCAGTTTTGACGACCTGGACCATCATGTTGGCGGTCCTTGGTGTGTTTGGATTTTTGCTCTTATTCGCCGCAATGTACAGTCAGGGACAACGTCTCGCCAGGCGCACCTGATCGGCCTTTTCGAATGGCAGAGAATTCTGAAGTTACATTGGTCTGTTTGTCTGGTCGAATACAAATTGGTCCTCCAATTTTCGATCAGGTGAGTTTTAAATAAGATGTAAACGCTTACATTTCATCGAAATTTCCAGTGTAAGCGCTTCCATTTGTAGGTAATTTGGTTTATATTTATGTGTATTACTTCCGTAATATTTCAGTTAAATACATAAAATCAAAGAGTTGCGAGGTCAACAGTCAGCGTGAAAAATCAAACGGTACTTTTGAACCCCCTCACCAGAAGCATCGCCGTGGCATTGGGCGCCACAACCGTCTCCACCGTCGTAGCACAGGATCAGAACAGCGAAGTTGAAAACATCCTCGAGGAGGTTGTTGTCACTGGTGTGCGACAGAGTTTCACAGAATCTGCAGCTATCAAGCGTGATTCCGATGGTGTGGTTGATGCAATTATTGCCGAGGATATCGGCAAGTTCCCGGATACCAACCTTGCCGAATCCCTGCAGCGAATCTCCGGTGTTTCGATCGACCGTTCCGGTGCAGGTGCACAAGTAGGTGCTGAAGGTGAAGGTCAACGAGTAACGGTTCGTGGCATCGGCGCTGACTTCAACCTGGTGCTGCTGAATGGTCGCTCCATGCCGACTTCCAGCCTTTTCCCCACCGGCACTACGAGTGGACGATCTTTCGACTTCTCCAACATCGCTTCAGAGGGCGTTCGAGCAGTTGAGGTCTACAAAACAAGCATGGCTGACATCCCTTCGGGTGGCCTGGGAGCGACAATCAATGTCATTACTGCACGTCCCCTGGATATCGGTGAACAGCAGATGAGTTTTGGCGCCAAGGCCATAACCGATGAGTCTGACCAGGATGACGCCTGGACGCCTGAGATTTCCGGCATCTACAGCAATGTATTTGCCGATGGCACGTTCGGCGTGACAGTCGCTGCGGTCTACCAGGAACGTGAATTCGGTTACAACCAGGCCGGTGTATTCAATGACTGGGTTCCGAGTAACTTCCTGGATACAAGCTGGCAGGGCCTGCCCCCTGACAGCACGAATGCGCCTGCAGATGGTGAACCATTCTGGCTGCCACAAAGTGTTGGCTATGGCATTTTTGATGTCGATCGTGAGCGACTCAATGGCCAGTTGGCTTTGCAGTGGCGGCCTGTCGACAAACTAACCATGACGCTTGACTACACCTACGCTGAAACCACCCTGGATCAACGTGGCAACGACCTGTCATTCTGGTTTCTCCAGAATGCTTCCGGGTCGGGAACATTTACTGATGCGCCGGTTTCACCGCTTACCTACAGCGAGATAGCCGGTGCACGGGATTGGAGTACGGGAACTTCACAGGCTGGGTGGAAAACAGAACTCGATTCAATCGGGTTTAACGCCGAATATGATGTGAACGACAGGATGGGCCTGGCCCTGGATTACCATAGCTCCACCTCTGAATCCAAAGTTAATTCCCCATATGGTGTGAATTCAGCCATGGGAATACCCGTCATTCTGGACATCGAGGTCGGAGCCGATTTTTCTCAGGATTTGCCTGTGATTGGCACCCCCACCATTTCTGGGCTTACTCCATCTGACCACGAATTCAGTGGCGCTGCATTCCGCAATTCACTGTCCAAGATGGAAATTGATCAGTTGGATCTCAGCGGCTATTTTGACCTGAATGACAGGCAAACCCTGGACTTCGGAGTTTTGCTGTCAGATACCAATAATCGCACAGCATTTGGCGAAAACCAGTATGCCAACTGGGATGCACCGTGGTCACCAGAGGATGTTCCGGACAATGTATTTACAACAACTTGTCTACCGTGCAATTTCGATAACATCCCGGGTTCCGAAAACCCCGACTTCTTCCCGCAGATGTTTATGTATGACTTTGCGACCATGGCGGCCATCCGTGAACAGGTCACGGGACAAATGTCAGGCGCGCCTGATACGTTTACCAATGATCTGAGAACCGAGGAAGAGACCACGGCTGCCTACCTGCAGTGGCGTGCCAATTTCGAAGTCGGCAGCATGGTTTCCAATTTGCGAATTGGCCTTCGTTACGAGACGACTGATGTGACCTCCAGTTCGTTGACACCAGTTCCGCTTTACATTGAATGGGCGTCAGCCAACGAATATTTCCTGACTTTTTCGGATCAGAACGATTTCACCACGCAGGAAGGTGACTACGACAACTGGCTTCCGAACATCGATTACAACCTCAATGTCACGGAAGATTTCGTTGTAAGAGCAAGTTACAGTGAGACCATCGGTCGCCAGGCCTGGGATGATATCCAGGGTGGCCAGACATTGGACGTTCTGGTTCGGCAAGTTGCCGGAACCGGCTCTTCGGGTGATCCCAGCCTGGAGCCATTGGAGTCGAAGAACTACGATATCTCGTTTGAGTGGTACTACGCCCCGGGCAGCTATGCATCGGTTGGTTACTTCCGCAAGGACGTCGATAATTATGTGGCGATTGCCCAGCGAGCGTCGACGCCATTCAACCTTCCACACCCAGGCCGGGGACAATGGTTCGAGGAATGTAACGCCATTACTGGAGGCGATCTCGTAGAGACCCGAAATTGTATTTTCGAGACCTATGGTGACAGCGAGTTCGTGGATGTTGAAGCGGGTACCATCCGAGGGGTCCCGGGTCAGGATCCGGCAGCGACATTCAACCTGAGTGTTCCTACTGCTCAGCAAAGCGTTGAAATCGATGGATGGGAGTTCGCCTTCCAGCATATGTTCGGAGACACCGGTTTTGGTCTTAGCGCCAACTACACCATGGTGGATTCGGATATTGCCTACGACAACAACTCGTTTGAAGACCAGTTTGCAATCCTTGGGCTAAGTGATTCGGCCAACATCGTGGGGTTCTATGAAAAATATGGATGGACTGCCCGACTGGCCTGGAACTGGCGTGATAAGTTCCTGGCGAATACCGGCCTTGGTGGTATTGGACAACCCAATCCGACCTATACCGAAGAGTACGAACAGCTGGATGGCATCGTGAGTTATGAACTCGAAAACGGTATTACCTTCTTCGTCGAAGCATTCAACCTGACTGACGAATATTCACGCGCAGTGGGTCGAAACCCGAACATGGCCCGGTATGTGACTCAAACCGGTCGCCGTTTCGGCATAGGTGCGCGCTGGACTTACTAACCCGGTCTAAAGCAGGCAATATGGAAAAGCCGCTGGCATCAGCGGCTTTTTCGTTCCAGACGATTACACTGCAACCATGCGGAAACTCCCGACAGCTACACTGGGTATGATTTCAAGTGCTGATGTGGCAATCAGCCAGGATTGACAATGTCACAAAAGATTAATCGCGTGGTGATTCTTGGAGGGGGGTCTGCGGGCTGGCTCACAGCCGGTGTACTCGCTGCAGAACACAAAACCAAAACCAATCCCGACATCAGCATCACCCTGGTTGAGTCTCCGGACGTCCAGATCATTGGCGTGGGTGAAGGGACATGGCCTTCAATGCGCGACACCCTGCAACGAATGGGTGTGTCAGAAGCTGAATTCCTGATTCATTGCGATGCCTCTTTCAAACAGGGTTCAAAATTTTCAGGTTGGGTCAGCGGAGAAAAGGACGATTATTATTACCACCCGTTTTCAGCTCCCGAAGGGTTTGGCAAGACCAACCTCGCATCAGCCTGGGCTAACCTTGAGGAACATCCGAGATTTGCAGATCTCGTCAGTTTTCAGCCACATCTTTGTGAAAGTGGTAAGGCTCCAAAACAGGTCGTGACACCTGAATTTGCAGCGGTTGCAAATTACGCTTATCACCTGGATGCCGGTAAGTTTGGACAGTTCCTGCAGCAACACTGCACCGACAAACTTGGCGTTGGGCATATGCTTGCGCATGTTGCCGAAGTTGAGTGTGATGATGACGGCGATATCACCGGACTCAGAACAGATGATGGCAAACTGATTGAAGGGGATCTGTTTATTGACTGCACGGGCTTTGCCTCGCTGTTGATTGGCAAGCATTATGATGTGCCGTTCATCAGCACCAGGGACATATTGTTTTGTGATTCAGCACTGGCAACGCAAGTGCCTTACCCTTACGAAAACAGTCCAATCGCATCGCAGACCAATGGTACTGCCCAACAGTCCGGATGGGTCTGGGATATTGGCCTGCCGACCCGGCGGGGCGTGGGTTACGTTTACTCCAGTGCCCACACAAGCGACGAGGATGCAGAGTTTGAGCTGTGGGGGTACATTGGCCGCAGCGGTGGGCCGGGTGATGAGATTCATCAGGGTTCAGCACGAAAAATCACATTCAACCCCGGGTATCGCCAGAAATTCTGGCACCGAAACTGCGTGGCGGTTGGTATTTCCGCAGGCTTCGTAGAACCTCTGGAAGCATCTGCGATCGCATTGATCGAAATGTCGGCAAGAATGATCGCGGACGAGTGGCCTGCAACACGTGAGTTGATGGACATTTCGTCACGGCGTTTCAACCATCGCTTTGAATACCGCTGGGAGAGAATTATCGAATTTCTCAAGCTTCACTACCTGCTCAGCAATCGCACTGACAGCAAATTCTGGACAGACAACCGCAAGCACGAATCAGTGCCTGATCGGCTCGCAGAATTGCTTGAGATATGGCGTTATCGTTCTCCGGGCTTCCGTGATTTTCATGAACTTGAGGAAGTGTTCCCTTCCGCCAGCTACCAATATGTTCTTTACGGAATGGGTTTCAAACCCGATCCCAACGTCCATCAGCGCCGGCTGGACCAACCGGAAGCCGCCTTGCAATGTTTCCAGGTAAGTCGCCAGCTCGCAAAAAAGTACCAAAAGGGTTTGCCCAGCAACAGGGAACTGATTGACCATATAGCCAGGTATGGAATGAAGCGAATATAGAGCCAAATGACAATGCCAAGATTTCAAATTCTCAACAACATCGATCACAAGGACCTCAGGGTCCGCATTGAACGATCAGCAGAGCTAGGCGACGATCAATGGTACGCCGTGACTTTCCCTGCCGAGTTTAAAAATGTTCAGCGCCACTATCCCATATTTTTCATCAGGCACTCTGAAACGGGAGAATTTCAGGCCACGGCCATGTTTGGCGTGGAAAAGGGAGAAAACCTGTTCCTGGAAGATCTCGGCTGGGATGCCAGCTATATACCGCTGAATATCCTGCGTCATCCGTTCCTGATCGCCATGCAGGAGGGGAGCGAGGGCCAGGGCGAGTCAATGGTTTCCGTGGATGTGGAAAATCCAAGGGTTGGCACGGAGCATGGTGAACCGGTCTTCCTGGAACATGGCGGACACAGTCCGTACCTGGAACAGGTCACTTCCATGCTGAAAGTGCTGCAGGAAGGCATGCAAGCCACCAAGCCGTTCTTCGAGGTGCTGGAGGCGCTCGATCTCATTGAGTCTTTTGCACTGGATGCGCAGCTCGATGATGGCTCCGAGCATCGCCTTGCCGGTTTCTACACGATCAATGAAGATGTTTTGCGTGAGCTTGACGGCGAAAAGCTGGCTGCACTTCATCAACGAGGCTTCCTTGAGCCCATCTACATGGTCATTGCGTCCATGGTAAACCTGCCATTGCTGCTGGATCGTAAAAACAAGCGTCACATGACCGAAATGGAAAATGCTGGCGATTGATCAACCAGTAAACGAAATACCTGTCCCCGAATCGGGAAATCTGCCTGATGGCGTGATTGGTTCAGGTGCTCCTGTAATTTTGAGAGGGCTGGTCAGTCACTGGCCCATTACACGGTCGGGTCTGGAATCGCCCGCAGCAGTGGAATCTCATCTTTTGCGGTTCTACGCTGGCGCCAGTGTCACTGCGGTCTACAGTGAGTCTCATCACCGGGGACGAGTGTTTTACGATGAGAAAGTCTCCGGTTTCAACTTCAAGGTGGTCAGCAGCCAACTGGACAAGGTGCTGGACGAGATTCGCCAACAGTCGCACGCGGCGGAACCAATGGGTATTTACATGGGTTCCACTGAGATAGACCGGGTCCTGCCGGGATTTCGATCAGAAAATGAACTGCAATTCGACGCTGAAAGCCCTCTGGCATTCATTTGGCTGGGTAACCACTCCCGAATTGCTGCGCATTTTGATTTGCCGGACAACATTGCCTGTTGCGTTGCCGGCCGCCGCCGCTTCACCCTGTTTCCACCATCCGAGATCGGTAATCTCTATCCCGGACCAATGGATAAAACGCCGGCTGGGCAGATTGTCAGCATGGTCGATTTTAAAGATCCTGATTTTGAGCGGTTTCCGAAATTTCGCAATGCCCTGGAAAAAGCCCGGGTTGCGGAGCTTGAACCCGGCGATGCCATCTATATACCCAGCATGTGGTGGCATCATGTTGAGGGTATGAATGCCCTGAATGTCCTGATCAACTACTGGTGGCGCCGGGTACCTGCGTTCATGGATACTCCTGTGAACGCGCTCGAATATGCGCTTTTGTGCATCAGGGATTTGCCGGTCAGTGAGCGCGAGGCATGGCGCGCATTGTTTGATTATTATGTATTTGATTTCGATCAGGATTCCGTGGGCCACATCCCCCAAGAAAGCCGCGGCATTCTGGACCCGTTTGACGATCTGACGGCAAGGAAACTCCGGGCACAATTGCTTAAGAAACTGAATCGTTAGCACTTATCCCACCAACCATGAGGCAAATCCTTGAATAATAATATTAATAGAGTCGTTATAGCTGGTGGTGGCACCGCCGGATGGATGGCTGCTGGCCTGCTTTCAAAGATCCTGGGTCGGGTGCTTGATATCACTTTGATCGAGTCCGACCAGATCGGCACGGTAGGTGTTGGGGAAGCCACAATCCCCCCGTTGGTGACGTACCTGCGCCTGCTCCAGATCAAGGAGCAGGACTTTATGGCAGCCACGCAGGGTACGTTCAAGCTGGGTATCTCGTTTGAAAACTGGAAGGACGTCAACGAGCGCTATATACACTCTTTCGGAACCACCGGGACTGACCATTGGTCAGCCGGCTTCCAGCATTTCTGGCTCAAGGACCGTGAACGGGGTTCTTCAGTTTCCTATGGCGACTATTGCCTTGAACTGGTTGCTGCCCAGCAAAGCAAGTTTGCACATCTACCCAAACAGGGTTTGAACTATGCCTTTCATATTGATGCCACCCTGTTTGCGGCGTTTTTGAGAAATTACAGTGAGAAACTGGGCGTGAGGCGTGTCGAAGGCAAGATTGTGGACGTCAATACCAACAGTGAAACCGGCCACGTGGAAAGCCTGCGCCTGGACTCGGCTGAACTGATCGAGGGCGACCTTTTCATTGATTGCACGGGCTTTCGCGGACTTTTAATAGAACAAACGCTCAAGACCGGTTATGAGGATTGGACGCACTGGCTGCCCTGTGACAGTGCAATGGCGTTACAAACCGAATCCATGATCGAAGCGATTCCTTATACCCGCGCAATCGCACATTCAGCGGGATGGCAATGGCGAATCCCATTGCAGCATCGGGTCGGCAATGGCCTGGTCTACTGCAATGACTATATGTCTGACGAAGAAGCACGTGAGTATCTCCTTAAAAATGTTGTAGGAGGTCACCTCACTGAGCCCCGCGTGCTCAAGTTCAAGGCCGGCCGGCGACGTAAGAACTGGAACAAAAACGTTGTTGCTTTGGGGTTGGCCAGCGGGTTTGTCGAGCCATTGGAGTCGACCAGCATCCATCTGATTCAGCAGGGCATGATTCGGCTATTGCAGTTGTTTCCTCACGATGGCATCAAGCAAACCGATATTGACGAGTACAACGAACAGTCGCGGATCGAAATCGAGTACATTCGTGATTTCATCGTCATGCACTACAAGGTGACCAATCGCCAGGACACGCCGTTCTGGCAACATTGTCGAAATCTAGAAATTTCCGACACCCTGGCACATCGGATCCAGCTGTTCAGGGAGACTGGTCGCGTATGCAGGGCCCGGGAAGATCTGTTCCAGGAAAACTCCTGGGTTCAGGTCATGATGGGGCAGGGCATCACGCCAGCACAGTATCACCCGGTAACAAATGTGATGACTGAAAACGAGTTGACTCAGTTTATGCGCAAGATTCGTGAACGCGTCGCGGCGACAGTGGCAAAACTGCCCAATCATGAAACCTACGTTAAGCAGTACTGTCCGTCGCCTGATTAAGGAAACACGTTCCAGTTAGGACGGGTGTTGCTGCCCGATATCTGCTTTATTCTTGCGTCTTGATTCGTATACAATGTAAACGCTTACATTTTTAGGAACGGCCACCGAAAAATGACAACGATTTACCAGGTTTCCGAGGCGGCCGGCGTATCATTGGCGACTGTTTCAAGGGTTTTGAACAACAGCGACAAGGTTAAGCCGAAAACGCGCGAAAAAGTGCTTGAGACGATGAAGGAACTGGGCTATCGGCCCAATTTTATCGCTCAGTCGCTGGCGTCCAATCGTTCCAACAGCGTGGGTATCCTGATTCCCGAATTGTATGGCCCATTCTTTGGAGTAATGCTCGCCAATATCGAGGAAGAGCTGCGCAATTCCGGTAAACACGTGATCATTACAGCAGGTCACAGTGACACTGAGCGGGAAGAGGAAAACATTGAGTTTCTACTCACCAGACAATGTGATGCGCTGATCCTGCATGTTTACTCGGTTTCAGACGAATACCTTTTAAAACTCAATGAAGGGTCGGTCCCCATCATTCTTTTGAACCGATACGTCGAAGGCATGGCCAGCCAGTGCATCAGTCTTGACAATGAGTATGGAGGTTACCTGGCTGCAAAAGCCCTGCTAGACGCGGGTCATCGATCGATTGCATATATTTCGGGTCCCGTTTGGAAAGTGGATTCCTATCAGCGCCTCACGGGCCACAAGCGTGCTCTCGCTGAATATGACCTGAAATTTGACGAAGCCCTTTTATACGAAGGCGACTTTGAAGAGGGCAGTGGCCGCTACGGTATGAACCACCTGCTTGACAAAGATATCCCGTTTACTGCGGTTGCCTGTGCCAATGATGAAATGGCGGCGGGCGCTCTTGATGCTGCCCGATCCAGGGGGCTGACATTGCCCGAAGACCTGTCGCTGATCGGTTTCGACAATGTCTTCCTGACCCGTTATACCCACCCCAAGCTGAGTTCTATTGACTGCGACCTGGACGAAATGGGACGCATGGCTGCGCGCCTGGTTCTAAGGGATGAGTATGGACGCGAGGAAATTGAAATCACCAATAATTTCGAGCCGAGTGTCGTGATGCGTGATTCTATAGCGCGTGTCAATGGGGCAGGTTAGTTTGTGATATCGATGGATCGCAAGGCTGTACGAATTTATTTACCGTGAAAACAGACATCAATTCACGACGCCACAACTTCACGAAAGGCCACATGGAGCGGATAACCGACCTCCTTTCCCGCATGACCCTTGAAGAGAAGATCGGGCAAATGGCCATGGTCAACGCTGACTCACATGATATCAATGAGGACCTCTATTCGGCTCTGCGGGACGGGCGCATTGGTTCGACGATCAACCAGGTTGACGCTGAGATCAACAACAAGCTTCAGCGAATCGCAGTAGAGGATAGCCGCCTCGGCATTCCCTTGCTGGTTGGGCGGGATGTGATACATGGCTTCAGGACCATCATGCCCATCCCACTTGGCCAGGCTGCGACCTGGAATCCGGATCTTTTGTGCCAGGGCGCACGTGTGGCAGCGGTTGAATCAGCTTCGGCCGGCATCAACTGGACGTTTGCACCCGTGGTTGACGTGAGTCGCGACCCGCGCTGGGGACGAATCGCTGAAACGCTGGGTGAAGACCCTTACCTTACAAGTGTCCTGGGAGCCGCGGTGGTCAGGGGGTACCAGGGCGATGACCTGAGTCTCGACGATAGCATTGCGGCCTGCGCCAAGCACTTTGCAGGGTATGGTGCCACCGAGGCCGGCCGCGACTACAACACAGCAAACATTCCGGAAATCGAACTGCGAAACGTCTATCTGCCTTCCTTCAAGGCGATGGTCGATGCAGGCGTTGCGACCCTGATGGCTTCATTCAGCGATTTGAATGGAATTCCACCAACCGGAAACCAATTCCTGATGCGGCAGATTCTGCGCGATGAGTGGGGTTTCGAGGGACCAGTCGTGAGTGACTGGGAATCGATTGAGGAATTGGTCATGCATGGCTTATGTTCCGATAACCGCTCTGCAGCCCAAGCAGCTGCCATGGCAGGCATCAATATTGAAATGGCGAGTTCTGCTTATGCGGATCACCTGCCCGAGCTGGTTAATTCCGGCGAAATCGATATAGAAGTAATAGACGAAATGGTCGCCAGCATACTCGAGCTGAAACTGAAACTGGGACTGTTCGAGCAACCGTACACCGATCCTCATAAATTTCCGGACATCGGTAATGAAAAAAATATTGAAACGGCCAGGCGCGCCGCGCTTCAAAGTCTCGTATTACTGGAAAACAGGGACAATGCACTACCACTGAGCCAGGATGCCATCAGATCACTGGCAATCGTTGGCCCCCTGGCTGACCAGTCTTATGAGCAGATGGGAACTTGGGTTTTTGATGGTGATGATTCCATCAGCGAGACACCATTAAACGCCATCAGAGCGATGGTAGGCGATTCATGCTCAATCAGTTATGTGCCGGCCATGGAAACGTCACGTAGTCAATCCACGGATCAGTTTGAGGCTGCGTATGCGGCAGCAAAGCAAGCCGATGCCACTGTTGTATTTCTTGGCGAAGAGTCGATCCTTTCGGGGGAGGCCCACTCGTTGGCCAATATTGAATTGCCAGGAAACCAGGCAGAGCTGGTCCGGTTGCTTCATTCTGCCGGAAAGCCAGTTATTGCCGTTGTTCTCGCGGGCAGGCCGTTGGCTCTGGGCAACATCATCGACCTGGTTGATGCCCTGGTTTTTGCATGGCACCCAGGGTCAATGGGAGGACCTGCGATTGCCGATATTCTATTCGGTGTGGAATCTCCTTCGGGAAAACTGCCGATCACGTTTCCAAAGATGGTTGGCCAGGTGCCCATTTACTACGCCCACAAAAATACCGGCCGGCCCGCTTCGCCCGACTTGTTCGTTCACATCGACGATATTGAGCCAAGGACGCCGCAACTCCAAACAGGAATGTCATCGCATCACCTGGATGCTGGCTATGAACCGATGTATCACTTTGGTTATGGTCTTTCTTACACCCGATTTGAGTATTCGCAGGTGGAAGTACTGGAGTCCGAGCCTCGACTTGGCCAATCAATTACGGTCCGGGCGAACGTGAAGAATACGGGCAAGGTTGAGGCCGAGGAGGTCGTTCAGCTTTATCTTCGCGACCTGGTGGGAAGCGTCACTCGTCCTGTTCGGGAGCTGAAGGGATTTCAGCGTATTCGACTCAAGCCGGGAGAAACCAGGCAGTTGACGTTTTTATTAAAACCTGGTGCATTTGAGTTTTTTGGCCAGGATATGAAAAAAAGAAGCGAAGCCGGAAAGTTCAATGTCTGGGTCGGAGGGGACTCGAATGCCATGACAGGAACTGAGTTTGAACTCACCTGAAAATTTTCCGGATACCCATAAGACAATGACCCCCAGCACCCGTTATACCATCAGAATTGCGCTCATCGTTGCTCTTGGCGGTTTTCTCATGGGTTTCGATGCCTCGGTGATTTCGGGTGTCGTCACATTTATTGAACCAGAGTTTGGCTTAAGCAAGATCGAGCTGGGGTGGGCGGTGGCCTCGCTGACCCTGACATCCACGCTTGCAATGATGATGGCTGGCCCATTGAGCGACCGTTTCGGACGCAAGCTGATTCTCAAGATTGCCGCAATACTGTTTACGGCTTCAGCCCTGGCTTCCGCTGTGGCGCCGGATTACATTAGCCTGGTCGTGGCGCGTATGCTCGGTGGCTTTGGCGTTGGGGCGGCGCTCATCATCGCGCCAATGTACATCGCGGAAATTTCGCCGCCGGATATTCGTGGTCGCATGGTGTCGTTCAACCAACTCAACATTGTGCTGGGCATTTCGGCCGCCTATTTTAGCAACTACCTCATTCTGGGGTTGGCAGAGTCCGGCCTGAGCTGGGCACAGACCCTCGGTTTCGATCAGTGGGCCTGGCGCTGGATGCTGGGCATTGAAGGGCTGCCGGCGCTCATCTACTTCTTCGCGTTGTTCAGTGTGCCTGAGAGTCCCCGCTGGCTAGTGATGCAAACCAGGGAAAAAAGCGCCCTGAGCATCATGGAGCGAATCAGCGGCAAACGCAGGGCAGCAAAGGAACTGGTGGCTGTGCAGAATTCGTTGGCCAGAGAGGGTGCGCAGCGTAACTTATCTCTGCGCGTATTGTTCCATCCATCAATGAAGCTGGTGCTCACCATTGGTATCACGGTTGCGGTGCTGCAGCAGATCACCGGTATCAATTCGGTGTTCTTCTATGCGCCAATGATCTTTGAGCAATCCGGTGTTGGTACCGACGCATCATTTATGCAAGCGGTGCTGGTGGGGCTGGTCAACCTGGTATTTACGGTGCTGGCAATTGTACTGATTGACCGCTTGGGTAGAAGGCCATTGTTGCTCTTCGGCGTGTCAGGAATAGCTGTTTGCATGCTGTTGCTTGCTTATTGTTTTAATAGTGCGACTTACACATTAACAACCGCTGCACTTTCGACCCTGCCGGATGGCATTGATGCTGGCATGTTGGCATCTGTGATCGGACAGCCTTTTGATAGTGATGTGGCATTCAGGTCGGCACTGGTTTCCGTGATTGGTCAGGCACAGTTCCTCGAACATCAGTCTGCCCTGGTCAGTGCCGCTATCGATATGAATCCCACCCTTATCCTGGTCGGAATTCTTGGATTCGTGGCCTGTTTTGCGATATCACTCGGGCCCGTGATGTGGGTCCTGTTCTCTGAGCTTTTCCCAAACCGGATTCGTGGCCTGGCGATATCATTTGTTGGTCTGATCAATTCTGCCGTGAGTTTTACGGTGCAGCTGATCTTTCCCTGGGAGCTCGAAACAATCGGCAATGCCGGGACCTTCCTGATATATGGCCTGTTCGCCATCGTCGGATTGTTGGTTCTTGCGCGAATGCTGCCTGAGACCAAGGGTAAGAGCCTGGAAGACCTTGAGGTTGAACTGGTGGGACCCGCGAAGGATAACTGGTCATGAAACGAATTTTCAAACTGGGTCTTTTGTTAGCAGTATTGATGATACTTGCAGCATGTGATGACAAAGTATCACCTTATTCCGGCCATGAGAATGTTGCGAATTCGTCTGAGACTACGACTGCTGCCATGACACCGATCAAGGTGGAGATTATTCGAGTCAATGGGGGGTACCAGTTGCTTCGAGACGGACAACCTTACGAAATCAAGGGTGCAGGAATCGATCGGCCAAAGGGCGTCGATCCGGATGGGGCTGACCTTGCAAAGTTTGCTGCCCACGGTGGCAATAGTTTTCGCAACTGGCGTGACCAGGTTGAAACGGATGGCCTGGCCATACTCGAAGATGCACAAAAACATGGCCTGACTGTGGCCATGAGCATACCCGTCGGTCGTGAACGAAAAGGCTTTGATTACGACGACGAGGAAGCCGTGGCCCGGCAATTGGAATATGCCCGCGGAGAGGTCCTGGCCTATCGGGATCATCCGGCCCTGCTGGTCTGGATTATAGGCAACGAAATCAATATGCACGCCACCAATTTCAAGGTCTTTGATGCGGTCAACGACATCGCGAAAATGATCAAGGAACTGGATCCCAACCATCCCGTGACTACGACCTGGGCTGGTTATGGCGCCGATGTGCCGGAGTTGTTGGACACCCGGATGCCGGATCTCGATTTCATCAGTGTTCAGCTCTATGCAGATGTGGTCAATCTTCCACGAAAACTGGCTCAGACAGGTCTGAGCTGGCCGGTAATGGTCACGGAATGGGGCACCATGGGCCATTGGGAGGTAGACAAAACCGCCTGGGGTGCGCCGATTGAAATGAACAGCAGTGAAAAGGCACGCCACTATGAAACTGCCTATCGCGATGCGATCGCAGCGGTTCCCGAACAGATCATTGGCAACTATGCATTTGTCTGGGGGCAGAAACAGGAACGAACGCCAACCTGGTATGGCCTGTTCCTGGAAGATGGGTCGGAAACGGAATCCATAGATGCGCT